>TARA_R110002110_G_scaffold88917_1_pt1 | contig 47313 bp, 60 predicted proteins | sample TARA_R110002110 | Tara Oceans TARA_R110002110 (sample SAMEA4397330) | marine metagenome | biome: Polar Biome; feature: [SRF] surface water layer (ENVO:00010504); material: water (ENVO:00002006), including particulate matter (ENVO:01000060) such as... | depth 5 m | reverse complement strand
CGCACGATCCTGCGAGTGCTGTCGGAGGCCGAACTACCGAGCGCGATAACTCTGCCGCAGGCGATCCGTGAAACGCTCGCCGCTCAAGAGGCCGGGATGACTCACCTCCTCGGTGGCTTGGACACTCGCGCTGACCGCATCGCAAGGACGGAAGTGCTGAAGGCGAACAACGGCGCAAGGCTCCAAGAGATGTCGCTCAATAAAGTCGAGCGCCACATCTGGCTGACCAGCCGAGACAACAGCGTGAGGGACGAGCATAAAATCATGGACGGCGATGAGGCCATCGTCGGCGAACCATTCAAGAACGGACTCCGATACCCCGGCGACCAAGCAGCCTCGGCCCGTGAGGTCGCTAACTGCCGCTGCGTCACAAACGCAATCATCCCACCCCAGACTCCCTAGATATGAGTGAACTCGACAACATTGCGGCCCGTGTCGCTTCAGGCCAAGCGACCGTGGCCGACATGGATCGGCTCGGCGCTGACGTAGTAAATCAAATCAAGTCGGCTCCCGACCTCCTCCAAGTTCGCGTCCGGGGCAACGCGGAAATCTCACAGAACGAAAAGCAGCGACAGATCAGCTACCTCGTTTCCGATGAGACGGTGGATCGCATGGGCGACATCATCAAAGTCGGAGGCTGGGATCTCAAGTCCTACAAGCAGAACCCCGTCGTGCTCTGGTCGCACGATGGCAGCCGCGTCCCGCCCATCGGTCGCTCGGCCAACGTGCGTCGACGATACGGACCCTCACGCCTCACGTCGGACATCGAGTTCGCTCCCAAGGAAGCTCACGAGTTCGCCGACACAATCTACCAACTCGCCAAGCGGGGATTCATCCGTGCGACCTCCGTGGGATTCCTTCCGCATGAGACAGCCGAGGTCGACGATAAGCAGCGCGAGAAGATGGGCCTCGGCAAGTACGGCTCTCTCTACACGAAGAGCGAACTCATGGAGATCAGCGTGGTCGCTGTCCCTGCCAACCCGAGCGCGCTGCAAGACGGCGTGAAGTCCCTCATCACCGAGGGGCGATTCGACGAGCAACTAGCGACTCGATTCTTCGACACCTACAACACGAACGAGGAAGACCTCCTCAAGAAAGCTCGCGCCGTCTGTCGTTCCTTCGTCGACTTCGGGGCGATCCAAAAGACCCCCGTGGAAATCGAGGAGCCCGAAGCCGTGCTTGAAGAGAAGTCCCCCGCCTGCCGCCAAGAAGGCGAGACGATCGAGGAGTGCGTCGAGCGGAAGATCCCCGAACTCATCGAGCAGGACGGGATGGACGAAGACCAAGCGGTCGCCGTTGCAAACTCCGTCTGCGAGATTTCCTGCGACGAGAAGGCCAGTCCTCCCGAGGCTGACCAGTCACCCGAACACGAGACAGCCTTCCTCCGTGGAATGGCGTCTCTTATAGAACAACAGGCAGAGCAGACACTAGCATTGCGCCAGCTAGTCGATTCTCTGACTGACTTAACGAGACAAGTTCATTCGATGAACGACAGCGGCGAACGCAGCGGCTCGGTTACTGAGCCCGAAGCTGCAACGCCCGAAGCTGTCGAGATGTCGAAGGGCGAACTCGATAAGTTGCTTGATGACCGCCTCCGGGGTTTCGCGGACGGTTTGCGGCGCGATCTTAACCATTCCTCCAATAACAACTGGAACTCCAATGTCTGAACAACAGAACCTAGAGACTGCTCTTGAGAGCCATCTCGACGCCCTCGGCAAGAAGCTCGAAGGCACTATCGAGGAGTTCGCACACGCTGAACAAACAAAGCGTGTCGAACTTCAAAACCAAATCAAGTCCCTTGAGGACAACATCTCCCGAGTCAGCGAAGACCTCGTAACTGAGAGACGCGGACACCTCCCCGGTGTTGAAGTCGCTACACCTGAGAGCGGCAAGGAAGGCTTCTCGATGGCTCGCGCTTGTCGCGCTCTCGCCCGTAGAGATTTCTCCGACGCGCCCTACGAAGCTGAAGTCTTCCAAGCGACGAAAGAGAAAGCGATGAGTTCTGGCGTTGATCCCGCTGGAGGCTACATAGTCCCCGAGCAAGCGATCACCGACATCATTGCTTCGCTCAAGGCGAAGACGGTGGCCTACGATCTCGGCGTCCGTGACCTTGCGGCCACAGGCATTCCGATCACGATCCCGAAGCTCTCTACCTCGGCAACGGGCTACTGGGTTTCTGAGAACTCAAGCATCACGGCAAGCGATCTCTCCTTCGAGCAGATCAACATGACACCTAAGACTCTTGCGGGTCGGGTGATCTTGTCGAACTTGCTCCTTGAGACCTCGACTCCGACAGCGGACTCCGTCATCAACGAAGACCTCGCCTCGCAGCTTGGCATCGCTCTTGATGTTGGCATCCTCGACGGAACGGGTGCTGCTGGTCAGCCGACTGGCATCATGAACACGGCTGGCATTTCCAGCAACACGATGGCAATCCTTGGCGGCGGTGCTGTTGGCATCGGCGCTCCTCCCGCGTTTACTTCGCTTCTTGAGTTCGTCACCGACCTCGACAACGCCAACGCTCCCACGGGGAGCCGAGGCTGGGCGATCCACCCGTTGATGGTCAACGAGATCCGCTCTATGGAGCAGTCCAGCACCGCCAACTACATCCCGCTCACGGCGGTCAACACTTCCGAGGGTTTCAACGAAACTCTGCTCGGCTTTAAGTTCCGCACCACTACGAGCATGACCGCTCCGACAACCGGACCCGTCGCTTCGACCAAGTCGGTGCTGTTCGGTAACTGGGACGATGTGATGGTGGCTCGCTGGGGCGGTCTTCGCCTTCTTGCATCCGACACTTCGGACGATGCTTTCTCCAAGGATCAAACTCACATTCGTGCAACGATGCGTTGTGATGTTGCTCTTCGTCACCCCGAGTCTTTCTCTTACAGCCTCTAAGGGGCAGGAGCTAATCACATGACTGTTTTAGATATTGGCAACAACATTTCCGTTTCCAACTCTCTTCCCCCCGAGTCAACCACAAGTGCCTCGGTGCGGAACGGAGCCTCCTTCGACACGCGGGGCTACACTTGGGGTGTTGCCATCTTCATCATGGGCAACATGGACGCTGCGGCTACCGAAGCGTTTGCCGTGGAAGACTCTGCCGATGACTCCTCTTTCGCCGTGTGCGACAAGGTGGGTTCGGACGCTGGCGCAGCGGACGCAACGATTGCAGCCGCAGTCTACGCCGACAATTCCGTGGCGACGATTGCCATCGACTTCACCAACACGCGCAGGTATGTGCGCTGTACGGCGAAGTGCAGCACCGCAGACGCGCAAGCCTACAACTGCGTGATTGTCGGAATGCCTGCCTACACGGGTGACGCTTCCGCTCCTAGCTTCGACGTTTAAGGAAGCTCAACATGACAAAGTACCGAGTAAAAAAACGGATGCAACTCCTCTACCCCGATGGCTCCCTTCGTGGGGGCGCTGGGTATGTGGTGGACGGCAACGCTGGCTCTGAACGCGGGACTCTCGCAGATCAGGGCGACGTGCTCGAACCGCTGCGTGAACGCTCGGCAGTTGTGTCCCCTGTTGACCTTTCTAGGTTCGTGGCCGCTGCTCCTACGCCTAAGAAGGCGAAGAAGAAGACGGCGAAGAAAAAGACTACGAAGAAGTAGTCTTAGATTAACCGGGGGGCGGCAGTTTCTTCAATCTCCTTGCTGCCGTCCCTCACCTCCCTCAACAACCAACAAGACAATGACCCTCTACTACCAAGTACAAGAAGGCTATCAACTGCTCGGCATGGACAACCAGCCGATTGCAGAAGCTGGCGAGATCGTGGCCCTTGAATCGGACTCCAGCGATCTACTCACCAGACGCGAAGCAAGCAACACATTCAAGCGTAGCGGAGGGCTCAAAGCTCTCGTCCAAGTCGCCAAGCCGCAGAAGAGCAAGAAGAAGAAGGGCGGCTACAAGTCCAGAGAGATGACGGCGACTCCTGAACACGAAGTTACCGACGAGGGCGCAACGGACTGAACGTGGAGGCTACGACTTTAGCTCGGGTGAAGACCCTCCTCGATCTTTCGGGGACCACACAGGACGCGGTTCTGTCTCAACTCATCGCTGGCACGTCAGCGAGGATGGAGAAGTTCATGGACCGACCTCTTCACTACACGGCTAGGACGGAGGAATACGACCTCAAAGCTAGACAGAAAGTTGTCTTCCTTCGTGCCTACCCGCTCGCTAATCAGGCAGCGATCACAAGCGTAAAGATAGCTTCGAACTGGGACTTCGCAGCGGCGACCGCCGTGGACTCCTCCGACTACCACGTTGATACTGACTCCGGCGCGCTGCACTTCAACTACTACCCTGTCACTCGTTACCTCAACGACAACATGGGGACCGCCTACAATGCCGTGCAGGTTGTCTACTCTGGCGGCTTCGCCGTCGAGGACGGAGGCGCGCTTACGACATTCTTGGCTGCCTTCCCTGACGTAGCCTTCGCGTGTGAGACTCAGGTTGTAGCCGAGTGGCGGCGCAGGGATGATCCCGGCGCTCAAAGCACGAAGACTTCCAGCTACGGGAAGTCTAACTTTGAAGCTCCAGTCGGCGGCTCGATGCGCTTGCTTCCTGACGTTGTCGACATCCTCACACCGTATCGACGCATGAGGTTCGGACAATGAGGTTTGTATTTGACGACAAAGAGGCGCGGATTTTTTCGGAGCAATTCAAGAAAAAAGACTCGCTCCTAGCTCAACACACTCAGAGGCTCCTTTCTCGTCTGGTCGAAGGGTGGGTGAATAAAGTCAGAGGCAACTTTTCAGGTTGGTATCGAGGGCCGAACCGCACAGGCTCGACCCCCTCGGGCAAGCTGCGAAATCGAGGCAAGCTAAAAGCGAGCGTCGGCGGTCGAGTTCTCGGAGAAAAAAGATTAAGCACAATGCGCGCCGTCTTTCGCGTCGGAGGCAAGTCAGCCCCCTACGCAGAGATTCAAGAAGAGGGCAAGAAGATCTCTGGCAAGTGGATGACGATCCCCGTCGGCAAAGCGCTCACGGGCGCGGGTCGACTCAAGAGCGCGGCGAGGATCGTCAAGGACGGTGACGGCTGGGGAACTTCTGGCATGGGGCGCACGTTCGTCCGTAACAAGGTCATCTTCTCAGCTACAACCAAGGGCGGCGGGAAACGCAGGAAGCCTCTCGCGCTTTACATCCTTCGGCGCAGCGTCACGATCCCCCCGCGTCTCGGCGCAGGTCATGCTCTCGATGAGTTGCAACCCGCAGCCATAGGCGAGATGCAGGATCGGTTTATAAAAGTCCTCAGCAGGATGTCCTGATGGCCTACACACCCGTAGACGCTTGGGATCTCAACACCCCCGCCACGATGAAGGTCAAGGTTGACCGACGCGGAATAAGAACTACCGACCAGAGCGCCATCGTTCTGCGTCGGCAAACTTTTAGCAGCGAAAGCCAGTACGGCCAAGCTGCTGTCCGGAGGTTCACCGTTTCCTATCCTGTCGCCTCCAAGGGTGACTACGACAAGGCTATGGCTCTCTGGGTAAACACGGGCGGTGGCTCTGATGGCCTCAGCTTTAGATCGACCAACCTCGCCTACACGGGGAGCTTTGAGACGATCACCGTGCGAATGATTGGAGCGCCTTTCAATCTGACCCAAGTGACTGGCGAGACATACAGCTTCTCTATTGAGCTTGAGGAGATGCTTCACTCACCGGGAGCCTGACCATGCCCATAGCAACCACACCCGTTAAAGAAGCGATCCTCAACAACATCGAGGGAATTACGGCTGCTGGCGCTTACGCGGCGACGGGGCTCGGACTGCTCGTTGCTCCGACCTACGACAACAACGACTACTATACAGAGGTCCAGCGAATCCAAAAGATCGACGCAGGGCCGATGGATCTCAAAGAGTTCCCGGCCATCGTGATCGTCCCCATCACGACTGACTACGACAACTTTTCGACGCAGGGCACTACGACTCTAGCGGCGACCTATATCATCCAGCTTTCTCTCGTTATGCGCTCTCGAACTGGAGCCGTCAAAGACATGGAGGAGTTTGTGCGCGATGCTCACAAAGCGATCCTCATCGACAGGCAGAGAGACGGCAATGCAATCACTACCCGAGCCACCTCGGACGAGGTCTTCTACCCTGCTGATGACGAGCCTTATATCTCGGCCAATCTCATCATCGAGGTAGACTATCGGACGCGCTGGAACGACCTCAACTCTCCCACTTAAAACTTTTCTCCCTGACCCCTCCTCCCAATCATGGCAACTTTTAGAACATACGACCGTCTTCTCTTCGTTCAGGAGGAGACCGCAGAAGGAACTCAAGCAACTATCGTTGACGGCGATTACGTCGAAACCATCGAGCCGACGTTCTCCATCACAAACCGCGTCTTTGAGCGCAACGTAACTCGACGAAGCATCTCCCCTGCACCTAAGACGGTGACGGGTACGGGTGCTTCTGCGGGTTCACCCAGCGCCATCTGTGAGTTCACGTTTGGCGTAGAACTCGCTGGCAAGGGCACGTTCGACGGCGGCGCTGCCACGGGTGTTCTCCCCGACCTTCCGCAGTTCGATACTCTTCTCCGCTGTTGCGGGTTGCAACACGCCGAGGTTGTGCGGGTCGGCAAGACGGCGGTCCTCACCGATGGTGGCACGGCGGCTCGCGTCCCCAAGATGCTCCGCAACCGTGAGGTTCTCGCTGAAGGCGCGACAGCGGACTGGGCATCGGGTAACAGGATCGGGCGGTGCGTCGGCGACGTTCACTACGACGATCCCTACCTCTACTATCAGTTCTGTGGAATCACCCCTGCCGTGTATGCAGGGGGAGCCGCAGCTAAGATCACAGGCCAAGCGACGAGTGCCATCGACGGAGCGTATACCGTTTCCTCTGCATACGCGGTCACGTCCACAGACCACTCCTCCACGGTCCCTGCGGCCAACGGTCACGCATGGATTCCCGCTGACGGGGTTCGACTCGGTGGGGCGGCAGCCAGCCTCGGCGCTGGCGAGCGTAGCAGTTGCACGATCACGCTGGAACTCGCGTCCGGCGGTCAGACTATCACGGCTGCTGGATGTCGAGGGAACGTCGAGTTTCAATTCATCAGCGGCGACCGCTGCATCATGCAGTTCACAATGACGGGCAAGCTACGTTCTTACGTCAACACTCCTTCGGGACTCACCGCTGGTCCCATCACGCAAGCAATCCCGCCGAGCATCGTGGGCCTCAACGCTGGCATCCAATCCTCATCTTATGGGCTAACTGCTGGTAACAATGTTGAGATCACCGATACGGTCTTCAACACGATGAACCTCAACCTTGGCAACGAGGTCACTCTGCGCGAGAACGTCAACGATGCAGTTGGCTACGAAGCCTCGTATATCACGGGTCGGTCTTCCACCTTCACGATCAACCCGGATGCAGTCGCTCACGGATCGGCTCCCCTCGGTCCCTACGATTGGTGGACTCAACTCTTGAGCGGCGACCTGACCAGAATGCGGTACGTCATCTCCGACGATTCGGCTGGCGACAACGATGCCAACAGCTTCACCTTCAAGTTCCCCGCCATCCAGTTCGATCAGGTTGGCGACGGTGACCGAGATACCGTGATGGCCTACGACCTAGCCGCTCAAGCGACTGGAGGAGACAACGGCTCGTCCGTCCAAGAGGCCCTCGACGCCGTTGCAAGTGGAACCTCGACGATTCTCAACAAGCGACTCGGAACTAACAACGAGTTCGTTCTTTACCTGACCTGATTCTCGGCAACCCTTAAATGGAGGCAAATCATGCCGATTGCACTAGACCCGAAGGCGACGTTTGAATACGTCGTAGAAGATGACCGCTCACTCCCGAAGGAGGAACAGACCACGTTCACCCTTCGGGGGCTGACGGTTTCCGAAGAGGCCCGAGTGGCCGACACAATGATCTCGTCCATCCCCGGACAAGAGGAGCTTGCGTTCCGATCAGGAACCCACCAGCTAACCGTGCTGCGTCAGGGTCTCCGTGGATGGAGCAACTTCATGTCTCCCGATGGGGAAGAGATCTCCTTTGAGAAGAGTAAGTCTCATCCCAAGGTCATCACGGATGACTGCTTAGATCGACTGAGCAGCGCGCACAGGCAAGAGCTTGTGTCGGCCATCCTTGATCGAGGCGCGGTGACGGAAGCAGAGGGAAAGTGATACGGGCTGCGGTAGCGAGGGGATATGGGGCTTCCGTCTCTAAGGCGTGTGAGAACCTCATGTTTCCAGACTGTGGTCGCTGCCGCGCTCCCGAGAACGAACGTCTACGCAAGTTCTGGGGCTGCGATGAACTATCGGAGCGCCCGTCTTGGTGGTCGACTTGTACCCTTTGCTCTGGAACGCGAGCCGACTGTCCTCGTTGCGAAGGGACGAATAGGGAAGGGCATCACCGCTGTCCCTCGGCTGTAATTGAAGAGGCCTCGGTGGGTCTAAAGATCCACCTCGACCTTTTGATGCGAGCCTACTCGGCTTTGGATCGTAGGAACATCATGCCCGTTGCGGGTGCTTGGCTAGATCAGTCCCGGTCTTTCTTGGCGGCGGTGGAAGTCATCGACGCTGAGAAAGGCTACTGGGACGAGACGCTCCACGATCACCGAACTAAGAAGCTGGAGCAGCAACAGCGGCAAAACAAACCGAAGGGGCGCGGACGATAATGGCTGGCGGTAAACGTATCGAGTGGCAGATCCGAATCAAGGATCTGGCGACCAAGGAGCTTAAAAGATTCGGCAATAGCGTAAAGGCAACAACGGACAAGGCTAGGACTGCGTTCGAGAAGTTAAACGCCAAGCTCAAGAATTTCAAGACGGGCCTCAAGGTCGCCTTTGCTGCCGCTGTGTTTATGGGCATCCGAACCGGGATTCAGCGACTCAAAGAGTTCAGCGCTGCGATGGCAGAAGTCCGGACGATCATGGATGAGAGCGTGATCTCGTTTGAAGATGCGAACAAAGCCGTAAGCGAGATGGCCCTCGCTGTCGGAGCGTCGGAGGTCGAGGTAGCAAAAGGTCTCTACCAGACTCTATCCGCTGGAGTTACCGACGCCGCCGATGCGTTTGTGATGTTGGAGGGCGCGACCAAGCTGGCGACGGTTGGCGTGGCTTCGACTGGCGATGCGGTGAACCTTCTTACTACCGTGTTCAATGCTTACGGGAAAGCGGTCACGGAGCAGGGAGTCGCCAAGACGAGCGACATGATTCAGAAGACCATCCAGCTAGGCAAGACCACGATGCCAGAGCTTGCTGCTTCGATGGGTCAAGTGCTCCCGATGGCCTCACAACTTGGCGTGGAGTTTGAAGAGGTGGCGGCTGCTGTCGGCGCTTTGACTCTCTCGGGTCTTTCTACCTCCGAGGCGGTTACTCAAGTTACGGCAGTCTTTACGGCCTTCCTCAAGAAGGGCGCTCTCGCCAAAGCTGAGTTTCCTGAGTTGTCGAACTTGATGGGTGCGACGGCGATCAAGACGAAGGGCTTACGTCAGTCCATGATCGACCTGATGGAGGCGACGGGAGGCAACGAAGATGTCCTTGTCAAACTCATGGGGCGAGTTGAGGGAGCTAAGGCGACGATGGCCTTGACTGGAAAACAGGCTGAGACCTTCGCTGACCAACTCAACCAAATCGGCAACGCGAGCGGAGATGTTGAAGAAGGCTTCGACAAGGTGATGAACTCGATTGCCAAGAAGATGGACATCATAGACGAGGCGTGGTCGCAAGGTTGGCGCGAGATGGTCCAGAACGCGACTGGGGAACTTGAGAAGCTGGATGTCTCTGCGGTTCAAAGGCAAGCGGACGCGGTTAAGGGTTCTATCGGCGGTCTTGGGAAGGTGGTTGGACCCGTGGTTGAAACTCTTGTAACGGGAGTAGCGACAGGCATCGCAGCCGTCGCTGGGTCTTTGAAGCTCCTGTGGACTAATATCACCTTCGGGCAAGGCGAAACAGAAAAGCTAAACAGCATCATTGGAGAGAGTGTGGCGTCTCTTCTTGAATACCATAACGCTGCGGAGGAGGACGCGGACACCCTCTATGCACTTGGGGTTGCGCTTCGTTGGCTGCGAGGGGAGGAAGAAGAATATCAGCAAGCCTTAAAGGATAGAACCAAACACTCAAGGCTTGCCTCAGCCGCTTGGATGGAAATGGACCAAGCAATCGCTGGGATGACGCTCATCTCCGCGCTGGGATTCGAAGTCGAGGGTAAGGCGATGACCGAACAATTCGCTGCTGTCGAAGCGGCGATGAAGAAGCTCAAGGAATTGGGTTACGAGGTCAAGGAGGGAAGCGAACAGGCTGGCGTGATTAAGATGTATCGCGAACAGATTGAAGCTGCCGAGGCGTACACCGCTACTCTCTTAGCGCAGTACGCTATCGAGCGAGGCAGGACTGTAGAAGAGGGCGGGATGTCTTTCCGTGAGATGTCGGACAGCCTCAAGGCAGTCGATGACGAGTATCGAACTCTCTCCGACTTCATGAAAGACGATATCAAGATCTTGGACATGGAGGGCGCTAAGACGTTCGAGAACAAGGTGAAGAGAGTCGGCCTCGAAAGAGACCTCGCTCACGAACTGAACCGGGAGCAGCGTATTCTCGAACAGGAGCGTTTCAACGCTGTGCTTGATCTTACGGAGGCCGAGGCCGAAGCTGCGATTCTTGCGCGAGATGCTCACGACGATATCAAGGCACACGATATCAACGAACTGCGAGACAGAATCCAGCGACACCGTGATAACAATCAAACCATCACCGACGATCGCTACGAACGATTCAAGCAAGCCATCGACAAAGAGCACGACTTAAAAACAGCCGCGCTGTCCGATACAGAGAAAGCGGAGAAGGCCGCTGGCAAAAAGCGGGTCGATCTGGCGCAGAAAACTGCTCAAGAGGTCTTAGCGGTTTGGGCAAAGGCCGGGGCCGAATGGGTTACAGACTGGGTGCAACGAGCGCACGAAATACAAACTGCAACGGCTTCGGAACTTGGCAACATTGAGGGCTTTACGTCTATTGGACTTATTGAGGGACTCGTCTCCCCTACCGCTAGTGAAGAGCTTAGTAGTCTTGTTATGGATATCGCCGAAGCCGAGGCGGCGCTTGATTCGTTCATGTCGAAGACAGGCAAGGGAGAGAGCGACCCTGTGGTTATTCAGATCAGGGCGTGGATCGCAAACGTGGAAGAGTTCGCTCTCAAGGAAGCCATCGCCGCAGCAGAGACAGATCGTCTCGGCTTCTCTATTGCCGACCTCGGAAACAAGCTGGGCATCGACCTAGCTCAGTCGCTCGGCACAGCGGGGACAGCACTCGAAGAACTCTCGGCGATGGGTCAAGGCAACTCGCTGCTCAACGGATCAGGTTCGTCTCAGTTGGAGGACTTCATCTCGCTCATAGCGACAGCCAGAGAGGAGGTGGCCGCGCTTGCAATCGTTCTCGCTGGAGACGATGACGGCATGACGGCGAAGGATCAGGCACGAATCGACTCTCTCAATCTTCTGATTGACCAGACCGAAGAGGCCAACATGAAGCAGATGCTCTACAACAACTCCGTGGCAAGAGCGGCTGACGAGTGGAGAAAAGTCGGTGAAGGCGCTACAAGCGTCGGCGCAGTTACGGATGCCATGCTTGCGAGCGCCTCAGTCGGGTTCCAGAACTGGGCGGAGTCAGTCGGCACGATTGACGAGAATATGCAGGACCTCGCCGAGCACACGCTCGAAGGCGTAGCCGACGCGCTGACCGACGTGGTGATGGGCGTGAAAAGCTGGGAGGAAGCGGGGACGGCTTTGTTCGAGGCATTCATGCGTGAGATTGCCAACATGATTATCAAGCAACTCATTCTGTTCACAATCAAAGCGGCGACCGCTGCATTTATGGAAGACGGGGGAATCGTGGGCGGCGGGCTCGGTGATGTAGTTCCGCTTGCGTCAGGCGGCGTGGTGGCCGGAGGTCTCGGTCGAGCGCTGCCAGTCCACGGCTACGCGACGGGTGGCCCAATCGTCTCTGGACCTCACGTCGCTGTGATCGGCGAGGGCAAGCACAACGAAGCGGTTGTCCCGCTGCCTGACGGCAAGTCAATACCTGTAGCGATGCAAGGCGGCGGCGGCGGCAATACCGAAGTGAATATCAAGATTGACGCAGTAGACAGCCAGAGCGTAGAAAACTTGTTCTACACCAAGAGAGACTCGCTCATCGGAATCATGCGCCAAGCACACCAAGAGAACCGAGCCTTCCACCAGACGTTCTCAGGGAGGTAGATCGTGGTACAGGTTCTTCCGTCCAACGAAACCTTTACTCGCCCCAACTGGGCAACGCCGATCTCTGCGAGCCCGTCTTACCCTGCTTTTTACTGGTGGTATATCGGCTTCAAGTGCGACCTGATTCTTCTCAGCGATCCGTCTGGTTCTAATTGGTCAAACTACCCCTACGCAGTCGGCGGCGGTATGCCAGCGATGGACGGCGCTCCGCTTTTGCTTATGCCACGGGCTGACTCAGCGACTGCGCTGCCAGTCGTAAACGTCGGCACAGACCCCAACGGCTCCGACAAGCAATACGGTGTGCTGCTCCGAGAGGAGGTGAGCTTCTCCCACGACGATCAAGACATCACCGTTACCTTCGGACTGGAACAAGGCGGCGGCGCGAGCGAAGGATTCACTCATGCTGGAACAAACGGAAGCTCTCCAACTCCGGGCGGTCGGCTGACTTTCCCACCGTCTCCGTCCACCTCGGGGCACAACTTTAGCACCATGTCCCAGAGCAACCGAGGCAACTGGACCTCTGGCGGCGCTGCTTATTCACAGGGCACAGATGACGCTGATCTAAACCCGTGGTATGTGTGGCCGGGGAATGGCCTCTTCTTTCGCTGCGGAAGCGGAGAGCCTCTTTACTCCAACGCTTTTACCAGCGACACGCTACGAACGGCGGTGTATCAAGCAGTCGACTGCTATCAGTTCGTGGCGTACCCGACAGCCGACAAGCACCTCCGTCTTGAGTTGTGGAGAATCCACCACACAAACAACGGCGGGACCTCAAACAACTACGCTCGGATGCTTATCCAGCAGAGCGTGAACGATGGCGTACAGAACATCGACTTCCGCAGCCCGTTCCATCTTCGCGTTCAGGTTGAGAACGACGGCGCGAACGTAGACATTCGGTGCTTCATTGGAAAGTACACGAAGGCGGGTGGAACCTTAGAGGCCGAGGTTCAATGCTTCAAAGACGATGCGATGGACAGCGCCAACTCATACACCATCGGGCCGATGGGAGGCGTGACTCACACCGCTGCAACTGGCATCGTCCTCGACACGCTCAACTCTACTTCGGACCCGCTCACACACAAGATCACAGCATACGCTAACAAGACCATCGGCTTCTCGATGCCGGGGACTTGGTCGGTAGACATCAGCACATGGTCTGGGGAGACAGGGCCGATCTGGTGGACAGGAAACATGGGCCTCCATTCCATTGAGGCCAAGGCCATCGGGGCGACCACGGTTCGCTACCGGGACGAGTTCGAGAGAGTCGTGGAGGCTGGGCTCGACCCAGATACGACCTCAATCGTTATGCCCGTAGTCTCTTGGCTTGGCATTGAGGGAATACAGCTTCAAGGAATGTTCACTTGGGACGAGTATTCAAACCAGTCCCCGGTGACTCTAGAGGCAGCGCCCAATCCAAACTACGACATGGTCCGCAGGTTGCTCACTTGGCCCAACAACGGCTACGCGGTGCTGGACTACGACGCTATCTCGGGGACGCCTTCGGCTGCCGACATCAACCGTCCCTACGACGTGATGAAATCCTTTGTGTGGATGGCTCCTTCGTCTCAGCTTTACAACCACCATCGAAAGATCGAGTTCTGGCCGGGGCCGCAATATGCAGCCGTTGGCCAGATCAAGTATGAGTTCGGCATCCTTCTCCGGGGAGAGTTCAACGGCAACAACCACAACGGGCTGATCTGCTATGTCGAGTGGTGGACAGACGGGACGGTGGCCGCTGCGATCACTTATGCAGAGGTCACGCTCGCCTATCGAAACAACTCCTACACGACAACCAATCCAGCCGACGCAACAACGACCAGCATCGTAGCTCGCAAGAAGTACCCCAGCGGGACAGGCAGCGGATTCCCGGACCTCCACAATGGAGCGTGGCACAGCCTTGACGCGATGGCTGTCGCATACGAGGCCGCAACGACTCCAGACGCAGCCGGAATCTACACGGTAGAGCTAGACGGAGTTCCGATTGAGTTCGACGATACGACCGCGCCTCATCAAAGCGGAGCGAGTTCACCCTATCCGGTCGCCGAACCTCTACCCCGCGTCTTCATGGGCAGGTCGGAAGGCTTCTATCTGCTGGCGCACGTTCCAGAGTACGGCGGTACGGGTCAGGCTTGGAGCGGGATGCAGGTTAAGAACTGGTCCGAGTTGTCGCTGGTCTCTGACCCCGGCGAGCAAATCGGTACAGACTTGCAGGAGAGCATTCCCGTCACCTCCGGCGAGGGCACACCGCTCGGTGAACTGAACACCGACATCGGCGCGTTGGCGATCCCCGGCAAAGGAGTCTGGGACGTAAACGCTGCGGTGCAGATGACTGATATCTTCCCCGTTCGGTCTATTGGCTTTGACTCTGGGCACACTTACGCCTCACCCGTCAACTCGAAGCATCGGCGCAACTGGCGAGTGCAGATCGTGGGGATGGACATGACTGTCTACCAAGCGCTTCAGGCATTCTTTAACTCGCACAACGGCATGGAAGTTCCCTTCACGTTCGTTGTCCCGATCACAAACGACGGGACTGCGGTCGGCTCTACGGCTGGTACAACAGAGACGGTTTACGCTTGGTTCGTGGAAGACTACCTTGATGTGGCCGAGGTTGCCCCGCAGCAATACGTCGCCTCGTTTACCATTGAGGAACTTCTGTTGAGGAATACCGTATGAGTCCCAGACCCCAGATCCCCACTCAGGCGATGCTTGAGAAGAACCTCCTCGCCACGCAGGGGAGGTGGATGTGGCTCTATGAAGTCGAGGTTCCAACTGATCCACCGACGAGATATCGCTTTGTCCGTGATCCAACAGAGATCACGTTTCGTGGCAACGTCTACTCTCCGTTTCCGATCACACACTCCGAGGTAACGGAGAACGATCAGGGTGATTTGCCGAGCTTAAAGATGACGGCCTCGAACGCGAGCAGAGAGATCATCTCGGTCCTCAACGCCCACAACGGTCTAGTCGGACAGTCCTGCCGGATCGTGCTGACTCACAGCCTAATTATTGCAACGAGCAAGTCGGTGTGGGAAGAAGACTTCACAATCCTAGACACGTCTGCGAACGACAAGGCTGTTACTTGCACCCTTGGCGACATGAACCTCTACGAGGCAAAGCTGCCCGGAGAGAGGATGATGAGATTCTACTGTCGGTATGAATACAAAGGCGGGATGTGCGGCTACAACGTGGACCCGTCTCATGCGGCCTACCTTCCGACTTGCGACAAGTCGCTCAACGGTCTCAACGGCTGCAAGAAGCACGGGGACAGCGAAGCCTCTGCTGGAGTGGTCGCTATTCACCCAGAGCGCTTCGGCGGCTTTCCGGGCATTCCTGAGCCCACCACATTCGGAGGTCTCCGATGAATTGGATCGACCTGCTTGGAACTCCATTCAAGCTGCACGGGACGGGGCCGGACGGCCTCGATTGCTCAACCGTAGCGGAGGAAGTGCTGCGTCGGCTCGGGCATGAGCCGCCGCCCACCTCGCCGTTCAGGAGACGCCCTACAGCGCGCTCTATCGACGCTTATTTTGGGGCGATGGATGACTCGTATTCTCTGGTCGGACGCGCCACAGGGGATGCTAGAGCCCTTGGAGACGTTGTGCTGGCTAACGACGAGAAGGGACGGCCTTCTAAGCTCTTTGTTTTGGTTGAGGAGGGCGGGACGTTCCTGACGGCTGACCACATCAGCGGCGTGAGAAGTTGCGCTCGTCGCCAGATCGAGAACGTGGTCGGCGTGTATAGACTCAAGGGGTTGTCGACATGATCCACCGCGTTCACCTTCCTAATATCTTCGAGCCACAGACTCGGGAGATCTCAGACGTGCCCTATGTCTCGGGCATGACGGTCAGAGAATTTGCGGAGTCTTTATCGGAAGAAGAGCGCCCGTCGATAGTTTGGCACAACGGGACTCTGCTCGACGAAGGCGAGGACGCTGCTCTTAGCGACGATGACTTTATCCAGACGTGTGACCCGCCCGAAGGTTTGTGGGTCTTCTTTGCGATCCTTGCGCTGCTCGCCATCGCGTACATCATGTCGCTCGACGAGCCCGAGGTCGAGGAGTCTGACCCGTTCTACGGCTTCCAGAATAGCTACACACCAGAGGGAGATGCCGTTCCACTCGTCTACGGAAAGATTCGGACTGCGCCTCCGTGCATAAACGAGAGCATCCAAGTATGGGGCAGCGCGCAAAAGTCACAGACGGAATGGTTCGGAGCGCAGTACCTCATCAGCGGTGGACCGATCACGGGGCTTGGCGATGCGATTGGAAACGTGTCGGATGACGCAAGCCTCTTCGGTGTAACGGGCAACAATAACGTGTCCGACCTGATCGGTCTGGAGATCAACGGCATCCAAGGGCGATCTTTCGGGGGGACGTACAAGTGGAGGACTGGCATCCCTTCGCAGCGAGCCATCCGTGGAACTCTCGGCGGGTATAGCTACACAGATCCGGCCACAGCGTACACGCACAACTTTGAGTTTCCAGACGGTGAATCCACATCAGCCAAAGAGCCCGGAGTGGTGGCGTATGCGGTTCGCCTCCAAGGGGACTCGACAAGATACGTCCGTCAATTCCTGCACATCAGAGGGGACCGCTGCAAAGTCAACTTCTTCTTTAGCGGCGGGATGTACACGATGGATGACGATGGCGACATCCAAAACAGGACAACGACTTGGCAAGCTCAGTACTGGGCCACCGACGCTTCTGGTACAGCACTCCCGACTTCAGTTCGTATTCTCCCGGAGTGGACAACGACGGCTGGAACTCACAGCCCGTTCTCTATCGACTTCGCCTTTGCTTTGGCCGGAGCCGCAACGATCACGGGCGGCGGCGGGAGAAAGGGTTACGCCACTCTCAGCGTCGAAGCATCTCCGAACAGGCTCCTCATGGTCGGCGGCGCGACGGAGGGCGAATCGCTAGATCTGATTTGTCCGTGCGCTCCAAGCACAATCGGAACCGTCAGCGGCGCAGGTACGGAGTACGCAACGGAGGACAACGGCCTCAAGTTCACCTTCTCCTCTTGGGTCGGAGTCCCTGACTGGGGCGGCGTTGCTCCGACTGGCGGCTACTCTCAATTTGATCCGCTTGCAAAAGCGCAAGCGTGGATTGCTTGGCAGGGGCACGAAGGCGACGTGCCGGGATCAGGCGCTGCGCGGTGGCCGATGGGTGTGCCCGTTGAAGGCCGAAACCCGTATCAAGGCCAATATTTCTACCAGCCTTCTGGCGTTAAAGATCTAGCCGCTTCTTTCGGATGGGCGCTTGCTCTGTGCGTTGACACCGAGGGCATCTATGGATCTGTCGGCCCGAACAACAACCCGAACGTCTACCTTAAGTTCTACACTTGGGAGGGCAACTGTGGATCAACCTCACCCGGAGGCATCCCCGGCGCAGGCGCTCCGTGGAACGAGAGCGGACGAATCTCATGGTGGGTCTCGGCGCAGCCGATGGGGACCACGGCTGACTTTGTGCAGATCGGCGACCTTGATCTCAAGAGCGTACCGAAGAGACACGTCGGATTTACCTACGATCAGACAAACTGGAGAAAGACGCCCGACGCTGCTGGAGAGCAGCATGAGTCTATCACCGATGGATGGGCAGAGTTGAAGTGCTACTCCAATGGCGAGGAGATCGAGATGGTCCCCGGCGCTCATGGCTCCGAGCTTGGAAACGGGCAGCTTTCAGGATGGGGGAACCCGCCCGACGTGGGCTATCTCTACGGGTCGCGCCCTACGGTTGGTCCTTTTATGGGATGCCGTCACGTCCCGATGAGGTTCTTCGTTGACGGGTACTCTGTTCTGCGAGTTGGGGGCTGGGACGATGACCTTCAATCCAGCAACGTGCTCGGCGCTGCGAACGTCAGCCTGTCCGAGTATCTGCTCTATGGCGGCTCCACAGGAGATGCCGACATAAAAGACCAAAGCTGGTTCCAGAGTCAAGTCCATCGAGCCGATGACTTTGGGCACTCCCCGGTGGCTTCGGTCAGCACGGCGGTCAATCAGTTCGCTCGGCTCGCTTGCCCCTTCGACGAGACCGAGGTGGTCGCCACAAACTTCTACAAGAACTACGTCTTCCCCGACGCGACTACTCAGGCGGGTGGCTGTCTTGAGATTGAGGACGTGGGGTATACCAAAATGACCACGGGCTCTCCCGTCTACCATCCCATGTACGGTGAAGTCGCAAGCGACTACTTCATGCTTGAGGTCTTCCACACGACCGCAATCAAAGACGCCTCGGATGCCCGAAGCGTGAACACGCTCGACACGATCACAACATGGGAGTCGCAGCCTTACAGCTACCCCGGAGCGGCGGTGTTCTCGTTGCTGATCGAGGGCAACTCGCAGATCAAATCCAACCAGCCTAAGATGACGATGGTGGTGGTTGGCCGCAAGGTTAAGATCTGGGACGGACAGAGCCAACTCGCTCCGACCTTTCGCCATGAGTGGTCCGACAACCCTGCGTGGATCGCGCTCGACATTCTTTCAGATCCGATCCACGGTCTCGGCTGGGTCTTTGCGAAGGATTCGAGTTACAAGAACTTCGATCTCCCAGCGTTCTTAGATTGGGCGCGGTTCTGCGAAGAAGGAACCTCTGACGCTTTTGGTTCGTTCGGTTTTCACGGGTTCAGAACACACCCCGGCTCGGCCACAGAAGACCCCAAGGTGGACTTCCTCTTAGGTATTCTCGACGGGTCTGGTGATTCGATCCAGCGACTACCTATTGCTTGGAAGATCGGCCACCACTTGACGATTAACGCGACGGTCGCCGGGACGCTCTATGGAGGCTGGATTACCAAGTTCGACGTTGATGGTGGCCGCAACGATTGCAGCAACAAGTTGGAGATCATCGGTTACGAGATGCAGAGTTCTGCGGACGCTGCTGGGTCGGGGCACGGGTGGTCATCTTGGGCGAAGATAACGTGCAAGTGGAACCGAGAAGAGTGGGGCGACAACACAGATCCTTTCTCTAATTCACCGTTCAGCAGTTATGTGTACGCTGACGATCTTCCGGGCGACAACAGCTACTTGGGCGAGGTCAACGGGATGGAGAACAGGGCGCGCTTCAACGCCTCGATTGACGGGAACAACACGCCAGCGTGGGATGTGGTTGTCGGGATCTTCCAAGTCGGTCGAGCCTCTCCGATGAAGGTCGGCAACAAGATCGTCCCGGTGTGGGACCGAGCGCGTCCTCCTGTCGGTCTGGTCGGGATGGGGAACATCCTCAAAGGCACGTTCAACATCTCCTATTCTGACGGCTCCGTTGCTCCCAACTCTTACGAGTGCCAGATCATCGACGAGAATCGGAACTGGCAAGGGCAGCAAGTTCTGCTCGACCATCCTTCAATTCAAACCTCGACTCTGTTCTCACGGGTGAGGAAGTCACGGTTCCGTTTCCACGGCTGCACTTCTCGCTCGCAAGCTCTGAGAGAGATGACGTATCGAATGAACAAGATGCACACTTGCACGACAAGCTGTGCGTTCGAGCTTGGCCCGGACTCGATCCACCTTCTCCCCGGAGATCGTATTCTTGTCGCGCATGACGTTCCCGAGTATGGGGACAGCGGACGCTTGCCCGTTGCGATGGAGATCTACAATACCCACTCGGGCGCTGGCGGCGCTCCGGGAAAAGGTATCTACGCTTCTTGGATTCAGCAGGGCGGCGACTGCACGATCTCTGATCGCAGCCTTCTTGAAGACATCCCTCACGCCACGATCAACCCGCCGCTACCTCCCTACGATGGCGGCGTGACGAACTGCTACTCGGTCCCGACAGCCACGGGATCTACGGGGCAAGAACTGGCAAACTCGAACCAAGCCGTCACCAGCAAAGACCGCAGCCCGTGGTGGGTCGCTCAGTATGTCTGTGTCGGCGACGGGCTATATCCTGTCCCCGGCAACACGGGAGCGCTGGCTCCGCTGGATTACATCGACTCGAACTCCAAGCGCGTGTCGTTTTCGATCTATGTGAAAGAACCCGCCGGGATTCGCTGCGGTGCTTCTCCTTGTTTTGCTCTCGTCATCTATCGACTGTGCGATGAGGGCAGCTACGTCAAGGCTTCACATGGAGCCCGATTCAACTGGGCCTCTGGGGCTCCAACATTCGGCGCATATATCGGCGACAACACGGGGCTCTCTTCTCCCTATGGAGTGAGCTACCACATCAGCGGAGCTATCGCAGGCGGCTGGTATCGGATAACGGTCTCCTACGACAACGATTCCGCTACGGGTGCTGGCGCTGCTGGAATTGGCGACTACCTCCAAGCTCGCTTCTTCTACACCTACGTCTCGGACACCTTCGCCAACCAGCCTACGTTCTTCGACATCGAGGGAACCGAGACGCCATCGCAAGACCGAGGCAATCAACTCATGAATGCCGCCGATCCGATGAACCTAGAAGGGCTCGGGTTCCCTTCGGGCTCGTTCGCATGGTCGGGCAACTACTGCCGCGTCACGGCTGGAGTCGGAGTCTCGGAGATCAACAACAGCACAACCGTTGCGCCTCCTTTCTACTCGACGGACGTGGCCGGAACGCACGGCTGGGTAGTTACGTTCAATCGGATAACTGCGACCACGGGCAACCGAATGTTCATGAGTCAGCAAGTCCCTCTTGCTAAGAACGACACGGACGCGAGTGGACCCCTCTACTCGTCTTGGGCAGGGCAACCGATTTGTTTCACGGGGTACGTCCGACCCTACGCAGGCGGAGCAGAGAACGTAGACATAAGGCTCAACCTCCGCATTTCGAGCGCCACGGGTGCTGGGGAAGAGTACACGGGCGACGGACTCCAGATCGACCTCGCCTTCACGGCTCCGTCAACTTGGGCGGCTCCGTCAACTACGGTGGTAAACGTCGGCGGGACGATCACGCATATCTCGACAACGCTTACACCCGTCAGGCTCAACTCCGCTACTAACGACGCGAACTGGGTGCGAGTCGATGCCGTGTTCACAACGTCATCGGCGGCTGTGGCGGTGTACGCTCAGATCGGCAACGTAAAGACGGGCGCTGGGAATGCTCGCTTCCACGCTTGGGGGCTTCGCATTCATGGAGCGAGTGGGCGAACCGGGACAACATACGTCAACCCTTACCCGCACCAAGGGACGCTCGCGTGGGGTCCGATGTACGAGCCTCACTTCACCGATCCACACGGGACCAACGAAGCAGGTACGTTCTCCATAGGAGCGCAGATCCAACTCGACCGAGACGTGACGCTGACTGCTGGCAACAACTACGAGATTGCCATCCGTTCCTCTTTCGAGCGAGACGTTAACCTCGCCACGGACCAGCAGGAGATTCTGACTCTTGGCTACAACGAAGTCCCGGACAGCGGCTCTGTTGTGAAAGGCGCGAGAGGATGGATGGACTTCTCGATCCCTGAGAAGATGTATCCACGCACGGGGGACGTGTACTCGTTCGGCAAAAGCGGCTCGGCCACGCACGACTTTGTGGTGACGGAGATCAAGACCGACCCTGTAAAGATGATCCGCAAGATCAAGTGCGTCCAGTACGACGAGTCGATCTATGACGATACAACCTTCGCCGACCTTAGCCCGGACGATCCGGGCACACCGGGAGGCGGAACTAAACCTTGGACAGGTACTTCGACTGGAACGGGCTATCCCACCGGGGGCGGCGGTGGAGGCGGCGGCGGCGGCGGTGGGGGCGGCGGCGGCTATGGACTCAAGTCTGGTGGACCGGGGAATCAAGGCATCAAAGTCTCGGCCATCGCTGCTCCGTACCGAAACAACGACGGCAACTTCGTCCCGAGCATCTCGATCAGTTGGTGGCACGACAGCGATCTCGCTCGTATGCCTTGGGACAAGGTCCGTCTCTTTATAGCTAAGTCAGCGAACGTGGTCGGCGAGGAGTTGGTCTGGCAGTATCTAGCCACAATCCCCGGAGGCGTGACTCAGTATCGTTGTGACGAGCAATGGCTCCGCTCTGGAGACACCTACGAAGTTCTGGTTCAGCCTGTCTCGGATGATGGCAGCGCGCCAGTCATTGAGCGCTGCCCAACGACTAACGTGACCATCGGAGTCCTTGCCACGCTGCCCGTCGCTCCGACGGTGGTGGCATCAACCAACGGGTTCAAGCAGATCTACGAGGTGACGGCTAACAACGACAAACAAGTGAACGCAATCGAGGGGCGTGTCGGCGGCTGGATCATCTCGACTCCAGCTTGGGTCATCAACCCGAGTAAGGGTCGGTTCGTTTCGGAAGCTCTGCTCCCGATCCCGACGAACGCGGCAGGCGAGGCGCAAGCCAAGATCTACGCTCGGGCAAGGCTTGGATCAGGCAACTACGGCAAGATCACAATTCTGCAAGGTGGAAAGGCGTTCGTTGATGTGAAGTCCAGCCGCCAGCTTATCGCTGAGAACAACTACACGACCGCTTCAGACGGCAGCATCGACTCCAACCTCGCCATCGTTTCAGGCGTTCTGCATTGGGACGCTGGCTCGTCCTCACTCGGTCCAATTTACTACACAATCGACGAGCTTGATGCCGGATCTCCCCGACGCTCCGTGTTTAACGCGGTCATCTCAGGATATCAGATTCGATACGAGACACTCGGCAGCATGAAGTTCACGCTCGGTAGCGATACAGGGAAGAACTGGTCGCTGGAGGGTCCGATGAAAGACGATGGCGGCAACGCTAAGGTCGAGATCGAGTGGAGGTGGTCAAGCACTAGCTCAACTTCGTCGGCCTCTTGGCGAGCGTTCGAGCCGGGAGAAGTCTACGCGGAGTCTGCTCAGTTCAGGCTGAAGTGGACCCGCAAGAATACAAGCGATGATGTCCGACTGACTCGATTCACCGTAATCTGCAACGACGTACCAGCGACCACGATGGTCGACGGAGGAACTTTCTAATGCGCTACCTTCCCCTGTTTTTATTGCTCGCCTCCTGCCAAACGTGGACATGGGGTGGAGCCGCCGATGTCTTAATGCCGGACGAGTTCACGATGGGCCAAGGGTCTTCGACGATGGACACGCATACGACTGGAGGCTACGTCGGCCACAACGATATGTTTGCGTACGACGGCGAGGGCGAGGGCGAGTCAACCTACGCTGCGCTTACTTGGAATCTTCCTAGCTTCGGCAGCGACGAAAGCGGCATGGACCGTGAAACGCGGCGCAACCTTTCACTCCTTATCGACAAGATGGTGGAGGAAGAGATCGAAGCAGAGGCAGAAGCCGACAGCCCTATGCGCGAATTCGCGTTGCCGACGATGAAAGGCCGCAAGCCGCCAGCAGGAGTTCTCTGGGGACTCGCTGCGTTTATCGCAGCCATCGTCGCTGTCGCCATAGGCAAGTCTCGGAGGAAAGACCCGTGGTCATAAAGCTCGCCGCTATCCTGACGATTGCTTTGATAGTCTTGCTCTGCTCGTGCGCGAGTCGCAGTCCAATCGGGATATGCCTTTCACCTAAAACCTGTCCGATATGTTCGCCTTCCTAGGATTATCTATGGCCGATCAAAACAAGAATGACTTAGAAGAAAGCAGAATCGTCGACACACGGGCAGCCGTCCTCCTGAAAGAGGTGGAAGCTCGTAGCCGGATGATGGAACTCCAAGCGTCCAAGAGCGCAAGTGATCGAGCAGCCGAGCACCTGTCGGTGTGGGCGGGTTTGTATATGACCCTGATGGTCTGCTTTTTTATCTTCTCGTGCCTCTTCCTCGAACCAGAGGTGACGGCCTCCGTGTGTGGCTTGATTACTCTGGTGGTTTCTAGCCTGTCTGGGATCATGCGCTCCATCGTCGGCGAGCCGTCTGCTCGTGAGAAGAACGGAGGAGACAAGTGAGAATGGGACCGCTTTTAAGATTCTTCTTCGATGACCGCTTCGACTTCATCGGATGGGCTGTGCTGCCTCGCCGAATGTCGCTCGCTGAAGTGGGCTTCGTCGTGCTGGTCATCTATGAAGTTGGGAGGCTAGTTCTATGGGCGAGATCTTAGTCAAGCGCGGGACAGATCTCGCTCGGCGAGATGGCACTTTGGGCACGCCAGCTTCCGGCGAGTTGGTCTACACCACGGACGAGAAGACGATGTGGATCGGCGATGGCTCGACCGCTGGAGGATTGCCTAGCACTCCGGCTGCGCTGGTCACGATGTACGCGGGGACCACTCAAAACATAAACGCGCTGGCCACGGACAATCTAATGCTCTGGAACCTCCACCAGACTCCGATCAACATCGCGCAGACAGGAACGGACACGGACCTCACGCACAGCAACAGCACAAACAAGCACCTCGTCACGGTGAACGTGGACTGCATACTTGAGATAGCGGTGAGCATTGCGGTAGACGCGGCGAGTTCTACGCCTACGCGCTGGAATGGTATCGCTCGGGTGGTCAAGGGTCCGTCGACCGAGATCGGTGGACAGGGGAAGGGCGGCTACCTGCGCGAAGCATCTGGGCAGGACGAAACGAGTCTTCACATTCCCAGCTTCACTTACGAGTTCAGCGCAGGCGATACCTTCTGGGTCAAGGTTGACCGTGAATCAACGACCTCTGCCGCAGTCGACACGACGGCCTACGCTTCGACTCTCTTCATCAAGAGGCTCGCATGAACGACCCTGCAATCAAGGAAATACGCGACCACGTCCAGCGCATAGATGACGCGCTGCGCGGCAACGGAAGCTCTGGACTCTTCACCGAGTTCGCTGTGATGCGTGAGCGCGTCTCTGCAATCGAGCGCTTCATCCTTGAGGTCCAAGGGATGCGGCGCTGGGTCTTCTTCGGAATCTTTGGACTCTTCGGCAGCCTCGGCTGGAACATCATCGAGTGGTATCTCACTCAAAAATAAGGAGGCAAACTTATGACCTATCAAGAACTAGTAACGACAGACGATCTCGCCCTTACCGTCCCGACCAAGCTCAACGAGAACGCTCGCACCGAGCGCTTCCAAAATGTCTACGCCAAGTCGGCGACGTTCACGGTGTGGGAGGATGATGCAACGGGAGCGCCACGGGATCTGTACCTCGTCACGACGGGCGGCTCTACGTTCGACGTGGTTCTTCCTGCCGCTGCCAGCGCCGACGCTGCCGCAGGGCGCGTGGTGACTATCATGAAAGCCGACGCAGCCGTGGGCACGGCCAACATCAACCCCAACGGCTCCGAGACGATCAACGGATCAGCAACGTCCGTCGCACTCTCCACCCAATTCCACTACCGAACGCTCGTCTCTAACGGCGTCGGCTGGTTCGTGATTTCCTCTTCCTGACCCCTTCCCCTTTTTACTATGAAAGAACCCCTCTCTCTCGGTCCCGTGAACACGGGCTCATTGTTATCCTCCTCGGAGGGTATTTCTCAGACGGGCCTAATGTCTATGGTGACAATGGTCCTCATGGGCGACTACTCCGATACGGTCATGATGGCCGCTCTTATTGCCGGAGCCGTGGGCAGCGGCTTGTACGCCATCAGCCGCAGTATGTCCAAAAGCGCGGCGGGGGCGACCAAGAAGTAATGAAGCGCCCCTACTTTGTCGCCGTAGCCCTGACGCTGTCTCTAAGCGGCTGTGCTGCGATGGACGCTGTCCTTGACTATCCCATGTCATTCTTCGACGAAGAGACGGGAGAGGAGACCACAGTCCCTCTCGGCGACCTCGTGGCCGACAACTCCGAAGGAGCAGCGTCCGCAGTCTCGACCGTCCTCAACGGGATACATCCCGGCTTGGGCATCCTCGGAGGGGCAGCCGCAGCCGCCGCCTTTGGATCTGCGCGGCGCAGAAAGAAGCAAGCCGCTGTCTCCTCAGCGAGCGCTGACACTAAGGCTTGACCTCTCCCCTGTGTGGGCCAGAGATCGCAAAGCTCACCGCCTCCGTGAGCCGAGCAATCTCTGGTCCACCTTTCTTATACCTGCGCGGCCTTCACCTCCTCAAGCTGTGCAAGCCAGCAAAGGTTGTTCTTTCTTCTGTACTCGATATCTCTTCGCGTTGACTCGACCTCGCTCGACTTAGGATCACTTCCTTCCTCGATGAAGCGGTCAAGCTCGCGCTGCTTATAGCGTCGATTGTATGACTTGCGAACTTCCCAGCGAAGGCGCTCAAGCGTGGCCTCTACCAGATCGGTTTCAAGTTGATCGGCAAAAGCAGCCTCGGCACTTCGCGCTGACCGCAAGGCGATGTCGAGCGTCTCTTCGGGAGTGTGAGCAGTCCCGATGCAGCCGCCTTCGGTGTAGCCCCAGCCGGGGCGCGTGAATCCGTGGAAGCTCAAGTTGCCTGCCGCGTTGACCTTGAAGCCTGTGCGACCGCAGCAGTAGCAGTAGCCACGAGCGTCTCCATTCATGTCGTGGTAGACAAGGCCCATCGCTTGCGCTTGCGCGGCGGTGAGTTCCGTCGGCGTGGTCGGCTTGGGTGCTGAACCGAGAAGCTCGTCTGCTGCTTTCTTGGCCGCGTAGATGTCTATCGAAAGGGGAGTGGTCTCAACTGCCCCGTCGACCTTTGTGACAAGGAGAGTCATCGTGTCCTTGCCGAGCTTGCATTGCTTCGGGCGGCTCCATGAACTCTTCGTCTGCACGAGGGTCGCCGTGGCGACTCCCTCGGGGAGCGTTCCGATGAAGTCGGTGGTGCGCTCTTTCTTGATCCACTTGCTGCTCTTGTTCCAGTTGGTCTGTGTCATGTCTTGGTTTCCTTTTGGTTGGTTGGTGGTGGTTGGTTAGCTGATGACTGAGAGGACGAGCTTCTTAGCGGCTGCGAGAGTTGACTGAGCGCTCTTGAAATCTCGGACCATCAAGGTCGTGTCGTTGGCCGTGTCGGCGTCGTTGAAAAAGTCAACCTTGTAGGAGTCGGTGAACGTCTTTGTCGAGTACATGATGCCTGTTGTTGTGGTGGTCTGCTCAATGGTCGCAACGATCTTGCCGTCAACATAGAAGTCGGTGATGGCTCCCTCACGGTGGCCGTTGCAGGACTCGCCGGGGGTGCGAACGATGGTGATGTTGTTGAGGTTGGTCATGTCTTGGTTTCCTTTTGGTTGGTTGGTTGGTGACGCCCTTGCGTCCGTCTCGATAGAAGGATCAGAACACAATCCGGGACAGGGGTCCAGAAAGAACTGAGAAAACTTCAGCCCCTTCCGTAACCCTGTCCCTTATAGGGACTTAGGACGCTAAGGCCCTCCTAACCTTGCCCCAGTAGCCCAAGGTGGCCTGTTTCCTGTGCCCCTGTGGTCCTCCGTTGTGGATGCGAGCGATCGTCTCCACATCCTTCAGCGACCCCAGACCTAGCTCCAGCCTCCGCAGAGCGCCCGATGCGTAGCGGCTCATGTAAGCTCGTACAACGCGCTCTGAGTAACTCTTGGAGGTCAGGGTGAGTGAGTAGTCGCCGAGAGACTTATCCTCCCCAGCGGCGTCTACGTGGTAGATGCGATGAATCTGGTAGGGGCCTCTGGCGTTCCCACCGTCGCCTCGTGAGCCGATGCCCTCGTTGGGCTCGCCTCCTGTCTCGACGATTCGGATCGCGTCGAGCGCGTCCCTGAAGTCGTAGGTCTGCGTGGGCATGGGTGATGATGTAAAAGCTGCGGCTGCTAGTAGTAGTGAAATCATAAGGGTCTCCGTGTTGGCGGTGTTGGTGATTAGTTGAAAGGTGCGAGCGAAGAAGCGATCAACTCCTTGATAGCGTCCCTCTTGGTCTTGGCGAATTTAGTGACTGGCTGGTCTTGGTCGACCAAGTGAGCCTCCCATCGGACTGAGTCGTCAGGTCCCGGTCTCCCGTTCCAGTTGACTCGTTTGACGAGCCTACCGATACGGACCTTGTCGACGAGCACCTCGTAGGTGGTGGATGTCATTCGGTACTCCTGACCTTCGTCGTGGTCTTTTTTTAGACCTCCGTCGACTGAGCCGAGAAGGTTATTCGAGACATACTCAAGACAGAGTTCCTCGAACTTCCTGAGCTTGTGAAGGTTCAGTTCGAGAGCCTCGTTGAGTTTCTCACGTTCGGCGTGAATCGTTTCAAGCTGGGGGAAGCTCTTGCGGAACCTGTTGTTGATTGTGTTGAGAGTTGTCATTGGATTGTCTCCGGGTTGGTGGTGTTGGTGTTGGTGATTAGAGGGCGCGGTTGATGACGATAGCCGTGGCGTCTCGGCGGGAGGCGGCACGACCAAGATCGCTACTGAACATCTGGGTCTCTTCTAACATCGAAGCTGAGTAGGCGATCCAGATGGGGACGTGTCCTTCGTAGTGGCTGCGAACGTAGCCCATAGTGTCTCCGTTGACGAGGACAGCGTATGTCTTGTCGTAGCCTCCGTTGGCGGTCCCATCGTCGACGCGCTTGAACTTAGCTCCTGCTACGCAGGCGGCGCGGAGGGCGACGAGGTCCTTCTTCTCCGCGTCGAGCCACTCTTGCTTAACTCGGATCTGCTTCCGAATGTCTCGGGCGCATTGGATGGCTGCGTTGGATGATTGCCCGAACTGGTTGTCGGTGGGTGTGGTTGCTGTGGTGTTGTTGTTGAGTGTCATGTCTTGGTTTCCTTTTGGTTGGTGTTGGTTGGGGCGCTACCCCGAAGGCTGGCCGAGTCGCGATCTCGGTGGGTTAATGGTCTAGTTGTTGTCTTCTTGAGCTTCGTCAATCTCCTCGTCGGTCATGTTGTCCTCAAGAAAGTCTGCGTAATCAAGACCGCATTCGCTGCATTCGATAGAGAGCTTCTCCTGCATGGTTGTAAGGTTGAGAACGCGCTTGTCTTCCCAAGCTCCGTGCGCTCCGCAGTCGCAGATCTCCCAGAGGCCATTGGCGCAGTCGAGGTTGTAGTGGGTGGTGGTCTTGATGTTGGTGTTGAGTGTCATGTCTTGGTTTCCTTTTGGTTGGTGTTGGTGGTGGGCGCTGGTGCGTCCGTCTCGATAGAAGGATCAGATCATAATTCGGAACATTGGTCCACTATTAAATAGGCCAATCTGAGGATTCTTTTAGGCTTGCTGTAACCCTGTCCCTGATAGGGACTTACGTCAGTCCGACCTGTCCTGAGAGGGCAGGGATGTGAGGACTTCGTAGACCTCGCCGTTGAATATGGCGCTCCGAGGGCCGATCCAAGACTCCTTCACGAAGACTCGCTTGCCACGCTTCAGCCTGTAACGGGGCGAGAGCAAGCGCCTGAAGTGAGCCCGTCTTCGGTGCGGAGCCTTCTCGATGAAGTCGCTGGCATCGTTCGACTGGCGCAGCAGCTTGTCGAGGTCACGGTCAGGCACGACGATCAAGCGCTTGTTCTTCTTCTTGGTTCTCTTGCCCCTGCGCTTGACGGTGCGTGCGTGCTCGTCGGTCACGCTCACGACCCAATTCGCAGGCGAGTTCGCCTTGGTCACAAGCTCCATCGAGTGCAGCGCGAAGGCGCAACATTCCTGCTTGCACATCTCGACCATCTTGGGATCAACGCCCTCCTCTGGGAAGTCGTGCTTCCACGAGGACAGGCACTTGCCCGTCCCTATGTTGAACTCGCAGATCGAGAAGAGGAAGCACTTCATCGACGAGTGCGCGTCTCGCATTCCAAAGTTGACAGGTCCAGAGATGACGAGCTTCACAAGTCGCAGCACGTTGGGCTCTTCCTCCAGCGTGGTCGCAACCATGACGGGCCATTGGTGCTCGCCATCACCGAAGCCGACCTCGTGGCCTTCGGGTCTTTCCATCAGGCACATCACGCGCAGATCCTTAGCCATCTGAACCTCGACGGCGCAGACCTCGAAGGGGAGAAAGAACTTCTCTGGGTCGAACTTCTGTCGGAGCCTCTCGCGCAGCGAGCGGTTGAACTCGTCCATCTTGATATCCTTGATCTGCGTCGACAGTCCAAGCTCGTTAGAGAGGAAGTCAAAGACCGCAGCCTCGTCGATCTCCTTCTGAGCTTCGGCCATGTACTCCTCCTTCTCTCCGTAGCGCGTGAGCCTACGGTCGATCATCTTGACGTATGAGGACCAGACGCTCATGGCTTCACCGCCGTCGCACTAAGGCGGTCAAGCGCCACGGTGTAGCGCTTCCGTAGTGAAGCGGGGAGAATGAAGGCGTCGTGTACGTCCAAGTGGTCTCGAAGGTCTGTAATCTTGACCGCAGCCGCTAGGGGATAAGTCGCAACGCGACCGATGTACTCCGCGTATGTCTCAGACGAGAGGCGCGTGATGAGCTTGAGCGCCCACGCAACCTCGGGAGCAAGGACCAAGCGCAGACCGCCAAGCGACAGAGTCCCTCGGGTGCTATGGTCAAAGCCAAGGATGGCATCGGAGTCCTCGATCACATCGTGGAGGATCGACAGGACTCGATGATCGTCTCCGAGATCAAGATCGGCCATTCTCACGGCGTGGGCGATCAGAGGATCACCTGCCTTGTCGGTCTTTCCTTTCAGGGCAAAGGAGGCGAAGAGGTGAGCTTCCTCGTAGGTTGCTGTTGCGATGTTGTTGAGTGTCATGTCTTGGTTTCCTTTTGGTTGGTGAGTGTTGGTTAGTTAGTTGGACGGGCTATCGCCTTCGGCGAGCCCAAAGCCCATGCCGGGGATCATGTGCATCGTGGTTGTCTTAGTGACAAACCCAGCGTCTATGATCTCCATCGAGCGAGCACCGCTGCGGTCGCGCTTGGGCGATCCCATGCGGTCACACAGAATGCCGAGATATACGGAGCGACCCGCTAAGGTTGACCGCTTCCACGCCTGAAGGTAGATGGTGCGGCCATTGACACGGGCGCGAAGGTAACGTACTCCCTCGCCGTAGTATCCTGTCTGTGTCTGTGTCATGTCTTGGTTTCCTTTTGGTTGGTGTTGGTTGGTTGACTCAGTCTTCCAAGGAGTAGCGGGTCACGATGCCCGTGTTGAGATTCATGGATGACCTTTCCGTTCCCGAGTAGTTCCTCCAGCTTGTTTCAAGGTCATCTTCGCAGTCGCCCCAGCCGCTTCCAGCGGCGATCGCTTCGTCGATAGCATCCCGTCCGAATTTGTTTTCGAGCTTGTTCCAGCAAAGGTCGCCCGTTGCGAGGTTCATCCATCCCGCGCGGTCGCTATCGTCGTTGGGGAAGAGGATGAAGTAGAGGTCGGTGTTGGTGTTGGTGTTGGTCATGTCTTGGTTTCCTTTTGGTTGGTTGGTGGTGGGCGCTGGTGCGTCCGTCTCGATAGAAGGATCAGATCATAATTCGGAACAGCGGTCCACCATTAAACAGGCAAATCTGAGGATTCTTTTAGGCTTGCTGTAACCCTGTTCCTGATAGGGACTTAGGGCAGGAGCGGCCCGACAGATACCAACCAAAGTCTCTGTCGGGCCTAGCCCCAGAGGGCGCACGGCTGCTGGACATGATATCGGCAGCAGCGCCCAAGGAGGTTAGCTCGTGGCCTGCGCCAAGATCTTACCAGCGACCAGATCAAGCTCGGTGCGCTTGTCTGCGAAAGTCGTGTCCTGACTCAGTCGCGTCAGACCGCCTACGAAGCCCCACGCTGTACGCGGATCACCGTGGACATCAGAGTAGGCTTCAGCCAACTCGTAAGCCTGACGGGCTGTACGCTTCGCCACAAGGCGCTTGCCGAAGAGGAAGTCGATGACCTCGTCCTCGTCGTTGCCGAGCTTGAAGCTCTGCGCGTCTCGGATCTTGGCTTCCTGCTCGTAGGCTCCAGCGTTGGTCGACTCTGTGACCTGCTGAATGATTGCTTCCCAGCGATCATGCGCCGAGCCTGTGTGACGGACTCGCGTCTGCGATACGTCCTGTGCTCCCCAGACAATGTGATTGCCGCAGACCGTGTCGAAGAGGAAGTCCATCTTCCAGATCGAGCACTCGCCGACTTCACTCTGTCGGATCATCGTGCCGCGTCTCATGCCGCCGGGGCTCATACCGTTCTCGATCACCGCTTCCGGGTTCACAAGGAACGCAAACATATCGTGGTCGCTGGCGTAAAGTCCAGCGGGTGCGATCGTGTCTCCGGGCCGAACGGTCAGCGCGCTGCGCGTTCCGAAGTTCAGGCAATCGTCGACGGTGGCGATGCGTGTGCGCTCGCCTCCTTGATTGCTCGGGCGAGCAGGAGGAACTCTCCAGCCCTGCGCGTGAAGATGACCGAGCCGTGAGACGATCTCGGAGTTCCACACACGGACGTAGCGATCGCTCGTCAGAGACTTGAGCTTCGGCGATCCGTTCATGTGAAGCAGAGCTTCACGGCTGTCGAAGCCTTGTGCTCTCCACTTCGAGAGTCCCTCGTTGACGCAGTCGGCTGCGGTGTTCGGGTCCAAGCTCTGAAGGTAGGACGCAGGCGCTCCGATCGTGCGGCACAGTTGCCCGAAGCTCCAGTTCGTGAAGGGAGTCATCGGGCTGCCATACTTGTCATGCAGGGCATCGCCTGCTTCTCCTCCGAGGCGCAGCTTAACGCCTTCGCCTATCCAGCCGACTGCGTGGGTGCGAGTCATGTCTACGGTCAGTTCTCGTGAGTCTGTGCGCGACTGCGTAGTTGCAGCCATCATCTCGTCGAGGTTCCAGAACCTCTGATCTGCGGGGCGCTTGGCCCACTCGTTACTTGCTTGCGTAAGGTTGACTTGTGTCATGTCTTGATCTCCTTGGATCGTGGTTGTTGAGAAAGGTAAAGGTGAGAGGGGAGGTTGCTTCATTGCGCTGGACCCCACTCCTCTCGGTATCCAGCTTTGTTACATATCCCGCAGGTAGCGGAGTGCGTCATCGAACTCTTCACGGTGGATGAGTCGTTGAATGTGATTGCTGAGTCTGTGTCGCCACGAGGCGTCGAATGAATACTCGTGATGGCACAGCATCATCTTGAGGTTTGAGTTGATGCGATCGACCTTGGCTGTCTGCTCTTCGGTCAGTCGGTTCGGATAGAGAGGCTTGAGTGTCATGTCTTGGTTTCCTTTTGGTTGGTTCCTAGTAGTGGATGTATCCTGTAACCTCGAAGCCAGCGGTCATCATCAGACGAGCGTGGACGATGCACTTGGCAAGCTGGAGTCGCGTGTTGTGCCCAAGGAGCCTGTCGAACGATCCGAGCGGTTTCCATTCGAGGTCGTTGCACTTGACGCCGAACGTCACCCACTCCTTGCCGAACGATCCCTGCTGGGTGTGCATCCCGCCCATGTCGCATCCGTCAACGAAGACGTGCCAGTTGAGGCCGTACGGCTTCTTGAACTTGATGCTCTTGTGAGCTTCCTTGATGAGAGCGAGAACTTCTTGGCGCTGCTGCTCTCGGATCTCTGCGAAGGCTTGGGCTTGTTCGAGGGCGGTGATGTTGTTGGTGAGTGTCATGTCTTGGTTTCCTTTTGGTTGGTGTTGTTAGTTGGTCTTGTTGGTTGGTTGGTTTAGTTCAATCCCTTGGCGGTCATGAGCGCGTCACACACAACAAGCTGAAGCGCTTGATCCTTCGTGACGTAGGGGATGGAGGGAGTCGGGTTGTCTGCGGGAGCTTTGCCCTTGGGCCAGACGCGAGCGCAGGGCTTGGCGTCTTCGCCGATGCCTGAGTAGTAGAGGTCGGGGCAGGTTTCGGTGCGAGTGTTGTGGCCGCGCTTGATGCTGCCGATGGCGTTGCCGTTCTTGCGGATCACGTCAACGAATTGCGAAGAGTTTGTGTCGATGGTGAGTGTCATGTCTTGGTTTCCTTTTGGTTGGTGTTGGTGGTGGGCGCTGGTGCGTCCGTCTCGATAGAAGGATCAGATCATAATTCGGAACATCGGTCCACCATCAAATGCCCTAATCTGGGGATTCTTTTAGGCTTGCTGTAACCCTGTTCCTGATAGGGACTTAGGGCCGTTGGATTCTAAAGCCCTCCTCGTGCGCCCTCTTGAGCGTTTGCGCCACCTTGACTCGCAAGGCTCCGTGGCCGCCAGAGCGCGTCACAGCCTCTCCCATGAAGGCTAAGACGTTCTCTGTGAAGTGATGCACTCCCCAGATGCTGATGGCATCGAGCAGGTCTCCATCGCCTTCGATCTCCAGAGCTTCGAGCACATCAGCGGAGAAGACTCTGCGAACTGCGGCGAGGTCGAGGTCTGGATTCTGTAGCAGGTCCATCGACTCGAACACGTCGACTCTTCTGCGACCCTTCATCGTGACCTCCGGCTCTGCGCGTCTCGGTGGATTCCATCGAGCACCGACTCGACTACCTGCTTGCGATTCTCCAGCGCGTCGAAGATGCGCTCGTCGACCGTGTCCCTTGCGATGAAGTGATAGAACGCAACGTGCCTCTCTTGGCCGGGGCGATCAGCGCGGCAGAGACTCTGCTCGTAGTCGCCGAGGTTGTAGCCCGTCGACAGGTAGCAGACGATCGCCGCTCGCGTCAGGTCGATGCCCGTGCCTCCACTCTGAATCTGCACAGCGAGGATCGGCGCGTCGCCTCGCTGCCACTCTGCGAGTTCGCGTCTTGACCCGGACAACTCCAGCGACTTGCGCCCGAGCTTCTCGGCTGCGGCGTGAACCGTGTCGAGGTCAGACCTGAAGCGACCGAAGATGACAACAGGCTCGTCGGGATCAACGTCAGTCAACAGGTCGACCAAGCCCTTCTCTTTTGAATCGTCCACCTTGACCATCGTCATCTGATCGTCTTGCTCAACAGTCACGCGACCGCTCGTGGTCTGCGATAATCGCAGGAGCCTGACCAGCGCGTTCGCCGCTGTGATCTCGCCCTCCTTCACCATCGCACAGAAGTCCGTCTCCAACGAGTCGTAGATCCTCTTGGCCTTGGGGCACAGGTCGACGATGCGCTTCTGGTGAGTCGAGCCCTTGAGTTCGATCACCGACCGATCACATTGGTAGGTGATCCTCGACATCAGACTTCTGAGGAGGCCGATCTTCTGGAAGCCTTTGACCTCCTTGCCTTGCCACCCACCGAGGACTGCGTGTTGCTTCTTGAAGAGCACATAGCTGTAACCGAAGAGGCTCGGCTCCAGAGCCATGAACTGCGCCCACACATCGAGCGGAGAGTGGGGCATGACCGTCCCGGTCAAGGCGACCCTGCGCTTCGGTCTTCGGGCTCGACGCGCTCCTCGGTTCCCCGTTGCGAGCTTGCGTACCCACTTCGAGGTCTTGCCCATCGGCGACTTGATGCGGTGGCTCTCGTCCATCACGAGGAGATCCCACTCGATACCGTAGGCCCACCCGCTGAAGGGCTCGTTCCTCGCCGACTCATAGTTCACGATGACGGCGAAGGGCTGGTGAGCCGCCGCAGCTTTGCTGGCGAGCGTGGCTGCCTTCTTCATCTTGGCCTTGACCGATCCCTTGTTCAGCATGGCGACCTGATACTCAGGCCCGAACTTCTCGAACTGATCGAGCCACGCCTCGCAGACCGACAGCGGACAGAGGACGATGACCTGCCTCGCGTCCGTCTCCTTAGCGAGCGTGATCGCGCAGGCGCTCTTGCCTGTGCCCATGCCCATATGCCAGAGAGTTGATCGCCGCTCCTTGGCAAACTCGACTGCTTCTCTTTGATGTTGCCACAGGGTGATGGCTTGCTGTTGTGTTGTGCTCATGTCTATTCGTCCTCCTCTTCTTCTTCGTATGAATCTATCCCTCTACTGTAGGCTGCTACAGGCCACCCAGCGAGCGCGTTAAGCGAGCGCAGCGCCGTGCGCCCGACCCCCGGCAACACGACAGCGTAGATGAACTGACCGAGCCCCGTCTTAGTGCAGGCGTCCTTTGCGAGCGGCGGCGTGTAAGGCTCTACAAACCACCCGCCCTCTATGGACCGATACTCACCGCGCTTGAGGTAGATGTCCAAGGCAATGGAAGCTCTGGCCTCCTTGTAGGTTCCATATATGCCGAACCCCTCGCATTCTCTTGAGCCGTCTTCGGGGACGGCGTAGCTGGTTATGTAAACCTTCATGTCTAGATCTCCTGTTGTATTGCTTTGGTTAGGAAGACCTGCGCGTGGCGCATCGCCTTCTCGTGCTTCTTTATCATGCGGTCTGCCTTCTCCTTTTGCGCGGTCCACCTTTCGAGGTTGGCCTCTGCATTGGTGAGCTTCCTCGTCCACTTGGTCACGCGGGTCTCTGAGGCTGCGACCTCCTTGCGCTTCTGCTTCGATGCCTTCGCAGCAAGGTGCGGAGCCACGCGATCGCGCAGCTTCCTCATGTCGAGCTTCGGCCACCCCTTGCGGAGCGCATCCTTCAGCGCCAGACGCATCTTGATATGGGCTGCATCAAACTGAGGCCCGTGCGGCTTGCCGGGACCACCGTGCTCTAGACGCTGGGTGTTGTGCCCCATCTCATGCGCGAGGACTGATAGCCCTGTTCGATAGCCCGTCTTCCAGCGCAGAGCTTCGGGGCCATCGCCGTCGATGTAGTGCCTGCCAAGTTCGGCGAGGTGCGGCTTCATCAGCCACAGCCGCGCAGAGCCATAGCTCCCCCACCCGCTCGCGCTGTTGGTCTTGGTCATCGGATAGATGGCCGTCGCCGTGCCGGGGCGCATCTTCTTCGCCAAGGCGTAGCAGAGGGCGAGGCCGACGCGCTCGTTGTGGGTGAGCGACATGACGTTCCGATGATGGAACAGCGAGACTGAACGATACTGATAGCGCCCGTCCTGATGTCGACCGCAGAGCGCGAGCCCCGTCTGGTCCTGCACCTCTGGCGAGATGGGGTGGTAGATCTTAGTTCCCATCGTTGATCCACTCCTCATGAAGGCTGTGGTAGAGCGACATCGCAGAGAGGTGAACCGAAGAGTCGACCGCTCGGTTCTTTCGGGGACGGGCAGGTTCAAGCAAGCCGCAAGCCTTCAGGAAGCAGAGGACCACTTGGTAGTTTTCCTTTGCCCAACCGCCACGATAGAGGTCATGCAGTACGAAGGGCGCTCGATCCATCTCGTCGATCTGGTGGGTGATGTCTGCAAGCAGCCGCTCGATGCAGGTCTTAACGTAGGGCTCGGAGCTTAGTTCGAGTGCGTTCGATCCGGGGACTCTCGGGTAGGTGGTCATCGTCAAGACCCCGTCGGGGCAAGTCCATCGGACCTTCTCCGTGTCGATGTGCTCCTTGATGTTTCCGTAATCGCAGAGAGGTGGATCGAGCCGACCTACTGCGAGCGCATGGGCGCTGTCCATCAGTTCACCTCCTTCGCTGCGCGGAGTTCGGCGAACTCCTCGTGGTGAGCATCGCACAGGTCGACGCGCCGTACAGGGTTCACCCGCGTGGCTCCGGGCAGGTAGGTGATCTCGGATGGTCTCCGACAGATCGGAGCGGAGCAGCGATCAGGGTTGTCTCGTTCAGTTAGGTCTTTGAGTTTCATGTCTTCGGTTCCTCTTGGTTAAGGTTGTTGGGCGTCACCTTTTGGTGACTCTGTTCCCATTATACCACGGGCGTCAAGTGCCCTCGGTCGAACGGGGTCGGTTCGTTAGTTGGTTTCGTTTGTGCTCGGTGTGTGGAGGTGGTGGAAAATAAATCCGAAGTCGCAACAGGTCTCGAACTCTGCACCTGTTCGCTGTTCGCTGTTGCGACTTCGAGGCTTGTGGTTAGCTCCAGCTATTCACCTTCTCGTTGAACTGCCTCTCGGACAGCGCCTTGAGCTTTTCGAGGTGATCGCTGACGGTGTTTTGCACGGTTTGTCGAATCGCGCTGCGCCACGCAGTCGATCCCGAACGAAAGCCCGCCACGTTGATCTGTCGGCAGTCTTCGGCGAGGTTTGCTCGGACGTAGATGGCGAGCACCTTGAGGTTCCTACCTTCTTCGCCTGTGCAGCGATTGACGATCAAGCGGTGGCGGGTGATCTTGCGATACTCGCGCTCGATCTTCTCGGTCATCTGCTTGATAGTCCCGGTGAGACCATGCGCTGCTCCGTAGCCTTGGCAGTTGACGATGGTGAACTCGCCTGTGAACTCAGCGTTCTCGATTCCTTTGATAAGTGAAATGTTCATGTCTTGGTTTCCTTTTGGTTGGTGTTGGGTTAGCTGATGGTGAGCCAGTCGCGCTCGGCTGCGATAAGCTCAAGGTTGTGAGCGTCCTTCTCTTCTTGCTCGCGCTTGGCCTCGTGGCGAGCCTCTTCCTCTTGGTAAGCGTAGAGACTCTCGATCTCCTTGTAGAGATCGCCGACCGTTGCGAAGGGAACCTCGGTGTGGCGAGGGCGAAAGCCATAGGCATCTTTGTAGATGTCGGAGTAGAGCGAGTTGCCCATGTCCTCGAAGGTACAAGCGCGGTCGGCGTTGGCGGCGAGGAAGGCGTCGATGTCTTTGATGTTGGTGAATGTCATGTCTTGGTTTTCCTTTGGTTGGTGGGTGAACTAACGACGCGCCATCTGGGCGGTGTTCTCGGAGTAGTGAGTGATGGCGAACTTCTTGGCGTCGGCGAAGGTGAAGGCGCGAGGGCTGATAAGACCAAGGCCGTTATCGAATACGTCCCAATCGCCGCCGGGGGTTCGGAAGTTGCCGCTCCCCTTCATAACGGTAGCGACCTCAAAGCCATTAAGGACAACAGCGTAGAGGGCAGCAGTCCTGCGGTCGCATCCGTTAGTCCAAGCGTTCTCCGTTCCAGAAGCGGCGAGCTTGGTGATGGTGATGTTTCGGGTGGTGGTCATGTCTTGGTTTCCTTTTGGTTGGTTGGGGTCGCCGCTGCGACCCGTTCGATAGAAGGATCAGAACACAATTCGGAACATCGGTCCAACATTAAACCGGGAAACCGTCCACCTCGGGCAACTTTCCTAAACCTTTAAACGCCAGCGGTTTAGGTAGCAACATCGGCGCTGGCGGCATCGCAGGGGCTGGTTTTCCTCGGCGCGCTTGATATGTTTACGCCTCGACTTACGGCCAAAGGTCCACTTTGAAAGCGGAACAGGGCCATCACATTCACCCCCAAGAGGTACGCACAGCATGAGCAGAGCAAAGAACAATCCGGGCATACCCCGGTGGAAGGGTTCGACCCTTCGCATCCGAAGGCAATGGCTAGGATGGACGATGAAGGAACTAGCCGAGTCGGTCGGCGTGTCGAAGACCACGGTCTTCCGATGGGAGAACGACGAACACGCGCCGACGAGCGAAGAGCTTGCGCGTCTATCACACCAACTCGACGTTACGCCTGCGACCTTCGCCAAGGAGGCTCGGATCGTATGAGCATCGACCCGCCCAACGCGCCGAAGGATCTGAAGTTCAAGGCTCGGTCGACAACGATCGTCTACGTTCACACCGCCGACGCATCAAGACCCGACCGACAATGCTGGGACTACTTCGGCACGACAAACCCGAACCCGCCGACGTTGCACCCAGTTAGCAATCAAGAAGCAGAGGGCTGGCATTGCCTTAGCCCTAGCGACAGCGACAGCGAGTACGCGAAGGAGCGCGTACTTGCGCGAGCGAAACAAATCTTTGGAGACGATATCATTCTTAGCTATGGAGGCTGCAAATGAACATGGACCTTGCCCGTGAGTTCGCCGAACTCACATCAGAAAAACGCGCACTCGACGATCTACTCTCAGGCGTGAAGGAGAAGCTGAACGAACTCAGCCCGATCCTTCTCGAAGAGATGGTCTTGTCTGGAGTTGAGAAGCTCCCGATGATTATCGGCGAAGACCGCATCACCCTATACACGAAGACGCTCATCACGGCTCGGCCCAAAGAGGGCCACACAAAGCAAGACGTGATGAAGGCGTTGAAGCGCGGCGGCTTGTCCAAGCTGGTCGCAGAGTCATACAACTCGAACTCGCTATCAGCGTGGGCGAGGGAACGATTGGGAGAGGGGCTGGATTTGCCTCCGTCAATCGCACGAGTGCTCGACATCAACGAGCACGTTCAGGTGCAGGGACGCAAGTCTGCTGCGCGCACAGAGACGCAATCATCAAAGGCATCAAAGACACTAAGGAAGTAGAGCTATGGCTAAGAACAACGTACCCGCAAAGCAGACCGAGACTGGATTCTCGATCGTCGACAACCCGCAATCCGCGCAGACCATTCAGGCTGCATTCACCGAGTTCAATCTCACAGCCGCAGACCTGACGCGGCTGAAGATTCCAGCAGGCGGCTCGATCGCTTGGGAGGTCGAGACGCTCGGAGAGACCAAGGCCGAGCAGAACCTCGACGTAATCATCCTCGGCATCAAGGGCAATCAGAAGGCGTGGTGGGCCACGAGCGTCGATGACTCGACAGGGGACAACGCGCCCTCCTGCATCTCGACCGACGGCATGAACGGGATCGGCATCAACTCGCTTGATCCTGCCGCGCAGACTGGTACTCACAAGTGCAGCGACTGCGCGTGGAATCAGTTTGAGTCATCGCGCAGCGGTGGCCGGGGCAAGGACTGCAAGGACACGTCGATCGTCTTCTTCGTGCTCGGAGACGAGGCCCTGCCGCACGTCCTCACCGTCCCGGCGACATCGCTCAAGGTGGTGAAGAAGTATGCCTTCCAACTGCTGTCGAGGAACATCGAGCCGCACTCGGTGGTCACGCGCTTGGGCTTGGAGAAGGCGATGAGCGGAGGAGGACACACCTACTCTAAGCTCACGCTCAACAAGACCTCGGACCTCTCAGATGAGCAGGCCGACAAGACGAGGGGCATCGCCAAGAACTTCATGGACCGCATCACAGGGAGCGACAGCCTTGCTGGCTTTGCCTCCGCTTCAGAGGGCTAGACTTGAGCAACTCTAATCGTGAAGCCATCGAGCGCTTCTACTATGAACTCTTTGGCGACGCGGTTAGCGAAACGGCGCAGCTTGTCCTCTGGACTCCACGCGATAAGCGGACATTCTGGACGAGCAGCATCGAGGAGGCGGTGGCGGTTAGTGAGTCGACCGCTGCCGCTTCCGACCTCTACTTCGGGCTCTGCCTCCAAGACAGGGAGGCCGCTCGAACTGAGAAGGCCAAGCGCACCGACGTTGCGCCTGAACAGGTCGACATGAACTACTGCCGGGGATACGCCTCGACCACCGTGGTCATGCCGGGGCTGTGGCTTGACCTCGACATCGCTGGCGATGGGCACGAGAAGGTTGGGCTGCCTAAGAACCAAGGCGAGGCCGATCGGATCTTGTCTTCGCTTCCCCTGTCTCCGACCACAGTCTTGAAGACTGGTGGGGGGACGCACATCTACTGGCTCTTCAAGGAGCCGTGGGTCTTCGAGGACTCTGGCGAGCGCGATCGGGGAGCGGCCCTGATTCGAGGCTGGCAGATGCTGGCGATCGACAGCGCCGCCGACATGGGCTTCGTATGTGATGCGACCCATGACTTGCCTCGTGTGCTTCGGCCTCTTGGCACGGTGAATCACAAGTACGGCAACACGGTCGTTCTGGTCAGCGAGCATGATAACAGGTTCAACCCGTCAGACTTCGAGGACTGGTCGAGCGACATCGTGCCCGTGGAGTCGAAGCACTCGAAGGTCGAGGCCCTAGGGGATCTGCGCGAGGACATCCAGCCGCCGATGAATAAGCTGATGGCTATGATGAACCTCGCGCCTGAGTTCGCTGCCACTTGGCGCAGGGAGCGTAAGGAGTTCCCGTCACAGAGCGAGTACGACATGAGCCTCGCCTCGATGGCTGCTCGGGCACAATGGACCGACGAGGAGATCGTGGCTCTGGTCGTGTCTCACAGGCGCGAGGGCGGCGAGCCCTTGAGGCTAGACCGACCTCGATACTTTACGGGGCTGATCGGGAAGGCTCGCTCTGGGGTCGCCTCAGACGATGCACACGAGCGGATCAACGAGAGGGTGGAATCAGTCGCCCAAGGAGATACGACGCCAGAGGACGAGCGGGAGGGCTTCCTAGAGGACATCAGCAACCTGCTCGGCTTCCGGGTCCGTAGGGTGCTCAAGTTCCTGAGTGACCCGCCTCAGTTCCGACTGGTGCTAGAAGCCGGGACGATACACCTCGGAGGGGTCGAGGCCATCCTGACCTCCTCGAAGTTCCGGGCCTCGATCGCAGCCGTGTCGGGTCATCTCATCCAGCGCTTCAACGGTGCTCGATGGGACCCAGTCGCTCAAGCGATCCTCCAAGCCGTGGAGGAGCTTGACCTCGGGGCCGACTCGTCTGCCGAGGGACTGGTCTCGGAGTGGCTGAGTGACTACCTAGCGCAGCACAGACCAAGCGAAGACCGCAACGAGGCCGTGCCGATTCGGATGCCGTTCCTCGATCCCGATGGACTGCCTGCGTTCTTCTTGCCTGAGTTCAAGACGTGGTTGAAGTTCCACCGGGACGAGACGCTAGGGCGCAGACAGATCGCCACGCTACTCCGCACGGCAGGCGTTCAGCCGCGCACCGTGGCCTACGTCCGAGAGTCGGACAACCACAAAACGACCATCAGCGTCTGGGTGATTCCGAAGACCATTGCAACGGTCCCTCTTAACAGGACATCTGGGGCAGAGTTACCGACACCCTTTTAGTTCGCTATACACCAAACTTCTGAAGTATGTATTTACAAGGCACGGACTTAGGGGATTTAGGACGGTATAGCCAACGCAGTACGCTATACGGATCGAGTGTTCCACGTGGAACATCGAGGCCCGATGAGGGAGTCGGTGCGTTCTGCTGGATGGCTGGCTGCGGGTGTTTGTTCTGGTTCTTCGTCGGTCTTTTGGTCTGGTGGGTGGCGTGAACGAGTACAGGTTGCATGGTCCTCCGGGGACGGGGAAGACTCGATCGCTTGCGACGAGTTGGGTTCCTCGTGCCGCTGAGAAGTACGGCGCAGAGCGCGTGGTCATCTGCTCGCTGACGAAGACAGCCGCAGCGGAGATCGGGTCTCGGCTGTGGACGATCCCTCGTGAGAACGTCGGGACGCTTCACGCTCTCGCCTATCGCAGCCTTGGTCGACCGACCATCGCAGAGGGTGAACTCGATCTGTGGAACGAGGAAGAGCCTGTCTTTCGGTTGAGCGGTGCAAGGGCCAGCGCAGATGAGCCCGACGTTCAGGGAGGCCGTGGGACGAAGGGCGATGAGTTGATGAGCTTGGCGCAGGTCTACAGGCACAAGCAGACTCCGAGGCATGAGTGGAGGCACGACGTGCAACTCTTTCAGCACAAGTGGGAGGGGTGGATGAACGCTCAAGGCTTGATCGACTTCACGGGACTGATCGAGGACGCTATCGCAGCGGTGGACGTTGCGCCTAATGATCCCGCCGCCTTTGTGGTCGACGAAGCGCAGGACTGCTCATCGCTGGAGCTTGGGCTGGTGAGGAAGTGGTCTCGGAGCGCGGAGTCTTTGACTCTGGCTGGCGACGGGGATCAAGCGATCTATGGCTGGCGGGGTGCTTCGGTTCGCGCCTTCTTGGACCCTCACATCCCAACAGAGAACAACTACCATCTGACGCAGAGCTACCGAGTGCCCAAGGCGGTTCATGCCATTGCGTCGAAGATGATCGAGAGGGCGAGCTACCGCTATGCGGTGGAGTACAAGCCGAAGGACGAGGAGGGCAAGGTCGAGGCCCTCTCATGCACGAGCCGTAACCCTCGCGCTCTGGTCAGGGCTGCCGAGGCCGACGCTGCGAACGGCAAGAGCGTTATGATCTTGGCGTCGTGCGGGTATATGCTCAACGGCATCATCCGACTGCTAAGGGAGGAGGGCATCCCGTTTCACAATCCGTATCGCCCGACGCATGGTGGATGGAACCCGCTGCGAGGTGGAGCGGGTAGGCTGCTCGCCTACTTGAAGCCGGACAAGGAGGCGAACCCCTTTGGCGATGACAGGCTCTGGACGTGGCGAGAGCTTCAGTCTTGGACGGATGTCATTCACTCGAAGGGAGCGCTAAAGCGCGCAGGTAAGGCGTGGGCTAGGAAGATGGGAAGCAGCGAAGAGTTCGGCTCGCAGGTCATGGAGGAGGGTGATGTGGATCGAGTCTTCGGTGACGCTTGGCAGGGACTCATCAACGCTTTCACGGAGGGCAAGTCGCTCGACTGGCTAGAGCAGAGGCTGCTCGCTTCAAAGCGCAGGTCGATGGAGTACCCGTTGCTCGTTGCGAGGAAGAACGGCATCACGGACCTCCAAGAGGAGCCGCTGATCTGCGTCGGAAGTATCCACAGCACCAAGGGTTCCGAGTCCGACGTGGTTTATCTTTTGCCTGACCTCTCGCCATCTGGTATGAGAGAGTTCACGCGGCCCGAGGGGCGCGATGGTCTGATCCGCACGTTCTATGTTGGCATGACCAGAGCGCGAGAACGGCTGGTCTTGGTTGGGCGTTGGTCCAGCGCGGCTATGAACTGGAACGGATGAAGCGGAGGCACGTCATCGACTACATTGGAATAGATCCGGGGATCACCGGGGCGATCGTTGCCATCACCGGGGACGGTGAGCTTATCGACGCATGGCGTACACCGACGCTGCAAGGCGACAAGGGCAAGAAGGAGTACGACGTGCCCTCGATGGTCAGCCTCCTCGACCTTAGCCAGCCTGCATTCGTTGGGATTGAGAAGGTGCAGGCCATGCCGAGGGATGGACGGGTTGGAGCGTTCAACTTCGGCAGGGGCTATGGCATATGGCTCGGCATCCTCGCTGCGCTGAAGAAGCCTCATATGCTCTTCACTCCGCAGAGGTGGCAGGCCAAGATGCTCGCTGGGTTGCCCAAGGGAACACAGACCAAGGTGAGCGCGGTCTCAGCGGCGAAGTCGCTGTTCCCGGACTTACCGATCAAGGTCAAGGCTGACTGGGGACTTGCTGACGCAGCCCTGATCGCCGAGTACGCAAGGCGTCAGCATCTAGGAGTTAAAGCATGATCTGGCATTCGTTTGCGTTTGGATTCGTCACGGGGCTGTCTTCGGTGTTCGTCATCGGTGGGTTCTTGTTCTACTGGCACATGAGGCCCTACCTCAAGGCTGCCAAGGCAAAGAAGAAGAAGGGCGAGAAGGGCATCACTCCAGAGATGTGGCTCAGGGATGCGGCTGGCATTCCTGAGATGCGGAAGAAGTGGAGGAAGCCATGACCAAGCAGTTCAACGCGCTGACGTTCAAGAGGATGCCAGTCGGCGCTTTGAGCTTAGACAAGCAGAACGCTAGGGCTCACGGGCCTGCCAACCTTAAAGCCATCAAGCTGAGTCTCACACGCTTCGGGCAGCAGAAGCCGATCGTCGTATCTGAGGAAGGGGTGGTCTACGCAGGCAACGGCACTCTGGTCGCTGCTCGGGAGCTTGGATGGGAGACCATCAAGGTCTCGGTCAGTACGCTACCCATCGAGGAGTTGAGAGCTTACGCGCTCGCAGACAATCGGACAGCAGAGCTTGCCGAGTGGGATGTCGACGCCCTCGCCCTTAGCCTCAAGCACTTGGTCGACGAAGGGGGTGCGGTCGACGCTGCCGTTGAACTCGGGTGGGCTCCGCACGAGGTCGACGCCATCCTAGGCACGGGGCTCGATGACGTGGACCTCAGCCCAGATGGGGAGGGATACGAGGACGATGACCCTGTGCATCTCGCTATCCCCGAGGCGATGAACGCAGAGCTTGAGGAGGAAGAGCGGCGGGTCAGGGAGGGAGCGACCAGCATCACGTTCACGGATGAGGAGATGAGCGTGGTCGACGCTGTGGCGCTTAGGCTGTCACCCGATGAGGAGATGACGAGGAAGGACGCGATCATGAACAGGATCTACTCGGCGCTGCCAGAGGGGGAGTCGACTATTGACTAAGAAGCACATCTCAAGGGGGAGGCACGTCGGGCTGCTGCTGACCGTGGTCGACATCGACCAAGGCATAGAGCGCGATGGACCGAACGCTGGTCGGAGCGCGGTCTACATCCATCTCGCAGGTTGTCAGCTTGACTGCTGGTACTGCGAGACGGCGAACCAGAGCGGGGATGTGAGAGCGCTGACCTCGATCATTGTTGAGGTGAACAACATGAGAGGTCGCACACAGATCGGTGATAAGCCGCTGTGTGTGCTGACGGGCGGGGAGCCGATGAAGCAGAAGGTCGGGCCATTGGTCGAGACGCTGCTAGGTCATGGGTGGATGGTGCAGCTAGAGACGAACGGGGAGGAGTGGGTCGACCTGCCTGACTCAGAGGATCTCGATATCATCTGCTCACCCAAGTCGGACCATGTGCATACCTTCGTGAAGAGCAGAGCAACCTGCTGGAGATACATGATCCGAGAGGCTGATGAGTACGAACGAAGAGACGGGCTGCCTGTGTGCAACACACAGAAGATCGACGGGTCAAGGGTCGCTGTTGCCAAGCCCACACGAGGCAGACCTGTGTGGCTTCAGCCTGTGACCGAGGATGGAAGCACAGACAAGAACACACGGGCAACCAAGAGCCGAGCGATGGAGTACGGGTACAGGTACGCAGGGCCTCGAATGCTGGAACGGGGTAGAGTTACCGACAGACTTTTGGACTGAGCGTGGAGCAGGGATCGAGGAGCCTGTTAAGAAGGACTCATAGAAGGAAGGGAACCTCATGGTGGTCCTTGCAAGGTGGCTCGATAGATGCTAAGACCGAGGTGTATGGTGGAAACAACGGCCAATCAAACTACGAACGCCTCCGCTGGGCGCGCCGCTCCTCGATTTTTGTGCCCCCGATGGTAGACCGTGGTGGCGTGGACCCCTTGCTCTTCGGGCAGGGCTCGGGCTCGGGCGGCGACGGTATGCGAGCGCTGGTCAACCAACTGCTGACAGCGGTCGCCGTGCTGACGGCCAAGCTCACGATCATGGAGTCGGCGATCGAGGAACTCGGGACGATGGCCGCGCACCTGTGCTTCCTTGAGGAGGAGCACGAGGCGCTGAGATGCAGCATCGAGCAGCTAAGGGCCAAGACCGAGGAGCTTGATCGCCGCTCTCAGAGGGGCTGACAGGGAGCCATGAAGCAAGGACCGTCGACCAGCGAGCAGAGAGGCCACGTCTCCACGCACCACAGAGCCACGCACCACGCGCATCGACCCTGCACTCAGAGGGGATGGGGGTCGAAGATTCCCTCGCGCAGCGCAGACCGTATGATACCCCACCTATTTTATTAGGGTCGTTCAGCCGAACTTCCATATAAAAGCAACATCCTACATGGCACGAAAATCATCGACAACCTTCGAACCGGGAGACGAGCCCAATCGCTGCTGTGCCAAGGCCAAGTCTACGCAGGCGCGTTGCGGCAAGCCCATCGTTCCGGGTCGCCGAGTCTGCCGACTTCACGGTGGCTTGGGCGGCGCTCCGATCAAGCACGGACGCTACGCCAAGGGGCTCGGCAGATTTCGAGAGGCGTACCAAGAGGCGCGGCAAGACGAGTCCTTGCTCGACCTGCGTGAGACCTTGGCCTTGATCGACATCGGAGTTCAGAGAGCAGCGGAGCGCGTCTCGGAGAACGACACGCCCGAGTTCAG
>TARA_R110002110_G_scaffold90705_1_pt1 | contig 47512 bp, 46 predicted proteins | sample TARA_R110002110 | Tara Oceans TARA_R110002110 (sample SAMEA4397330) | marine metagenome | biome: Polar Biome; feature: [SRF] surface water layer (ENVO:00010504); material: water (ENVO:00002006), including particulate matter (ENVO:01000060) such as... | depth 5 m | reverse complement strand
ACGTCACTGACCTGGGTGGAAGGGGGCGGATGCAGGGGCGCTTACCCAGAATGACAGCAATTGGCCCACCAAAACGCCTGTGAAGTGACAGCGCCCACTCCTCTATTTTGTCGACCCTGTGCGGGATACACTCGAACTCCCGGTGTGAACTGTCAGCAGCCTGAATGCAGATATCATGCTTGCTGTCGGCCCAGTCCAGTCCGACGTATGCCTTGAAGTAGCCTTGGGTGATCGCGTTCATCGGCAATATCCTCCCGACCTGCTAAAGTGAATATCGGGACATGCATGCTTGAGCCAGCGAAAGTGATATAGGGGCCGGTGTGACGGCAATCCCTGAGTATTCGTCATTGGGCTCAAGCGCACCCGCAGGATCGAAGATGAGACGTTGATCGTCGAGCGATTCCGCGGAGACATTCGTAGCCTGTGGGTGCATGTCCCGCCTTTCCTGGCAGCTACCTGCCAGTTAATCTAGTAAAGACCAAAAAGGCGAGACTGAGTGACTATATCCGCGGAGATTCTGATCGGAATTGATCGACAATGCGGGGACGGCGAGTAGCAAGGCAGGTTAGGCCGGGGTGAACCTCCTCACCCATCAACTACCGCCAGCTGAATCGCCAGCTCCAGCGCCGCCCGCAAACTCCCGTCACTGGCCTGCCCTGTTCCTGCCAGGTCCAGGGCCGTGCCGTGGTCCACGCTGGTGCGCACGATCGGCAGCCCCAGGGTGATATTCACCGCGTTGCCGAAGCCCGCGTACTTCAGCACCGGCAGGCCCTGGTCGTGGAACATCGCCAGGTAGGCATCGGCCTGCTCCAGCAGCTTGGGACTAAAGGCAGTATCCGCCGGCAGTGGCCCCAGCAGGTTCATGCCTTCACCTCGCAGCCTGTCCAGCACGGGGCCGATCACCTCGATTTCCTCCCGCCCGAGATGCCCGCCCTCGCCGGCGTGGGGGTTCAGGCCGAGCACGGCGATGCAGGGTTCAAGAATGCCGAACTTGTTCTTCAGGTCAGCGTGGAGGATGCGCAGGGTGGCGGCCAATGACTCCGCGGTAATGGCCGCGGGAACCTGTGACAGTGGCAGGTGAGTCGTCGCCAGGGCGACCCGCAGTTCTCCCGCAGCAAGCAACATCACCACCCGGGCAGTGCCGGTCTGCTCCGCCAGGAACTCGGTATGGCCGCTGAAGGGGATCCCGGCGTCGTTGATCACGGACTTCTGCACTGGCGCGGTGACCATGGCCTGGAACTGGCCGCTTGTGCAGCCGTCGACCGCGCGCTGCAGGGTCTCGACTACATAGGGCGCGTTGGCTACGTTCAGAATCCCGGGTTTGACCATCTCAGCCAGGCGCGGCCCGGCCAGGCGCGGCCCGGCCTGACGCGGCCCGGCCTGGCGTGGCCCGGCGCAGTCGCCACTGTCGGGCAGGACGCCAACAGTCCCCGCAGGCAACGGATGGGGCACGCCGGCAAGGTCAATCACCTGCAGTTGCAGCGGCAGCCCCAGCACTTGCGCCCGGGCTTGCAGCAGCTCCGGGTCGGCAATCACCACCAGTTCCGCAGCCCACTCGCCCTGGGCAATCATGGCGACGATGTCCGGGCCTATCCCCGCCGGTTCCCCGGCGGTGATGGCGATCCTCGGCACCGTCAAGGGCTGCGCCTACTTGATATCGACGTAGGCTTCGTCGCGGATCTTGCGCAGCCAGGCGTCCAGCTCTTCCTCGTACTTGCGCTGGTGCAGGGCCTCGGTGGCGCGGGCGCGAATGGCCTCGCGGGTCATGTCCTGTTCGCGTCTGTCCATGACCTCGAGCACGTGCCAGCCGAACTGGCTCTGGACCGGGTCGGACAGTTCGCCGACCGGCGTCTCCGCCATGGCCGCCTCGAACTCGGGCACCATTTGCCCGGGGTTGGTCCAGCCGAGGTCGCCGCCTTCAGCCGCGGAGCCAATGTCCTCGGAAAATTCCCGGGCGAGGTCAGCGAAGTCCTCACCCGCCTCGGCGCGCTCCTTCAGGCTGGCGACCAGGTCGCGGGCCTGTTCGTCGGTCATGATTTCAGAAGGCCGCACCAGGATGTGGCGCACGCGGGTCTGTTCCACCATCTGGCCACCACCACCGCGCATGTCTGCCATGTGCACCAGGTGCAGGCCGGAGGGGCTGCGGATGGGGTCGGAGGTGGCGCCGGCTTCCAGGTCAGGGGCCACATCGCTGAACAGGCTCGGCAGGTCATCGGCCTTGAGCCAGCCGAGGTCGCCACCGGAAAACGGGTAGCGGTCAGTGCTGGCGGAAATGACCTGGTCGAAGGCTTCGCCACCGCGGATCCGCCGCAGCAGACCCTCCAGGTAAGTGCGGGCCGTCTCGACCTCGCTCTCGGGTGCGTCGGGCGCCAGCGGCAGCAGGGCGTGCTGGATGCGGTACTCGGGCTGGCTGAGTTTCTGGCCCTCGGCGGAGGCGAGGAAGTTGTTTACCTCCTGTTCCGATATCTGGATGCGCTGGTTGACGTTGCCGGACTGGACCCGCTGAATGATCATTTCACGCCTGATCTGCTCGCGCATGGCGGCGTAGGACTGGCCCTCCTGCTCCAGCATGGTCCGGAACTGCTCCAGGCTCATGCGGTTCTGGGCGGCGATGCGCTCCAGCGCGGCATTGAGCTGGGCATCGCTGATGCGGGCGCCCACCCGGTTGCCCATTTGCAGCTGAATGCTCTCAATGATCAGCCGGTCCAGGGTTTCGCGAATCAGCACATCCTCGGAGGGCAGCTCCATGCCGCGGGACTGCAGGGTCTGGGTAATGCCCTGGACCCGTTCCCGCAGCTCACTGGCCATGATCACGTCGTCATCGACGATAGCCACCACCTGGTCCAGCATTTGGGTCTGGGCGTGCGCAGGCAGTCCCAGCAGCAGTGAGGTGGCGAGGCCAGCGGCCAGCAGTAAGGATTTAATAGTCACGATCGTTGAAACCTCGAATCATATCTTCAAGCAGGTCGGTAACCCGGTTACCAAAGCCGCCCATGCCTTTGAGTACGACTTGGACCTGTGTGGAGTACTCCCGTTCCAGATCGGGGTCGGAGAAATCGGGATTCTGGCCGGGGACGGTATCTATGTAGCGCAGATGTAACAGGCGCACGCGCCAGCAGCAGGTATCGTATTCGATTCCGAACATATCTTCCACGCTGGTGCTGCCCTCGACACTGAAGTTGAGCGCCGCAAACACGCTCCAGCGCTCGTCCACCGGGTAGTACGCCGACAGGTGCGCCTGTTCAGTCACGGTATCCCGGTCCACCAGGGTGACCGGCCGGCGGTAGGAATAGCCGACGTTGAAGACCGCGCGGTCCCTGCGCTGGTAGCTGGCGTGCAGGCTGCCGGCGTTCATCTTGCCGCTGTCCGGGTCCCATACCAGGCTGTTGCGCAGGCTCAGGCGCTTGTTGGGGAAAAAGTTGACGTCACCGGCCATTTCCGAGCTGGACTGGTCCAGCACCGAGTCCCGCGGGTCCAGGCGCACCCGGCGATCACGCAGGTAGAAGATCTGGCCCAGGCTGGCGTTCAGGTACTCGCGGCCATCTTCCTGGCTGATGTAGCGGGTGGTCAGGCCCAGGGATACCTGGTTGGCATCGTCGAGCCGGTCGCGCCCGGAAAAGCGCGTCTCCCGGAACAGCTGGTTGTAGCTGAAGGTGAGCTCGGCGCTGTCGAAATCGGGCTGGGTGGACTGGTCGTCGTACTCGCTGACCAGGTAGTAGACCCGCGGCTCCAGGGTCTGCAGCAGGTTCCGCCCCGCCAGCTTGGTGGCGCGCTCGAAGAACAGGCCGCCGTCGATGCTGAGCAGTCCCGACCCGGCCGAGGGGCTGTCGCTGCCGAGCAGGCCGCGGTCGTTGAGTTCGTATTCCAGGTAGCGGTACTTGGCGGTGGGTTTGAGGAAGCCGTATTGCCACAGCATCGGCAGGGTGGCACCGCCCTCCATGTACAGGCGCTGGCCGGTGACGCGTTCTGAATCCGAATCAAAGTAGGAATACTGGGTAAGGAAGATCGGGTCGAGCTGGAAGGGCATGTTGTCGCCGCGAAAGCTTGCGGTAATCTGCGGCAGCTTCTTGTAATCCTCGACGATGTCGTCGGCCAGGGTCTGGAACTGCTGGAATTCCATGCCCACCAGCCAGTCCTCGCCCAGGTAGTCGACGGAACCCAGCTGCAGCAGGTTGGTCTTGCGCTTGGTATCCAGGTTGGAGGTGTCAAGATCCTTGAAATAGTCGACATCGCTGACCTTGCTATAGTCGACACGCGAGCGCCAGCGCTGCTCGAACAGGCCGTGGTGTTCGACATTGGCCAGCCAGCGGTTGTCGCCGCTCTCCTGCGGCCGGTCCCGCTGCAGGCGGTCATCGCTGGGCATGTAGGCCCCGCCGACGGACCAGAAGCCGGTGTTGCGGTTGAGGTAGCGCGCCTCCAGCTCGTGGTTGAGCCCGCGATCCTGGATCAGGCGCGGCGTGTACAGCAGGTCGTAGTTCGGGGCCAGGTTGAAGTAGATCGGCACCGCCAGGTCCAGACCACCGTTGGTATCGGAGCTGATGTCGGGCCAGAGCAGGCCGGTGCGGCGCCGATCGTCCAGCGGAAAGCGGATCCACGGTATGTACAGCACCGGCACCCCGGCCAGGTCCAGCTTGGCGCCGGTGGCGGTACCCAGGCCTTCCTCCAGGTCCAGCTTGATGCTGTCGGCGCGGATGGCCCACTCCACGTCGTCCGGCGCGCAGTAGGACATGCTGCCGTCGCGGATGAAAAGCTTGCCCTGCGCGTCCCGGCGCAGCTGGCCGGCGCTGCCGTGGATGTGCTGCTGGTGCAGCACGAATTCACTGTCGCGGATGCTGGCTTCGCCTGTGTCCGCGGAATACCGGGCCTCCTGGCCGCGCAGCAGCAGGCCGGGTTCGCGCAGGGTGATGCCCCCGGACACGGTGCCCTCGCGCTCGACGCGGTCGAAGTAGGCGTCCTCACCCCGCAGCTGTCGATAGCCCTGGTCCACGGCCACCCCGCCGCGCAGGTAGACATCGTCGCCCTGCAGTTCGGATTCGGTGGCGCTGGCGCGGATGTCGGAGCTGGCGGGCGTGTCGCTGAGATCCGATTCGGCCAGCGGATCCAGGTAGCGGCCGCCGCAGCGGCGACAGTGCTCATCGCGCAACGCTTCCGGCACGGAATGCAGTGGTACCCAGTCGAGACCGGCGCTGTCGTTGGCCCGGGCGAGCCCCGTGGCCAGAGCGGGCAGGACCAGGCTCAGGGCAACGGCGAGAAGGCGCAACCGGGGTTCGGCAGGGCTGTGCGGGCGCGGAATCATCAGGGCAAGATGCATTTTCTGGTATAAAACGGGATGATAAAGCATCACCCCGGGCTTGTCCGGGACTTTTTTGCCACAGGAGCCCTCCTTGCCGATCCCCTCGCCGCAACTGCTGCCCTGGGCACTGGCCGCCCTCGACCAGCCCCCGACAACCGCGGCGGTGCTGTTGCCCGTGGCGGGCGATGCCAGCAACCGCCGCTATTTCCGCCTGCAGTGGCCCGGGCGTACCGCCATCGTGCTGGAGTCGCCGCCGGCGACAGAGAAAAATCGCGAGTTCCTGGCCATGCGCCAGCTGCTGGAGCGTGCCGGGGTGCGGGTACCGAAACTGCTGGGGGCAGACCTGGACCGGGGATTCCTGTTGCTGGAGGACTTGGGTGACCGGCTGCTGCTGGGGGAGCTCGGGGCCGCAACGGTGGCGGGACACTACGCCCGCGCGCTTGCGGTCTTGCGCCAGCTGGCCGCGGTCGATCCCGGGGCGCTGGTTGCCCTGCCGGTCTATGATCGTGCCCTGCTGGCGGAGGAGTTCAGTCGCTTCCCCGTCTGGTTCCTGCAGCAACTGCTGGGGCTGGTGCTGACGGATGCGGAAATCCACCTGCTGGCGGAACTGGACGGCCTGCTGATCGGCAGCGCGCTGGCGCAGCCACAGGTGCTGGTGCACCGGGATTTTCACAGCCGCAACCTGATGTGCCTCGGCGGCGCTGAGCTGGCGGTGATCGATTTCCAGGACGCCGTGGTGGGGCCGGTCACCTACGATCCGGTATCGCTGCTGAAGGACTGTTACATCCACTGGCCACGGGAGCAGGTGGCGGCCTGGGCGCTGGCTCACCGTGATGCCCTGCGCGCGCAGGGACTGCTGCCCGCGGTGGATGACGCCACCTTTCTGCGCTGGCTGGACTGGATGGGGCTGCAGCGGCATCTGAAGGTGCTGGGCACCTTTGCCCGCCTGTATCTGCGCGACGGGAAATCCGCCTATCTGCAGGACCTGCCGCTGGTGCTCACCCATGTTCGCGAGGTATTGGCCGCCCATGCCGGCGAAACCGCGGTACTGGACAACTTCCGCGACTGGTTCGAACAGCGCCTGCAGCCGGTAATTGCGCAGCAGCCCTGGAGCGGGTCGCGGTGAAAGTGATGATCCTGGCCGCCGGGGTCGGCGAGCGCATGCGTCCCCTGACCGAGCATACGCCCAAGCCGCTGCTGGAAGCCGGCGGCAGGCCCCTGATTGCCTGGCATATCGAGGCCCTGGCGGAACTCGGCCTGCGGGACCTGGTGATCAATGTCTCCCACCTCGCCGAACAGATTGTCGGCTGGTGTGGAGACGGCAGCCGCTGGGGCGTACACATTCGCTATTCCCGTGAGCCGGAGCCGCTGGAGACCGCCGGCGGTATCCAGCGGGCCCTGCCGCTGCTCGGCGACGACCCGTTCCTGGTGGTGAACGGCGATGTCTGGACCGCGTTTCCGCTGCAGCGCCTGCTGCTGCAGCGCAGTCTGCCGCCGGGGGCTGCCCACCTGGTGCTGGTCGACAATCCGCCCCAGCATCCCGACGGCGACTTCTGCGTCACGGCGGGGGGCGGATTGCGCGCCCGCCCGGCCGGCACGCGCGGGCTGACCTACGCCGGTATCGGGGTCTACACTGCGGGGTTTTTCGCCGACATGGCCCCGGGCAAGCTGCCGCTGCGACCGCTGCTGGATGCTGCCATCGCTGCGGGCCGGGTTTCGGGCGAGTATTTCGGCGGCGCCTGGACCGATGTCGGCACGCCGCAGCGACTGCGGGAACTGGACGCCCGGCTCTCCTCCCCGCCGCAAAGGTAGGAGCGCACTCTGTGCGCGATCGCCCGCGGACGAGGTGAATGGCCGCGCAGCGGACAGAGAGGGTGGCCTGGGCCAGCGGGCTCCCACAGTGCGCGATCGCCCGCGGAGCGGGCTCCTACGATATCTGGGGTGGAATTTCGGGATGAAGCCGGGATGCATAGCCGCTAGAATGGCTGCCTTTGCCACTATCGGAGTTTCGCCGTGACCGATTACCTTATCGCACCGTCCATCCTGTCGGCGGATTTCGCCCGCCTTGGCGAGGAAGTCGACCAGGTGCTGGCAGCGGGTGCGGATGTGGTGCACTTCGATGTCATGGACAATCACTACGTCCCCAACCTCACCATCGGGCCCATGGTCTGCAAGGCCCTGCGCAAGCATGGGGTCACTGCACCCATCGATGTGCATCTGATGGTGTCCCCGGTGGACCGCCTGATTGGCGACTTTGCCGAGGCCGGGGCCAGCTGGATCACCTTCCATCCGGACGCCTCCACCCACGTCGACCGCTCCCTGCAGATGATCCGCGAGGCCGGCTGCAAGAGCGGGCTGGTGTTCAATCCCCACGTCGGCCTGGACGCGCTCAAATACGTGATGGACAAGGTGGATGTGGTACTGCTGATGTCGGTGAATCCGGGGTTCGGCGGCCAGTCCTTTATCCCCGCCACCCTCGACAAGCTGCGCGAGGCGCGGGCCCTGATCGATGCCTCCGGTTACCCCATCCGCCTGGAAATCGACGGTGGTGTGTCGCCGAAGAATATCGCGGAGATTGCCGCCGCGGGCGCAGATACCTTTGTCGCCGGCTCCGCGATCTTCAACCAGCCGGATTACGCCGCGGTGATTGCCGACATGCGCAGTGCCCTGGCCCGGGTGGGCAGCAGCTGATGCAGCCAGGGGAGTTCGCCGCCCAGGCGGCCCGGGGCTACAACCGCATCCCTGTCAGCATGGAAGTGCTCGCTGACCTGGAAACACCCATCAGCGCGTACCGCAAGCTGGCGGAAGGGCCGTTTTCCTACTTCTTCGAGTCGGTCCAGGGCGGTGAGAAGTGGGGCCGCTACTCGATCATCGGTTTGCCCTGCCGCACCCTGCTGCGGGTGCATGACTACCGGGTGGAGATCCTGGTCGATGGCGAGGTCACCGAGTCCCACGAGGTCGAGGATCCCCTGGCCTTTGTGGAGGCGTTTCAGGGCCGCTTCCGGGTGGCCCCGCAGCCGGAACTGCCCGTCTTCCACGGTGGTCTGGTGGGCTATTTTGGCTATGACAGCGTGCGCTACGTAGAGCCGAAGTTGAAGGGCGGGGCGCCACCGGACGAGCTGGGCAATCCGGACATCCTGCTGATGCTGTCGGAGGAGGTGCTGGTGTTCGACAACCTGTCCGGCACCATCCGTATCATCGTCAATGCCGATCCGGCGCGGCCGGAGGCTCTGGCGCAGGCCCGGGCGCGCCTGCGGACCCTGGCCGACAAGCTGCGCGAGCCGATGCCGCCCCTGCCCGAGGTGGCCCTCCACGGCGCCGATTCCAGTACCCTGGAGGGCAGTGCCAGCTCTCATTTCAGCGAGCCGCAGTTTGCCGATGTGGTCAACCGCATCAAGGACTACGTGCTGGCGGGGGACGTCATGCAGGTGGTGCCTTCCCAGCGCCTGGAAGTGCCCTTCAGCGCGCCGCCGCTGAACCTGTACCGCGCCCTGCGCAATCTCAATCCCTCGCCCTACATGTACTACCTGGACCTGGACGATTTCCACATTGTCGGTTCCTCGCCGGAAATTCTTGCCCGTCTGCAGCAGGGCGAAGTGACAGTGCGGCCGCTGGCGGGCACCCGTCGCCGCGGCCACAACGAGGCCGAGGACCTGGCGCTGGAGGCGGAACTGCTGGCAGACCCGAAGGAGATCGCCGAGCACCTGATGCTGATCGACCTCGGTCGCAACGACATTGGCCGCATCGCCGAGACCGGGACCGTGCGGGTGTCGGACCAGATGGCGGTGGAGCGCTACTCCCACGTCATGCACATCGTTTCCAACGTTTGCGGCAAGCTGCAGGCGGGCAAGTCGGCCATGGACGTGCTGCGCGCGACCCTGCCGGCAGGCACCCTGAGCGGTGCGCCCAAGATCCGCGCCATGGAGATCATCGACGAGCTGGAACCGGTCAAGCGCGGGGTCTATGGCGGTGCCGTGGGCTATATTTCCTGGGCCGGGGAGATGGACACCGCCATCGCCATCCGCACCGCGGTGATCAAGGGCGGCAAGCTCTATGTGCAGGTGGGCGCCGGCGTGGTGGCCGATTCGGTGCCGCGGCTGGAGTGGAAGGAAACCCACAACAAGGCCCGGGCCATGTTCCGCGCCGCCTCCATGGTGCTGGCGGGGCTGGAGCAGCCGTGACACGGGGCAGGGAGACGGATCATGAACACTCGGAGGCAATCCGCCACCGTTGAATGCGTGACCGGCGATATCGTCCGCCAGCCGGATATCGACGCGGTGGTGAATGCGGCCAATGCGGCATTGATGTCTGGCGGCGGTGTGGCGGGGGCGATTCACCGGGCGGCAGGGCCCGGGCTGGCGCGGGAGTGCCGGCCACTGGCTCCCATCCGGCCCGGCGAGGCGGTCATCACCGGCGGCCACGAGCTCCCCAACCGCTGGGTGATCCACTGCCTGGGGCCGGTTTACGGCGTCGATGAACCGGCCGATGCCCTGCTCGCGGCCTGCTACCGCAATGCCCTGCGCCTGGCGGAGGAGCACAATATTTCCCGCATGGCCTTCCCGGCAATTTCCACCGGTGCCTTCGGCTATCCGCCAGAGGCGGCTGCCGCGGTCTGCGCGGAGGTGCTGGAAACGGCGCTGCCCGGTCTGCAGCGGGTCAGCCTGGTTCGCTTCGTACTCTTTGATGACGCCGCCAGGCAGTTGCTGGAGCGGGCACTGGCGGAGGCCGGCCTGCTGGACTGATTTTTCCTCGGCGCCTTTGCTGAAGTCTGGTCCGGCAGTAGTATTGCTCCCGCTTGAAAAAAAGGAAGTAAGGAAGTAAGTTTATCCCCATGGGTAACTGTGGAGACTATTTATGCTCGCCAAACTTACTTCGAAAAACCAGGTCACATTGCCAAAGGCAGTGGTATCCAGTGTGGATGTGGCAGAATACTTTGATGTCACGGTCGAGAATGGTCGAATCATCCTGACCCCTGTGCGTATTCAGCAGGCCCAGGCAGTGCGTGACAAGCTGGAGAAGCTCGGCATCACCGAGCAGGACGTCGATGATGCCGTAACCTGGGCGCGTCGTTGATGGCTGGTCGGGTCGTTCTCGATACGAATATCGTACTCTCAGCGCTGATTTTCACTGGCGGGCGCCTTGCCTGGGTGCGTCGTGCCTGGCAGCGTCAACAGATACAGCCGCTGGTGTGCCGGGCAACGGTCAACGAATTGCTGCGGGTGCTGGCCTATCCGAAATTCAAGCTTGCCAAGACAGAGCAGAAGGATCTGCTGGCGGACTTTCTACCCTATGCCGAGGTTGTGGAATTGCCGAATCCCTGGCCGGATCTGCCCATCTGTTGTGATGAACAGGATCAGGTGTTTTTGGTGTTGGCTGACGTGGGCAGAGCTGATTGCCTGGTGACGGGCGATGCGGATCTGCTGGCGATGCGCGAAACGTTTCCCAGGCGGATCATGACGGCGGACGAGTTTCATGCGCTGTTGAATAAAGTGAAGTAGCAATTGTCGGTGACTAACCGGGGGGCGATTCCGCAATCTGGAAGTGGGCGAAGCGTTGCAGGCTACGAGTGACGCCAACGTGTTATCATGGCGCCCGTTTTTTGGTGGGCCCAATTGTTGCCGTATCCCTGCCATTTGATCTCTTCGACACAGATTTGCCGTGGTCCATCCCATGATGACCGAGAGTGGCGCCTGTGGACGCTGTGGTCGTGCTCAACTGTATTGATGTTTTTGCCAATGCGTATTACGAGAATGTGCTGGTTGACATTAACGCATTGAAAGTGAAGAGGTTTTTGTGCCCAAGATACTCATGATCGACAACTACGACTCCTTCACCTGGAATATCGTGCAGTATCTGGGTGAACTCGGGGCCGAAGTGCAGGTGGTGCGCAACGATGAAATCGCCGTTGCCGACATCCCGGCGCTGGCGCCGGAGCGCATTGTCATTTCCCCGGGGCCCTGCACGCCCAATGAGGCCGGCATTTCCATGGCGGTGATTGCCGAGTATGCCGGCAAGCTGCCGATACTGGGGGTGTGCCTGGGCATGCAGAGCATCGGCCAGGTGTACGGCGGGCAGGTGGTGCGCGCGCGCCAGGTGATGCACGGCAAGACTTCCCTCATCCACCACCGCGGGCAGGGTGTGTTTCGGGGCCTGAGCCAGCCCTTCGAGGCTACCCGCTACCACAGCCTGGTGGTGGCAGCGGAGGGATTGCCGGACTGTCTGGAAATCACCGCCTGGACCGAAACCGGGGACGGTGACATGGATGAGATCATGGGCCTGCGGCATCGCGAGCTGGCGGTGGAGGGGGTACAGTTTCATCCGGAATCCATCCTCACCGCCCACGGGCACGATTTGCTGCGTAATTTTCTGGAACTGGAGACGCGCTGATGGATATGCAACAGGCACTGGCGCGGCTGGTGGCAAGGCAGGACTTGAGCCGGGACGAGATGGCTTCGGTGATGACCACGGTGATGTCCGGCGGTGCCACCGACGCCCAGATCGGCGCCCTGCTGGTGGCGCTGCGGATGAAGGGCGAGACCATCGACGAGATCGCCGGTGCGGCCCAGGTGATGCGCGAACTGGCAACTCCGGTGGCGGTGTCGGGCCCGCATCTGGTGGACCTGGTGGGTACCGGCGGCGACGGCGCCAACCTGTTCAATGTCTCCACCGCCGCCACCTTTGTCGTGGCGGCGGCCGGCGCCCAGGTGGCCAAGCATGGCAACCGCTCGGTTTCCAGTACCTCTGGCAGCTCCGACCTGCTGCAGGAGCTGGGCATGCCCATGGACCTGAGCCCCGCCCAGGTGGCCCGCAGCATCAACAGCGTGGGCATGGGCTTCATGTTCGCCCCCGCGCACCACTCGGCGATGCGCCACTCTGTCGGCCCGCGCCGGGAGCTGGGCATGCGCACCATCTTCAACGTGCTGGGACCCCTGACCAACCCCGCCGGCGTCAAGCGCCAGCTTGTCGGGGTCTTCGACCCGGCCTTGTGTGAGCCGCTGGCCGAGGTGCTGAAAGTGCTGGGCAGCGAGCATGTACTGGTGGTGCACGGCGAAGGCGGTCTCGACGAGATCACCATCAGCGGCAGTACCGAGGTCGCCGAACTGGTCCGCGGCACCGTGTCCAGCTACCGGATCGCGCCGGAGGATTTCGGCCTTGAGCGGCAGGATCTTGACGGTCTCTCCGTGGGCAGTGCCAGCGAGTCGGCCGCGCTGATCCGCGCTGCCCTGGGCCGCGACGACAGCGAGCTGGCGCGCAAGGCCGCGGCCATGATCGCGCTCAATGCCGGCGCCACCATCTATGTCAGCGGCCTGGCGGCCACCATTGCCGACGGCGTCGCGCTGGCGGACGACCTGATTGCGACCGGACAGGCGATGGAGAAACTCAAGGAGTTTGTCAGCTTCACCCAGATGATGAGCAGCGGAGGGCACGACTGATGGGCGAGGTATCCACCATCCTGCGCCGTATTCTCGCGCGCAAGCAGGAAGAGGTTGCCGCGGGTCGGGCACGACAGTCGCTGGCAGACCTGGAGTCCCGCATCAGCGAGCAGTCCGCGGCCCGTGGCTTCGCCGCTGCGCTGCAGCAGCAGGTGGCGCAATCCCGGCCGGCGGTCATCGCCGAGGTCAAGAAGGCGTCGCCCAGCCAGGGGGTGATTCGCGAGGATTTCCAGCCCGGGCAGATTGCGGAAAGCTACCAGCGCGGTGGTGCCACCTGTCTTTCCGTGCTCACCGATGTGGACTTTTTCCAGGGCGCGAACGCCTATCTGCAGCAGGCGCGAGCAGCCTGTGACCTGCCGGTGCTGCGCAAGGATTTCACCGTCGATGCCTGGCAGGTGGTGGAGGCCAGGGCCATTGGTGCCGATGCGGTGCTGTTGATCGCTGCCGCGCTGGATGATCGGCAGATGCGGGAGCTGGCTGCGGCAGCCAGCGAATATGGCCTTGATGTGCTGGTGGAGGTGCATGACCGCAGTGAGCTGGAGCGCGCCCTGGAGCTGGCAACACCGCTGCTGGGTATCAACAACCGCGACCTGCACAGCTTCGAGACGTCACTGCAGACAACCATCGGCCTGTTGCCCCATATTCCGGCGGATCGGGTGGTGGTCACGGAGAGCGGCATTCACACTCCCGGGGATGTGGCGCTGATGCGCGACGCCGGGGTCTTCAGCTTTCTTGTCGGCGAGGCGTTCATGCGTGCCGCGGAACCCGGCGATCGCCTGCGGGAACTGTTCTTCCCGTCCCCTTAGCGCAGTCCAGGTGGGAGCGCAGTCCAGGTGGGAGCGCAGTCCCTGCGCGATCGCCCGCGGAGCGGGCTCCTACCGGGTGCCCAGCACCACCATGGTCTTGCCGGAAACAGAGACCAGCCCCTCTTCCTCCAGGGTCTTCAGCACCCGGCCCGCCATCTCCCGGGAGCAGCCGACAATCTTGCCCAGCTCCTGACGGGTGATCTTGATTTGCATGCCATCGGGATGGGTCATGGCATCGGGTTGCTTGCAGAGATCCAGCAGGGTGTGGGCGACACGCCCGGAGACATCGACAAAAGCCAGGTCCTTCAGTTTGCGGGTGGTCTGGCGCAGACGGATACCCATCTGCTTGGCAATGGCAAACAGGATATCGGGGAACTGGCTGCGCAGCTGGTGAAAGCGCTCATAGGAGATCTCGGCGACCTCGCATTGTTCCCGCGCCACAACCATGGCGCTGCGAACCTCCTCGGTGGCGCCGAACAGGCCCATCTCGCCAAAGAAATCGCCCGGGTTCAGATAGCTCACCACCATCAGGTGGTCGGGGTCATTTTCATCCTGCACCATCACCGACACCGAGCCCTCCAGGATCAGGTAGAGACAGTCGCTGTCCCCGCCCTCCCTGAGGATGACGTGCTTGGAGCGGTACACCTGGCGATTGCAATGACGGAGAAAGTTCTCCACATTCGGTATGTTTCTGGTTATCTGGGGCTTCAGCATTCAGCAGTCATCCTTTTGCCTGCAAGCTGTGACGGTGGCCAATGGTACCGCACGCTCGGCTCAAGTAAAACGCATACCGCTATGCTAAGCTCGCGACCCTGGTCAGGCAGGAGAGTGCGAGGCAATGCAGGTAACGGTCAAGTGGGTAGACGGTGCCATGTTCCTGGGGGAATCCGGCAGTGGTCACAGCGTGGTTATGGACGGACCGCCCGATCACGGCGGCCGCAATCTGGGGCCACGGCCGATGGAAATGTTGCTGCTGGGTGTGGGCGGCTGTGCGTCCTTTGATGTGATGGCGATGCTGCAGAAATCCCGTCAGCAGGTGGTGGACTGCCGGGTGGAGATCGCTGCGGAGCGCGCAGACGCGGTGCCGGCGGTGTTCACCAGAATCCACCTGCACTTTGTGGTGACCGGCGTGAACCTGAAGGAAAAACAGGTGCAGCGGGCGGTGGAGCTGTCGGCGGAGAAATACTGCTCGGCATCGATCATGCTGGGCGCCGGTGGAGTCGCCATGAGCCACGGCTTCGAGGTCAGGGAGTTTCTGTCTTGAGGGCGGGTTGTGACTCGTAACAGGGGCTCGCTCACCGGTCGATTGTAGGAGCTCGCTCCGCGAGCGATGGGTTGTAGGCAATCGTCCGTGGCCGATCGCCCACGGACAAGGTGAATGGCCGCGCAGCGGACAGAGAAGGTGGCCTGGGCCAGTGGGCTCCTACAGGTAGTAGCTGCTGCGGGTCATCAGTTTCGATACCGCGCCCATCAGCTCCTTGACCGGCGCCGGCAGGTCGGCGCCGCCCGCGGCCAGGGCGTTTTCTCCGTGCCGCTCCTCATCCGCCAGCATCTGCTGCAGAATCAGCTGCGACTTGCGGTCATCGATGGGTAACTGCTTGAGGTGATCCTTCAGGTGTCGGCACACCCGCTCCTCGGTGGCGGCCACGAAGCCCAGGCTCCACTTGTCACCGATCGCGCCGGCGCCGGCGCCCAGCAGGAAGGAGAGGCCATACCAGGCCGGGTTCAGGTGACTGGGGCGGCTGTCCAGCTCACGCAGACGCTCGGCACACCAGGCCAGGTGGTCCTCTTCCTCGCGCGCGGCCTCGCGCATCTCCTCGCGCACGTCGGGCAGCTTGGCGGTCAGTGCCTGGCCCTGGTACAGGGCCTGGGCGCAGACTTCTCCGGTGTGGTTGACCCGCATCAGGCCGGCGATATGGCGTCGCTCGCTGTCGCTGAAGCTGCTGTCGCGGTGGCCCTCCGCCGGTGACGGGCGGCTGGCGGGCTGGCCGCGATTGTGCAGCGTGCGCAACACGGTGTCGGCTTCAGCGAGCAGGCGGTCCAGCAGTGTCAGTTGGCGGGCTCTCATCGCGGTCGCATCCAGTGGTGGCACAGGCCCTAACTATAGCGCGCCAGCGCGCGCCAACCAATGTCCCGGCGCAGGGTCATCCCGTCCCAGCTGATCTGCCCGGCGGCCTCGTAGCAGCGGCGCTGGGCGCTGGCGATGTCCGTCCCCAATGCAGTCACACAGAGTACCCTGCCGCCACTGGTGACCACGACACCATCCGCCAGCGCGGTGCCGGCATGGAACACTTTTACCCCGTCCGGCAACTCATTGTCGAGACCCTGGATCGGGAAGCCCTTGCCGTAGTCACCGGGATAGCCGCCGGCGGCCAGTACCACGCCGATGGCGCAGCGCGAATCCCAGTCGGCACTCACCTGGTCAAGCTGGCCATCCAGGGCGGCGTTGCACAGCGCCACGAGGTCCGACTGCAGGCGCAGCATGATGGGCTGGGTCTCCGGGTCACCGAAGCGGCAGTTGTACTCGATGACTTTTGGCTCGCCACTGGGCGAGATCATCAGCCCCGCATAGAGGAAGCCGGTGTAGGGGTTGCCCTCGGCCGCCATGCCGCGGACCGTGGGCAGGATGATTTCATCCATGACCCGCTGATGGACCGCAGCGGTGACCACCGGGGCCGGTGAGTAGGCGCCCATGCCGCCGGTGTTGGGGCCGGTGTCGCCATCGCCGATGCGCTTGTGGTCCTGGCTGGTGGCCATGGGCAGCACATGCTCGCCGTCCACCATGACGATGAAGCTGGCCTCCTCGCCCTCGAGGAATTCCTCGATAACCACGCGGCAGCCGGCCTCGCCAAAGGCATTGCCGGCGAGCATGTCAGTGACGGCGGCTTCCGCCTGTTCCAGGGTTTCGGCGACAATCACGCCCTTGCCCGCCGCCAGGCCGTCGGCCTTGACCACAATCGGGGCGCCTTGCGCCCGCAGGTAGGCCAGCGCCGGCTCCAGCTCGGTGAAGTTGCCGTAGGCGCCAGTGGGAATATGGTGCCGGGCGAGAAAGTCCTTGGTGAAGGCCTTGGAGCCCTCCAGCTGGGCCGCGCCCGAGCGCGGGCCGAAGCAGCGCAGTCCGCGCTCACTGAAGTAGTCCACCACGCCCGCCACCAGTGGCGCTTCCGGGCCGACAATGGTCAGGGCGATGCCCTGCTCCACGGCGAAGGCCGCCAGGGCGGGAAAATCCATGGTATCCAGGGCCACGTTGCGAACGCCGGGTTCGGTAGCGGTGCCGGCGTTGCCCGGCGCCACATAGACCTGTTCCACATCCGCAGCCTGCGCCGCCTTCCATGCCAGCGCGTGTTCGCGGCCACCGCTGCCGATGATCAGTACCTTCATCTTTGCTCCCGGATTCAGTGGCGGAAATGGCGCATGCCGGTGAAGACCATGGCCATGCCGTGTTCGTCGGCCGCCGCAATCACTTCCTCGTCGCGGATGGAGCCGCCGGGCTGGATCACCGCGGCGATGCCCGCCTGGCCGGCGCTGTCGATACCGTCGCGGAACGGGAAGAAGGCATCCGAGGCCATCACCGACCCTTTGACGGCCAGCCCCGCATGTTCGGCCTTGATTGCGGCGATGCGGGCGGAATTGATCCGGCTCATCTGGCCGGCACCCACGCCCACGGTCTGGCCGTTACTGGCGTAGACAATGGCATTGGACTTGACGTACTTGGCCACTTTCCAGGCAAACAGCAGGTCGCGCATCTGCTGGTCGCTGGGGTGCAGCTTGCTGACCACTTTCAGCTCGGCTTCCGTCACCATGCCGAGGTCGCGGTCCTGCACCAGCAGGCCGCCGTTGACCCGCTTGTAGTCCAGCGCCGGGCTGCTGGCGCCCCATTCGCCACAGGCCAGCAGGCGCACATTCTGCTTGGCCGCCACCGCCTGCTGCGCTTCGCTGCTGACGCTGGGGGCGATGATCACTTCCACGAACTGGCGCTCGACAATGGCCCGGGCAGTGGCCGCGTCCAGCTCGCGGTTGAAGGCGATGATGCCGCCGAACGCGGATTCGGGGTCGGTGGCGAAGGCCAGGTTGTAGGCATCCAGCAGGTTGCCGGCGACCGCTACGCCGCAGGGGTTGGCGTGCTTGACGATGACGCAGGCGGGCTCGGCGAAATTCTTTACGCACTCCAGCGCCGCATCGGTATCGGCGACATTGTTGTAGGAAAGCTCCTTGCCCTGCAGCTGGCGAGCCGTGGCGATGCCTGCCTCGGCCGGCCGGGCTTCGGTGTAGAAGGCCGCGTGCTGGTGCGGGTTCTCGCCGTAGCGCATTTCCTGCACCTTGTGGAACTGGGTATTGAAAGTGCGGGGGAAGGCCTCGGAGCCACCGGCCACCAGCCGGCCGAAATGATTGGCAATGGCGCCGTCGTAGGCTGCGGTGTGTTCGTAGGCCCTGATCGCCAGGTTGAAACGGGTGTCCAGGGTTGTGGCGCCGCCGTGGGCGCGCATTTCCTCGATGATCTGCGGGTAGTCGTCGGCGTTGACCACGATATTCACCCAGCGGTGATTCTTGGCCGCGGCCCGGACCATGGTGGGCCCGCCTATGTCGATGTTCTCGACGGCATCTTCCAGCGTGCAGTCCGGCTTTGCCACCGTTGCCGCAAACGGGTACAGATTGACCACCACCATGTCGATGGCCGCTATCCCGTGCTCGGCCATGACCGCGTCATCCTGGCCGCGACGGGCGAGGATGCCGCCGTGGACCCTGGGATGCAGGGTTTTTACCCGGCCGTCCATCATCTCCGGAAAGCCGGTGTAGTCCGCTACCTCGGTCACTTCGAGGCCGCTGTCCTGCAGCAGGCGGTAGGTGCCGCCGGTGGACAGCAGCTCCACCCCCAGCTCGCGCAGGGCGGTGGCGAAATCCACCAGGCCGGTTTTATCGGAAACGCTGAGCAGCGCGCGCTTGACGGTTACGGGATGGGAGTCAGTCATGGGTTCGGGGTTGCCTGTCAGCTTTTGTCGGAGAGAAGGTTGTATTGCTTGAGTTTCTTGCGCAGGGTGCCGCGGTTGAGCCCCAGCATCTGCGAGGCGCGGGTCTGGTTGTTGCGGGTGTGGCGCATGACTTCCCGCAGCAGGGGCGCTTCCACCTGGGAGAGGACCAGCTCGTAGAAGCCCGAGGTGTCCTGCCCGTCCAGTTCGTCAAGGTAATTGCGAACGGCGCGGGTGACCGCATCGTGCAGGTGGCTGCCGGGTACCGGGCCGGGCGTGTCGCTGCCGCTGGCGTCAATGGCAGTCACGGTGGCTGGATGTGGTTGCGGTATTACGGGCCGGGTCATGCGGCAATGTCCTTTGCGCTGTCGCGCCTGTCCAGTTGTTCGATCATCCGCAGTTGTGCGCAGGCATCGGTCAGGCTGTTGAAAGCCTGCCGGCAGGCTGCAAGCCCGGGGTGCTGTTGCAGGAACCAGCCTACATGCTTGCGGGCGATACGCGGGCCCATGAAGTCACCGTAGAAGGCGTGCAGGGCACTGACGTGGGTGTGCAGTATTGCCAGCTGCTGGTAAACCGGCGGCTCTGGTGGCGTCACCCCGGTTGCCAGCCGGGTGGCAACCTGGCCGCAAAGCCAGGGCCGGCCCTGGGCGGCGCGGCCGATCATGACGCCGGCGGCGCCAGTGTGGCGCAGTACCGCCTCCGCCTTCTCCGCGGAGTCGATATCGCCGTTGGCGAACACCGGGAAGTCCGTGGCGGCGACAATCGCGGCGATGGTGTCGTACTCGGCTTCGCCGCGGAAGGCGCAGGCCCGGGTGCGGCCGTGTACGGCCAGGGCGGCGATGCCGGCATCCTCGGCAATGCGGGCGATACTGGCACCATTGCGCGCCGTTGGTGTCGAGCCGGTACGGATCTTCAGGGTAACGGGAACCGGCACTGCCGCTACCACCGCTTCGAGTATGGATTGCACCAGCGCTTCATCGGCCAGCAGCGCGGACCCCGCCGCCTTGCGGCACACCTTCTTTGCCGGACAGCCCATGTTGATGTCGATGATCTGGGCGCCCAGCGCCACATTGTAGCGCGCCGCGGCGGCCATCTGCCCGGGATCGCTGCCGGCGATCTGTACCGAGCGGGGTTCGATCTCGGTGTCGTGGCGGGTGCGCAGCAGGGTTTTGGCGCTGTCGCGCAGGCGCGGGTTGGCGTTGACCATTTCCGACACTGCCAGCCCGGCTCCCAGCCTCGCGCAGAGCTGCCGGAAGGGCAGGTCGGTCACGCCCGCCATGGGCGCCAGAGCCACGGGGTTGGACAGTTTGTAGGGCCCGATCTGCAGCATTGCGAGTGCACACGGCGGTCGTTTCAAGAGGGCGCGTATGATACTCGACCGCTCCCCGGGGTTAAAGCGTGGTGGCTAAAAATTCGCCAGTCGGTTCAGGACACCACTGCTTCAGGAGAGCGTGCCGCGCAGGCAGACCCAGTCCTCGCGTTCGCCGACCACGCTGAGCTCAATGCGGTCGCGGTAGTGCGCGCTCAGCTCCGCTGCCTGCGTGTTCAGCAACCCCGACAGCAGCAGTGTGCCGCCGGGCTTCAGCAGGCCCAGCAGGGTCCCGGAGAGGGCCATCAGCGGTCCCGCGAGGATGTTGGCCACCACCAGGTCCGCCTGCTTGCGCCATGGCTCGATGGCCTCGGCCCCGGGCAGGGCAATGTCCAGGGCGCTGGCGGGGAGGTGGTTGCGGGCGCAGTTGTCGCGGCTGGCGGCCAGGGCCTGGGGGTCATTGTCCACGCCCAGGGCCCTGGTGGCGCCCAGTTTCAGCGCGGCCACCGCCAGAATGCCGGAGCCGCAGCCGTAGTCCACGACCGTGCAGCCGTCCACGGGCATACGGTCCAGCTCTGTCAGGCACAGGGCTGTGGTCGGGTGGGTACCGGTGCCGAAGGCGAGGCCGGGGTCCAGCAGCAGATTGACGGCCCCGGGTTCGGGTGGGTCCAGCCAGCTCGGGCACACCCAGAGCCGTTCCCCAAAGCGCATGGGCTGGTAGTGGGAGATCCACTCCCGCTCCCAGTCCTTGTCCTCGAGAATTTCCACCCGCTGATTGCAGGCGTCGAGCAGCTCCCGGGGGAACTGCGCCAGTACGGCGGCCATGTCGGTGTCCGCGCTGAAGAGGCCGGTGAGGCGGGTCTGGTGCCACAGCGGCGTCTCGCCGACGCCCGGCTCCAGCAGCGGCTGGTCGGCATTGTCTTCCATGGTCACCGCCACCGCCCCCGCAGCCAGCATCAGCGCCTCCAGCGGTTCTACCTGTTCCGGGCTGGTATCCAGCCGCAGTTGCAGCCAGCTCACGAGGTCATACCGTCAGGCCCAGTCTTCCAGCTTGCCTTCGAGATAGTGAATACTGACTCCGCCGGCCTGGAAGGAGCGGTCGATCACCAGTTCCCGGTGCAGCGCGGTGTTGGTGCGGATACCCTCGATGACCAGTTCGTCCAGGGCCTGGCGCATCCGTGCCAGGGCGCGCTCGCGGGTCTCGCCGTAGCTGATGATCTTGGCGATCAGGGAGTCGTAGAACGGAGGCACCGTGTAGCCGTCATAGAGGTGCGAGTCCACCCGGATGCCGGGGCCGCCCGGGGCGTGGAAGGTCGTGACCTTGCCCGGTGAAGGCATGAAGGTCTGGTGGTCTTCGGCGTTGATGCGGCACTCGAAGGCGTGTCCCCGGAACACCACGTCCTCCTGGCGGACGGAGAGCGGCATGCCGCTGGCGATACACAGCTGCTCGCGGACGATGTCGATGCCGGTAATCATTTCCGTGACCGGGTGTTCGACCTGGACCCGGGTGTTCATCTCGATGAAGTAGAAACCGCCGTCCTCATACAGAAACTCGAACGTGCCGGCGCCGCGGTAGCCGATCTCGATACAGGCGGCGACACAGGCCTCGGCGACCTGGGCCCGCAAATGCTCATCTACCCCGGGGGCCGGGGCCTCTTCCAGCACTTTCTGGTGTCGGCGCTGCAGGGAGCAGTCGCGATCACCCAGGTGGATGGCATTGCCCTGGCCGTCGGCGATGATCTGCACTTCCACGTGGCGCGGCTTCTGCAGGAATTTCTCCAGGTACACCACCCCGGAGCCAAAGGCCGCGGCGGCCTCGGCCTGGGTCAGCTGCACGGAGTTCAGCAGTGCGGCCTCGTTGTGCACCACCCGCATGCCGCGACCACCGCCGCCGGCGGCCGCCTTCACGATCACCGGATAACCGATGCGGCGCGCCACTTCCAGGGTGAGTTCAGCGTCGTCGGTCAGGGGTCCGTCAGAGCCGGGGACCGTCGGTACGCCGGCCTTTTTCATCGCTTCGATGGCGGAGACCTTGTCCCCCATCAGGCGGATAGTGTCCGCGCGCGGGCCAATGAAGACGAAGCCGCTTCTTTCTACCTGTTCGGCAAAGTCAGCGTTCTCCGCGAGGAAGCCGTAACCCGGGTGGATGGCGCTGGCATTGGTGATCTCGGCCGCGCTGATGATGGCGGGGATATTGAGGTAACTGGCGGTGGAGGCGGCGGGGCCGATACACACCGACTCGTCAGCGAGACGGACGTGCATCAGTTCCCGGTCGGCCTTGGAGTGGACGGCGACGGTCTTGATGCCCAGCTCCTTGCAGGCCCGGAGAATGCGCAGGGCGATCTCACCGCGATTGGCGATGAGTACCTTTTCCAGCTTGGCCATGGTGTGTTCCTTTGCTTGCGGCGCACGGGCGCCGGGGCTGTGTCAGACGATGGAGAACAGGGGCTGCTCGAACTCGACCGGCTCGCCATTGTCGACCAGAATGGCCTCAATGGTGCCGGCCTTGTCGGCCTCGATCTGGTTCATCATCTTCATCGCTTCAACAATGCAGAGCACATCGCCGACCTTGACGGTCTGGCCCACTTCAACAAATGCCGGTGAAGTCGGCGAGGGCGAGCGATAAAACGTCCCCACCATGGGCGAGGTGATGACCTGGCCACTGCTGACCGGTTCTGCCGCCGGGGCGGGGGCCGCCGCTGCTGCGGGTGCGGGGGCGGCTGCAGCGGGGGCGGGCGCGGGCGGCGCGGGCGCATACGCCGCCATCAGGGGCTGGGCGCTGTTGCGGCTGATGCGCACCGATTCCTCGCCTTCCTTGATCTCGATCTCATCGATGTTGGACTCCTCCAGCAACTCGATCAGCTTCTTGACTTTGCGAATGTCCATAGTGGGCTCTCTCTGGTTTTCGGTTAAGGCTGTTCCAGGCCGCGGATTGCAGCCAGCAGTCCAAGTTCATAGCCCTGGGCGCCCAGGCCGCAGATCACCCCGCGGGCCAGGTCCGAGAAATAGGAATGCTGCCGGAAGGGCTCGCGGGCGTGGGTATTCGACAGGTGTATCTCGATAAACGGAATGGCGACCGCGGCCAGGGCGTCGCGCAGGGCAACGCTGGTGTGGGTAAATGCGGCGGGGTTGATCAGGATGAAGTTCACCCCTTCGCGGCGGGCATCATGGATACGCTCCACCAGTTCGTATTCGGCATTGCTTTGCATTGCCAGCAGATGATGACCCCGCTCGGTGGCCAGGGTGGCAAGATCGCGGTTGATGTCCGCAAGCGTGACCTGCCCGTAGATATCCGGCTCGCGCTCACCGAGCAGGTTCAGGTTGGGACCGTGCAATACCAGGATGGTGGCCATGATTCCGCGCCGTTGCTCATTTCGACCTTATTGGGCGGATTCTCGCGCAAATGCCAGATGCTGTCTATGTTTAATGTTATTTTTGGGAAATAGCGTCTGATAGCCGCTAGTTAGCCGATTTTATCCATTTTCCAGACGATGGCGACACGCAAGGCGCTGTTTCGCCGCGATTTCAGGATAATGTCGGAAAAGGGGGCTATTTTCCGGAAAATCATCAGTAATTGACGGCAACCGCGCCAGTACTGGGCGCGATACTGTCCAGAACCTGCAGTACCGTCCCTTTGGTCAGGATCTGCGGCAGCAGCACCGGCTCCGCGGCGGGGTTGGCAGGGTACATGACGTAGAGTGGTATGCCCGTGCGGCCGTGCTGGCGCAGGAAATCGGCGATGTCGGCATCGTAGTTGGTCCAGTCGGCCACCAGATAGGCCATGCCGCGCTCGGCAAAGGCCGCACGTATATCGGCAGTGTGCAGTACCGCACGCTCGTTGGCGATGCAGGTGATGCACCAGTCCGCGGTCACATCGACGAATACCGGCTGCCCGCTCTGGCGCAGTTTCGCAACCGTGGCCGCGGACCAGGGTTGCTCCCCGGCTACAGACCTGGTGCTGCCAGCCTCCATGGGCGACCGCCACAGGCCCAGCATGATCGCCAGCACCAGGCACGACAGCGCCAGCCCCCGGCGCCACAGGGCGCCCTGCCACAGCCACAGGCCCAGCGCCAGCAGCAGGCCGCCGGTCAGCGCGGCGGCCATGGTATCAACGCCGGTCTGGCGCCCGGCCACCCACAGCAGCCAGATTGCGCTGCCGTAGAGGGGGAATGCGAGCAGCTGCTTCAGGGTTTCCATCCAGGGGCCGGGACGGGGCAGCCAGTTACGAGCCCGGGCACTGTAGCCCAACAGCAACAGCGGTGCGGCCATGCCGGCCCCGAGGGCAAAGAATACTGCCAGCGCCACCGCGGCTGGCTGGGTGATGGCGAAGCCCAGGGCGGTGCCCATGAAGGGTGCGGTACAGGGGCTGGCGACCACCACCGCCAGCACGCCGGTAAAAAAGCTGCCGCTGTCACCCTGGCGGCCGGCGAGGCCGCTGCCGATGTTCATCATGCCTCCCCCCAGTTGCAGCATGCCGGACAGGGAAAGGCCCATGACCAGGAACAGGTAGGCCAGGGCGATGACAAAGCCCGGCGACTGCAGCTGGAAGCCCCAGCCAATCGCCTGCCCCGCCCGCTGCAGCAGGATCAGCGCGGTCGCGACCGCCAGGAAGCTCAACACCACCCCGGCGGAGTACAGCCAGCTGTGGCGCAGTCGTTCATGGCTGGCACTGCTGGCGAAGCCCAGCACTTTCAGGGACAGAATCGGGAAAACACAGGGCATCAGGTTGAGGATGGTGCCGCCAAGGAACGCCAGCAGCATCATGTACGGCAGGCTTCCCAGTGCAGCGCCGGCGGGTTTCTCAGCCGCCGCGGATGTCTGCCTGGTGGGCAGGGCCACCGGGCTGACGCTGCCGCTGTCGAAATCGATATCAAACATTTCGGTGCGGGGTGGATAGCAGAGACCGGCGTCGGCGCAGCCCTGGGATTTTACTGTCAGCCTGGCGTAGCGGGGCGCATCGGTTGCCTGCAAACGGACATCGGCATCCCGGTAGTACACGCGCACGTCGCCAAAGAATTCATCGTGGCGCTCCAGCGCCTCAGGCAGCTGGGCGGTCAGGGGAACACTGGTGCCGGCGCTCTGCAGGGAGAACTCGAAAGCGTGCTGGTACAGGTAGTAGGTATCGGCGATCTGCCAGTACAGTCGCAGCGCGCCGGACGGCTGGGCTTCTACGGCCAGCTTGTACGCTTGCTCCACCGGCAGAAACTCCGGCTGGCTGAATGCGGCTATAGTGCCGTTGGCGGGCAACTGGGCCAGGCTCAGGCTACTGCAGAGCCAGAGCAGACTGGCAAACAGAAAACGCATGGAGGGTCCTTTTGCTGTTGCGGCCAGGCCGCTGCGGGACACATTGTAGCAGCGCCACGGCAGCGGCCCAATTCGGGATGGGTCCGGTGCCGGTGCCGATGGTATACTGTGACGCCCGAAGCCACTGATAGTTTCCGCGGTGCGGGCAGTTTTATGGGGCACGATTGTGAGCAAGGAGAGTCTAACGTGGAAGTCCTGAAACCGGTGTCATGTGTTCTGGGTTGTGTGTTGGCGCTGTCCCCTGCGTTGGCCGCGCAGGGGCAAGCCGTACTCGAGGATGCCTGGGTGCGTGCGCTGCCGCCAACCCAGTCCAATACGGCAGCCTATGTGACTGTTCGCAATCCGGGGCCGGAGCCGCTCGTGATCACTGGCGGCAGTGCCGCGCTGGCGGGCCGGCTTGAGCTGCATGATACGGTGGAGGTCGACGGCATGCTGCGCATGCGGCAACAGGAGTCGGTCACAGTGCCCGCGGGCGAGGCCGTTGCCTTTGCCCCGGGTGGGCTGCATCTGATGCTGCTGGATCTGGAAAGAATGCCCGCCGCGGGCGAGGTACTCAAGCTGTGCCTGGAGATCAATGGCGCCCCCGTGTGCACCGACGCCGAAACCCGGCGCGGACAGGCCAGCCCGGACCGCGAACACCAGCATCACCATTAACCGACACCGTTGGCCTGTGGCCACGGAAGGAATGCCAATATGACAGGATTCAGGGGCACCCTCGCCCGCTGGCGCGATGATTACCTGCCGCAGAAGGGCTGGGCCTACGGGCTGCTGGTGATTGCCGGCGTGTATCTTTTGCTGGCGGTGCTGGTCGGCATGTACTGGAGTGTCACGCCGGCCCCCTTTGACGTCAACGAGAAGGCCGGGACCTATGCGGCCGAGGACGACGCCCGTATCGCTACCGGCTCGACCACCACGGCGGCTCTGATTGGCGCCATGGAAACCCTGCTGGAGAAGCGCGGCGGCTACCTGTCGAACGATGTGTTCCCGCCCGGCGTCTGGCTGGACAACGTGCCCAACTGGGAGTTCGGGGTGCTGATCCAGTCCCGTGACCTGGCCCGGGCCATGCGCGAAGTGTTCAGTCGCTCCCAGTCCCAGTCGCGGGAAGACCCGGATCTGGCCCTGGCCGAACCGAAGTTCAATTTCAATTCCGACAGCTGGATCCTGCCGGCGACCGAGAGCCAGTACGGCGAAGGCATCAAGCTCCTGCGCAGCTACCTGCAGCGGCTGCAAGACACCGACGACAGTGATGCCCAGTTCTATGCGCGGGCAGATAACCTGCGCTACTGGTTGTCCACGGTCAGCTCCCGCCTGGGCAGTCTGTCCCAGCGCCTGAGCGCCAGTGTCGGTCAACGCCGCCTGAATACGGACCTGGCCGGGGATGAAAGTGCCAGCCAGTCCACCCCGGCACCGGTCGAGCTTGAGGTGCGCACCCCCTGGATGGAAATCGATGACGTGTTCTTCGAGGCCCGTGGCACTGCCTGGGCCCTGATCCACTTTCTCAAGGCCATGGAGGTGGACTTCGCCGATGTGCTGGCCAACAAGAATGCAGGGGTGAGCCTGCAGCAAATCATCCGTGACCTGGAGGCGACCCAGCAGACGGTCTGGAGCCCCGTCATCCTCAACGGCAGTGGCATGGGCCTGCTCGCCAACCATTCGCTGGTGATGGCGTCCTACATCAGCCGGGCCAATACCGCAATCATTGACCTGCGCGACCTGCTCGCGCAGGGCTGATACAGATGGCTACCTGCGGTCGTAGCGCAGGCGGGTGCCGGTGTCCAGCGACAGCCGGATCTCGGTGGCGCTGATGGCCTCGGGGAAGTAGGTCCCCGAGAGCTTGGCGTCCAGCAGGCTGGCGCCCTCCAGGTTGGTTTCGCGGAAATCGATCCCGCTGAGGTCCGCATTGCGGAAGTAGGAGTTGCTGAAGTCCAGGCCGCGGGCATTCATGTTGCGCAGGTCCCGTCCGCGGTAATCGCCGCTTTTCAGTTCGCTGGTGTCCAGTTTGTCACGCTGTTCGTTGAAGCCCTTGATGTCCTCGTTGCGCAGCAGCTTGTAGAGGGGGTCCTGTTTGATAAAAGGCTTGGTCATGATGATCTTCCGGAAAATATGGGGCACGATTAATGGTGTGGTTGAGGTCCATAGCTTAAGCCACCCGGTCGACCGTGCCTAGCACGCCCGTGCACAACCCGCCATCGCGGGTGCGGCGCGAGGGCTTCCTGCTTACCCGCCAGTGGCGGGATACCGCGTCGGGCATCGAGCTGGAGCTGTGGTTTGCCAGCACAGGCGGCCCCCTGCAGGTGCTTGTCAGCGGCGAGCGCAGCGTGTTCTTTCTCGCCGCGGATGCGGCAGAACAGCAGCGGGGACTGCTGGCCCTGCAGGCCGGTGTCGAGGTGGCGCCCGTGGCCCTGCGGAATTTCCATTTGCAACCGGTCGTGGCTGTGTACAGCCGCAGCTATCGCCAGTCCAGGCAGCTGGCGGACCAGCTCAGTGCGCGCGGCGTCGAGCCGCTGGAGGCGGATATCAACCCCGCGGACCGCTTCCTCATGGAGCGCTTCATTGCCGGCGGTGCCTGTATCGCCGGCATTGCCGCCAACAGCGGCAGTTTTACCCGGATGCGTGAAGTGGCGCTGCGCCCGGCGACGCTGCGCCCGGCCCTCAGGCAGGTCTCCTTCGATATCGAGACCGCGATGGAGGGGCTGCAGCTCTACTCCATTGCTGTGCACGCCACCGCCCCGGATGGTGAAGTCCGCAAGGTGTTCATGCTGGGCGAGGATGCGGCCGGCCAGGATGCGGCCGGCAGAGGTGTGGCCGGCGGAGGTGCGGCCGGCGGCTACATGGTGTCGTTGCCCTCGCAGCAGGCCCTGCTGGAGGCCTTTCTGCAGTTTGTCGCCGACTACGACCCGGACGTGCTGGTGGGCTGGAACGTGGTCAATTTCGACGCCTGGTACCTGCAGCGGCTGGCGGACAGCCTGGGCGTGCCCCTGTGTCTGGGCCGCGGCGGCGCCCCGGTGCAGTGGCGGGAACTGGACGATGACGGCGAGCGCCGCACGGCACGGGTACCCGGGCGCCTGCTGCTGGACGGCATCGAATTGTTGCGGGCTGCGTTCTATCGCTTCGAGAGCTTTTCCCTGGAAGCTGTGGCCCGGGAACTGCTGGGCGAGGGCAAGCTGCTGCATGGCAATGACCGCGGCGAGGAAATCGGCCGCCTGTTCCGGGAGGACAAGGCGCGGCTGGCCGCCTACAACCTGCGCGACTGCGAACTGGTATCCAGGATCTTTGCCCACACCCGGCTGCTGGACTTTGCCCTGGCCCGCAGTGTCATGACCGGACTCAACCCGGACCGCCTCGGTGGCTCGGTAGCCTCTTTCGACAACCTTTATCTACCGCGCCTGCACCGCGCGGGCTTCGTCGCGCCCAACGCCAGCAGCGATCACAGCGCGAGTCCCGGCGGCTTCGTGCTCGATTCCCAGCCGGGCCTGTATGACCACGTGCTGGTGCTGGACTTCAAGAGCCTGTATCCCAGCATTATCCGTACCTTCGCCATCGATCCACTGGGGCTGGCCCTGGCCCTGCACGGAGAGCTGGCAGAGGGTGACACGGTGGCGGGCTTCGCGGGCGCCCGTTTCGCCCGCCGCGGCCATATTCTGCCGGCCCTGATTACATCCCTCTGGGAGCAACGGGACGCGGCCAAGGCGGCGGCGGATGCGCCGCTGTCGCAGGCGATCAAGATCATCATGAATTCCTTCTACGGCGTGCTCGGCAGCCCCGGTTGCCGCTTCTTCGATGCTCGCCTGGCCAGCAGCATCACCCGCCGCGGCCACGAAATCCTGTTGCGCACCCGCGAGCGTATCGAGGCCAGTGGCCACCGGGTCATCTACGGCGATACCGACTCGGTGTTTGTCTGGATCGCCGAGGCGCGCAGCGACGCCGAGGCGGAGCAGGCGGGCCGGACACTGCAGGCGGAGCTGAACAACTGGTGGCGCGAGCACCTGCAGCAGGAATTCGGTCTGGCCAGCGCGCTGGAACTGGAATTCGAAACCCACTACCGGCGTTTCCTGATGCCCACCATTCGCGGGTCCGAGAAGGGAAGCAAGAAGCGCTACGCGGGCCTGGTGGGTAGCGGCGAGGCGCAGCGCCTGGTGTTCAAGGGTCTGGAGAACGTGCGCAGCGACTGGACCCGGCTGGCGCGGGATTTCCAGGAGGAGCTGTACCGGCGGATATTCCTGGACCAGCCCTGGGACGACTACGTGCGCGAGACCACCGCCGGTTTGCTGGCGGGTCGCCACGATTCAGGCCTGGTGTACCGCAAGCGCCTGCGCCGCCGCCTGGATGATTACCAGCGCAATGTGCCGCCCCATGTGCAGGCAGCGCGCCGCTACCCGGAGCAGGGGTTGCCGCTGCCGCGCCGCGGCGACTGGGTGGAGTACGTGATGACCACGGCGGGGCCGGAGCCGGCCGCCGCACCGCGCTCGCCGCTGGATCACGAACACTATGTCGAGCGGCAACTGGAGCCCGTGGCGGACGGTATCCTCGGGTTGCTCGGGACCTCCTTCAGCGCGGTCACCGGACGCCAGATCGATCTGTTCTGAGCGAGCGCCATGTTCCAGTGACGTGAGCGGGGTGTCAGTCGCCGAAGAACTCCGCCCGCAGTGCCGGGTAGTCCGCCGCCGGCAGTCGCGGGCCAAAATTGGCGACCACGCGCCCGGCAGCGAGGCTGGCGAAGCGGCCGGCGGTGGCGTGGTCCTCACCGCGACCGAGGGCGTAGAGGAAGGCGCCGGCAAACATGTCGCCGGCACCGTTGCTGTCCACCGCCTGCACCCGGTGGGGCGGAATATCCTCCCGCCGTTCGCCGTCCCAGGTGATCGCACCCTCGGCACCACAGGTGATGACGAAGCTGCGGGCGACCGGTTTCAGCCGTTCGATGGCGACGTCCAGGCGGTCCGTACGGCCCCAGCACAGGGCCTCGTCACGGTTGCAGAACACCAGGTCCAGTTGCCTGCCGATGATCGCCTGCATGCCCTCGCGAAAGTACTCGACCATGCCCGGGTCCGAGAAACTGAGTGAGGTCTTGACCCCGGTGGCCTCCGCCAGCTCGCGGGCGCGGATTGCCGCGGCGCGGCCAGTATCCGAGGTGACCAGGTAGCCCTCTATGTACAGGTACTCGGACGCGGCCAGCGCGGCGGGATCCAGCTGCTCGACGGACAGGGTTTCGCTGACACCGAGAAACGTGTTCATGCTGCGCTCGGCGTCCGGGGAAATCAGTACCAGGCATTTGCCGGTGGTACCCGCCGGGCGACCCCGGGCCATGCTATGGTCGACGCCGGCGGCCTCCAGGTCGCGGACATAGATGGTGCCGTCATCGTCATCCGCGACCTTGCAGCTCATGAAGGTGGGAGCGCCAAACTGTGCCGCCGCGATCATGGAGTTGCCGGCACTGCCGCCGCTGGCGTGGCTGGCTTTCACCAGGTGGCCCTGCAGCTGCTGCAGAAGCTCCGCCTGGCGGGCCTCGTCTACCAGGGTCATCAGGCCCTTGTCCACGCCCATGCCGACGAGTTCATCATCCTGTACCTTGATTTCGGTGTCGACGAGGGCGGCGCCCATGCCGTAAATCGCGTATTTTTTCATTCTCGGTTCGTACTCCCGTGGCCAGCGCGTTATTATCCCTGCCCCCCGACCCATTGCAACCGGGTGTGCTGTAAACTCCGAGACCATGGCCAGAACCCGTCGACCTTTCCTGAAGCTGTTCCTTGCCCTCGCGGTCGCGGGGGTGCTGTTCATGGTGTATCTCGACGTGCGCATAACGGCGACTTTCACCGACAAGATGTGGGAGATACCGGCCAAGGTGTACGCCCGCCCGCTGGAGCTGTTTCCGGGTGCCACCCTGTCGGCGGATGACCTGGCCTGGGAGCTCGAGATCCTCGGTTACCGCAAGGTCAGCACCCCGCGCCGCCCCGGTGAGGTGGCGCGCGCCGGCAACCGCTTCGAGCTGTATACCCGCGGCTTCGATTTTCCCGGCGAACGCGAACCGCCCCGGCAGGTGCGCCTGGCCGTGGCAGGCGAGCGCCTGCAGTCCCTGGCTGGCAATAGTGGCGCCATCGACCTGATGCGCCTGGACCCGGTGCAGATTGGCGGTATTTATCCCCAACACGGTGAAGACCGGATCCTGGTGCGCCTCGAGGATGTGCCCGAAAGCCTGCTGGCGACCCTGCTCGCGGTGGAGGACCAGCGTTTCTACCAGCACTGGGGCTTCTCGCTCACCGGTATCCTGCGCGCGGCGATCAGCAATGTGCGCTCTGGCCAGGTAGTCGCCGGCGGCAGCACCATCACCCAGCAGTTGGTGAAGAACTACTATCTCACCCCCGAGCGCACCATTGTCCGCAAGGTGACCGAGCTCTTGATGGCGGTGCTGCTGGAGTTGCACTTCAGCAAGGAGCAGATTCTCGAGAGCTATATCAACGAGGTCTACCTCGGCCAGGAAGGGCCGCGCGCCATCCATGGTTTCGCGCTGGCCGCGCGCCACTACTTCGACCGGCCGCTGGAGCAGCTGGGGCTGCACCAGCAGGCGCTGCTGGTGGGCATGGTCAAGGGACCCTCCCTGTACAACCCCCTGCGCAATCCCGAGCGGGCCCGCGAGCGCCGCAATCTGGTACTGGATGTGATGGTGGAACAGGCGCTGGTGTCTGCCGAGCAGGCGACCGTCGCCCGCAACATGCCGCTGGACCTCAATAGCCGCCAGGGCATACGCGATACCTTCCCCGCTTATCTTGACCTGGTCCGGCGCCAGCTGCGGCTGGAGTATCGCGACGAGGACCTGACCACCATGGGACTCAGTATTTTCACCAGCTTCGATCCCCTGATCCAGCGCCAGATCGAGCACAGCAGTACCGCCATCCTGAAGCAGCTTGATGCCTCCGGAGAGTTGCAGACAGCCTCTGTCGTCACCCGCTTCGACAGTGGCGAAGTGGCGGCGCTGGTGGGCGGTCGCCAGGTGCGCTACGCGGGTTTCAACCGGGCCCTGGATGCCCAGCGTCCTGCCGGCTCCCTGCTCAAGCCCGCGGTGTATCTGGCGGCCCTCGAGCAGCCTCGGCGCTACACCCTGGCTACGCCGCTTGCGGATACGCCGCTGCAGGTCCCGGGCCCTCGCGGCGAGGTCTGGGAGCCGCGCAACTTTGACCGTCAGGCCCACGGCGAAGTGCTGCTGCACCGGGCCCTGTCCAATTCCTACAACCTCGCCACCGCCCGGCTGGGACTGGATATCGGCATCGACAGCGTGGTGGACATGCTGCGCCGTCTCGGTATCGAAGGTCCCATCCCGCAGGTGCCGGCACTGACCCTCGGTGCGGGCGCGTACTCGCCCATGGACATGGCGGCGATGTACCAGAGTATCGCCGCCGGCGGCTTCCGCATGCCCCTGCGCAGCATCCGCGATATCGTCGATGCCGATGGCAAGCCCCTGCGCCGCTACCCACTGGAATATGACCGCACGGTCAGTCTGCAGGCGGTGCACCTGCTGCACTATGCCCTGCGCGAAGTGCTGCGCGAGGGTACCGGGCGCGGCGCCTATGCCTGGCTGGACAGTGACTTCCAGGCCGCCGGCAAGACCGGTACCACCAACGACGGTCGCGATTCCTGGTTTGCCGGATTCTCAGGCGACCTGCTGGCGGTGACCTGGATCGGTCGCGATGACAACGGCGGCACCGGTCTCACCGGCAGTACCGGGGCACTCAAGGTCTGGGCCCACTTCATGGCCAATGCCAGCCAGCGCTCGCTGGCCTACCGGATGCCGGAGGATATGCAGCCGCACTGGATTGACAGCAGTACCGGTTACCTCACCGGCGAGGGTTGCCCCGGCGCCCGGCTGATGCCCTTCGTGACCGGTTCCGAACCGCGCCAGCGCAGCAATTGCACCGGCAGGGAGAAATCGGGCACTATCCGGGACTGGTTCCAGTCCCTGTTCCGGGGTAACAACTGATGCAGTTCAATGCCATGTTCAGGCACGGCCTGGTACTGGGGTTCATCCTGGCGCTGACGGGCTGTTCCATCTATACAATGCCGGGCAGCGAACGCGCGCCGATCGAAACCCGGCCCGCTCCGGGGGAGACCTTGCCCGACGCCCCGGAGCCGGTACCGCCGCCTCCGGCCACGCCGTTGCCTCCGCCGCCGGCCGCGACAGACCCCGGGGTTACCTCCGCCGCCGCCGGCCTGCTGGGCAAGGCCCGGACCGCATCAGCGCAGGGCGACTACGAGCAGGCGCTCGCCCTGCTGGAACGGGCCCAGCGCATCGACCCCAACAGTGCTGAAATCTACCTGCAACTGGCCCGGGTCTATGCCGCCCAGGGCCAGTTGGACAAGTCCCGGGATACCGCCTCCCGCGGTACCCTGTACTGCCGCGATGAGCGGGAATGCAGTGCCCTGCGGGCGCTGGCGCGCTAGGTGTGCGCCACCAGGCGTGCCCCACTAGGCGTGCCCCACTAGCGGTTTTCGCAGACTACCCGGAAGCCCTCGCCCGCCGGCTCAAAGCGCAATTGCTGGTTGATACAGGCGGGATTGTCGCCGGCGGAGTGGCTGACAAAAATGACCTGGGTGTCGCTGTTGGCGGCAATGTGGTCAACTGCTTGCAGCAGCAACTTGCGGTGGGCGCCGTCCAGGCCCAGGGTGGGTTCGTCCAGCAGCAGAATGAGCGGTGACTTCACCATGGCGCGGGCCAGCAGCACCATGCGTTGCAGGCCGAATGACAGGGTGTCGAAATTGTCCCGCGCGCAGGCCCCGAGACCCAGCGCCGCCAGCCACTGTTCGGCGCTGCGGCGCTGGACATCGCCCCAGTCGTCGAACAGGCCAACGCTGTCAAAGAAACCCGATACCACCACTTCCACCACTTTCATGTTGCGGGCGAAATTGAGCTGCAGCTGGGTGTCGAGCTGGCCGTACTTCTGCTTGATCTCCCAGATGCTCTCGCCGCTGCCGCGCTTGCGCCCGAACAGGGTGATGTCCTGGCCGTAGGCCTTGTGGTTGTCGCCGGTGATCAGGCTCAACAGGGTGGTCTTGCCGCAGCCATTGGGGCCGGACACGCAGCAGTGCTGGCCCCGATCCAGGCGCCAGTCCAGGTCTCGCAGGACCTGCAGATCGCCGTAGGCCACGCTGACATTGCGCAGGTCCAGTAGTGGCCCCTCGGGAATGCTGTAGTTGTGGGGCGCCGGGGCTGGCAGGGCGCCCAGGGTTGGCAGGGGTGGCTGCATCAGTGCCTGCACATCGCTGCGCGCCAGCACCTTCTCGCGCTCCCCACTGCATACCACCCGGCCCTCGTCGAGTACCAGCAGGTGGCTGACGCCAGCGGGAATATCCTCCAGCTGCCGGCATAACAGCAGCAGGCTGCGTTCGCCCGCCAGCAATTCGTCGATGGCCTCCTGCATGGCCTGCTGGCTGGCGCGGTCCAGGCCATCCAGAGGGCTGTCGAGAATCAACAGTGCCGGTTGGCTGAGCAGCGCGCGCACCAGCAGGGTCTTGCGCATTTCTCCGGTGGAGATAAAGCGCAGGCCCCGGTCCAGAATGTGGCCCAGGCGCAGGCGGGCTACCCAGTCGTGGAAGCGCTGGTCCGGCTCGCGTCCGCCGAGAATGGCGTCGCGGACGCGGGTGCCGGGGTCGGAGGCGTCTGCCCGGTACTCGGAGTCATCGAGCTTGCGATCGCGGGCGCAGAGGGCCTGGGCCTGCTCGAAGCAGACATAGGCGATGCCCTCCTGCTCCAGGGCAGAAGAGCTGTGGTAGTCCCCGGAAAAGTGGCTGGCCTGGTGGCTGAGCACCCGCGCCAGACTGGTCTTGCCGGAGCCGTTGGGCCCGACACAGGCCCAGTGCTGGCCGTCACGCAACTCCCAGTCCAATTGCCGCAGTGCGGGTTTGGAGCGGTACACGAGGTTGATTGCCCGCAGGCCGAGCATGGTCTGGTCGTTGGTCATGGTTAAATCCTATAATCGACGCCCACCCTGACAGGAAAGCCTCAGTGCCTGTATCCCTGCAAATGCTGGAAAACCGCCTGGCGACCCACCGGCCGGCCAGGCCCTGGTTGCGGCCGCTGATGAAGCGCTCGGCAGTGGCGCTGATTCTGCAGGTGCGGGAAGGTGAGCTGCATATTCTAATGATCAAGCGCGCAGAAAGGGAGGGTGATCCCTGGTCTGGTCACATGGCCTTCCCCGGCGGGCGCATGGATCCCGGCGATGCCCACGGCTACGCGGTCGCCCTGCGCGAGACCCGCGAAGAGGTGGGGCTGGACCTGGAGCGCCAGGCCCACTGCATCGGGCGTCTGTCCGACATCAACGCCCGACCCCATCGCGGTACCTTTGGCATGGCGGTCAGCCCCTTTGTATTTCGCATGGACCGCCCCGCCAGGTTCCGCATCAACTACGAGGTTGCGGAAGTGGTCTGGGTGCCCCTGGAATTCCTGCTGGACAATGCCAACCGCGAAACGATGCGCTGGCGACGCAACCGCCTGACCCTGAAGATGCCCTGCTATCTCTACCGCCACTACCGCATCTGGGGGCTGTCACTGGCCATGCTGGACGAGCTGATGGATCTGGTCGAAGGCACCGATCAGCGCCGTCGCAGCTGGCGGCGCTGAGCCGGTCCCGATTCAGCGCGGCTGTGGCCCGCAGACAAAAGAAAACCCCGCCGCGGTCACCCGGGCGGGGTCGTCATGCCGGAGATGACTACTCAGGCGCGGCTTTTTTTGCGCCGCGCGAAGCCGAGGCCGGCGAGCCCCAGGCCCAGCAGGGCGATGGTGCCGGGCACGGGGACTGCCGCGGCGCCACCAGCGCCCGCTATAATCTGCATGTCCGTGCGGGCAACCTGGTCACCAGCGGAGTCGAAGGCCGCCAGGGAGAAGTCATAGGTGCCGTCGATGGTGGGGTCGAAGCCGGGGATGAACCAGTGGGGCTTCCAGGATTGCTGGGCGACGTTGTTGCTGGCTATCAACGTTGCGTATGCCGTGTCGTCCCCTGCAACGCTGCCACCCCCGTTGCCAGTGGCATTGGTGCCGATGGCGTGGTCGGCGAACGGTATATTGATGGGATCATAGGCCGAGAACGAAGTGCCCTGGCTGGGATCGGTGTCGATGCCCAACAGGTAAGTCAGGTCGGCCAGGTTCCAGTTGGTGGAGCCGTCCCAGTTGGTGTTGATGGACCACTCGAAGCTCCACTCGGCGGTGGGAGAGGCCTGGGTAGGGGCCACGCCGGTATTGAAGCTGTAGCTGCCGTCACCGTTGCTGTTAAAGGTGTTCTCCGGCGCACCGGATGCATTGTGGCGCAACTTGCCTCGCAGGCCCAGTTCGACGCCGTTGCTCTGAACCACGGTGAAGCCGCCGTTGGCGTTGCCGCTGCCGAAAATGACGTCCGGTGTAACGTTCTCATCGAACATGGGAGCGGCCATGCTGGCCTGGCTTGCCGTCAGCAGGGCGGCGGCGATGAAGGTGCGGGTGAATACTTGCTGCATGTGAGACTCCTTGTGATTTTTTTCAGCCTGGGCGTTCCATCGGCTGCTGGTTGGCGGCTTGCTCGCATCGCACGGGGCGCAAGCTGGCCGCCGCGCACAAAATTAATGCAAGGCGCGGGCCATCTAAAAAAGCTTCATGGAAAACAGGCAGTTAAGCCGGAGGTTTGACAGATAGCGCTGGCATAAAGGATGGGGTGTAAAGGATCTCGACAGTTGCTGGCGGGTTCGCCGGCAGGGTGCTGGTTCAGCGCACCTGGCGCAGGAATTCCCTGGTGTCCAGCATCAACTCGCGCAGGGCGGGGTCTTCGCGGCTTGCCTCGAGCAGTGCCTCGCTGTCTACAACGCCGTCGATGTAGGCCGCCAGCAGATCCAGCAGCACCGGGGTCATTTTCGGTGCCCGCTCCCAGCGCGGGGCGTTGACCAGGTTGCCGGTCACCCGGTCTTCGTGGAGTTCAAGCCAGTAGCCGCCGCAACTGGACAGGCGGTAGTCGCCGAGGCGCCCGTAGCTGATGTTGGGTGTATCCGGATCGAAGCCGCCGGGCACCTCCTCGGCGATACGGTACAGGGCCATGACCCAGCGCGTACCGACCGGGAACTCTTCTGCATCCGGTCGGCAGTAGTCCCTTGCCTTGAGCCAGAGGCGTACTTTCTCATTGAATTCGCGGCCGCGCAGGATGCGGTCCACGGTGACGTCCAGGGAGTTGCCCTTGCCCCCCAGCACGGTCACTGCGGCGACCAGGTCAGTCTGCGCCTCGACCTCGGCGAAGCTGCCCTGCCAGAGACAGCTGCACTCCTCTTCCGGCGCCCCCTGGGCCAGGGTCGCGAGCAACGCCAGCGCGGCACTGGCGAGGGTGAGCGGGATGCGCCGCCAGCCAGTCACGGGAGCGCCCTACTGCAGTGCCCGCGCTGCCTGCAGCGCAAAATAGGTGAGAATGCCGTCGCAGCCTGCCCGCTTGAAGGCCAGCAGCGATTCCAGCATCACCGGTTCCCGGGCCAGCCAGCCCTGTTCAAAGGCGGCCATGTGCATGGCGTACTCCCCGCTGACCTGGTAGGCAAAGGTGGGCGCTTGCAGTTCCTCCTTTACGCGCCTGACGATATCCAGGTAGGGCATGCCCGGTTTGACCATGATCATGTCCGCGCCCTCGGCCAGGTCCAGCGCGCATTCGTGCAGGGCCTCGTCGCTGTTGGCCGGGTCCATCTGGTAGCTGTACTTGTTGCCGCCCTTGATGTTGCCGGCGGAGCCTACCGCATCGCGGAACGGGCCGTAGTAGCTGGAGGCGTACTTGGCGGCGTAGGCCATGATCAGGGTGTTGTGATGGCTGTGTTTTTCCAGCGTGGTGCGGATGGCGCCGATACGGCCGTCCATCATGTCCGAGGGCGCCACCACGTCCGCCCCGGCATCCGCGTGGGACAGTGCCTGCTGTACCAGGGCGTCACTGGTGATGTCATTCAGGACGTAGCCGCTGTCATCGATAATGCCGTCCTGACCGTGGGTAGTGTAGGGGTCCAGGGCGACATCGGTGATCACGCCCAGGTCCGGCAGGGCGTCCTTCAGCGACCTCACCGCACGCTGCACCAGGCCGTCCGGGTTCCACGCCTCCTCGGCGCGCAGGCTTTTTTTCTCGCCGGCGACCACCGGGAACAGGGCCAGTGCCGGCACACCGAGGCTCTGCGCTTCCCGGGCCTGGGCCACCAGCAGGTCAATGCTGAGCCGCTCTATACCGGGCATGGAGGCGATGGCTTCGCGCTGGTTGCTGCCTTCAAGCACGAACACCGGGAAGATCAAGTCTGCTGGCGTGAGTGCATTCTCCCTGACCAGGCGCCGGGAGAATTCCTGGGCCCGCAAGCGACGCATGCGGGTGTGGGGGAAGGGACCGCGCTGGCTCTGGAACATGATTTCGGTCTCCGGTCAGAGGCTGGCGAACGCGGCGCGGGCGGCGTCCACGGTGGCAGCAATATCGGCATCGGTGTGGGCGGCCGACATGAACCCGGCCTCGTAGGAGGCGGGCGCGAGGTAGACGCCGTCGTCCAGCATGGCATGGAAAAAACGGTTGAACGCGGGCGTATCGCAGGCCATGACCTGACGGTAATTGGTGACTGTCGCCGCGTCGGTAAAAAAGCCGCCAAACATGGTGCCGGCGTGATTGGTGGTGAAGGGGAATCCCGCGGCGGCCGCGGCTTGTTCCAGCCCCTCGCAGAGCTGGCTGGTGCGGGCGAAGACCGGCTCGTAGAAGCCTGGCGCGGAGATCACTTCCATCGTGGCGAGGCCTGCGGCCATCGCGATCGGGTTGCCGGACAGGGTGCCGGCCTGGTAGACCGGGCCCAGTGGCGCGATCTGGTCCATGAACTGGCGTTTGCCGCCGAAGGCGCCGACCGGCATGCCGCCACCGATGACCTTGCCCAGGCAGGTCAGGTCGGCCTCGATGCCGTAGTACCCCTGGGCACCCTGCAGGCCGAAGCGGAAGCCGGTCATCACCTCGTCCAGGATCAGCACGGCTCCGTGCTTGCTGCACAATTCGCGCATGGTTTCCAGGAAGCCCGGTTGTGGCGGGATACAGTTCATGTTGCCGGCGACCGGTTCGACTATCACGCAGGCGATGGAATCGCCGTGCTCGGCAAAGGCGCGGCGCAGATCTTCACTGTCGTTGTAGGTGAGGGTCATGGTGTGATCGGCGAGTGCGGTGGGCACCCCGGGTGAACTGGGCACGCCGAGGGTCAGGGCACCGGAGCCGGCTTTCACCAGCAGGGAGTCGGAGTGACCGTGGTAGCAGCCCTCGAACTTGACGATGGTGTCGCGGCCGGTGCAGCCGCGGGCCAGGCGGATGGCGCTCATGGTGGCCTCGGTGCCTGAATTCACCATCCGCACCAGGTCCATCCCCGGCATGATCTCGCAGATCCGGTCCGCCAGCTGGATTTCCAGCTCCGTGGGAGCGCCGAAGCTCAGCCCCTTCTCGCACTGGCGAATGACCGCCTCGCGCACATGGGGGTGATTGTGGCCCATCAGCATCGGCCCCCAGGACAGCACGTAGTCGATGTAACGCTTGCCCTCACAGTCATAAAAATAGGCGCCATCCGCGCGCTCGACAAAGACCGGGGTGCCGCCCACGGCCTTGAAGGCGCGAACCGGGGAGTTGACCCCGCCGGGGATATGTTGGCGGGCGCGCTCGAATAGCTGCTCAGATGTACTCATGTTGTCCTATCCTGGTGTAGTGCGAGTGCTGCCGGTGGCAGGCGTTGCCACGGCCGATCATGTCGTGACCGGGCAGTATAGCCAGAGTAACCCCACTTGCGTCAAAGGGGCCTGACCACTGCGAGGATGATGATTGCAAACAGGAACAGTACCGGTATCTCATTGAAAAACCGATAGAAAACGTGCCCGTGGCGATTGTGGTCAGCGTTTGCCGCGCGTACAAAGCGACCGCACTGGATGTGGTAGCCTACCAGGACTGTGACGGCGGCGATTTTCACCCACAGCCAGAGCGAGGTCAGGTAGTACCCCGGGTTGGTGGCGATCAGGGCGATGCCAAAGGCGATGGTGAGCAGCATGAACGGGGTCACGAAGCGATACAGCTTGCGCGCCATGATTGCGAGCTGGGCGCGGGTTGCGGCGTCCTCGCTGGCGGCGAAGTACACCAGAATTCGCGGCAGGTAGAACAGGCCGGCAAACCAGCAGACCATGAAAATCAGGTGAAACGCCTTGAGCCACAACATGGGAGCGATCTGACGCCTTTTGCGCTAGTGTGTGAATCCCAATATTAACAGTTATCGGCAGCGAGTTTGCTTTTATACTATGACGTTTGGATAGTGCCCGGGGCCGCGGAGCCCGGGTACAGCAGCAGGGAGTGGTCATGATCAGGGCAGGTATTGTGGGGGGCACCGGCTACACCGGGGTCGAGTTGTTGCGCCTGCTGGCGCTGCACCGGGAGGTGGACGTGGTGGCCATCACCTCCCGTGCCGAGGCGGGACGCCGGGTGGATGACCTGTTCCCCAATCTGCGGGGGCACTTTGATCTCGTTTTTGCCGAACCCGATGTGGCGCTGCTGGCGGCCTGCGATGTGGTGTTTTTCGCCACACCGCACAATGTTGCCATGCAGCTGGTGCCGGAGTTGCTGGCTGGCGGCACCCGGGTTATAGACCTCTCGGCAGACTACCGGATCCGCGATGCAGCCCTCTGGTCGCAATGGTATGGCGAGCCCCACGCCAGTCCCGACCTGCTGCCGCAGGCCGTCTATGGGCTGCCGGAAGTGAACCGCGATCGAATCCGGGAAGCGCAGCTGGTCGCCTGCCCGGGCTGCTACCCCACGGCCATTCAGCTTGGCTGGATACCGCTGCTGGCCAGGGGCCTGGTCGACCCGGCCACGTTGATTGCCAGCGCCGCTTCCGGCGCCAGCGGCGCCGGCCGCCAGGCCAGGATCGACAATCTGCTGAGTGAGGTTGCGGGCAGCTTCAAGGCCTACGGGGTGGGTGGCCACCGCCACCTGCCGGAGATAGAGCAGGGTCTGGGGGACGTTTCTGGCGCGCCGGTGGCGGTGACTTTCGTGCCTCACCTGTTGCCCATCGTCCGCGGCATTCATGCGACCCTGTTCGCGCGCCTGCACGGCCCGGCGGGAGATTTGCAGGCATTGTACGAGGACTATTATGCGGATGAACCCTTCGTGGATGTGCTGCCCCGGGGCATGTTTCCCCAGACCCGCACCGTCAAGGGCGCCAATCGCTGCCAGCTGTCGATCATGGTGCCGCAGGATCGCGACACTGTGGTGGTCATGTCGACCATCGACAATCTGGTGAAAGGCGCCTCCGGCCAGGCGCTGCAGAACATGAATATCATGTTTGACCTGCCCGAGCAGACGGGCCTGGACCTGGTAGGGCTGCTGCCCTGAAATGCCCGTGACAGGCGATCGCTACCGCACGGTAGTCCGGCGCTACCATGTTCGCCATCAGCAAATAGTGGTCCTGGTGTTGACCTTGTTCGCGGCGCTGGTGATGGGCGTGGGCTTCGTTCTCGGGCGGCAGGCTGCGTTCAGCGGAGCCGGCATCGATCCTCAGCGGCACCGGGCTCAGGCAGAGGCCCTCGAGGTGGCGCAAGCAGAGCAGGCAGAGCTGAGCCGCCAGCTGGGGGTAATTACCGCCAGGCACGAACTGGACCGCGCCGCGCTGGAGCTGGTGCGACAGGAGCTGGCCGGGCAGAAGGAACAGATAGCGGGCCTGGAGGAGGGTATACGGTTTTATCGCAGCCTGATGGCGCCGGGTGAAATTGCCCAGGGATTCAGCCTGCGCAAGATCGAGTTGGTGTCCAGGGAAGAGCCCGGCCGCTATGGTTTTCGCATTGTCGTGCAGCAGGAGGCACGCAAGCATACACCGTTGCAGGGGGAGCTGTTCGCCGAGGTAAGCGGACAGCAGGCGGGTGAGCCGCGGACGTATCCCCTTGCGGAGTTGAGTGCAGATCTCGAGAGCACTATCCTGCCACTGCGGTTTCGCTACTTTCAGTCCATAGAGGGCGACCTGGTGCTGCCGGAAGGGTTCGAACCCCAGGCGGTCAGCGTCGTGGCAACCCTGTCCGCGCCCGGCAAGGCGGAGGCGCGTGAGCAGTATCCTTGGCAAGTACAGGAGAAATTTACCCATGTTGGGAAGTAAGCGCGGTGGTACAACGGTTGCCGGTGGGACCACTCTGGTGTCGCGCGAAACCACCATTAACGGCGATCTCCATTTCAGCGGCAACCTGGAGATCGAGGGCCAGGTCAACGGCTGCGTAATTGCCGAGGCCGGCAAGGACGCCATGGTGCGAGTGGTTGCGGCGGGGCGTGTTGAAGGCGAGATCAGGGCACCGGTGGTCATGATCAATGGCACTGTGGAAGGCTCTGTCCACGCCGCCCGACACCTGGAACTCGCGCCCTGTGCCAGGGTGAGCGGGGATGTTTTTTACAGCATTGTAGAAATGGCGGCGGGGGCAGAAATCAATGGCCGCCTGTTGCACCGGTCGGAGCCGGAGGCAACCTCCGAGCCGGCCCGGATCGCCGAGCCCCAGCTGCGGGTAGCCAGTGGCGCCCGCGCGTCCGCCAGAACGCAATCGTCCGGGGATGCTCCGGGCTAGGCGCCCCCGGCTAGGCGCCCCCGGCTATAGTTGACTGGAATGGTCAGGTTTACCATAATGCCTGCCCATTGCAGTCAGGTCGGGGACACTGTGGCCCCGGAGAAAAGTCATGTCCGTAGCTGAATCATTCAATCCCGGCGGGATCAATCTCACGGCCCGGGCGGTGAACAAGGTGCGCGAGCTGGTCGAGGAGGAGGAGAATCCGGAACTGAAGCTGCGCGTCTATATCACCGGGGGCGGGTGCTCCGGTTTCCAGTACGGCTTTTCCTTCGAGGATACCGCCGCGGACGATGACACTGTTATCGAGCGTGACGGCATTGCCGTACTGGTAGACCCCATGAGCTTCCAGTATCTGGTGGGCTCTGAGGTCGACTATACCGAGGGCCTGGAGGGGTCGCGCTTCGTCATCAACAACCCCAACGCCGCAACGACCTGCGGCTGCGGCGCGTCATTCTCTATCTGACAGCAGAGTTTTCCGGGACCGCTCCGGCAGGATAGATTCCGCCCAGTACGCGCGCGCCCCTGGCGCCGGTCACGGCGGCGCTGCTGCCCGCGAGGCCGCTCATGGTGCGCCATGCCAGCCAGGCAAAAGCGGCAGCTTCGACCCATTCCGGATCAATGCCCAGCGCTGCGGTAGTGTCCAGGTGTCGGGGCGCCAGCAGACGATACAGGCGTCGCATCAGGTCCGTGTTGCGGGCGCCGCCGCCGCAAACGTAGATTTCATCAACTGCCGTTTCTGCGCCGATGATTGCACCGGCAATACTGTCGGCGGTGAATTCAGCGAGAGTGGCCTGCACCTCCCGAGGCCCCAGTTCCGGTAACGTCTGCAGGCAGGATTGCAGCCACGCCAGATTGAACGCTTCCTTGCCGGTGCTGCGGGGGCCGCGGCGAGCCAGGTAGGGGTGGCTGCGCAATTGCTCCAGCAGGGCGGCATTCACCTGGCCTTCGGCGGCCCACTGCCCGTCGCGGTCGTAAGCCAGGCCAATATGCCGGTGAGTCCACTGATCCAGCAGCGTGTTCCCCGGGCCGGTATCAAAACCGCTGACCAGTCGGGTCCCCGAGAGCAGGGTGATATTGGCGATGCCGCCGATGTTGACGACTGCGCGGCTTTTGCCCTTGCAGGCGAATGCAGCCGCGTGGAAGCCGGGCGCCAGGGGGGCGCCCTCACCGGCAGCGGCGATGTCGCGGCGGCGGAAGTCGGCCACGGTGGTAATGCCGGTCAGCTCGGCGATGGTATTGGGGTCACCGATTTGCAGCGTGAAAGGAGTCCTGTTGCCGGCCGATGGCGGACGGTGGCGAACGGTCTGTCCGTGGCTGCCGACAGCCGCTATGTCTCCCTTGTCGTAACCGGTGTTGGCCAGCAGTGTCAGCACCGCGTCGGCAAAGAGGGCCCCAAGCTTGCGATCCAGCGGGCCAAGGCGCTCAATTTCGTCGTCGCCTGGCTGGCTGATGGCGACAATATCGGCGCGCAATTCGGGCGCGATGGGATGCTCCAGGGTTGCCAGCAGTTCACAGCCCTGGCTCGTGCAGCGAACCAGTGCCGTATCAACGGCGTCAATACTGGTGCCGGACATGATGCCGACATAAAGCTCCCGGGCAGCCACGTCAGGGTGCCGGTGCGGAATCTCCGGTTTCGCGGCTGTTCAGCGCCAGCCGGCTTTCAGACTGCAGGCCTGCAAGTTGGCGGGAGGTATTGGCGATAGTGGCTTTGAACGCGGGAACTTCCGCGGCCGCGAGCATCTTCGCCTTGGGCAGTTCCTGGTGCACTTTGCGCGGGTCGCGGTGGCGGCCGTCAATCAGGAATTCATAGTGCAGATGGGGGCCAGTTGCCGCGCCGGTGGAGCCCACTGTACCAATCACCTGGCCCTGGGCAACACGTTGCCCCTCCTTGGCCTTGCGCTGGTGCAGGTGCAGGTAACGGGTGACATAGCGGTCACCGTGCTGCACGAAGATGTAATTGCCGTTGGCCCGGGTGTAGCCGGCCTTGATCACGCGACCATCGCCAGCGGAATAGACCGGGGTGCCGGTGGGGGCGGCATAGTCCGTGCCGCGGTGTGGACGGGTGGTTTTGTAGATCGGGTGCAAGCGACGCGGGTTGTAGTTGGAGCTGATGCGGGTGAAATCGACCGGTGCCAGCAGAAAGGCCTTGCGCATGCTTTCACCGTCTTCATTGTAGTAGGCCACGTCACCTTCCTTGTCCTCGTAACGGAAGGCATTGAAGGTCTTGCCGCGGTTGGTAAAGGAGGCGGCGAGGATGGTGCCGTCGCGGTACTTTTCGCCATCCAGGTAGAGTTCTTCGTAGATGACGTGGAATGTGTCACCCTTGCGCGGGTCCTGCACGAAGTCGATGACGCCGCCGAAAATATTGGCCAGGTCCAGGATCAGGGTATTGGAGAGCCCGGCGTCCTTGCCTGCCATGAACAGGGAAGAGGTAATCTCGGCACTGACCCAGGATTCATGCAGTTCGGTCTGGCGAAACTCCCGCTCTGTTGCAAAGCCGGCGTCGGTGCGCCGGTAGGTAACGGACTCCAGCGGCGAGATGACGTGCCTCACAGCCTGCAGGGTACCGTCGCCTGCGGTTTCAAAGGCGATGATCTGCCCCGGGTAGATTCGCGACAGGGCCTTGCCTTCCGGCGCCTCGTTGACTACCCGGTAGACATCAGTATTGCTGAAGCCGGCGCGCTTGAAGATCAGTGACAGGTTGTCGCCGCGGCGCACAGTCTGCTCGTCCCAGGCTGGCGCGGCTGTGGTTTCCGGAACCGGGTCCGGGGCCGGCGCTGCTGTCGGCACCGATGCTTGCTGCGGATTCACCTCAATGGGCTGGAGAATGTCGCTGTCCAGTTCAAGGCCGAGGTCCGCCGTGTCCTCGCGGTTGGCGTTGACGTCGCCAGAGGGGGTCAGGATGGTGGCTGCTGCAACGAGGACAGAGAGCAGGCCGACAGCCAGCAAGTGTTTGCGGGGCAGCCGCTGCGTGTCTGCTGGCATGGATGTCGCTCCCCGATGATTTCCCAATTTGCGCATAATCGTTGTTAGCTGTGCCCTGTAGGCCATTGAGTATATAAAAGATTCCGGTGTTCTGACAGAGCCTGGAGGAACATAAGATTTGCTTTTTTTCAGCCGTATTGTATGGTTTGCGCCCCTTAAAAGGCCATCTTGGCCACCAGATCCTGGAGTCGTTCGATGAGTAGTGCCCTGCTGACCGACCTCAAGGCCCGAGGCCTGATCTTCCAGGTGGCCGGCGAAGACCAGTTGCCAGCCTGGCTGGATGGCGGTACGCGTACCTTGTATTGCGGTTTTGACCCTACTGCCGACAGCCTGCATATCGGCTCCCTGGTACCCCTGCTTATGCTGCGCCGCTTCCAGTTGGCGGGCCACCGGCCCCTGGCCCTGGTGGGTGGCGCCACCGGGCTTATTGGCGACCCGTCTTTCAAGGCCCAGGAGCGCCAGCTCAATACCCCGGAAGTGATTGCCGGCTGGGTGGAGAAGATTCACCAGCAGGTGTCCCGCTTCATCGATTTTGATGCCGGCCCGGTTTCCGCGGAAGTGGTCAACAACCTGGACTGGACCCAGGGCATGGATGTCCTGACTTTCCTGCGAGATGTTGGCAAGCACTTCTCGGTGAATGCCATGATCCAGAAGGAATCGGTCAGGCAGCGTATTGAGCGCGAGGGCAGCGGTATCAGTTTTACCGAATTCACCTACATGATCCTGCAGTCCTTCGACTTTGCCGAACTCAGCCGCCGCTATGACTGCAGTCTGCAGCTGGGCGGGTCTGACCAGTGGGGTAACATCACCGGCGGCATCGACCTGGCCCGGCGCATGTACGGCAAGCAGGTTTTCGGGCTGACCATGCCACTGATCACCAAGGCAGACGGTACCAAATTCGGCAAGACCGAGTCCGGCACCGTCTGGCTGGACCCTGCTCGCACCTCTCCCTATGCCTTCTACCAATTCTGGCTGAATACAGCGGATGTGGATGTTTACCGATTCCTGAAGTACTTCACCTTCCTGCCGGTGACTGCCATTGATGCGCTGCAGCGTGCCGATGAGGAGCGACAGGGGCGGCCCGAGGCCCAGGCGCTGCTGGCGCGCGAGGTAACCCTGCTGGTGCACGGAGACGCGGGACTCAGCGCGGCGCAGCGCATTACCGAGGCCTTGTTCAGTGGCGATCTGGCGCAGTTGTCGGAGAACGACCTGGAACAATTGCGCCAGGATGGCCTGCCTGCCAGCGCCCTGGCGGCGGGGTCGCTGCCAGCCACCCTGACCCAGCTGCTGGCCGATGCGGGCATGGCGGCTTCCGGGAAACAGGTAAAGGACGCCCTGGGTCGTGAAGCGGTTGTGTTCAATGGCCGCGCCCTGGGTTGGGAGGACAATGAGCGGGTGGCGCAGTGCCTGGATCGCAGCCTGGCGCTCCATGGCCGCTTCTTCCTCGCGCGCCTGGGCAAGAAGAAGTACCACCTGTTCGAGCTCCTGTGACGTATCGGTCGGGGCGCAGGAAAACTGGCAAATCCGGGATATCCGAACTATTTTTCGTCAAGGGTATTGCGCCCGTCTGATCCGCTGCGTATAGTTCGCGTCCCTTCGTAGTGGCAGCGGCGCAAAGCCCGCGAAGAGGGCCTGGATTTCCTTTGCTTTCAAGCAGTTGGGGTGTAAAGGTGAGGTGAGTTACCGGCAGCGGCTGCCAGCAGAAAATTGCAAATAGCTGTTGCCAAGCGGTCGCTCATCGGTATAATACGCGTCCCTGTTCGAGGCTACGGCCTGCGACAGAAACCACAGCCCCGGCGGCTCTGGGTTATTTAACAAAGAAACGAAGACAGATGTGTGGGCACTTGTT
>TARA_R110002110_G_scaffold26788_4_pt1 | contig 47967 bp, 49 predicted proteins | sample TARA_R110002110 | Tara Oceans TARA_R110002110 (sample SAMEA4397330) | marine metagenome | biome: Polar Biome; feature: [SRF] surface water layer (ENVO:00010504); material: water (ENVO:00002006), including particulate matter (ENVO:01000060) such as... | depth 5 m | reverse complement strand
TCAATGCTGTCGGGGTTCTCAAAAATGTCGGCGTCGCGGTTCGCCGACAAGTACCACATGAGTAACTGGTCGCCCTCCAGGATCTGCTTGCCCCCCAGATCACAATCACGAGTGGCGGTGCGGCGCATGTAGGCGAGCGGTGTCTGCCAACGGATGATCTCTTGGACCATGTTGCGGATGAGGTCGGGGTTCGCGGTGAGCTTGTCGTACTGCTCGGGGAACGTGTTGAGCCCATAGACGCTGCCGGTCATCGTGTTGCGAGTCGTGTCGTTGCCACCGACGATCAGAAGCAGCAGGTTACCCAAGTGATCCGTGGCGGACATGTCCTTGGTGGCCTCGCCGTGTACGAGCATCGAGACAAGGTCGTTACCCGGCGCCTCTCGGCGCTGTTCCCACAGCCCGGAGAAATAGTGCACGCACTCGACCAGTTCGTCGTGGCGCTGTTGATGCGATTCGATGACGCCGCCCGGCTCGGGGATCGCGAAGACGATGTCGGACCAACGGGCGAGCTTGCGGCGATCTTCGAAGGGAAAGTCGAACAGCGTGGCCAGCATGCGGGTGGTCAATTCGATCGAAACGGTCTCGACCCAGTCGAAGGTCTCACCTTCGGGAAGCGACTCAAGGACGTCGATCGTGCGCTCGCGGATCAGCGGCTCGACGTTCTGGAGGTTCTTCGGCTGCACCGCTGGGGTGACCGTCTTGCGCTGCGCTCGCTGCATGGGCGGGTCCATTGCAATGAACGACGACGTCTGCGCCCCCGCACCGGAGCGCGCTTCGGTTGGAACACCCAACGTGATGCCACTCGCGGAAGAGAATGTCTGCCAGTCGCCTTCGACGGCCTTGATGTCATCGGCCTTGGTGACCGACCAGTACCGGCCTGCCGTTTCGATCTCGTTGAAGTGGATCGGGTCTTCGTTGCGAAGGCGCTCAAAGTAGCGGTGATAGCGATCTTCGGCGAACAGGTTGGCATTGAGCGGGTTGATGTCTTCGATGGCGAGGTCGTCGGCCGGCGCGACTGCGGCGCCCTTTTCAACCTGCTCCTGTTCAGGCGACCGGAAATTAGCCGGCGGCCGTTGGATCGTCTGTTCTTTGCTTGTGTCGGTGTCAGTCATCGTTGCGTCCTTCTCAAAGTCGCTCATCGACGCTCGCGCCGTGTTGGTGCATCGCCCTCTGGGTCAAATGGTAGCGAGCGGCCGGTGCTGCCTTCCCTTCGGAGACCCAACGCCGATATTCGGAGCGGAGTGACCTCGACCCAGCGCGCACACACGCTCTGTGACATGGTCGAGACGTGGACGAACGACACGACACAGCGTTTCCACCGGGGTTCTTCTCCCGGACCGACGAGACCGACGACGGCGAGTTCTACGCGTTTGATCGGTTGGTCACGCACATCGATGACGGTGCCATCGCTGCCGTTGGCGCTCTGTACCACGACCTCGGCCTCTCGGACCCCAGTTCGGGCCCGGTGCTCGACATCTGCTCGTCGTGGATCTCACACTTTTCGACCAAGCCTGAGCGGCTCGTCGTCACTGGCATGAACGCAGCCGAACTTGCGGCCAATGAGATGGCCGACGAGCGGCTCGTACGCGATCTGAACGTCGATCCGACGCTGCCCTTCGACGACGCAACGTTCGCGGCGGTGACCTGCTGTGTCTCGGTCGACTATCTGACCAAGCCGCTCGATGTCTTCGCCGAGGCGGCCCGGGTGTTGCGACCGGGCGGCATCTTTGTGTGCACGTTCTCGAATCGCTGCTTCCCGACCAAGGCAATCCGTGGGTGGCTGCACACCGGTGACCGCGGCCGCTACCAGATCGTTGAGACCTATTTCGACATGACCGCCGGTTTCGATGAGCCGACGACGCAGCTGCGCAATCCGAAGGCATCGGGCGACCCGTTGTTCGCTGTGTGGGCTCAGTCAGATGTCGCTGTTTGAGCCACGAAAATCCCGCTGTCCCACACGTCCATGCGCTTGGTGATCAAGCCATCCTCCACGGTGAACCACATCACACCAGGAATGTCGATCGGCATCCCGTCGTACAGCGCCGTGAAGTCGTTACGCACGACGACCTGCGACTGCATCGCGGTGCCCTGCTCGACGACCTCGAGCACTGCGTAGCTTCGGTCAACGAACGTCGCCAAAAAATGAGGCAACCGCCGTCGATACTCGTCGCGGCCAACACAGCTCGATGCGATCGAACTGAGGTGCTCGTTGTGAAACCCCTCAGCGACGAAGCCGGCAATTTCGTCCGGATCTCCTCGCGAAAAGGCGTTCAAATAGCTGGTGACGACGTCGGACGCTGTGCTCATCGCTATGGAACGCTATGCCGGTCAGGTCGCTGACGCGAGATCTTCGGCCCATACTTTGGAGGATGCAGATCATCCGAGGAACGGTTGTCACGATGAATCCGCAACGCGAGATTCTCACGCATGGAGCAGTCGTCGTCGACGGCGCCACCATCGCCATGGTCGACAGCTTCGACACGGTCCGTGTCGCCTACCCAGATGCGGTGGTGACGGGGTCGGCCAGCGATCTCGTTCTCCCCGGATACATCAACGGACATCAACATCTCACGGGCGACCGGCTGATCCAGTCGTCGATTCCTGACAACCTTGCGCCCGGCGAAGCAATCTTCACCTGGGTCGTGCCGATCCACGCCGAGCACACCGGCGACGATGACGAACTGTCCGCCACCCTGACACTGGCCGAGTCGTTAACCAACGGCATCACCACGACGTTCGAAGCCGGCACCGTTGCGCACCCCGACCGGATTGCACGAGCGGCCGAACGGGTTGGCGCCCGCCTCACCATTGGAACGTGGGGATGGGACATCGAGCACGGGCCGTTCACCGGGTCGGTCGACGAAGTGATTGAACGCCAGACCACAGCGCTCGACCTCGTCACGGGACCGCTCGTGTCGAGTTGGGTCACCCTTGTTGGCCACGACCTGATGTCAGACGAACTGGTCGTCGCCGCAACCGCCCTCGCCCGCGAACGCGATGTCGGGATGACTTTCCATCTCTCACCCAGCACGAGCGACACCGACAGCTATCTCACCCGAACCGGCCTCAGCCCGCTCGTCCATCTCGATTCGCTCGGCGTGCTCGGGCCACACCTGGCAATTGGCCACGCGGTGCACATCGATGACGCCGAGGTCGACCTCCTCATCGAGCGACGCACCGCCGTCGTGTCGTGCCCGTGGGCCTACCTGCGCTTAGGGCAAGGGCTGTCTCGCGAGTTCCGACATCTCGACATCTGGCAACGAAACGGTCGGATTGCGCTGGGCTGCGACGCAGAGAATGCTGGCGATATGGTCGATGGCATCCGCGCTGCTGCCCTGTTCACGGGTATGGCCAAAGAACGCGACCTCGACCCAACGGTGTTCGGTGCCCATGACGCGTTGGAACTGTTGACGATCCGCGGCGCCGAGGCACTGGGTATCGACGATCTGGTCGGCTCGATCGAGGTCGGCAAGCAGGCTGACCTGGTTGTCCATGATCGGACCCGGGTCGAATGGATCCCAGCAAGCCCTGACCCGGTCCTTCAGTTGATTTGGGGGTCCGACGGGCGCTCGGTTCGCGATGTCTACGTGGCCGGCGAGCACGTTGTTGCCGAGGGCGAACTCATGACTGTCGATATTCGCGCGCTGACCGATGACGCCGTCGCAGCAGGCGCAGCCCTTCGCAAGCGAAGCGGCGTCGAATCAGTTTCCAGGTGGCCACGCCGCTAGTCGGCGAGCAACTGCAACACGCGCTTGCTGCCCTCGATGGTTTCGCGTAAGCCGTCGTACATCGTCCCTCGGTTGACCGCCGCCAAATTGCAGCTGACGCCCGCAAAACCGAACGCTTGCAACTCACGGATCTGGTCAGCGCACTGCTCAGGGGTGCCAACGATGGCGAACTTCCGAGCCAGATCAGCATCGATGAGATCGAGCATCTCCGGCGGGTCGTAGCGGTTCAAGTCGAAGTACCAACCTGTTGCATCATCGAGGGTGGCCACGATTTTGCGCCGACGGTCTGGATCGACCGGCGGCCCGTAGTCGCCAAGAATGTTGAGGTAGTGAGCGGCGAATCGCTTGACGCTGTTCAGTGCCAACTCCTCATCGTCAGACACGCAGAGGGTGACACGAGGCAGCACTTCGATCTCGTCGACATCGCGTCCGACCCGATCGGCCCCTTCAGCAAGCCATCCTCGATAGCGCGCCACAATTTCAGGGGTGAGGTGCCGTGCGCCCACCAGCGCGATGTCAGCGAGTTCACCGGCGAGTTTCATCACACCTTCGCTTCGTGTGCCGATCGCTATTGGCACTGGCTGCGTAGGTGGCCGGATGAGTCGCGCCTTGTCTAACTTCACCACCTCGCCATCGAGCGTCACCTCATCGCCGGCAAGAAGGCCGCGCACGGCCGTGATCGACTCACGGAGTGTTCGAACCGGGCGGGGGTAGTCGATGCCGAGTTCTTCGAGCCCGGCACCAACACCGATCCCGCAGAACGCCCGGCCACCAGACAACTCTTGCAGCGTCGCCAGTGCACTTGCGTGGGCCGCTGGGTGTCGGGTGTACGGGTTGGTCACCATGGAACCAATGTGGATCCGTTCGGTACGCGCCGCGATGAGTGCCTGCAACTGATAGGTATCTGGCCACAGCGCGACACACGAAATCCCCAGGCGATCGAAACCGGCGTCCTCGACCAGACAGCCGAGTTCGACAGCCTCCGCCGGTGCCATGCCCGGCGTAATCTCAGCTTCGAACGTCATACCATTCCTATCAATCGACCTGGTCTAGAGCAGTGGCCACTTTGCTTTATCGGGCAAGCCGGAGCGAGCCGTGATTGCTTCACCGGCCAATTGACAGCGGTTGTAGAACGTTCCCTCGTCGATCGTGGTCATCTGACCGTTCTCGACGACCTTGGCACCGTCGACGAACACCGTGTGCACGCCGCGTCCGTCGGCCGACCACACCAGTTGGTTCGCCACGTTGAGCAGCGGTCGCCATTCCGGTCGATCGGTGTCGTGCAACACAATGTCGGCGCGCTTGCCCACCTCGAGTGAGCCAATGGTGTCTTGCATCTGCATGGTCTTGGCGCCGCCAAGCGTTGCCATCTCGTAGGCCATCTCGGCCGGGAACATCTGCGGGTCCTGGCGGGCATCTTTGAACAACCCCGCCACCAAATACGTCGCCCGCATGAGATCGGAGTAGTTCGATGCGTTGTTGCCGTCGGTGCCGATGCTGACGTTGACACCCATCTGCACCATCTCGGGAAACTTGCCAACCTGAGTGACGCCGTAACTGACCTTCAACGCAGTCGTCGGGCAGTGCGCGACGTTGACAGCCATCTCGGCCATCACGGCGAGTTCTTGGTCGTCGATCTGCACACAGTGAGTGATCGCCACGTCATCACGCAGGATCCCCAGCTCCGCGAGGTGGATCATCGGGCGCTGGCCGAACTCGGCAATGAAGCCTTCCGGGTCCATCTTCGCCGGTGACATGTGGAAGCTCATCCCGGTGCCGTGCTCGTCGGCCAGCTCACGGGCCGCCTTCCACAGCGGATCAGATGCTGTGGTGTGGCCAACCAGGGTCGACCACGTGCCCACCCGGGCGTCGGGAACCGAGCCATGGTCGACCAACTGCTGCTGCAACATGTTGATTGCGGTATCAGTGTTTTGTTTGTAGACGTCGGGTTCTGGGGGAAGGTCCCACACCCAGTTGCCGACGCGCCCGCGGATGCCGACTTCCACAAGGCCGTCGATCACCTCGTCAAGAAACCGAATCGTGCCCGCTTCGAGGAAAGTTGTCGTGCCGGACTTCAACATCTCGACGGCCGCGAGCTGCGCCGACAGCCGCTCCTCTTCAGCGGTGTGCACTGCGTAAAGCGGGCACAGCCACATGAACACGTTCTCTTCGAACGGAGTGTCGTCGGGGACGTAGCCCCGCGTCAACGGTTCGCCCGTGATGTGAATGTGGGTGTTGACCATCCCGGGTGTCACAACGAAACGGTCGCTGCCCACGGTCTCTTTCGCGGTGTACAGCGCTTCAAGGTCGGTTTGCTTACCGACGTCGACGATTTGGTTCCCGCGAATCGCGACAGCGCCGTGACGAATCACATCACGCGTCGCATTCATCGTGACGACGTGGCTGCCGACAATGAGGGTGTCGATCTGTTCGGTCATGAAGTCTCCAGACTCTGGCGGGGCTTATTCGCAATAAAACTCTGTTGAAAGCCGATCGGCTCGACGAGCCGGACGTCGACGAAACCTGCAGCACGGATCCACTCCGAGAACTGTTGGTGCGTGAAGCACAAGCCCTTCTCCGTGCTCGCCATCATCGTGGTTCCCATGATGACGGCGTGGGGATTCGACTTGCGTTCGATATCGGTGAAGTAGTCAGCAAGAACGAGTCGGCCTTCGGGCTTGAGGGCCGAGAAAGCTCGCTCAATCATGTGCTGGGCACCAGCGGCACCCTCGGTGCGGCAGATATGGCCGAGGACAACGATGTCGTAGCAAGCCGGCTCAATGTCAATCGTGTGGAAATCGCCTGGGCGGAACTCACAACGATCGCTCAACCCGTGCTCAGACGTTTTGGCCTCGGCAACAGCGATGACACCTGGAAGGTCGTTGATTACCGCTGAACCATCAGGGCATCCGTTGAGCATCGCGATGGCCCATGGCGCTCCGCCGGCTCCGAGGTCGAGAATCTTGGGCGCCCGCATTGCGGAGTAGCGGATCTTCAGATCGGCACGAGTCGCGCACCGGAACATCGTCGTGAATGTTCCTTCGACGAGCGGGACATAAAAGGCCGCAGCATCATTTTCGATCGGGGTGGCAGGTCGACCGTTACGCACTGTGTCGGCAAGCTGCGTCCAGTTCTCGTGCGGCCCTGGCGCCATCGGAATGAGATCGGCCATCGATGCCGGGCCGTCAGACACCAAGTAGCGCTTCGCCGCGTCATTGAGTTCGTAGATGTCGGTGAACTGGTCGAGGAGTTCGAGCGCAACAACCCCGTCGAGGAGGGCGCGAACATGATCAACCGATGCATCAAGCGCAACGGCAATGTCTTCTACCGATGATGGGCCCAGCCGCTGCAAGGTGTCGAAGACATCGAGTTCAAGGGCCGCAAGCAAAATGTAGTAGCGGCCGAGGCCCTCGATCGCGGCCCACACCGGCGCCGCGGGCGGCGGCTTGTAGTCGGTCCACGGCCGACCCGCGTGGGCCATCGTGTGCGTCTTCTTGATCTCCGGATACGGAGCGTCGCGAGGTTCGTACATGCTGATCAAAAGCCCCTTAGGGCTTGAGCACGATCTTGCCGAAGAAGTTGCTCTGCATCATCTTGTCTTGGGCCTGACCTGCTTCGGCAAGGCCGAACTCGGAATCGATGACGACCTCGAAGTCAGCGCTGCAGAACATGTCCCAGACCGGGCCGAACTCTTCAGGCCGGTACGGGTCAGAACCGAAGATTTTGATGCCCGAATGAAAGAGGTAGCCGAGTGAGGGAATCGTTGCCTCGTCGCCCGAGGAGTTGCCGCAACTGACGAGGCGCCCGCGCACTCCGAGGCCAAACAGCGACGGCCCGAAGAGGGCCGTGCCGACGTGATCGAACACCATGTTCACCCCGGCGCCGTGCGTGACCTCGCGGGCGAAACCTGCGACATCGGTCGTGCGGTTGTTGGCAACGTGATCGGCACCGAGGGCCAAGGCCCGTTCGCATTTTTCGTCGGTTCCAGCGGTGGCGAGCACAGTGGCGCCAGCCTGTTTGGCCAACTGGATGCCCGCCGTCGACACACCTGAGCCAGCGGCGTGGATCATCACAGTTTCGCCAGCCTGGAGGTGGCCGACGTCGAACAGCGCATGGGCTGCGGTCAGGAACGCTGTGGGGAATGTCGCAGCATGTTCGAGGGGCATGTCGGCCGGCACGATGTACACATGCGAAGCCGGGACCAGGCACTTTTCGGCGTAACCCCCCGCAACGGTGCCTCCGATGATGCCGAGGTCTCCATACAGATCGCCGCGGCCGGCAAGCTTCGAGTTTTCTGCAACACCCGCAAGCGACGGATCAACGACGACACGATCGCCGACCGACACATTGGTCACGGCAGATCCGACGGCCGACACAATTCCGGCGATGTCCATGCCAGCAATGTGCGGGAATTCGAATCCTGGCATCTGGAACCAACCTGCACGCTGCACGAGGTCGAGTCGGTTCAGTGACGTGGCAGCCACGTCGACGATGACATCGCCTGCTCCCGGTTCGGGGTCGGCAACGTCGATGAACTGAAGGACCTCTGGGCCTCCAACTTCGGTGTACAACATTGCTTTCATCGGTGATCTCCATGCTGACTGTGGCTTGCGCTGATCTACGGCTCAACCCTATGGTAAGACCAACAGACCACCACACACGAAACGTGCGCACAACATGTTCTTCACCTTCTGTTCCCCACTTCATTCGGCTGCTGCTGGTGAGTAGTTCTCCACTTGACGGCTGCTGGTACGCCGTTGCGACGAGTGCAGCCATTGGCGACCAGCCGCACCCCATCGAAGTGCGCGACCAGGCCTACGTCCTGTGGCGAGGCTCGGATGGAACACTCATTGCAGCCGCTGACCGCTGCACGCACCGAGAAGCCAAACTGTCGCTTGGCACCGTCACCGATGGCTGTCTGCACTGCCCGTACCACGGATGGTCCTTCGGCGATCAAGGTCGATGTGTCGGCGTGCCCTCGTCAGGTCCTGCGGCAACGATTGCACCCGCAGCCCACCTGACCCCGCTCGCCGTCGCCGAACGCTACGGGCTGGTCTGGTTTTGCCCTGCCGAGCCCACACAACCAGTTCCGCACCTGGGAGTCGATGAAGACAGTTCGTTCACCCGCCTCAACACCACGATGGAGGTCTGGAATTGCTCGGTCACGCGGATGATCGACAACATGCTCGATGTCGCACACTTCCCTTACACCCACGCCGGAACCTTCGGGCGCGAGCAAGAGCGGACCGTTCCCCACTTCACGCTCGAGCAGCTCGACGACACGTTCCACGGCTACACCTACTCGGTCATCGTCAACAACGAAGGAGAGGCAAAGTCGATGTCTGGTGGTGGCAACGACGTCATCCGGCTCGACATGTCGACGGGGTTTGCGCTCCCCTTCTCGGTGCGCAGCACCATGTCGTACGAGAACGGGATCGAACAAACACTGTTTATGACCGCATCGCCCATCAGCGCAGAGCGCAGCTACTTCACCTTTGTGCTCTGGCGCAACGACGACGTCACAACTACGGGCCAGCAGATCGTCGACTTCGAGCGAGAAGTGGCCCGCGAAGATCGCCAAATGCTCGAACAATTCCCAGGGGAGCTCTCGCTCGATCGTGGATTGCTCGTTGACGTGCAATCCGACAAAGCGTCCCTCGAATGGCGTCGCCGCTACAGCGCCCTGATCAACCCCGCCAGCTGAGCGACACACAGCAGCTCCTGAGCTACTGCTGGGCGTCTGCGGCTTCGTACCGGCTGACGAGCCAGGTGTTGAATTGCGCGAGCACACCCTCCTGCCAGGCGTAACGACCTCGCGGGGCGAATCGAGACTGCATGCCAAGTTGCACCGACACGTTGGTGGGCATGTCCTGGCGGTTGAAGTTCGACACGCCCGCAATCGCTTCTTCGAGAGTCTCGCCAAAGTCAGGCAAGTCGACGGTCGAGGTCGGAAAGATGTAGGCCATGCTCAACGCGTGAGTGGTTGGGCCGGTGGGATCAACGTAGAACCAGAACGCAGAGTCCGACTGGAACCCCATGAGGAGCGACGGCGCGACCAGTGCGAAGACGACTCGCTGGCGCTCTTCGATCGTGGTTCCAGGCAGCGGCGGAAAGAGCGCCTTGAACGTGGGGTTGAATCCACTATCCGGCTCGATGGTTTCGTTGAAGCCGAACATGGCGACATCGCCCGGGTCCGGATCGGAGTACCAAGCCCCTGACGACGGGGCGAAATCATGGATTCCCCGATGCAACCGACTGTTGTGGTACATCTCCATGAAGTTCTCGATCATGATTTTCCAGTTGAACGGAACGTCGGGGATCGTCACCGGGTCGACCGTGACAAGCGACTCGACGGCGTAGTTCGCGAGCACTGCGTCGAGCTTCGCCAGGCGCGGCGCGAGGGGCTCGGCATCCGGGTCAAAATTGGTAAAGACAAACCCGTTCCAAACTTCGACTGGCAGGTTCGGTAGCTGTACATCGGCCATGTCGAAGCCGGGTGTCTGACTCATTTCGGGTGCGCCGACGAGCTGACCGTCGAGGTCGTAGACCCAGTAGTGGTAGGGGCATCGGAACTGACGCGTCGTCCCAGACTCAAGATCGGGCGGGGCAAGCATGTCGTCGTCGGTCCGGTCAACCGATGCCGTGATGCACATTGCTCGGTGCTGACACACCGCCGACATGACACGAATCGATTCGTCTTTCGAGCGCACGACGATCAACGGCTCGCCAGCACGAGTCACCGAAAGGTAGTCGCCGACCCCAGGAATCTGCTCCTGGCGGCCAACGCACAACCAATCCGCGCCGAACACCGCGTCCATCTCGAAGCGGTGAAACTCGGGGTCGGAATACACCGCCGGAGGCAGGCCGACCGCCTCGGTGAACGAGCCGCTCGACTGGCGGAGGGAGCCGACTGTGATGCCAGGTGGTAAGACCATCAGACCAGACACTAGTTTGTGGGAGTACTGCACGCGCTCAAGGGGGCACCATGACATATCCAAACACACTCGTTTTCGTCGACTTCCCATCGGACGATGTGAACGCCGCACGCGCGTTCTACGCCGAGGTCTTCAATTGGGAAGTCGAAGATCGCATCGCCGACGTCTTCGCACGCATCGTCCCCGGTCAGAATCAGAAGATCGACGACGGCTCGCAAGGCCCCAACGGCAACCTCCACATGGGCATCTCGAATGCGGCCGACATGCGCCCAAGGCCACCAAGTGCTCCACAGGAACCCACGAACCTCAGCGGGCCCGGCCGGTCAATCCGAGCCTGGATCTTGGTGAGTGACGATGACTCCTTTGAGCGCATCCTCGAAGCTGCGGTCCGCCTCGGAGCGACCGAGCTGTGGCGCGACCACTTCTGGACCGATTTCGGCGGAGCAAACGCATCGTTCATGGACCCGTGGGGCAACCAGATCATGCTGTGGGCCCACCTCGATGGCGTCGAAGTCGACCCAGATACCCACGAAGTCATCGGCGACACTCCGCTTCCAGAGGGCTGGACCATCGAGTAGCCGTTCAGGGTCGAATGCTGGCCACCGCTGCAAGCACGGCGGGGCGGTTCGGCCCAACAGCAAGCATCATCACCACGTCGTCGGCAACGGGGAGCCAGCCAACACGGCACCCCTCAAACATCGTCACACGCGACTGGCCTGCGTCGACGCCGACCAGCACTTCTGAAACAACGTGGCGAGCATCGCCCACCGACACCACGCTGCCTGACCCGGCAACGTTCGGCCCAAAGGTCTCATCGTGGTGGACAAGTGGGCGCCCACAGCGCTCGACTCGCAGCACCAATCGGAGGCGGCCCGATAGTTCATCGGAACGTCCGAGAGAGACCTCTTCGACGACCCGGCAGGTCGCCGACTCATCGAGATCAACCGTCGTGCTGATGGTGTGGTCAGAGCCAATAACCGAGACCGTCGGCTCGCCAACCCACTCCAGGTGGGCGTCCACACCAACCATGCATCGCGTCGACATCGTCGACGGCGCACCCGTCGGGCCCGGGAGCACGATCGTTGACGCAACGGTTCCGATGTTTGCATGCGCCCCTGCGAGGACGGCGATGTCCAGGGACAGCGCATCGCCCCCAACAGGCGCTGCGGCAGACGCCGCAACAAGGATCCGATCGCCACACTGGCGAATACTGAATGGCGGTTCTGAGTACGACGACTGCAGTGTCGACCGAGACATTCCGCGACCGCTCGCTACAACAATCGAGCCATGACCCTTCACCGCCGACGCGCCGCAATCTGAGCGACGACCCATTCGGCAACCTCACGCGCACCTGCTTGGTCGACAAGCGACGTCGGAATCACTGGTCGACCATCGCGCCGGTCTCGCGCATCGCTCAACATTCGATCAACGTCAGACCCGACGTATTGCGCGAGGTCGATCTTGTTGATCACCAACAGGTCGGCCATCGCAACGCCAGGGCCCCCTTTGCGCGGAACGTCGTCGCCACCGGCGGTGTCGAGCACGAAGATTTGCGCGTCGACGAGGCCTCGGCTGAAGATCGCCGTCAGGTTGTCACCACCAGACTCGACCAGGGTGAGATCAACGTCGCCGTGCAGCATTTCCAGTTGCTCGACCGCGTCGAGGTTTGCCGAGATGTCATCTCGAATTGCAGTGTGTGGGCAGCAGCCGGTTTGGACTGCGACGATGCGCTCGGTCGGCAAGGCAGCTGCGTTCCGAAGTGCGTCAGCGTCTTCGGAGGTGAAAATATCGTTGGTGACGACCACAATTGACAGCTCTTCACGGAGTAGCCCGCAGAGCGAACCAACGAGTGTCGTCTTGCCCGAACCGACCGGGCCACCGATCCCAAGGCGAAGTGCACGTCGTGGCGTGGCACCGACGTGCTCGGGTGGCGCTGAGTCTTGGAGGAAGTTGTCGTGGGGGATGTCGTGTGGGGGCATGTGTCTCGATTCAGGCAACGAACAGGCGGGCGTCCCAGCAGCCATGATCTTCGGCAAGGATTTCAGTGAGCGAACCGCCACAAGCCGGGAGTCCGGCAACCGGTGACGTGGCCCACGAATCGGCGTCAACCATCCATTGATCCACTTCGCGTCCAACACGCTCCTGCACTGCGGCCACCGTCATCGGGTCGAGGCCCAGCAGACGGATCGCAGCGGACGTGACTGCTGCAGCCAGATGATGGAACGACAACCCCGCAGCATCGTGTGGCGTGCCGCCAGCTGCAGCGACGAATGCGCCGAGGACCACCGGCTGGTGGGCATCAGATTCAAACCGTGCGACCGCCTCGACGATTGGGCCGCTCCACACCGTCGAACCGGCGCGCAGCATTTGGCGGCCAAACCGCCGGCTGGCGTCGCGTAGCTTCGGCGACGGCACGCGCGCCGAGTACTCGATGTCGATCTCGGCGAGCGCCGCATCAGTTGGATCGGTCAACGCAGCGACATGTGCACAGAACGCCGCATCAACTCTGCCAGTCGTTGCGAGGCGACCAACGAGATACCGCTCGAGGGTCGCTTCATCCCGGATGTCACCGATCCGGGCGGCTGCTTCGACACCTGCGGAGTTCGTGTGGCCGCCCGCGGGGAAACGACCATCGATGAGCATCATCAACGCGGAATTCACGTGTCGCCCGTCATCAGTACAGGAAGTACCGCTGGGCCATGGGCAACGACTCGGCCGGCGATTCTGTAATTAAGTCACCGTCGATCCGCACTGCGAAGGTGTCCGCATCGATATCGATGTCGGGCATCGCGTCGTTCAGCGTCATGTCGGCCTTGCCGATGCTCCGCGTGTTTGCCACCGGCACGAATCGGCGCCGTACGTTCAGCCGATCTGGGAGGCCATCATCAAGCGCTGCGTCCGAAACCCACGCAAGCGAGAGCCCAGGCGCAACACCGGGTGCGGCACCGAACATCGGGCGGGGAAGCTGAGGCTGCGGCGTGGGGATTGAGGCGTTGGCATCACCCATTTGCGCCCAGGCAATCATCCCGCCCTTGACCACAACATGCGGACGGACACCAAAGAAAGCCGGGTCGTACAGGACGAGGTCGGCGAGCTTGCCAACCTCGACCGACCCCACGTCGCCAGCCAGCCCATGGGCGATCGCCGGACAGATCGTGTACTTCGAGATGTAACGACGGGCCCGCAGGTTGTCAGCAGGGCCGTCAGATGTATCGCCGATCGACAGTGCCCCACGGCGCAGCTTCATCACATGAGCGGTTTGCCAGGTCCGCAGCACAACTTCGCCGATGCGACCCATTGCCTGACTGTCGGAGCCGATCATCGAGATCGCTCCCATGTCGTGGAGGATGTCCTCGGCAGCGATCGTCGAGGGCCGAATGCGGCTCTCGGCAAACGCAAGATCCTCCGGCACCGAGGGATTCAAGTGATGACAAACCATCAACATGTCGAGATGCTCAGCAACAGTGTTGACCGTGTGTGGCCGAGTCGGATTGGTCGAGGACGGCAAGACATTGGCGTGCGACGCCACCTTCATGATGTCTGGGGCGTGACCGCCGCCGGCGCCTTCGGTGTGGAACGTGTGGATCGAACGGCCAGCAATCGCAGCCAGCGTGCTCTCGACATACCCCGCTTCGTTAAGGGTGTCGGTGTGGATTGCAACCTGCACACCCGACGCGTCTGCCACGGTCAAGCAGGCGTCGATCGCAGCTGGCGTAGTGCCCCAGTCTTCATGCAACTTGAACGCCGCTGCCCCTGAGCGCAGTTGCTCCCACATCGCTTCGGGGTTGACCGTGTTGCCTTTACCCATCAGCGCAATGTTGATCGGCCAATGGTCGAGTGCTTCGAGCATCCGCTCGAGGTACCACGAGCCCGACACAGTGGTGGCCTTGGTGCCTTCGGCAGGCCCAGTCCCGCCACCGATGATGGTCGTGATGCCTGACGTCAACGCCTCGTCGAGCAGTGTCGGCGAGATCAGGTGGACGTGACAGTCGATTGCTCCGGCAGTGAGAATCTTGCCGTTCCCGGCGAGGATTTCGGTCGACGGCCCGATGACGAGTGCCGGGTCGACACCATCCATCGTGTCGGGGTTGCCAGCTTTGCCGATCCCAACAATCCGTCCGTCTTTGACACCGACGTCAGCCTTCACGACACCCCAGTGATCGAGGATTACCGCACCCGTGATGACGAGGTCGGGTGCTCCGTCAGCTCGTGTTCGTGTCGACTGCCCCATTGACTCGCGGATGACCTTGCCGCCACCAAAGACAGCTTCATCGCCACCAGCGCAATAGTCCTCGGTGACTTCTATCCACAGCTCGGTGTCGGCGAGCCTGATGCGGTCGCCCTTGGTTGCCCCATACAGATTGCGGTAGCGAGATCGATCGATTCGGCTCATGACACACCCTTTGGTTCGTCGAGCCGGCCACCGGTTTCGCCGCGCAAACCCGGTACAACACGATCGCCCACGAAGGGGACAAGATCGACATCGGTGGCGATGCCTGGTTCGAATCGGATAGCCGTTCCGGCAGGCACGTCGAGCCGACGGCCGTGGGCCAGCTGACGATCGAACCGCAGCGACGGGTTCGCCTCGGCGAAGTGGTAGTGCGAACCGATCTGAATCGGCCGGTCGCCACCATTCTCGACACGCAACGTCAGCACGCTCCGCCCAGCATTAATTTCGATCGGAGTATCGGGGCCTGCTATCTCTCCAGGAATCACTCGCTCGCTCCAATCGGGTCGTGCAGCGTGACGAGTTTGGTCCCGTCAGGAAACGTCGCTTCGACTTGGACGTCGCGGATCATCTCGGCGATGCCTTCCATCACGTCATCGCTCGTGAGTACGTGACGGCCTGCGTCCATCAGGTCGACGACGGTCCGTCCGTCGCGGGCAGCCTCAAGGACCCAATCAGTGAGGATCGCCACCGATTCGGGGTAATTCAGCTGGAGGCCTCGGGCCATTCTGCCGCGTGCCACGTCGGCGGCAACGTGAACCATCAGTCGTTCTTGTTCGTGTGGTGTCAAATACATGTGGGCCCTTGAACGTGGGGGTCAGCGGTCGAGAATCGAGTGGGCGATGCCGGCGTGGCAACCAACCGTGCCATCGACCACTTGTGTAATGCCGAGGTCGATCGCCACCGAGGCGAGGGAATACGCCTCGTCCATCGTGAAACCGCCTTGGTCCACCATGAGTTTGAGCATCTGTTCTGCTGCCATGGCCATCGCGGTGCCGAGGCCGTCGACGCCCTCATCAGGGCCACTGGAAAAGCCATGCGTGTACCAGTGCGTATCGGTACGCAGCAACGGTGCAGCAACCGGCAGGTCATCAGCAAGCGACAACCGCAGCGTGACGTCAAGCGACGCCTCGATCGCGGTGCCACACATCTCACCGTCGCCTTGGGCGAAATGCGGGTCCCCCACGTAAAAACCGGCACCCTCCACAAAGACCGGATAGTGAACAGTGGCGCCGGGGCCGAAGCGCCAATTGTCGACGTTGCCGCCGAACACCCCAGGCGGAATGCTGCTCACGCGACCGCCTGGCGGCGCAACGCCCATCACACCGAGGTGTGGACGCACCGGCACCTGAACGGCTCGGCTGAAGGGCTCACGCTTGGCTGGCTCCGGCTCGGAGATGACGCCCGGGATGTCATACAACTCGAGTGCGGTGAAGTCGAAGCCGAACATCGGTCGAGCCGCTGTGGGGAACCCACCAGCCGGATCGGGGTCGACGAGCTCGTAGATCGTGATGCGTTCTTTGCCGAACCGTTCGTGAAACAGCCCCCAGTTTGCTGCCAAGTTTGACCCGTATGGCATCCGTGGGGACATCGACAGCAACTCGACGCGCAGAGTGTCGCCGGGCTTGGCGCCCTTCACTTCGATCGGCCCCGTCATGATGTGGACGCCTGGAGCACGACTCTCGGGTGCAATACCGTCCCAGATCGCCTTGATCCCATCGTCCATCAGTAAGTCGGGTGCATCACCTGAGTGGTGGGTGACTGCTTCGATCGTGATGGTCTCGCCGGGGTTGACGCTCAGGACAGGCTGTTCAGCTGCGTCGAGATACCCCCAAAAACACGTGTCGGGAGTCGCTGTCAGGCGTGCGGCGTTCATAACAATCTGACCATAAGACCGCTCTGTGAACGCTCTATTTCACGCAGGTAACAACAACGCTCGTATCTGCCGTCACCACAGGCCAACGAGCCGCCCAGCAAGGAAGAGCGCCGCACCAATCATGAACACTCGGACCATCCGTTCACCGCCCTGCACCGCAAGCTTGGCACCAAGCCAGCCGCCACCCAGGAATCCGCCGGCAAGCACGAGTGCCGGCGCCCACACGACGTTGCCCTGGAAGACAAATACCGGCAGAGCAATCATCGTGACGATGAGGTTGACCAACACCTTCACGCTGTTCGCTGTGACCAGGTCGAACCCGGCGCGGGTGAGCGCAGCGAGCATCACCAAGCCGACGCCAGCCTGGAACGCACCGCCATACATGCCAATGGCAAAAAACACGATTGCCGTGACTGCCACCGACCACGGCGCGGCATCCGAATTCGGCTTCGGCTTGAAGATCGTGAGGATGATGATCGGAATGAGGAGATAACCGAAGATCGTTTCGAACGTTTCATCAGCAAGCTGGCTGATGCCGAACGAGCCAATCAAGGAACCAATCACTGCAGGTCCGAGCACCGGCGCAGCACCCTTGAGCCCATCGACCCCAGACCGACGGAACGACGCGACTGCTGCGCCACTCGCCGCGAGCACCCCCACTCGATTCGAACCATTTGCCTGGTTGCCGGGCACACCAGCAAGCACCAGGAGCGGCACGGTCAGTGCTGAACCACCACCCGCCATCGTGTTGATCACGCCGGCAACCAAGCCGCCGCCGAGCAACAGAATTGCTTCCCACATCGTCATTGCATGCCGAAAATTACTTCAGACCGCGGACGAAGGGCTGAGCCAACGCAGCGGGGGCACGGACGCGATGGGCAAAGATTGCCATCCCGCCGAGCGTCACGATAAACGGCAACGACTGCAACAGCTCGCTGTTGACTTGATAGCCGAGGCCTTGAATCGACAATCGGAACGAGAGCGCCCCGGCGAAAATTACGCAGCCCGCCACGGTGCCCCGCAGCGTCCAGCCTCCAAAGATGACCGCAGCAATCGCGATGAACCCGCGGCCACCGACGACCGAATCCTCGAACAGGCCGACCTGACCAAAGATGAGGAACCATCCGCCCATTCCCGAAGTGAAGCCGGCGTAGTAGATGCTCTGGCGACGCCGCTTGTTGACGTCGATTCCCGACACGTCGGCCGACTGGGGGTTTTCGCCAACCGACCGCAGTTCGAGGCCCCAACGAGTTCGGAAGACAATCCACCATGTCGCCGGGAGCAACAGGAACAGAAAATAGAAGGGCCAACGCTGGCCGAAAAGCGCTGTACCAAACAGCGGGATGTCATGCAGCAGTGGTATCTCCCAGCGACTTGCGAGCTGGGTCTCGGGCTCAATCTCGTTGTCGAGGAATCCGGCCAGCCCGAACACCAAGATGTTGAGCGTCAGACCAACCACAAACTGATCGGCGGTCAGGCGATGACTCATCTCGGCTTGCACGCCGGCGACGATCAATCCACCCGCAACACCGGTCACGAGTGCGATCAACATCGAGTCGGTGAGGTGGTAGCCAATGGCGCTGGTGAAGGCGCCGCCAAGCAGCATCCCCTCGACCGAGATGTTCAGCGTGCCGGCGCGTTCGGCAACGAACTCACCTGACGCCGCGAAGGCGAGGAACGCGGCGAACAGCGCCCCATTGATATATGTCGACTCGCTGGAAACAATGTCGATGATCGCGTCGAAGAACCCAGACATCGTCACACCCTCTCCGCAGCCGCAGCTTGGGCCCGTCGGCGATCACGGATAAACATCACCGCTGGCGGGACCAGCAACGCCAACACCAAGAACCCTTGGATGACATCGGTGATCCGACCTTCGACACCCGTCGAACCAACGAAGCTCGAGCCCGTCCGCAAACCGGCGAAAACGAACGCCACCGGAATGGCAACAAGTGCTTTCTCTCGAGCAACCAACGCGACGAGCAGCCCAGTCCAACCAATATTCGTGGCGAATCCGGGAACGAGTTGATAGTTGCCGAAAGCGAACCCGCCACCCGCCAACATGACCGCTCCGGCCAGGCCGGCAAACCCACCGCTGATCATCAGCGCCGAGGCGCCGTAGCCGGTCTGCGACACACCCGATCGTTGCGCGGCACGCGGATTTCTACCGAGCATCCGAAGACGGAATCCCCACACTGTTCGAGCGAGGACCGCACTGACCACCACCGCCGACACGAGACCGATCACTACCGCCAACGGAATCCGGTTACCGAACACTTCAGGACTCGGCAGACGATTGTCTTTCGGGAGCTGCTGGCTGACCTGGTTGCGGTTTCCACGGTCCCCGAGCGGCGCAAGGAGCAGCCACGATTGGCTCAGCCCATAGGCCACGACTTGCCCACCGACAGCCACGAGGAGGAGCGTCGACAGCACCTCTGGCACGTTGCGCCAGAACTTGAGTAACGCGGCGACTCCTGCCCAGAGGGCCCCACCAACCGCGCCGAAGATCACAATGATCACCAGGTTGAACGGCCCAGGTCCGCCGACTAGGAAGCCGACATAGGTAGCGAACGCGGCGCCAACGAACAGCTGGCCTTCCTGGCCGATGTTGACGAGCCCGGCCTTACCGGAAATGATCGTGCCCACCGCAACGAGCAACATCGGAGCTGCAGTGCCGAGGGTTTCGCCCCACCGACCGGGCCTGCGCAAGCTGCCATCGAGCAGCGCGCTGACCACTGGGCGCCAATCTCCGCCCGTCGCTTCCACGAGCAGCGCCGACAGAAGCAGCGCGACCAGCACACTCAGCCCGTAAAAGGCGAGCCATTCACCAATTCGCGCGCCGTGCCTGGGGGCCGTCATTTCGGTCATGTTGCTGCTCCACCCATGAGCAAACCGAGCAACTCGATATCGACGTCAGCTCGGTTCATTTCTCCGACGATTCGACCAGAGTGCATCACCACGATTCGATGCGAGAGATCAAGGATCTCTTCGAGCTCGCTGGAGATCAGCAGTACGGCGACGCCTGCCTCGGCCGCAGCCGTCAGCCGCTCACCCATGTATTCGATTGCGCCGACGTCAAGACCGCGTGTTGGCTGAGCAGCCACGAGCACCAAGGGATGCTGTGCGAGTTCGCGAGCGAGGACCACACGTTGCTGGTTGCCACCGGAGAGCGACCACATCGGTGCATGAGGCCCAGCACACAGGATCCCGAATTGTTCGATCAACTCGATCGCGAATGCTTCGAGTACGTGTTGGTCGATCAGGCCGCGATTGGCAACATTCGACTGATCGACCAAGACCAGGTTCTCTGCAACGGTCATGTCGAGTACGACGCCGCTGTCGTGGCGATCTTCGGGGATCACGCCGATGCCGGCCTTGGCCATAGCACCCGATCGGCCAGCAGGAATGCGTTCGCCATTGACGCTCACCGACCCGGCGTCGAGCGATACCAGGCTCGACAGCAAGTCGCCGAGTTCGCGTTGGCCGTTGCCTTCAACGCCTGCAACACCGACGATCTCACCCGCCCGCAATTCAATCGACAGGTCGTCCAGCGCGCGGATCCCGCTCGAACCGCGAACCGTCACGCCGCTCATGATGAGCACAACGTCGCCGATTTGGTTGTCGTGCACGGCCGTCGGAGCATCATCGGCCACGAGCAGCCCAAGCGCGGCGCGTTCGGAGCGCAACGACACTTCACGGCCGACCATCCCGCGAGCGAGTGTTGGAGCGTCGGCATCTTCAGCCAGTAAGCGATCGACAACTGCACCTTGGCGCATAATCGAAATGTCATCAGTTGCATGCAGAATCTCATCGAGCTTGTGACTCACCAACACCACTGCACGACCCTCATCTGCGACGACGTGGCGGAGTGATTCGAAAAGTTGAACAGACTCTTCGGGGGTGAGCACCGACGTGGGCTCGTCGAAGATCACAATGCTGGGATCGCGCCGCAAGCACTTGATGATCTCGACCCGCTGTCGGAGACCGGCGGTCAGGTTGCCGACCTGAGCGTCAGGCTCGATGACAAGACCGTATTGATCAGCGATGTCCCCGATCCGGTTGCGAATTGCGGTTGGATCGAGTCGACCAGTTTCGCCGAGCGCAACATTTTCCCAGACGGTCAGCGCCTCGACGAGGCTGAAGTGTTGATGCACCATGCCGAGGCCCAGCCTCGACGCGTCAGATGGGCTGTGGATCTTCTGCTCAACGCCGTCGATGCGGATCGTGCCTTCGTCGGGGAGCACCAGGCCGATGAGCATCTTCATCAGCGTTGATTTACCCGCCCCGTTCTCACCGAGGATGCCGTGAATGCGCCCGCGTCGGAGCGCAAGATCAACACTTTCACAGGCTGTGACTGCGCCGAAGCGTTTCGTTATTTTTTGGAGATCGACCGCCAGTGCGGACCCCGCGTGGGGGTCCGCACCATTGCGGCCTTTAGGACTCGATGTCATCAGCCGCCGTATGCGGCACCGGAGATTGCACCGAGGTCGGCATAGAGCGCGTCGTCAAACGAGGCGAGCAATCCAAATGCTCCATCGACAGCGGCGCTCGCGTCAGCCGACGGATCGCAGAGCAGCGCGCCGTTGAGCCCGGCCTCGGTCGGGAACTGGTAGGTCGAACCCTCGCTGAGGTCACCGTCGATGATCAGCGTCAGCGCCTGCGAAGCGTAGACACCACCGTCGAAGACAACGCTGCCGGTCCAGGGAATGTCACGTTCGCACGCGTCGGCCGGACCTGCGGCGAAGATGGCAATGCCTTCATCAGTGGCGAGCTGGCCCACCGGGTCGAGTGCTCCACCGAGGTAGGCGTATGCCAGCGTGGCGCCGTTCGCCTGTGCGTTGGTCAATGCAGCGGTGGCGTTCGCCGAGTTGTCGAAGTCAAACTCGAAGTCGCCCGTGCCGACGTACTCCATCGTGAAGCTCGGATCGACAGACTGGATTCCGTACAACGTTGCCTGGTATGCCTCGACCTCAAAGTTGATGTCGCAGCAGCCGAGGAATACCGAACTCGTGCTCCCTTGCTCTTGGAGGACGGCACCCATGGCGACGCCGGCTGAGTAGTGCACCGCAGCGCCCCAATCGGTGGCCTGCGCGAGGCCTGGTAGCTCCTGGAAGCCCGCACCGCAGTTGCAATACCAGAAAATGTCCGGGAACTGCTCGGTGAGGTCAGGCAGTGGCTCGGCGATCTCACTGGCCCCCACCATCAAGATGTCGACACCCTGTTGAGCGAGGTCGGCCAGCGACTGGGCCGCTTCAGCCGGTCCAATATTGTCGCTCACGATTGGCGGTGCAAACCCGTTTTCGCTCGAGTACTCCTCGGCAAAGTTGACCAACGACTGGTAATAGCCGTTGTCATCGCGCGGTCCCGCCGCTGCGACGCCGATGGTCACTGTGCCATCACCGTTCGCGTCGAATGCTGCAATGATCGCATCGACCTCCGGTTCCTCAACAGGATCTTCAGCAGGCTCCTCTACAGGCTCCTCGACAGGATCTTCAGCAGGCTCCTCAACGGGAGCTTCGACTTCGGCCTCGGTGACGACGGGCTCTGGTTCGGCCGCGTCATCGCTACCGCATGCGGCCGCGACCATTGCCAGTGACACGCACAACACGATTACCCCACGCCGCCCTGTTTGCTTCTGCTTGATTTTCATGGCTCCCTTTATTAGTAGTTGTCTTGCTTGCTGTTGATTGGTCGTCGCCGACGGGTTCAGGGTGCTGTCGCTGCATGCGAGCGGTAACGCTGAACCAGCCATCGGTTGAACTGGATGTGGCTTTCCTCTTGCCATGAGTACCGCCCACGCGGTGCGAAGCGAGAGCGCAATCCGCGCTGGACCTTCGCAGTGGCGTCTTGGTCCTGATCGACAAAGACCTGCACACCCGCATCTGACAACGCCATCTTCTGCTCGAAGAGCGGATCGTCGAGAGCCGATGGGTGAAAGATGTATCCGATCTCGATGTCGACGGTCTCAGGACCGGTGGGACGAACGAGGAAGAAGAAGCACTGATCTGGCGCCGTTCCAAAACACAGGGTGGGCGGCATGAGAGCGAACGTCGAACGCGTGCGTTCCTCGTCGGTGAGATCAGGAAACACGTCCATGATCACCCGATGCGTTGCATTGAATCCGCCATCGATGTGCGTGTAACCGCCGGTCCGGAAGATCACGTTGGAGTCGTCCGACCACGGCACCGGGAACTCCGACATGCTCGACGGACAGAAATCCTGCACGTATTGATGGAGCCGATTGGCGTGATAGCCGTCATTGAAATTCTCGAACATCACTTTCCAATTCCAGGGCATACCTTCCAACGTGAATGTGCCTGGACAAATTGCATTTTCGAGGTCGTAGTTGTGAACGAAAGGTGAATAGCGCTCAAGGGTCGGGGCGAGTGGTGCAGCGTCGCTGTCAAAGTTGACAAAGATGAATCCGAGCCACTCTTCAACTCGGAGTTGCGGCAGCCCAAAGTCGGCTTTGTCGAAGGCTTCAGTTCGTTCCATCGCGGGCGCGCCGAGCAGGCGACCGTCGAGTCCGTAGTTCCAGTGGTGGTACGGACATTTGAAAGTGGTGCTGTTTCCTTCACCTTCACAGATCTGCATTGCGCGGTGCTGACAGACGGCCGACATCGCACAGACCTCACCGAGTTTGTTGCGCGCGATGATGATCGGCTCGTCAACGATCGTCACGGTGAACCAGTCACCGACATTCAGGATCCTCTCGGCTCGCCCGACACAGAGCCATTCCTTCATGAAGAGCGCTTCGGATTCGAAGGCAAGAACGTCAGCGGACGTGTACAACTCAGCGGGCAGCGTCAGGGCCTGCGACACATCGGCGGTCGATGCCTCAAGGCTCGCTAAGAGCTGGGCACTCATGGACAACGGGTTGGTGGTCATGTCTGCAACACCTCGTCTTTCAGCATGAATTTTCGGATCTTGCCCACACTGGTGCGTGGGAGTTCGTCGAGCAGCGTGATCTCCCGCGGCCGCTTCGCTTTGCCGAGCCGGCTCTGGCACCATTCGTGCAGATCGGCAACCGACGGCGGCGAGTCGGGCTCGGCCGCTACGACGAACGCAACTGGCACTTCGTCTCGCACCTGGTCGGGAACCCCGATGACTGAAGCCTCGAGGACAGCAGGGTGCGCGGTGAGTACGGCTTCAACCTCCACGGTCGAGACGTTTTCGCCAGCGACTTTGAGCACGTCGGAACGGCGCCCCTCGAAGAAAAACCGACCAGTCGAGTCGCAAGATGCACGATCACCAGTGCGAAACCATTCGCCGTCGAAGGAGTCGGCCGTGGTCTCCGGGTCAGCGAGATACTCGGTGAACAACGTCAAGCCCGGTGTTGCTCGGACAACGATTTCGCCGACTTCGTCGACGCCGACGCGAACGCCTTCGACGTCATGGATCTCCACGTCACACCCGGCTGTGACGAACCCCATCGAGTCTGCACGGGGAAGGGCGGCCTCATCGGTGAGGACGGCGGGAATGGTTTCGGTCATGCCATACAACTGACGCGGCGCACATCCGAACCACTCGGTGATCACTCGGTGCTGGTCATCGGCGATGTTCTGGGCGAACCAGCAGTGACGCAACCGCAGCCCCTCGACCGGACCACCTCGAGCCAGAATCATTCGCAGCGGAGCCGCGAACAAGCTGGCGCATGTCGCAGCGTGCCGTTGTGCCTGCGGCAAGAAGCCACTGGCTGAGAACGTGTGCATCAGCGCGACCGAGGCTCCGGCCCAAACGGCTGCGGCAAAGGAGTAGTACTGCGCGTTGGCATGAAACATCGGCAGCACGACGAGGTAGCGATCTTCGCTCGTGAGGTCAGCGGCCTCCGCCATGGTCTGGCCGGCAAAGGCGTAGTTCGCTTGCGAGACAACCACCCCTTTGGGACGACCCGTCGTACCACTCGTGAACATCACTGCAGCCGCATCGCGCAGGCCCGGTTCGGGCCAGTGGGTGAACTCCTGTGTTGGCAACCATTCGAAATCGACGTCTGCCTCGTCGATCGGGAACAACGCGATGTCGGTTGCGGCGGCTCGATACACAGTCGCTCGGTTCTCTGCGAAGAAACCGGCGACCGGACCGGTGCGCTCGATATGGTCCGCGAGCTCAGCGCTGCGACCCATCGGATCAGATGGCACAATCCAGCCGCCGAGCCGAACGGTCGCAATCCACACCGCCACGAACGTCGGTGAGTTGGTGAGCGCAAGATGCACCGCAGCACCGGGGCCTACGCCGTGACTGGACAGCTCGGTGGCAGCGCGGGCGACCACCCGATCGAACTCGCCGTAGGTCCAGTCAGTGACCGTGCCGTCAGGTGCTTCGAACGTGAGGAAGGGCGCGTCGGGGCGCGTCGACGCAGCGTTGGCCCAAACATGGGCGAACGTCATCGGATCGGCGCAGCCGGTCATGGCTATTCCGCTGCCCCGTATCCCCCACCACCGGGGAGCTCGAGCCTGATGACATCGGTGCCGGTCAGGCTCAGACGCGCCTGGGTATCGACGGCCTCGCCATTGAGCAAGAAACTGCCGGTGGCTCCGGGTTCTCCGCCGAACACGCCCAGCGGCGCATCGGCAAGCCGGCTCGTGACCGCATTCAGCTGCCACGCTCGGTCGGTATCGACGCTGAACTCGATTGCCTGACCGAGCCCTCCGATCTGAGCCCCTGTTCCACCAGAATTTTGCCGAAGCGACTTCTCGTGAAAACGAATCGGCGCCGACGCTTCGACGACTTCGATCGGAACCGCCGAAATCCCGGTCGGGTATGAGCATGCACTCAACCCAGGCTTCGTTGCTCGGGCCCCGACGCCACCCGCATAGGTGAACATCGCCGTGATGAATGGGCTGCCATCGGGATGGCTGCCATTGACCTGCATCGTCCACACAGCGCCAGAACCTTCGGCCATCGCTGCCTCGGGGCGGATCTGCGCCAATGCTTTAAGGAGCGCATTCGGCAGGAACATTCCAACGACATGCCGGGCGGTCCCCGGCTGCGGCGAAACTGCGTTGACGATCGATCCTTCAGGGGCCTTGACCTTGATCGGGCCCAGGCTGCCATGGTTGTTCGGGATGTCAGGATTGAGCACCGAACGCACACAGAATGTCGTGTAGGCGTGCGTGTAATTCATGACCACATTGATGCCCCAGGGTGATGCCTCCGAGGTCCCCTCGTAATCGACGGTGATCTCGCCCTCATCGCTATCGACGGTGAGTGCACACACGATGTCGATCTTTGACCCGTCGGCGAGATCGAGAATCGCGCTGGAGTTGTACGTGCCGCTTGGCAACTCGCGAATGCTCGCTCGGGTTGCTTCCTCGGAGCGCGTGATGATCTCGTCGGCGAGTTCCTCGATGTCGTCGAGCCCGTGCGCTGCGCAGAGTGTGTTCAAGCGTTGTGCACCGATTTCGCCCGATGCCATCTGGGCGTGAAGATCCCCAGCCATGTGATCGGGTTGACGCACATTCGAGAGAATGAACTTCCAGACGTCGCCGTTGCGCTCGCCCTGTTTCATCAGCTTGCAGATCGGAATCCACAGCCCTTCTTCGAACACGTCACGGCCGCCAGCGCCAATGCCATAGCCGCCAACATCGGTGTGGTGAATGGTGGATCCGAACAGTGCAATGATCTGACCGTTGCGCCACGCCGGCACCAGCACCGTGACGTCGAGGAGCTGCCCTGCCGTCTTGTAAGGGTCGTTCGTAATGAGCACGTCGCCTTCGTCAAGGGTGTCGAGCGGATACTCCTCGAGCATCTTCGCCGCACCGATGGCCAGCGAGTTGATGTGACCTGGCGTCCCGGTGACTGCCTGAGCAACCATGCGGCCCCGTCGATCGAACACAGCGTTGGCGAGGTCGCCGGCTTCGCGCACGATCGGCGAGAACGCTGAGCGTTGCAATGCCCGGGCCTGCTCGTTGACCGTCGAGATCAACGACTGCCACAAAATTTCAAGCTCAATCGGATCAAACTCGGACGGGCGCGTTTCGGCGATGGTCATGCTAACTCCTTCACAGTTCTGCTGGCAATGAGGCTGCCGTCGGCCGCGACCTCGACGTCCCAACCCGGGCGGATCACCGAAGTGGTCTCGCGCTCTTCGACGACTGCCGGGCCGGCGAACCTGGCCCCAGCGCCGAGCATCGATCGGTCATAGACCGGCGCTTCAACGGCGTCGACGCCTCGCGAAAACACCATTGGGCGAGTGCTCTTCGGAACAACCTCGCCCTCGTGCGGCGCAATCGAATCGTCGGGTTCGACGTGCGACGTTGTTGCCGATGCGGAGAGCCGCCAGGTGATTGCCTCGACGGCGACATCGGGGATTGTCATCCCATAGATACGGCGATATTCGATTTCGAAAGCAATGGTGACGTCTGCTGCCGTGGCGGGCCACACGTCGCCCTCGCCAACCCAGATCGTGATCTCGTTACCTTGACCTGAGTAGCGAGCATCAACTCCGTAACGGAAGACGATGGCGTCGTCGGGAACCCCGGCACCACGCAAGACGCGGCGGCCCTCGTTGCGGAGTTCGTCGAGGAGACCATCGCGCTCATCGTCGGTGACCTTGTCGATCAATCGCGGCATCGATCGTGCCAAGTCGATTCGGACCGGCGACACCAACGTGCCGAAGGCCGAGAGCACCGACGCATTCACCGGAAAGATCACGCGATCAGATTCGAGAAGTTCCGCCACGCCACATGCGTGGACCGGGCCGGCGCCACCGAACGCGATCAAGGGGATGCCGCGCAGGTCAACGCCCATCTCGACCCCGTGCATGCTGGCAGCAGCTGCCATGTTCTGATTGACTACTTCGTGAATCCCTGCCGCGGTGTCGAGCATTTCGAGGCCGAGGCCGTCGGCCACCGTTTGGGCCGCGCCCTCAGCAAGCGAACGATTCAGGGGCATGTCGCCACCGAGGAAGGCTGCCGGGTCGAGGAGACCGAGGATCACATCTGAGTCGGTCACAGCGGGAATGGTCCCACCCTGGCCGTAGCTCGCCGGACCGGGGTCGGCGCCAGATGATTCCGGACCGACCTTTAAGAGGCCGAACTGGTCGACGCGCGCCAGGCTTCCGCCACCGGCACCGATCTCGACGAGGTCGACCGACGGGACTGACACAGGAAAGCCGGAGCCCTTCTTAAAGCGATAGGCGCGGGCGACTTCGAACGTGTTGGTGAGTTCGGGCTCACCGTGCTCGATGAGGCATGCCTTGGCAGTGGTGCCACCCATGTCGAAGCACAGGAGCCGGTCAATGCCGAGCCGCTTCGCGAACCAGCTTCCAGCGAGAGCGCCTGCAGCCGGGCCGGACTCGACAAGGCGTATTGGACCCCGAGCTGCCTCATCGGCCGAGACCACTCCGCCGTTGGACAGCATCATGAGAACTGAACCGCCAAAGCCCTCCGCCGCAAGCCATTTTTGCAGCTCATCAAGGTACGGACCAATCACGGGCATCGTGGCGGCGTTGCACGCAGTGGTGACCATCCGTGGATACTCGCGGATCTGCGGTGAGATTTCGGCTGAAATACACACCGGGATACCGAGTGCGCTCCTGAGATGCTCGGCGATCTTGAGCTCGTTCGACCCGTTGACATAGGAGTTCAGGCAGCAGATCGCTACCGCCTCGACATCGGCGCGGCGGAGTTCTTCGACCAGCACATCGAGGTCGGCAACGGTCGGATCGGTAATGACTGAACCGTCGGCACCCGTTCGTTCGTTGATCTCAAACGTGAGCTCGCGCGGAATCGGTGGCGCGGGGAACTCGATCTGAAGGTCGTACATGTCGTATCGATGTTCGTCGCGGATGAGCAGCGTGTCACCGAAGCCTGTGGTGGTGACAAGGCCGGCTCGCCCGGTCTTGCCTTCGATCAGAGCGTTGGTAATCAACGTCGTGGCGTGCACGATCGGCGCAGTGATGTCGCCCGGGAGAACCCCCGCTTTGGCAAGCAACTGGGTGACTCCGGTACGCACCCCATCGAGCGGTGCCGACGGCGTGGTGAGTGTCTTGTCGACGACCACGCGCCCAGACGCAGCATCGAGCAACACGACATCAGTGAACGTGCCGCCGATATCGACGGCGAGTCTCCAGTCAGCCATTGGTGGTACTCCTTGTTGTTGCGGGGGGCTTCGGTTCTTCTCGGAAGTCGTCACGCGGTGGCGAGAAGATATCCAGAATCCAGCATTCATTGAGCTCATCGTCGCCGACGAACAAACTGTCGCCATGCCAGACTCCGGCCGGCGCAAGGTACACCTGGTTCTCGCCGATGATCTGGCGCTCGGAGTTCTCGGAGTCGCCGTCGATCAGGAAGTCGAGAGCGCCGCGCACAATGATGCCGAGCTGTTCGTGCTCGTCGTGCTTATGCAAGTACGAGCCGGTCGCGCCGCCGGCGATTCGCCAGAAACAGAGTTGCAGGTTGTCGCCGGTAAGCACGCGGCGCCGGAAGCCGGGGCGGTCCGTCTCGATGAATTCGTCGTCCTCAAAGAAGTGGCAGTACTGGTTCGCCAAGTTCATGACGACACCGCCATCATGTCCGGGAAGCGCTTGGCCTCGGCCGCAAGATCAAGTGGCCGGACGATCGCCTCGTGCTCTTCGTCTCCCCATCGATCAGCCGGAACGAGCCACATCACTTCGAATTCGAGACCGTCAGGATCCTTGCAGTACAAGCTCTTGTTCGGACCGTGGTCCGACGATCCTTTGATTACTCCGGCTGCATCCAGACGCTGTTGCATCTCGAACAGGTCACCGAGCGTCTCGACTTCCCACGCCAGGTGGTACATGCCGACTGTTTCGCTCCCCGCCGCCGACGGGCCAGCGCCAGCACCAATGGTGAAGAATGCGATGTCGTGGTGGTTGTTGGACCGGGGCGCCCGCATGAACGCGAACTGGCCCGGGGTCTCGATCACCGTGACGAAGTCGAGGACCTCTTCATAAAACGCACGATGTCGCGCGGAATCACGGACGTACAGGACTGCATGATTCATACCGGTGATGCTCATCGTCGCTCCTTGGTCGATGGTGGACTGATGGTCAGACCATAGCGAACAACTCGACCCCGCACCGAATTATTCAATGCTGCCGAGCGCTGAGCGCTTACTTGATGTCGAGGAGCGCAGCGAACTGGCGGCGCCATTCGACTGACGGCTTGTCTGACTGCACATTGACCAAACCCGTTCGCTGCAAGGGCAACGTACCGGGGACACGCTCGAGCATCGCTCGATCTTCGGCTCCGATTGCGCGATCGAACTTGAGGATCTCTTCGGGGTCGGTCGCGTGATCATCATTACGCCAGACGACGAACGTGAACAGCGAGTTGAGATCATCGACTGGTGTGCTGCAGAGCAACAGGATGTGTTCGAGCCCGTCGTCGTAGCGGATGGTGCTGCGCACAGTGAACGGAAGTGCGAATCCTGTACTCATCGAGCGATGCACAACATCGTCGTCGCTCCCGCTGACGGCTACTGCCTCGTCAGGGTTCGCAGCGTCGACTTCGTAGGCGTAGCCGAAGAAGTCATCGTCCAGCGGCCCAATATCGAGTTTGGGAACACGCGGATCCTGGCCTGCGCCGAACGTCCCAGTGTGGACCCATGGAAAATGGCTGAAGTCCATAAAGTTGTCGACAAGACGGGGCGACGATGTTGCCCAGGCTTCGACTTCGGTATTCAGGCGACGGAAGGCAGGGTCGCTGTCTTGCACCACTCGAGGGATATCCATTGCTGGCTCGCCAGGGCACACCCACACCAAGCCGTACTGCTCACGGGCCTGCATACATGGGAGGTGTGCAGTTCGGGGGATGGCTGCGTTTGGACCAGATGAAGGAATCGCAACGCACGTCCCGGCTGAGCCGAATGTCCAGCCGTGATAGGCGCACGTCAGCTCGCCGTTTGTGACGGTGCCGATCGAGAGCGGTGCTTCGCGATGCGGGCAACGGTCAGGAGCAACGACGAGTGCACCGTCGGCACCACGCCAAACCACGAGGTCTTCTGCCAGCAGGCGGACGGCGTAGGGACGGTCAGCGATATCAGACACCTCCGCAACCGGGTACCACGCGGTGCGAAGTGCGGCGTTGTGTACAAATGAAGTCATGCAGTCATTGCTCCTTCGTCGGCGTCAGATGTGTCAGACGCAGACGTGTCAGAAATCTCATTGGTCAGACCAACTGACCATCAGAGCCGAGCCTAGGTCATCGGGGTGACACAGCGCTCCTTGCTGGCGTCAGGTCAGTGCAGGTCGTCGACCATCGACTGTTCGACAGAGTCGAGATGTGATTCGATCGCGACCCGGACCGCAAAGGCATCGCCCGTGCTGAAAGCATCAGCAATTCGACGGTGCGCAAGGCACGAATCGGCAATGATCTGGGCCACCTCGAGCTGATTGCTCTCAGCCGACAACAACGTGAAGAATTCCATCGAACGGAAAAGCTGGTCAAGGACCTTTCCGTACAACTCGATCAACAGCGGGTTCCCACACGCTGCCGTGATCGTGGTGTGGAACTCACGATCGAGGCGACGGAATTCCACGATGTCGAGCGCTGCGTCAAAGCGCGCTGCGACCGCAGCCACCCGATCGCGCTCGGCGTCAGTGGCGCGTTCGGCCGCCATTTCGAACAGCGGCACTTCGAGGAGCCGTCGTGTCTCGAACAACTCAGCCACGAAAGATTTGCTCTGGTCGTTGGGGCCGACGACGACGTCGGGAAGGTGTTCAACCACATACGAGCGGTTCCCCCGTCGTGCCACGACGCGCATCGACACGAGGCCCTGCATTGCCTCTCGAACCGATGTGCGCGCTACTTCAAACTTCTCCGACAACTCTCGCTCGGAGGGCATCTGAGCACCTGGTGCCAACTCGCCATTCGAGATCCGTTCGAGAAGCTGATTGCGAATCTGAGAGCTCACGGTCTCTCGGGAAATGGGGGCAAAGGGTGAGGTGTCAGGCATAAATGCGGCGTTCTTTCGGGATATTCACGAATAAAGGGACGTTGGGCCGTTGGTCGGACCATCATACCACCCCTCCCATTGCCCGTTCACGCTGGTCTGACCAACGGACCAACTGGTATGGTCACCTTTGTCCGTGACCATGCCGGTCCCACACCGAACGAGAGCGCTGTGAACGAAGCAACCCACAACACCCACCCAACAGAACCCCGATGGACGCACATTGCGCTCCGCGTCAGCAACATTGACGCCACGATCGAGTGGTACTTGGCGTACACGCCCCTCGAGCTGATCGATCGCCGGGAAGACGAGATGGGTTACGGGGCATGGCTCGGCATGCCCGGCGAGACGAACAACCCGTTCATTCTCGTTCTCGCTCAATTCTTCCCCGACAAGGACCCGTTCGCGAACGCACCGCTCGCGACGCTTGCACCGTTCGCGCACCTCGGGATGGAGCTCCCGACAAAAGAGGACGTCGAAGCAATAGCCGAGCGGGCCAAGCTTGCCGACTGCCTCGCCATGCCGCCCACGATGATGCCGCAGCCGATTGGCTTCATCACCATGCTCCGCGACCCCGACGGCAACATGGTCGAGTTCTCATGGGATCAGGGCGTGTTCTCCACGCTCCAGGACCGATGGAACACTCCCGTCTAAGCAAATCTTTGTTTTCGTCGTGAACGAGCAGCGCTGATCGGACAGTCAGTACGGCATGACGACCGTCGAGACGCGTAATGGGAATTGAGCATCTGGCGATCTCGAGTATCGCCGCAATCGGAAAGCGACCTCGGGTTTCCCAGGCCATCCTCGGCCCTACCAATTGGGGAAACCCGTTCGCAGAAGAACGATTTTCCTAGCCTTACCAGATGTACGTCCGCATGCGGGCCGACGGTGAGGTCGTCTACGGCCGTGCGTACCGTCAGTGGTTCGTCTTTGGCTGCGCCGAGGTCCAGCAGATGCTGCGCTCGGACGAATGCGCGACCTCGCCGAACTCCTCGGGCCCCCGGCCGAACGACGGGAATGGCTCCAAGAGGCGTCCCGAGTCGTGGGCAGCATGGTCGAACCCTTCGCCGCGCTCGATGCAGCAATGATCAACGCGCGTTACGCCCAGCTCGACGGGTACTTCCTGGCCATCATCGAGGAACGTCGGCAGTTTCCAGGAGACGACATCATCTCGGCGCTGGCATCCAAGGACGATGAGCCGGTCCTCGACGCGGACGAGATCGTCGCAATGATCGTGTTTTTCCTGTCTGCCGGACATGAGACCGTCACCGGCATGCTCGGCAACGCGCTCGTCGCATTCGCCGCCTTTCCCCAACAGCGGGCGATGCTGCGCGACAATCCGGCGCTCACTGCAAACGCCGTCGAAAAACTGCTTCGTTTCGATCGACCCGACCCAAAACCGCGCTCGTTTGGGTTCGGCACCCACCAATGCCTCGGCGCAGCCCTCGCGCGCATGGAAGTTCGTACCGCAATGCCCGCACTCCTCGAGCGCCTCGGCAACTACACGGTGGACACCGAGCGCATTGTGTGAAAACGCTCCTTTGGCCTCCGCGGTCCACTTGCGTTCCCGTTGACTATCGCTCCCGAGCAGGGCCCGACACCGACGGTGAGGTAGCGGGTTATCTGGTGCGGCGAGTGTCGTCAGCCGGCGAATCCAGCAGCCTTGTGTGAACCATCACAGAGTGGTTTCGACGCCGACTGGCCACAGCGACAGAGCGTGACACGGTTCCGGGTCTCGAGCTTGGTGCCATCTGACTGGGTGACCTCGAGACCACCACTCACCCACAACGGACCGTCTGGGATTACGGCAATCTCGACTGGGAGGTCGGGTTCGATCGTCTCGCCGTCGACGGCATAGGTGAGCGCACCCGACGGGCAACGCTCGATCATCGCCATTGCCTGGGCCCGAACCTGGCTGTCGTCCGTTTTAGCTGCCATCTTCCAAACGTTGGTGACCTGGTTACCGCAAAAGCCGGCATGGACACACGTCGGGCGATCGTCGAAGACTTCGATTCCTTCGCCGCCGTAGCTTTTGGCTCGCTCGCCGTACGTTCCTTCTGGAGCGTTCTCCGAGCCGTCCCATTCGATCGAGGCGTGAGTGCCATCGCAGAAGGGCTTGTTCGACGACGCGCCGCAACGACAGAGCGCGACTTTCGCCTTGACGCTCTCGGGCCGGTCGGTCTTCCAGGTGAGCGGCTCGCCGTGTTCGGACATGACCGGCGTCTTCGACGTGACCGGCACGCCACCACTCACCAGGTACGGGCCGCCTGCGGCCACCGTGATCTTCTGTTCATCAGACATGTTCTGTTCCTTGCTTCGTGGGGCGTTGGTTGAGGGCTCTTGATTCGTCAGGTGATTGGTCTGCTCGAACTTACGAAACTCTCCGGGCGATAGCTGCAACCTCAAGCTGCAAGTCCTGGCCGATAACAAGAGTCGAGAACTTGCCAACACCAATCGCTTTGCGGTCAACGGTTGCAGTTGCGCTGAAGGACCCCGTGTCACTGGTGACGTCGACGCCAGCGATTGCCACGTCGACCGGCGAGGACTGACCCTTGATCGTGACGACGCCGGCCGATGTATAGGTGGCGCCGGTAGAGCTGGCGCCATCGGACGAGACTTGTCCGGCTCGAAAGCTGATCGTTGCATGGTTGTCGGTGTCGAGGAAGTCGCTGCCCAAGACGTGCTTGTTGCGCTTGGCGTTCTTGCTCGAGTACGACGCTGCGCCAACGGTGATGTCGACTCCGGTCACTTCGTGGTTCGCATCGATTTCGATTGTCCCAGAGGTGACTGAGAGGGTGGCGGGGACCGTGAAGACCCCAAGCATTTTGACCGACACGTTGACGGTTGTCGCGCCAGTGTCGAGTTGCCAGGTGCCGGCGGGGAGTTGGGTAGTGGTCATGAGATCTCCTAGAGAGTTGTGAGGGTTTCAAGAACAAGGAAATGGCCACCAATTACTTGACTCATCAACTAGTTACTTGACATATCAACATAACGGGGGAAACTTGTCGCGTCAACCACTACAGTTAATTTCATGACGGAACCCCGTTGGCTCGACGACACCCAACAAGCAGCTTGGCGGGCGCTGCTGGCACTCGTCAACCGCGGGCTCCCCCAGCTTGAGCACATGTTCAAGGCCCATGGCCTGCTCGCTGTGCACTACTCAATTCTCGTTGGATTATCGGCATCCGCTGACGACACGATGCGGCTCTCCGACCTCGCCGACGCTGCGAACGTCTCACAGAGCCGCCTCACCCATCGACTTCGGACCCTGGTCGACCGCAACATCGTCGAGGTGGCTGCCGACTCGACTGACGGCCGGGGCAAGAACGCGACACTCACCGCGTCCGGGCGCCAGCTGCTCGAATCACTTGCGCCGTCTCACGCCGAAGATGTGCAGCGGATGATCTTCGATCATCTCACTGCAACCGAAACCGCGAACATCTCGACCGGGCTGGCAAAGATCGCCGCGCACCTCTGCAATCCCGGAGCAAACCCAGAGGCAACCGACTTGGAGAGCCCGACCATTCGCTGACTCTCAGTCAGGTGAGATCTCAGCCAAGACGCCTTCCACGTCTTCCACGTCTCCGAGACCAGCGAGCTCTGTCACACTCGAACAATGAGCATGAGCAAGGCAGCCCGCACCATCAACGCAACGGCGTTCAGCTATATCTCGTCGTGGGCACTCCTCACCGCAGCTGAACTTCGCGTCTTCGACCGCCTGCCAGCCCGTAGCAAGGACCTCAGTGCGATATCCCCCGACTCCGATCTCGTCGACACCTGGATGCTGACGCTCGCCGACGCTGGGCTTGTGTTCAACGACGAAGGAGTCTGGACCCAGACCGACGACATGGCCACCTTGCTCTCAGGTGACAATTCCTACGCCGACTACCTCGGCGGCCAGGTCATGCAGCAAATGACGCCGCGGCTCACCCTCGGCCACACCGGCGAGAACGTGCTCGCCTCAGTCCTCGCCAACCCAGCATCGCGCCGCGGCTACCAGGGGTGGTTTGCTGACCCGAACGAGGCCCGCGCCTACCAGTCATCGCAACATGCCGGCTCGCTCGGCCCTGCCAAGGCGCTTGCCCGAGCCCTTCCAGATCCGACAGGCCGCGTCCTCGACCTCGGAGGCGGCTGGGGTGCAATTGCCCAGGCGGTAGCGAAGCGCCACAACGTCGATGTGGACGTTGTCGACTTCGGCACCGTTGTTTCCAGCGCACCAGCGGGCAGCGACCGTGTGAAGTTTCTCGCAGGCAATGCGCTCGATCCCGCGACCTGGCCGGAACAGGCATACGACGGCGTCGTCCTGAGCTACTTGTTCTCATCGATCCCCGGCTCAGCACAGGAACCGCTGCTCGCAGCCCTCGCTGACCGAGGCGTTCGATGGATTGCGATTCACGACTTCATGGCGGGGAGCGGTCGATGGGCGTCTGCGTGGTCGCTGCAGCATGCGGTCTTCGTGCCAGAACATCGGTCGCGCTCCGCAGATGCCGTTGCAGCGATGTTGAACGCTGCGGGCTTCGACACGGTCAGCAGCGCACCCTTGATCGACGAGATGACCACCCTGGTCGTCGGCACTCGCGGCTGACTTGGCCGACACGACCATTCGCTCATCGTCAGTCGGGGCTACTCGACCGTGGCAACAGCGTCACCGGGGCGCACGAGCCCGGTCTGATAGGCGAGGACCACCAGTTGTGCTCGATCCCGAACGTCGAGTTTCATCATCGCCCGATTGAGGTGTGTCTTGACAGTCAGCGGTGACAGATAGGCGCGCTCAGCAATGTCGCCGTTCGACAGACCGTGCGCAGCAAACGCCATCATTTCACGTTCGCGTTCGGTGAGAACATCGAGCGCATCCCTCTCAAACTCGACGGACGTCGAACCAGAGAAGCGAGCCAACAGCGCCTTGGTCGCCTTCGGTGAGAGCAGCGCCTCACCCGCAGCGACTAACCGGATGGCATCGAGCAACTCAGCCGGCCCAACCCCTTTGCCCAGGAATCCGCTGGCGCCAGCTTGCACAGCTTGGATCACATACTCGTCGAGCTCGAACGTCGTGAGCACAATCACCTTGACACCAGCCAGGTCGTCGTCGGCACAGATCGCGCGTGTTGCAGCAAGGCCGTCGAGCCCCGGCATGCGGATATCCATCAGGACCACGTCGGCTCGCGTTGAGCGCAGCAGCTCGATGGCAGATGCCCCATCCTCGGCCTCGCCGACAACGGTCAGGTCGGGGGCGCTGTCGATCAGGGCACGAAACCCAGCACGAATGAGTGCCTGGTCGTCGGCCAAGAGCACGGTGATGGTGTTCGCGCTACCGGTCGACGCCTCGCTGCTTGGTCCGCTCATCTGGAGTCCTTCCTCGGAATCGATGCTGCAATCTCAAACCGTCGACTGTCTGCTGACAGGCCAGCCTCGAGCGTGCCGCTGACGGCTTCAACGCGTTCGTGCATCCCGATCAGGCCGAAGCCGTAGCCGTAGCCAGTGCCAGTGCCAGTGCCAGTGCCAGTGCCAGTGCCAGTGCCAGTGCCAGCATCTCCTACAGGGTTGGACACGGCGATGTGGAGGCCGTTGTCGTCGAATCGAAGTGCCACGGAAGCGGTGCCGTCGCCGTACTTATGCGCGTTGGTCAAGGCTTCCTGCACCACTCGGTACGCGGCGAGCTCAGCTGACCCGGAGAGTGGGCGCGCCGTTCCCGACCGGTCGTCGCGAATCACCAGGCCGCTCGCAGCAAACGACGAGATGAGATCGTCGATCGCAGCCAGGTTGGGGGTGGGAGTTGTGGGGTCGTCGGCATCATCAGGGGAACGGAGCACGCTCAGCAATTCACCGAGCTCGTCGACCACGGTTGACGCCGCATTTCGGGCGATGTCGAGGGAGCGCCCAGCTGCCGCCGGATCCGTTTCCAACAAGTGGCGAGCAACTCCTGCTTGCACATTGACCACCGCGATGTGATGCGCAACAAGGTCGTGAACATCGCGGGCGATGCGCAAGCGTTCTTCGACGACACGGCGCTGGGCTTCCAGCTCACGCGACGCCTCGGCGTACACCGCCCGCTCTTCAGCAGCCGCCACGTTCAGACGAGTCGAGCGGACTGCCGCCCCGGCTGCCGCGGCAAACGCTGGCCACGCAATAGAGGCCAAACCGGCCCCGTCGACGAAGCCACTGCGAAGCAACGCCGTGATCATCAGTAAGAAGCTCGCCGTACTAATCGCTCCGGCCAAGATTGCAATTCTCCGCGGGAACTGGAGCGCCACGGTGAACAGGGCGATCAGCGCGATGGGAAAAAGTACAGGTGGGTGGCCGGTCACTTCGATGACCACCGCGGACGCGGCTATTGCGACCGCAAGCGTCTGCCGCGGGTACCGCCGTCGAGTCAGGAGCAAGACGATCGCCACCGCCAGCGAAATCCATTCAGTCGTATCAATGGAGCTGTTGTCGATAAACGGCCGTCCGAAGAAACCAGCGATGGCGAAGACAATCAGCGTCGCGTCGATCAGCCAGTCAGGGATCGCCCACGGCAACAGCCGCACCCCATCAGGATGCGGCTGTGCGTTCATTCGACCGACGGTAGTGCCGCCGTCTTGATGATTAGGCGTCACGATGCTTCAGCGAGATGGCTGCGGCACCGACGATGACGACAAGCCAACCGAGAAGTACGACAACGCCCCATCCCATTGACAGCAGTTCGGCGTTCGACTCGATGCCCTGGACAGCGCTTCCCGCGTTGCTCGGCAGGAATTTTCCGATCGGGTCGCCGATCGATGCCGGGAGCAGGCGGACCATCACCGGGGCGATCATCAACGCTGTCACCACAGCTCCCGCTCCGGCAGCAGTGCTGCGCAGCAGGAATCCGAGGCCGACGCCAATCACTCCGATGCAGGCCACATAGAACGCCGTGCCGAGCAGCGCCTGCATGACGCCGTCGCTGCCAAGTGTGAGGGCCTCAAAGCCTGCGGGCAGCACTGCCTGCCCCACGAGGAACGCGAGGACCGCAGCGATGAGGCTGACGACGAAGACGAGCCCACCAAAGACGATGGCCTTGGCGTTGAGCACTCTGAGTCGATCCGGCGCAGCACCGAACCAGGTGCGGATCAGCCCGGTCTGGTACTCGCTGGCCACAAGCGCCACGCCAAGAATAGCGATGATGATCTGGCTCAGCTGAAAGCCACCGAGGCTGAGCGATAACGCATTGTCAGCAAGTCGCCCCGGCCCTTCATCCGTCCCTGCCAGTGTCGAGAACAGTGCACCGAGGCCGACCGCAGCTGCAGCCGCACCAGCGATCGCGATGACGTTCGTTCGCACTGTGCGGAACTTGAACCACTCCGATGCAACGACCCGACCAAAGGTGACGCGGTGCGCAGTCTCCTGCTCCATGCTGGTGTCGGTGTCGGTCTGGTCGGCGTCGGTCTGGTCGGTGTCGGTGTCGGTCTGGATGATTTCGTTGGTGGGCGTGGCGGTCATGGTCGAGGCTTTCGTAGGAGGGGTGTTCGTCGGAGGGGTGTTCGAGGCGTTCGGGACTACGGCGATGTCGAAGGCGTCGGGCATCAGGCGACGTCCTTGTTGATGGTGTTTGCGGTGATGGTGTTTGCGGTGATGGTGTTCGCGGTGATGGTGTTTGCGGTGATGGTGTTCGCGCTGTACTCGACCGAGCCTGCGGTCAAGTCCATGAACGTCTGCTCGAGCGTGCTGTGACGCGTCGTCAGCTCGGACAGCGCGATGGTGTTCGTGGCAGCGACGCGGCCGATCTCCGTGCTGTCCATACCGGTGACGGCGAAGACCTCACGAGACTCCGAGCTGATGGTGACCCCGTCGCGAGTGAGCAGTGCCCGCATCCGGTCTGGGTCCTCCGCTCGGACAAGCACGCTCGACTCTTTGGCCAGCGCATCCAGCTCGGTGGCGGTCACGTCCGCAATCATCTCGCCTCGCCCGATGATGACAAAGTGCTCTGCGGTCATCGCCATTTCACTCATCAAGTGTGAGGACACGAGGACCGTGCGGCCTTGCGCTGCGAGGTCTTTGAGGAGATGCCGGATCCACAGCACACCTTCAGGGTCGAGGCCGTTGACCGGCTCGTCGAGCATGACTGTCGAGGGGTCACCCAGCAGCGCCGAGGCGATCCCAAGCCGCTGGCTCATGCCGAGGGAGAAGCCCCCGGCGGCGCGATCGGCGACATCGGTCAAGCCGACGATGTCGAGCACGTCCTCGACGCGCTGGTGGGAGATGCCGCTCGTGGCGGCGAGTGCCCGAAGATGGTTGCGTCCGGATCGCTTGGGGTGCACTGCCTTTGCTTCGAGCAGCGCACCGAGTTCACCGAGCGGCGCAGCCTGTTCGTGCAGGCTTCGCCCGTTCACCGTTGCCGAACCGCTCGTTGGTCGATCGAGACCCAAGATCATCCGCATCGTGGTCGACTTGCCGGCGCCGTTGGGGCCGAGGAAGCCAGTGACGATGCCGGGTTGCACAGTGAAACTGAGGTTGTTGACGGCGGTCGTTGCGCCGTAGCGCTTAGTGAGGTTGGTGACTTCGATCATGATTCCATCGTGAATGACGGCCACATGGTCGCGCATCGTCTCGCTGCAGGCTTGCGATGTACTCCAGCCGCAGTAGACGCCGTGGGCACTGCTTGGACGGCCGGTAATCGTGCGCATCGGCCTGCCTGCCAAGCTTCGGACATGACTCCGACGGTCGATCGAACGAAACGGCCGATGCCCCGGCCCACCCCCGAGACACAGCATTTTTGGGAGGGCACGCGCAACGGTCAGCTCCTCATCCAGCGCTGCAACGCATGCGGCGACCCGTACTTTCCGCCCCGTCCGTTCTGCCCGGCATGCAGCAGCCATGACGTCACGGTCGAGCAACTGTCCGGCAGTGGAACGCTGTACAGCTACCTGATCAACCACACTGGCCATCCCGGTATTGCCGGCCCGTATTCGATTGCGGTCGTCGAACTCAACGAGGGCATCCGCATGATGTCGAACATCGTCAACTGCGAACAGACACCGGAGGCACTCGTCATCGACATGCCCGTTGAGGTGGTCTTCGAAGCGTTCACCGACACCATCACCTTGCCGTTCTTCCAGCCAGTCGAAGCCCCTGCGAGCGACGCCCCGATGCCATCCGAGTCAGCGTCATGAGTGGCCCAACACTGGCCGTTGTGGGCGCTGCGGAGACCACACAGATGGGTGTCATCACCGATACGAGCGAACTGCAACTGCACGCCGATGCCGCGTTCAACGCACTGGCCGATGCCGGCCTGACCATCAAAGACATCGACGGGTTCGCCACCGCTGGCGAGCGGCCCACCGATGTCGCGCACTACTTGGGCATCACACCGCGCTGGGTTGACGGCACGTCGGTCGGCGGCTGCTCCTTCATGATCCATGTTCGCCACGCTGCCGCCGCGATCGCCGCCGGCCTGTGCACGACCGTGCTCATCACCCATGCCGAGAGCGGCAAGTCACGCGTTGGCAAAGCGCCGCAATCGTTCACCAGCGCGATGTCTGGGCAGTTCGAGCGGCCCTTCGGAGTCACCGGGCCGCCAACGATGTTTGGCCTCCCCGTACTCCGCCATATGAAAGACACCGGGCTCACCCACGAGCAGCTGGCCAATGTCGCCGTCGTGCAACGCGAATGGGCTGGGATGAATCCGCGGGCAACGTTCCGAGATCCGATCACCGTCGAGGACGTGCTGTCGTCGCGCATGATTGCCTACCCATTCCACCTCCTCGAATGCTGCCTCGTCACCGATGGCGGCGGTGCGCTCATCGTCACCTCGGCCGACCGTGCCAAAGACTTCCCCACCAAGCCGGTGTACGTGGTCGGCCACGGTGAGGGCGTCGAAACACCGATGGTCTCGCAAATGAAGAACTTCAGCTCGTCGAAGGCCTTCCGCATCGCCGGCACCGACGCGTTTGCCAGTGCTGAGATCACCACCGACGATGTCGATCACTTGATGGTCTACGACGCATTCGCGCACCTCCCGCTTTACGGGTTGGAAGACCTCGGGTTCTGCGAACGCGGCGAGGCGGGCGACTTCGTGTGGGAGCGCAACACCGCACCCGGCGGATCGTTGCCGATGAACACCAACGGCGGCGGACTGTCGTACATGCACTCGGGCATGTACGGGATGTACGCCATGCAAGAAAGCGTCCGCCAAATGCGCGGCACTGCGCCTGCGCAGGTCGACGGGGCTGAAATCTCGGTGTCGCTCGGCGTCGGCGGCATGTTCGGCGCAGCCGGCTGTGTCGTATTCAGCAACGTCGCCCCGTAACACTCGATACGCCACACACATACGAGATCACCACCGACTGGCGACAGTCGTCGCCATTATTTTACCCACCACAGGAGCACACGCCGGCCAGATCAATGTGCGCTTACTGAGCTTTCCACGTCGTGAGAATCGTCCGGTCCGGTCGGTGGAGCCGCCGGCCGCGAGTTCGAAGAAGTTGGTTGCCGGAATACCGAGGCGTCATCACCCGTTGCATTGACCATGACGCAAGGACACACGATCAGCACCCACGCCGAGGACCTCCACGTCGAGGTTCGTCTCGACGGCGAGCTGGTGGCGAGCGCGCAGCGACCGGTCGTGCTGGAAGAGACCGGCCTACCGATCGCGTATTACCTCCCGAAAGCCGACCTGGTGGCTGATGTCCGCGCCCTGGAATTGAGCACACACTGCCCGTTCAAAGGTGATGCGTCGTACTGGACCATCGAAGCCGGTGGCCGGACTCACGACGCCATTGCATGGAGCTACGAGCAGCCCAATGAGGGAGCTCAGGAGATCGAGGGCCACCTGGCGTTCTTCTCCGATCGAGCAGAGATCCTGGTCAACGGTTCCCCGGTCTAATTCGAACCGACGGCGAGAGGCCGCGGCACGTGATGCCGGCCTCCAATCGGAATCCCGGAGGCGCCACGCGCGATCATGAGTTGCGTTGCGGTGACCGAGCCGCAGTCCGATCGGAAGCAACGCGATGAGTGAGCAGCCACACCAGGGCCACAAACATGACCACGAACATGGCGACGCCTCGGTGCCTGTCCGGCCGCCCAAGCAGGAGCAGGAGGACGCGTCGACCGAGATCACCGAGGTCGCCCCGGGCGTTCTCCGCAGCCAGCTACCAATCAACTTGCCGGGGCTGGGACATGTCAACTGCTACCTGCTCGAAGACGAACGGGGCCTCACGGTTGTCGACCCCGGTCTTCCCGGTGAGGAATCGTGGGACGCGCTCTGCGACCGGCTCGGCCGTGCCGGGTACAAGGTCAACGACGTCCACACCGTTGTCATCACGCACTCCCATCCCGATCACTTCGGCGGCGCAATCCGGCTCCGGTACGAAACAGGAGCAGACATCGTCACCCACGAGACCTTCCGCACCATGTGGGACACCGCCGAACTAGACGACGAGGAAGACTCGGCCGTCCTGAACGTCAATTCCGCCGATGACCGCGGCGCTGCACTCGAGCGGTACTTCTCCCGTCCGAGTCCGTGGGGCGGCAAGCGTTCCGGACCACCCCGCGACTTTCTCGAACGGATGCGCAAGGCAGGAGAATCGACTGGCGGAACGTTCGCCGTCCCTGGCCCGACGCACCCGCTCGCCGACGGCCAGACCATCCGGCTCGGGCGCCGTGAGTGGGTTGCGATGCACACGCCCGGCCACACCTATGACCACCTCTGCCTGTTCGACCCCGAGCACGGTGTCGTCCTCACCGGCGACCACGTGCTGCCATCAATCACGCCACACATCAGCGGGATGACACCGCAGTCCGATCCGCTCGCCGAGTTTTTCGCCTCACTCACCCGAATGGAGCACCTCGGCGACGTGACGATCGCTCTTCCGGCTCATGGGCACCCCTTCGAAGACCTCGGGGGCCGGGCCCGAGACATCATCGAGCATCACGAGGACCGTCTCGACATTATTCGTCATGCGCAGGAAGATCTCCCCAACGGCAGCGTCGTCGACTTCATGCGCGTTCTGTTCCGCGAAAGATCGTGGGGCGAGATGGCCGAAAGCGAGACCTACGCCCACCTCGAGCACTTGCGCGAACTCGGCGAGTTGGCCCGCTCATTCACTGGAGGAGTAGCGCAGTACGCCCCAACCGCTTGACCCCAGCTGGGACCAAGCAAATCGTCGGGTCGTAGGAGTCCGTGACGACCGTGCCAGGGTTGAGATCATGGCATGGGATTTCTCGACCGAACCGGAATTTCAGAAGAAGCTGGACTGGATCCAGCAGTTCTGCGACGAGAAGGTGGAGCCGCTCCATCGCGTCTTTCCCCACGCCGTCCGCTGGCCAAACAATGCAGTGCGGGGATACGTCCGCGAGCTCCAGCAAGAGGTCAAGGACCAGGGCCTGTGGGCGCTGTTCCTCGACGAGGAACTCGGCGGTCCTGGCTTCGGCCAACTCAAGCTCGCGCTGGTCAACGAGATCCTCGGCAAATACCCGGCTGCGCCACAGCTATTCGGCGCAGCAGCGCCCGATACCGGCAACATGGAGATGCTTGCCGCATATGGCACCGAGGAGCAGAAGGCGCGATGGCTGACGCCACTGATCAACCAGGAGATGTTCTCCGCGTACTCAATGACCGAGCCCCAGGGTGGCTCCGACCCCAACCTGTTCAAGACAACCGCCGTCAAGGACGGCGACGAGTGGGTCATCAACGGTGAGAAGTGGTTCACCAGCGCGGGACGCGTGGCCGACATCTTGTTCGTCATGTGCACGAACGGCATGTTCGTGATCCCCCGTGAGACGCCTGGCGTCGAGATCATGCCCGAGCCGCGCAACCACAACCACATCAAGTACACCGACGTCCGAATTCCTGCCGACCACCTGCTCGGCCCGCAAGACGGCGCCAAGGTGCTCGCCCAGCGCCGCCTCGGTGGGGGTCGCATCCACCACGCGATGCGAACCATTGCGCAGTGCAAGTTGGCCTTCGACATGATGTGCGAGCGGGCGTTGTCGCGCGAATCACACGGCTCAATCATCGGGGAGCACCAGATGGTGCAACAGAAGATCGCCGATTCATACGCGAAGCTCCGGATGCTCCGCCTGTTCGTCTTGGAAACAGCGTGGAAGATCGACCAGAGCTCAACGCAAGAGGCTCGTACTGACATCGCCGCGGTCAAGTTCACTATGGCCCGAGTACTCCGAGAGATCTCGTTTGACGCGCTGCACATTCATGGCTCGCTGGGGACCACCGACCTCACGCCACTGCAGGACATGTACGCCAGCGCGCCCACGATGGGCCTCGCCGACGGGGCCGACGAAGTGCACAAAGCCACTGTGGCCCGTCGTCTCCTGAAGGAGTACCGCCCGCACGAGGGTTACTTCCCACGCGAGTACATCCCGTACAAGGTCGAGGCCGCCTGGGAAAAGATGCAGCCGGTCTTGGCCGCGAACCCTGACCTCAAGTCGGCGGCAGAATATTACAAAGAACGCCAGTCACGACGCGGCTGACGGCCTCGTCGCGTCGACACCAAGGTAATCGATCCACAACGCGGTGAGCCGTTCGGGTGCTGCCTGCAGGGAAGGTTGATGGACGTTCGAGCATCGGTGCAGGTGACGCCACAACAACACGGGGGTCCATCATCGGGACCCTCCTGAAGGCTGGTAACCACCCGCGACACCATTCGCCTTGAGGCCGGCACACGTTTCGTACCGAAGTAGCCGTATGGAGCGTCGGCTTTAGGCTCTTGCGGTGGCCAACATGATTGCTCCGGACAATCGCCGCGCCGTGCAGTCGGCCTCGATCGCGTTCTTGTCGTTCGCTGCGCCAATCGCGATGCTTGGCGTCATCTGGCCTGACGTTCGCGAGCGGTTCGATCAGTCTCTCGGAGCCCTCGGAATTGCGTCCCTCGTATACGGCCTGGGTCGAGCATTGATGGCGCTGAACGGACCCACGCTGGCGCGGTGGTTCGGAATGGGCAGAGCGTTCGTTGTCGTCTTGATCCTGCTCGCGTTCGCAGTCATGTCGATGGCATTGTCGACGACCTGGCCAGTGTTCTTGATCTCACTGGCGTGCGTCGGGCTCGCATCGGGGACCCTCGATTCACTCGGCGCTGGCTTCATCACGGCCATCGGAGATGTGGGATCGTCGGGTTTGGTCCACGGTGCGTATGGCGTGGGCGCAACACTGGGGCCGCTGATCGTGATCGCTGTCTCAAGCTGGCGCCTCGCCCTCGGACTTTCCGGGGTGATCGTCATCGCGGCTGCCTTGGTCGCCTTGCGGAGCGAGCGAGCGTGGCCTGGCATAACGCCGTACGTCCGCAAGACAGGCAGTCGTCCGCCGTTCACACCCGCAGCGCTGTCACTCGGAGCCTTCTGTGCGTTTGTCGGCATGGAGGTCACGACCGGACAGTGGGCTTTCACCCAGCTCACCGAAGGGCGAAACGCTGGTGACACCCCGGCGGCGATCGCCGTTGCACTTTTCTGGGGCGGCCTGGCCGTCGGACGTCTTGCACTTGCTCGACCATCGGCCCGTGAGCTAACTGATCGAGTTGGGCTGTCCAGACTCGCCCTTGTATCGCTCTGCTGCGTTTCCTCGCTGGCCTTCGCTCCTCCTGGGTTCGCCGTCGTGGGCCTGGCGTTTTCGGGGCTGACACTGGCGCCCATCGTGCCAACACTCTTCGCATCCACAGCGGCCCGAGTGGGAGCCGACCATGCCCAGCGACTTGCTGTCTTTCAGCTGCTCGCCACCAATCTCGGCGGAATCGGCGTACCGTTCTTGACCGGTCAACTGGTCGACGCGAGGCAACCATCGGTGATCGTCATGGTCATCGTTACGGCCGCGGCAATCGGCACTCTGCTGCTCGGGGCCATCGAGCGGCTTCCAATACTGACCAACGTCGGCTCCGCACACGTGACACGGTTGCCGTCATGAGCATCGAGCTGCCTGATGACGTCACTACCGGTCGACGAACGCCCGACTTCACGAAAGACACATGCCCTGCGGGTTTGCTCGCCGCACACCGGGCCGCAACGTGGGCGCAGCTTGAAGTCACCGAGGGAACCGTGGTCTTCACCGACGAGGTGACGGGTACCCGATCGATCGGATCGCCAGGAGCACCGGTCGTCATCGCACCCGACAAACCGCATCACATCGAACCGACTGACGGCGCAGTGTTCGCCGTGCAGTTCTTCGACCTGCCGAACTAAGCAGCGTCGGTACTGCGTCAGAGCGCTTGAAAGGCGACGCGCATTCCGGCAGCTGAACGCTCGGTACGAATCTCGGTGACCTCACCACGCAGCAGCGCCCGGTCGTAGAGGAAGGCGGCGTCGTCGACCGTTCGCGACACTCGAATCGATTCGAGCGCTGCGCTGCCAGGCGTGACTCCGAACAGGGCTGCATCGTCGCCGTCGAGGCTCACTGCCCGAATCGTCTCCGACGCTCGATCAAGCGCGATGCCGCACTGTTCGCCAAGCACGTCATACAGCGAGCGGCTCGCAAAGTCGGCATTCGAGATCTCCGACCAGAGCGATGCTGGGAGCACACTGCGCTGCAACACCAGCGCTTCGCCGCCAGCAGAACGAAGGCGAACGAGCGCAACCATCGCGACATCATCGGCCAAGCCGAGCGCAGCGCGAACTGCGTTGGCATCCGTCGGGCCGGTCTGGATCGCCAGTACATCGGTGGCAACGTCGATGCCCTGGTGCGTCATCTCCTGCGTGAAGCTAGAGAGATGGTCGAGGTCGTATCTAACGCTCGGCGGCTCCGACACAAACGTGCCTTTGCCCTTCGCTGCGCGCACCAACCCTTCGGCCTCAAGCTCGGCGATTGCCTGGCGCAGCGTCATCACCGTGACGCCGTACTGCTCGGCGAGAGCGTGCTGCGCCGGCAAGCGCTGCCCTGTCAAGAACTCGTTCTGAGCGATGCGCTGGCGCAGGTCATTCGAGATCGACTGGTACTTCGGCAGCTCGCTCAGGCCCATGCCGAACGGCCCTAGAACGCTTCGTCGAGGGCAACCCGCATCGCGCTGACCTGCGATGCGACCTGATCGATTGACCCGCCGTCGAGCAACGTCCGCATCAGCGCCGAAGCGACAATCACGCCATCGGATGCACGGGCCGCCGCGACGGCGTGCTCCGGGTTGGAGATGCCAAACCCGATGATCACGGGCAAGTCAGAGATCGCCTTGACACGGCGACTGAGGATCGACGCTGCATTGTCGAGTTCGGTGCGTTCACCCGTCGTGCCCATCGTGCTGACGGTGTAAACGAACCCACTGGTGCGTTCGACAAGTTGCGCCAGCCGCTCGTCGGAACTGACAGGAGCGGCAAGCAGCACGTTCTCGATGCCGT
>TARA_R110002110_G_scaffold26911_3_pt1 | contig 48368 bp, 39 predicted proteins | sample TARA_R110002110 | Tara Oceans TARA_R110002110 (sample SAMEA4397330) | marine metagenome | biome: Polar Biome; feature: [SRF] surface water layer (ENVO:00010504); material: water (ENVO:00002006), including particulate matter (ENVO:01000060) such as... | depth 5 m | reverse complement strand
ATCCCACGTCGATATCATCCGGTTAAGTCCGACAGGCTGCTAGAGCGAGATCACCGTAGTCTGGGTTTCAGTAAACGCCTTGACCGCGTCCATGCCGTTTTCCCGGCCCCAGCCGGACTCCTTGAAGCCGCCAAAGGGCAGCGCGGCGTCGATGACGTTGTGGCAATTCACCCATACTGTGCCCGCGCGCAACCTCGGTGCGAGCTTGTGTACCAGGGAAACGTCCCGCGACCAGATACTGGCCGCCAGCCCGAAGCGGGTATCATTGGCCTGCGCGACCACCTCATCGAGGTCGTCGAAGGGCATCGCGACCAGTACCGGACCAAAGATTTCCTCGCGCACAATCGACATGTCGTGACGGGTATTGACGAAGACCGTGGGATTGACGAAAAACCCGCTGCTGTCCGGGGTGGTGCCCCCCGCCAGGATGTCAGCGCCGCTTTCCATGCCTGCGGCGATATAGGCGCATACTCGTTCTTGCTGGGTGCGCGACACCAGTGGCCCGAGTTCCGTGGTGGGGTCCAGCCCCGGCCCCACCTTCATGTTGCGAGCGATATCGGCGACGCCCTCCACGACCTTGTCAAATATCGAGCGGTGCACATAGAGACGTGAGCCTGCGGTACAGACCTGGCCATGGTTGAAGAATATGCCGCTTGCGGCACCGGGTATGGCGATGTCCAGGTCGGCGTCGGGCATGACGATCGCCGGCGACTTGCCACCCAGCTCCAGGGTGACTTTCTTCAGGTTTCCGGTCGCGGCCTGGAGAATCAGGCGACCCACCTCGGTAGAACCGGTGAAGGTCACCTTGTCTATCCCGGGGTGCGAGGAAATGGCGGCTCCCGCGGTGTGGCCGTACCCTGTTACTACATTGACAATGCCAGGGGGAAAGCCTGCCTCCTCGATCAGTTGCGCCATGTACAGGGCAGTCAGCGGTGTTTCCTCTGCCGGCTTGATCACGATGGCACAGCCTGCCGCCAGCGCCGGCGCCAGTTTCCAGCAAAACAGCAGCGTCGGGAAATTCCACGGAATGATGGCTCCCACCACGCCGATGGGTACATGGTTCGCCCAGGCAAACAGTTCGGTATCGGGCAGGAAGGGTGCGGACGGTTTCAGGGTGCTGCCATTGAGTTTCGATGGCATCCCGGCCATGAAGCGCACGCAGTCGATGGCGCAGGCAATGTCAACTGCGGCGGCAATCGCCGCGGACTTGCCGTTGTCGATGGACTCCAGTTCCGCGAGCACGGTAGTGTTGGCTTCCATGAGGTCGGCGAGGCGGTGCAGCAGTCGTTCCCGCAGTGCAGGTTTCATGGTGCGCCAGCCATGGTCTTCGAATGCCTGGCGGGCCGCGGCCACGGCAGCGTCGATATCGGCGGCATCGCTCTCGGCGACACGAGTTACTGTCTTGTCTGTGGCCGGGTCCTGTACCGCCAGGGTCTTGCCGCTGGCGGCAGGGTGCCAGTGGCCATTGATGTAATTGTGGTGAGTTGCCTGCAGGAATTCCCGGGTGGCGGGGTTGATGGAGTCCAGATTATTCATTGCTACGGTCATTACGGCTTTCTCCGCTGGTTATTTGCCGAAACCTGTTGCCTTGCGGGCAGCTGTGCGTCGGTTTGATTCAGCATAGAGCCTGGCGAACAAAGGTAAATAGTACCGAGGTACCTGACTGGCGCCCGCTACGCCTGCGTGCCTGATACTTTAGTAGCAGGTTTTTCCACGTCATGCTCCCTTTGGCCAATTGTCGCCGGTATCCGCGCCTGTCTACCCTGCATGAAGCTGGTTGGAGGGGGCAGTGGAAGCTGCGGAATGACCAGCGTTGGAGCAGACGACACAATAACCGGAGATATCATTCCATGATCAGATCGAAGCCAGGTTTACTCGCGCTCGCAACATCCCTTGCCGTGGCGCCTGCGTTGCTGCAGGCGTCGGTACTCGAGGAAGTGTTCGTGACCGCCACCAAGCGCCAGCAAAGCGCCCAGGACGTGGGTATCGCCATTTCTGCCTACACCGGCAACCAGTTGGAGCAGCTTGGTTTCGACAACGCCCAGCAGGTCACTGCAATGGCGCCGGGGGTGCACACCATCCAGCCCAACGGCGAAGCCAACTACGCCATCGCAATACGCGGCGTCGCCTCCAGCGACTTCACCACCAATGTAGAGAGTCCGGTGGCGCTCTATGTTGACGAGGTCTATGTCAGCCAGATGTCGGGCGCCGGTTTCATGTTGTTCGACATGGAGCGGGTGGAAATACTGCGTGGACCCCAGGGCACCCTGTTCGGCCGCAATGCCACGGGTGGCCTGGTGCACTACATTACCCGCAAACCGACCGCCGAGTTCGACGGCTACCTGAAGGGAACGGTTGGTGATTATGATCAATACAAGATCGAGGGGGCGGTCGGGGGCGGTAACGAGACAGTTTCCGCACGTCTGACAGCGTCCTACCACGAGAATGAGGGCTACATCACCAACCGCCTGGACCCGGGCAACAAGCTCAACAATGCCGATGACCTAGCGGTACGGCTGCAGGTGTTGTTCTCGCCCCGGGAGAACCTCGATATCCTGTTCAACGCGCGGATGTCCGAGCAGGATATCCGCACCGGCTTCTTCGAGAATGTTTCGTCCATACGCACCGGTGAACTGACCCCGGGTGAGTTCAACCCGGTGCTTGGATACATCGACAACGATGGTGATGTCTACGCCGGTGACTACGACGATCCCGGCTTCAACGACCTGGAAACCAACGGCTTCAGTGCCACTCTCAACTGGCAGTTCGACAATTTCAACCTGACATCGATCAGCGATATCTCCAATGTGGAGCGTGCTTACGTCGAAGACTCCGACGCGTCGCCGGAGTCGGTATTCAATTTGTTCCTGTTGACGGATGCCGAGCAGTTATCGCAGGAGTTGCGTATTGATGGTGAAACCGAGAGCTTCAACTGGGTGGCCGGTCTCTACTACATGGACCTCAAGATAAAGGATGCCAACGGGGCCATTACCGAGCCCTTCATCGGCCCGGTCTACGATGAAATTGGCATTGGTCGGACACCGGGCGCGGAGGCCGGACTCGACAACCCCTACCGTTCCGATCTGGAGTCCATTTCCCTGTTCGGGCAAGTGGATGTCCCGCTCGGCAATGACCTGACCCTGATCGTCGGCGGCCGCTACATCCAGGATGAAAAGGACTTCGCCTACGCCACCAAAGCCGTCGAGTTCCTGGAACCCGACTCCCGGGCACTGAACGCGGGTAGCAATGTCGCCAATGTGGTTGAGCTCGCGGCCTATGAAGGTAGTCGCAAAGACAATGAGTGGTCGGCAAGACTGCAGCTGGACTGGATGGCCAGTGACGACTTGCTGGTATACGGGGGCTGGAACCGCGGGGTTCGCGGGGGCGGCTTCAATGCACCGATCTTCCCGTTGTCGCCGCCGCTGGACTACGACGACCCCACCATGTCCTATGACCCCGAGCAGCTGGACGCCTTTGAAATCGGCTTCAAGAGTACCCTGGCTGACGGCCGCGCACAGCTGAACGGTGCCGTGTACTACTACGATTACAGGGATTATCAGGCCTTCAACATCGTTGGTATCGATACCCTCACCATCAACACCGATGCGGAGAGTATGGGTGCGGAGCTGGAGCTGCAGGCCAACCCCATGCCCGGGCTGGATATTCTGCTGGGGGCGGCGTGGAATGATATTGACGTGGACCTCGATGGCCGCAGTGTGTCCTCGGTGCAATCCCCGGAATGGAACCTGAACGCTCTGGTACGCTATGAGTGGCCGGCGTTCGGTGGCAAGCTCGCGGTACAGGCGGATGCGGTCTACCGTTCCGAACACTATTTCGCCCTGACCGAGGCGGAGACCGTGACCGAAACAGGCTATACGGTTACCAATGCGTCACTGTCCTGGACGTCGGAAGATCTGCGCTGGCAGGCAACGGCTTTCGTCAAGAACCTGACCGACGAGGAATACCTGGTGCAGACGTTTGACCTTTCCGGACTGGATGTATTTGGCATGACCGAGCAGTACTATGGCAAGCCACGCTGGTGGGGCATGTCCCTGCGCTATAACTGGGGCGGATAAGCACAACCACAACCTGCAACGGAGAGCATAACAATAATGCCAGAACACGATTACCAGACCGCCTACAGGGAGTTCCAGTGGCCGCGTCCGGAGTACTTCAATTTTGCCGCTGACGTGGTGGATTACTGGGCGACACAGAATCCGGACAAGCTGGCACTGCTGTGGGTGGATGACGAAGGGCATGAGGAGCGACGCACTTTCGCCCAGATAGCGGAAAGTTCCTGTCGTGTCGCCAATCTGCTGTCGGCGGCGGGAGTCAGGCGGGGCGATTATGTGCTCATGATCCTGGGACGGCAGATTGCCTGGTGGGAGGTGTTTACCGCCGCCCTGCGCATGGGTGCCGTTATCAGCCCCGGTACCACTCAGCTGTCGGCCAAGGATATCGCCTACCGGGGCGCGGCCGCGGCTGCGACCTGCGTGGTCACCGACAGCGCCAATGCCGGCAAGGTCGACGAGGTGCTGGCCGATCTGCCCGCACTGCGGGCACGGGTGCTGGTGGATGGAGCTCGCGAAGGCTGGATAGACTATCGTGACGCAGTGCCCCGTCAGTCCGTGAGCTTTGCGGCGGTTGCAAGCCTGGCAAGCGACGAGGCCATGTGCTATTTCACTTCCGGCACCACAGGCTTTCCCAAAATGTGCCTGCACAGTCACGGTTACGGCCTGGCACACCAGACTACCGGCAAGTACTGGCTGGACCTGGGGCCGGATGACCTGCACTGGAACTGCTCCGATACCGGCTGGGCGAAGGCGGCCTGGAGCAGCTACTTCGGACCCTGGTACCAGGGTGCGGCCCTGTTCGTGCACCACAGCGCCAGCTTCAACCCACAGCGAACCCTGGAGCTGTTGTCGCAGTATCCGGTGACCACCTTCTGCGGCGCTCCCACGATCTACCGGATGTTCGTCCAGCAACCCCTGGAAAACTATCGCTTCGCCGCCCTGCGGCATTGCGTGGGCGCGGGTGAGCCGCTGAACCCGGAAGTTATCGGTGCGTGGCAGCGTCATACCGGAATCGTTATCCACGATGGCTACGGGCAAACGGAGACCGTACTGCTGTGTGGCAACTATCGCGGGATGGAGCCGCGCTATGGTTCCATGGGCAAGCCGGCGCCGGGTATTGACCTGCAGGTTATCGACGATGACGGCAATGTTGTGGCCCCGGGGGTAGAGGGAGACCTCGCGGTTCGGGTCCGGCCGGAGCCGCCGCTGGGGCTCTTCGTCGGCTACAAGGGGGAGGCGGACAAGACCGCCCGCAGTTTCCGCGGGGACTGGTATATCACCGGAGACCGGGCCCGCGTGGATGATGATGCCTACTTCTGGTTTGTCAGCCGTGCCGATGATGTCATTCTTTCGGCGGGTTACCGGATCGGTCCGTTTGAGGTGGAAAGCGCCCTGATCGAACACCCGGCCGTGGCCGAGTCTGCGGTAGTCGCGAGTCCGGATGAGCAGCGCGGAGAAGTCGTCAAGGCCTTTGTTGTGCTGGCGCCGGGGCATGAACCTGGCGAGGCGTTGAGTCGGGAGCTGCAGGACCATGTGAAAGCGGTCACCGCGCCCTACAAATACCCACGCCGCATCGAGTTCGTCGCGGAGTTGCCCAAGACCGTCAGCGGCAAGATCCGTCGGGTGGAGCTGCGCGAGAAGGAGTGGGGCAGGGCTTGAGCGAACACATGGTGGCAATCTCCCGGGGAGGCGCTGCCCGGGGGCAGCCTCGCCAACAGGACAGGATATACAGAACAATGAACAGGCAACTTGCACTCAGTGCAGAGAATGGCCCCACGGACCAGCCTCTGCTCTACCAGACCATCGGTGAGGCCTTTGATGCGACGGTCGCGCGATTCCCGGATCACGAAGCCCTGGTGGTCCGGCATCAGGAGGTGCGCTGGAGTTATCGCGAGTACCAGCAGCGTGTGGATGACCTCGCCTGCGGGCTGCTGGCCCTGGGCGTGGAAGCGGGAGAACGGGTCGGGATCTGGGGGCCGAATTCCAGCGAGTGGTGCCTGACCCAGTTCGCCACCGCAAAAATTGGCGCCATCATGGTGTGCATCAATCCCGCTTATCGCCTTTATGAGCTGGAATATGCGCTGAACAAGGTGCAGTGTCGAACGCTCATCACCGCCGATCGCTTCAAGACCAGCGACTACCTGGGCATGCTGCAGACTCTCGCACCCGAACTGGAGAGCTGTGCGGCAGGCGCGCTGCACTCACAGCGCTTGCCGGACCTGCAGCGGGTGATCAGGATGGGGGCGGACAGCACGCCGGGCATGTTCAATTTTGCCGCGGTCTGTGCCAGCGGTGTCGGTACAGACCGCCGGGCACTGCGGCAGCGGGCGGAGTCGCTGTCGCCAGCTGATGCGATCAATATACAGTTCACCAGCGGTACTACCGGCAACCCCAAGGGTGCCACTCTCACCCATCTCAATATCCTCAACAACGGCAAGCTCGTCGGCGATGGCATGCGCCTGACGGAGCACGACCGACTGTGCATTCCGGTGCCCCTGTACCACTGCTTCGGCATGGTGATGGGTAACCTGGCGTGCATCACCCACGGTACGGCCGCGGTATTTCCGGGCGAGGCCTTTGACCCGGCGGCGACGCTGGCGACTGTGGCGGAGGAGCGCTGTACGGCACTGCATGGCGTCCCCACCATGTTCATTGCCGAACTCGACCTCCCCGATTTCAACGACTACGATCTCGGCAGTTTGCGCACCGGGATCATGGCGGGTGCCACCTGCCCGGTGGAGGTCATGAAGCGGGTGGTAAGCAAAATGCACATGGAGGATGTGCTCATAGCCTACGGCCAGACCGAGACCAGCCCCGTCAATCACATGACCTCGGCCGACGACTCCATCGACAAGCGCGTCAGCACGGTTGGCCGCCCGGCGCCCCATTGCGAGATCAAGATCGTCGATGCTGACGGCGAGATCGTGCCGGTAGGCGAGAAGGGTGAGATTTGCTGCCGGGGCTATGGGGTCATGCGGGGTTACTGGGATGACCCGGAGCGCACTGCGGAGACCATCGATCGCGATGGCTGGCTGCATTCCGGGGATATCGGCGTCATGGATGCGGAGGGCTATACCCAGGTCACGGGCCGGATCAAGGACATGATCATCCGCGGTGGCGAGAACATCTACCCGCGCGAGGTCGAGGAGTTTCTCTACACCCATCCAGAAATCCAGGAAGCGCAGGTCTTCGGGGTCGCTGACCATCGCTACGGCGAGCAGGTCTGCGCCTGGATCAAGCTGCGGGAGGGCTCTTCCGTGGAGGTGGAGCATATCCTGGAATACTGTGCCGGGCAGATCACCCATTTCAAGGTTCCGCGGCATGTGCGCCTGGTGGACGAATTCCCCATGACCGTGACCGGCAAGATCCAGAAATTCCTCATGCGGGAGCACATGTCCCGCGAACTGGGTATTGAGACAGGTAATCCTGGAGACGAAACGTGACCAACAAGACTCGATTGATTTCTTCACTGGTGGCGGCAGTATTGCTCGCGTGTCACCTGGGTGCACAGGCCGCAGGGTCGGCGGAAGCCATCATGGCGGCGAGCTGCGGCGGCTGTCACAGCCAGGATGACAGCGGCCGCTGGAGTCGCATCAGCGAACAACGCAAGACTCCCGAGGGCTGGCAGATGACGCTGGTGCGCATGCAGGAGATACACGGCGCCAGCATCGTTGACCCCGCAGGTGGCGAAGCCGGTGCCGCGATGCGCACGCTGGTCCGGCACCTGGCCGACACCCAGGGCCTGACTCCGGCTGAAAGCGCCCCCTGGCGCTATGTGCTGGAGCGTGAACTCAATACCGTTGAACAGCATGATTCTGCGATGTTCACGGAAATGTGCGCGCGCTGCCACTCGGGTGCAAGGGTTGGTCTGCAACGCCGCAGTGAAGAGGAGTGGCGTCATCTGGTGCACTTCCACCTGGGCCAGTTCCCCTCGGCCGAGTACTCGCTCATGGGGCGGGACCGGGACTGGCTGGGTATCGCCCTCAGCGACATGGTGCCCTGGCTGGCGCGGGAGTTTGCCCTGGACAGCGATGCCTGGACGCAGTGGCAGGCCCTGCCGCGGGAGTCGTTTGCGGGACGCTGGCGGGTGAGCGGGCACATGCCTGGCAAGGGGCTGTTTGCGGGCAACATGGTAGTGACGGACGGCAGTGACGGTGACTACCAGGTGGAGCTTGAGGGTGCGTTCGAATCCGGGGAGCCACTGGCGGGTGCCGGCAAGGCGCTGGTCTACAGTGGTCATGAGTGGCGCGCCAGCCTGACCCTGGACGGTGAGGTCTACCAACAGGTACTGATGGCGGAGCCCGGCAGCGGCCAGCTCGACGGCCGCATGTTCCGTCGCGACAACGTCGAATGGGGCTTGCGCATGCAGGCTGCCCGGTTGGACGGTGATGCCCGGATAATGGCCATGCAGCCATCCTATATCCGTGCAGGTACCGAGCAGCAACTGCTGTTGGTGGGTGCCGGGCTGGACCCGGAAGCCGGGATTGGCCTGGGCGCGGGGCTGGAAATCCTTGCTGTCACCGACCGCAGCGTCGACGGCATGCTGTTGCAGGTCCGGGCCGCAGCGGACGCAGCGGAGGGGACGCGTGCCATTAGTGTCGGCGAGGTCGGCGCAGAAGGGCTGGTGACGGTCTATCACTCCCTGGACCGGGTTGCAGTAGAGCCCGCCTACGCGGTGGCACGGGTGGGCGGCAACGGTGGTTCACAGCCGGTGGTGGAGGCCATGTTCGACGCTATTGGTTTCAGCGACGGACCCGATGGTGAAGCCGGTACCGCGGATGATATCAGGGTGGGGCCGCTGCCGGCCAAGTGGTCGGTTGCCCCCTTCGATGCGCAGGCCGCGGCGGATGAGGATGTACGTTTTGCCGGCGCCATGGACGCGGACTCGGGGGTGTTCACACCGGGAGCTGCAGGCCCGAATCCCGAGCGCAAGTACCAGACCAACAATGCGGGCAACCTGAAGGTGCTGGCGACTGTTGCGCAGGAAGATGCTCTCCTCGATGCCGAGGGCCAACTTATAGTGACTGTACAGCGCTGGAACAATCCACCCATACGCTAGTTTACCGGGGAGCAACCACCATGGGCGTGGCTTTGAATCTGAACGAGAACAATTTTCACCAGGTGGAAGTGGAAGGTCGCCAGCTACTGTTTCATATCCCCAGCAGTAGCCTGTTCGAAGCCGACGACACCCTGGATCGGGTCATTGCCGGGCTGCGGCAGTGGGGGCCACTGTCAGCGGAGGAGCTTGGCGAGCGGCTCGGAGGTGTCTCGGTGACAGAGGCGGTGGCGGAACTCGACAGCCTGGGGATCGTGAGTGGCGCTGCTGTCGGCACTGCGGGACGCCTGTCGATACCCGACAAGCTGCCGCTGACTACAGTCGTCCTCAACGTCAACACGGGCTGCAACCTGAGCTGTACCTACTGCTACAAGGAGGACCTGGCGACACCGACGGCGGGTGAAAAAATGCAGCTGCAAACCGCCATCGATTCCCTGGAGATGCTGCTGGCGCAGTCGCCGGAGCAAGCCCGCTACAACGTGGTTTTCTTCGGTGGCGAGCCCCTGTCCAACCTGCCCCTGATCCGCGAGGTGGTGGATTTTGCCGAGCAGCGTTTCGGAGCCCTGGGCAAACGCGTTGACTTCTCCCTCACCACCAACGCCACCATGCTGAACGCCAGTACCATTGACTATCTCGATAGCCATCGCTTCGGCATCGCCGTAAGTATTGATGGGCCCAAGGCCATCCACGATCGCAACCGGATTACTGTCGGCGGCCAGGGTACCTACGAAACCGTGGCTCGCAAGGTGGAGCTCCTGTTGTCCAGCTATCGTTCCCGGCCGGTGGGCGCGCGTGTCACACTCACCCGGGGCACCACCGATATCGAGCTTATCTGGGATCACCTGTTCAACGAACTGGGCTTTGCGGAAGTAGGCTTTGCACCGGTAACAGCGGGTGACATGGACAGTTTCAATCTTGCCGAAGAAGAGCTGGTGGCGGTTTTTGCCGGCATGAAGCGCCTGGGCGAGCGCTATGTCGAGGAGGCGCTGCAGCACCGCAATATCGGCTTTTCCAACCTGCACCAGCTGCTCACGGATATCCACGAAGGTACCAAGAAGGCACTTCCGTGTGGCGCAGGGTATTCCATGGTGGCGGTCGACAAGGATGGTGGCGTCAATCTCTGCCACCGCTTCACCGGTTCCGAGCTGCCGACCTTTGGTTCCGTCAGCGACGGTCGTGGCCTCGATGTGGCAGCCCTGGGAGAATTCCTTTCCCAGCGACTCGATCGCAGTGACACCGGCTGCAATACCTGCCATATCCGCAATCTGTGCTCTGGTGGCTGTTATCACGAGAGTTACCAGCGCTACAACGATCCGGCGCACCCTGTTTATCATTACTGTGAGCTGATGCGTGACTGGGTAGACTTCGGGGTGCGCGCTTACGCCCGTATCGCCGCCGCCAATCCCCGTTTCTTTACCGATTACATCACCCCCCGGAGGGCAAGCTGATGAAACACCTTAAGCCTTTGAATCACAAGGCACGGTTGCTGGACGAGGCAGCTGGCCCCGAGGGGATGGATGAGGTTGTTGCCATGCAGAGCGTGGTGGGCTGCACCGCGACCACGGATCCAGGCTGGGAGGTCGACATGTTTGGCGGTGTCGCGGGTCTCTGTCAGCCCATGGAGGCAGATCTTTACGGCTGTGCGGACCCGTGCTGGTGGCCCGCGCAGGTCCCGGATGTCATGGTGAGCTATCCCGATTGGGATGGTCAGGCACCTTCCGCAGGCAAGGACTGGCGCAAGCTTGACGCCGTTTTTCCCGACAGCGATTCATGAGGCAGGCAGACATGTTGAGAGGATTCAGAAACGCTGCAGGGTTCGGCCGCACCAGCCACGCCCTGCTGGTGATGAGCATGGCACTGCTGGCAGCAGGCTGTGATGCAGGGACTCAGTCCGATGCCCCGCGGCAGGAGAGCACCGCTGGTGATTTGATGGTGGTGATGAACAGGCCCAACAATCTGCATGTGATTGATCTCGGTGAGCGGCGCGTGCTCAGGACCTGCGAACTGCCGGGGGACTTCGGGCCGGGGACGGTGGTCGTGGCGCCCGATGGCAAAACGGCCTATGCCCTTACCAACCGCTTTGAAAATATCTATGGCGTCGCCATCGATAGCTGCGAAATCGTGTTTTCCGCACGCCAGTCCCACGGCCAGGAGCGGGTCAAGAGCTTCGCCGGTATCGCGGTCAGCAAGGACGGGCGGGAACTCTATACCCACCAGAGCCCCACGCGGCTGCTGACGGATCGCTACGAGGTCCAGGGTGCCCGCCTGGCGGTGTACGACACCACCGGTGGTCTTGACAGCCTGCCGGTCAGGACCCATGCGGCACCGCGCCAGGTCACCATCATGGCCACCGGTGAGGATGGGACCGTTTACCTCGGCGGCCGCGATATCTTCGCCATGGACCCCGCCAGCGGGGACGTTCACGTCGCCCTGCCCAGCCAAAGCGCGGATATAGCACTGGAGAGCCAGCGCGATGTGTTGTCAATCTGGCCCCTCGGTTCGGTCAACAACGAGATGGTGAGAATGTACTCCGCGGCACGTTTCCAGGATGAGTCGCAGGATATGGAAACCGCGGACTGGGTCTGGGGTTACGAGCGCATCGATCTGGGTACCGGCGCTGCCGAGGACCGGGTGTTTGGTCCGCTGGAAGTAGTGTTGTTCTCGGGGATGGCGAGGCCAGGCCGTCCGCAGGAGTTCTTCGGGGTGCTGACGCAGTTGAAGAAGTTTGATGTCGCGACGGCCGCGGAAGTCGCCTCGGTTGATCTTGAACACAGCTATTATTGCATCAACTTTGCCAGCGACGGCAGCGAGCTGTATCTGGCCGGCACATTCAACGATATCGCCATCTATGACCCTGACACCCTGGAAAAACTGGGTAATATCCAGCTCCCCGGCGGGGATATGTCGCTGGCCACTGCCCAGGTATTCAGGCGGGTGCTATAGCGTTTGCTGTTCCCCGACAGCTCCCGGCAGCCGCAATCCGCCAGCCGTGCCGCGGGCCTGCGCTGGCTGGCGGGGTTTCTCCTGCCCCACCGGATCGCTCTGGCGGGGTTGCTGTTGCTGTCGGTCACCTCATCCCTGCTGGTCCTGGTCCAGCCCTACCTGACAAAATTGCTGATAGACGACGCCCTGCTCGCAGGGCGGGCCGATGCGCTATTGGTCATTGTCGGGCTTATCCTGGGCGCCGGCCTGTTGGCAACGCTGCTGTCCGGCGTCAACCGCTACTATTACACCCGCCTGTCCGGGCGGGTACTGTTTGCCCTGCGGGAGTCGGTTTACCGTCACCTGCAGACCCTGTCACCGGCCTTCTTCAGCCGCAACCGTAGCGGAGACATCCTGGCGCGTCTCGATGGGGATGTGGCGGAACTGCAGCGATTTTCGGTCGACAGCCTGTATGCAGCGGTCAGCGCGCTGCTCGGGCTGGTGGGCACGATCGGATTCATGCTGCTGTTGAGCTGGCAGTTGACCATGGTGCTGGCTGTGATCGCGCCGTTGCAGTGGTTCTATCTCAGATTCATGCGTCCGCGAGTTCAGGACCAGACGCGCCAGCTGCGCGAGCGCTCCAGCGATATCTCGGCATTCCTGGTGGAAACCCTGCCGGCGATGAAGTTCATCCAGGGCATGGCAAGTGAGGGACGGGAGGCGCGCCGCCTGGGTGGGCTCAACGCTCGCTACCTGGACCGGCTGTTGCGGCTGCAGCTGGTCGAGTTCGCGACGGCGGCGGTGCCCAACACCTTGACGTCGGTGGGCCGTGCCGCTGTGTTCCTGATAGGGGGCTACTGGGTGATCCAGGGGCAGCTGGAACTGGGTTCGCTGGTCGCTTTTGCCAGCTATCTGGGCATGGCGGCGGGGCCGGTGCAGGGCCTGCTGGGCCTCTACATGGCGCTGGCCCGGGTGCAGGTCAGCCTCGACCGTGTGCGCTACCTGCTCGACGCGCCTCCCGATGTCGATGCCGGAGGCGCTGTGGAGCCGCCGCAACAGCTGCGGCAGGGAATTGTGCTCGATGCGGTGAGTTTCCACTATCCCCTGCACGATGAGGATGTGCTGCAGGGTGCTTCCCTGGAAATCCCCGCCGGAAGCAGCGTTGGCCTGCAGAGCCCCTCCGGGTCGGGCAAGACCACTATCGTCGACCTGTTGCTGCGCCACTACGATCCCCAGGCGGGAACCATCCTGGTGGACGGCATCAACCTGCGGCAACTTGACCTGGGTGCCTGGCGCAGCCGCATCGCCCTGGTGGCCCAGGACATCGTGCTGTTTCGCGGCTCCATTCGCGACAATATCCGTTACGCCAGGCCCGACGCCACCGATGTGGAGGTGGAGGAAGCGGCGCAGCGGGCCCGGCTCGGGGAGCTTGCAGAGCGCTTGCCCCAGGGCCTGGATACCCCGGTGGGTGATCGCGGTACGCGCTTGTCGGGGGGCGAGCGGCAGCGCATCGCCATCGCCCGTGCGCTGTTGCAGCGGCCGCTGCTGGTTATCCTCGACGAGGCAACCTCGGCGGTTGACCGGGACGTTGAGCAGGACGTGTTGGCGATGGTGGACGAGGTTTTCTCCGGGCAGACCCGATTATTGATAAGTCATCGGGATTCCGCGTTGGCACACTGTGATGGTCGTCTGTCGATCGTTGACCGCAAACTGGAACTGCGCTGGCACCGGGGCAGTCGATGAAGCGCCTGCGTGTTGGCGTCGTGGACAGTGGCCTGGACCTTGCGCTGTTGCCTGCTGTCATGGCGGGGCGGGCCTTCAGGATCGCGGGCGCTGGCCCCGGCGCAGTGACTGCCGCAGAGCCGCACGTCGACCGGCTGGGCCATGGCAGTGCCGTTGCCGGAGTGCTTCTGCAGCAGGTACCCGGCGTGGCGCTGCTCAACGCGCAGGTGTTTGACGACCGGCTCACCTGCAGCAGCCGCCAGGTGGTGGCGGCACTGGATTGGCTGATGGCTGAAGACGTGCGCCTGGTCAACCTCAGTTTCGGCCTGTTGCGGGATTGTCCCGAGCTTGCCGGGGCCTGTGCCCGGGCCCTGGCGCAGGGCATCGTCCTCGTTGCCGCCAGCCCTGCTCGCGGCGCCCCGGTGTTTCCCGCCAGCTATCCCGGGGTTATCCGGGCAACGGGAGACGCGCGCTGTGCCCCGGGAGAGCTTTCCCACCTGGACAGCCCGCAGGCGGATTTCGGGGCCTGCGTACGCGCCACCGGGTCCGGGCTTGCTGGCGCCAGCATCGGCTGTGCCCACGTCACTGTCGCGGTGGCGCAGTATCTGCTCGAGGAGCCCGATGCCAGCCTGCAGGAGATTTACGGTCAACTGGCTACCAGTGCGCGTTTTCGGGGGCCGGAGCGGCGCCGGCATTGATGGTCCGAGACGCGGGATGGATCGCTACAGGAGTCCATACCGTTGCAGCCAGGCCCGCACCAATTGCGCTTTCTGCGGCTCGGAAACGGTCTGTATTATCCTGTCCAGCAGCGCTTGGCGCCGTGCTTCGGTAGTATCTGGCAGGCTTTCCAGCAATGGCGCGACCCTGATACCCGCCACATGCCAGACGCCCAGGGGCTGGTCGCTGGTGATGGCTACCGGCGCCGCGCGAATGCGGTCCCCATCCAGCACGGGGGCTGTCTGCAGGCCGAGGAAGCGGGGCGGGATATCGCTGTGGGAGGGTTCATCGTCGGGCCAGTCGCGCCGCTGGCGCCAGAAGGGTTCCTGTGGCCAGCGTTGTTCCAGCCGATAGAAATCGCGTCCTGTCCGCGCAAAGCGCAGGAACAGGTGTTCCACCCGCTGCCGGTAAAACGCCTCCGCGACAGGACCGTCGTCGGGGTATTGCAGCAGGGTATTGACTACGGCCGGCGCAGCGAGTGCAGAGGACAGGGCCTGGAATACGCCGTTGCCGGAAAGCGGGTCCACGGCCATGGCGGCATCGCCGACACGCAGCACCGCGCCAGTGACCAACTCGTCCCGCAGTATTGAGGTGCTGCCCCGCGCGAAAACCGGCCCCGCTGGCGAGGTGCCGGCGATCCGCTCCAGGAGGTCCTGGTGGGGCTGGAGCAAGTCATTGAACCAACTGTCCAGGTCTTTGCGGGGGGGGAGTGCGCCATCCTCCGCACTGACTGTCAGCTGCAGAAACAGCCTGCCGCCATCAGTCCGGGCAAGCCAGGCCCAGCCTGATGGCAGGCTGCATAGATAACTGCTTCCAGGCCCGGGTTGCCCCTGCCGCACCTGTACCAGCGACACCGATTCCGGGCCGCGCAGCCGGTTGCCCCCACCGCCCGCCGCGCGGCCACGGGCATCGATGAGGAACGAGCATGCCAGCGTTGTGTTGCCACCGCTGGCCAGTCTGACTTGCAGCTCACAGCCACCGTTCTCCGGTGCCTGGATTGACCCGAGCTGTCCCGCCACGATCTCGACGCCGGCGCTGCTGACATCGCTCAGCAGTGCCTGGTCCAGCGCCTCCCGCAGTACCAGGTGTTCGCTATTGGCATCGTTGCTGGCGCCGTTCCAGGTCGCGCATCGAGGGCTGGCAGCACTGGCGCAGGCCAGCGCCGAGGGCAGTCCCGCCTGGCGCAGGCCCTGCAGCGCCCGCGCCGAAAAGCCCTCGCAACTCGGCCAGGGGCGTGGTGTCGCCAGCAGCAGCACCCGATAACCCAGTTGCTGCAAACCCAGCGCTGCGCAGCAGCCTGCAGGGCCGCCTCCGGCGACCACGATGTCCGATGGTCTGTTCACTGCTGTGACGGTTCCCGGTTTCTGTGCCGCTGGGTAGAGAGCATCATAGAAGCGGGTGCCCCGGCTGGCAATCGGAGGCGGGGAATTCGCGACACCGCGCTCCGCCCGGGCCCGGCACTGGCGGGTATCCCGCGGTTTGGGTATCCTGCGCCGCTCGCATCATCCTCCCGGGAGACAATGGTCATGCTTGAACACGTTTCGGTCGCCGCCGCCCTCAGGGGTGACCTGCCCCTGGGCAGCACAGTCACCGTTCGCGGCTGGCTGCGCAGCAAGCGCGATTCCAAGGCGGGTATTTCCTTCCTTGCCGTTCACGACGGTTCTTCGTTCGACCCGATACAGGCGGTGGTGCCGGCAAGCCTGGGCAATTACGAAAGCGAAGTACTGAAGCTGTCGACCGGGTGCGCGGTCTGTGTGCGCGGTGAACTGGTGGCCTCCCAGGGCCAGGGCCAGGCGCTGGAAATCCAGGCCAGCGAAGTCGAGGTGGTGGGCTGGGTGGAGGATGCCGAGGCCTACCCCATCGCCAAGAAGCGGCACACGTTCGAGTATCTGCGCACCCAGGCCCACCTGCGCCCGCGAACCAATACCTTCGGCGCCATCACCCGGGTCCGCAATACCCTGGCCAACGCTATTCACAACTACTTCTACGACCACGGCTTCCACTGGATCAACACGCCGATCATCACCGGCAGTGACTGTGAGGGGGCGGGGGAGCTGTTCCGGGTCAGCACCCTGGACCTGGCCAACCTGCCGCGCAAGCCCGACGGCAGCGTGGACCACAGCGAGGATTTCTTCGGCGGCGATGCCTTCCTTACCGTTTCCGGGCAGCTGGAAGTGGAGGCCTACTGCCTGGCCATGAGCAAGGTCTATACCTTTGGTCCCACCTTCCGGGCGGAGAACTCCAATACCAGCCGCCACCTGGCGGAATTCTGGATGGTGGAGCCGGAGATTGCCTTTGCCGATCTCGACGCCAATGCCGACCTGGCGGAGAGCCTGCTCAAGCATCTGTTCACGCGGCTGCTGGAGGAGCGCGAGGACGACATGGCGTTCTTCCAGCAGCGGGTGGACAACACGGTGATCGAGCGGCTGCGCACAGTGATCGACAGCCCCTTCGAGCGCCTGGACTACAGCGAGGCGATCCGCATCCTGGAGAACTGCGGCAAGTCCTTCGAGTTCCCGGTGGCCTGGGGTGTGGACCTGGCCTCGGAGCACGAGCGCTACCTGGCGGAAACCCATGTCGGGCGCCCGCTGGTGGTGATGAATTACCCCAGGGACATCAAGGCCTTCTACATGCGCCTGAACGATGACGGGCGCACGGTGGCGGCGATGGACGTGCTGGCGCCGGGCATCGGCGAAATCATCGGTGGCAGCCAGCGGGAGGAGCGCCTGGAGGTGCTGGATGCACGCATGGACCCCCACTTGCGCGAGGAGCTGTGGTGGTACCGGGACCTGCGCCGCTACGGCACCGTACCCCACGCCGGTTTTGGCCTGGGTTTCGAGCGCCTGCTGAACTACGTGACCGGGATGGAAAACGTGCGCGACGCCATTCCTTTCCCGCGCACGCCGGGTAACGCCAGTTTTTAGGCCGGGAGGATGCTGCCGCGCTTATTCCGCGGCGGTTTTGGGCGGCTTCAGGCCGCTGTCGGGGCGCAGGCGAAACAGCGCCTGGTAGTCGTTGTCAGTGTCCGTACCGGTGTAGTCCAGCTCCACCACCTGCTCCAGTTGGAAGCGGCGGGTGGTGCTGGTCAGGCTGGCTGTCCACTTGTCGTAGCTGAATTTCTCCGGGTCCTTGCGCAGGTCGACAAAGCCCTCCAGGCCGCAGTCCACCAGGCGTACGCTGAAGCCGGAACTGTTGACGTGGATGATACGGCCACTGAAACCTGTCGTCTGCGACGCCGCCTGGCGGGCCAGGTACTTGCTCGCCAGCCAGCGCTCTGCTTCCCGGGTGGCGGCGCGGGCGTTGGCAAGTCGTTCCTTGAGGACGGCCAGCTGTTCCCGGGTCACCAGGTTGGGCTGCTTGCCGTGCAGTGCGGCCTTGATCTGCAGGTGGACCAGGAAGTCGACGTACTTGCGCAGCGGCGAGGTGCAATTGGTATAGCACTCCAGCCCCATGCCCATGTGCAACCCGGCCCTGGTGGACAGCTCGGCCCGGGTCAGCAGGCGATTGACCATGGCGCGCAGGGGCAGGCTATTGGCGCTGCCCGCCAGGTGGCGCATGATGTCGCGGTAGCCCTCGCGGCTGGCGGGGTCCAGCTCCGCGGCTTCCGGTGCATGCAGGGTCAGGAACTTGCGGCACTCGTCGATACGGTCGGCGCGAAAGCCCGGGTGGGTGACGAAGGGGCCACTGGCCTCGCGCTCGGCCAGGAAGCGGGCCGCGCAACGGTTGGCAGCGATCATGCACTCTTCCACCAGCTTTTGTGACAGCAGCTTGTCATGGGGCTCGATGGACTCAATCTGCTTGCGGTCATTGAGGATCCAGCGGAACTCCCGGCGATCCTCCATCACCAGTTCATCGGCCTCGCGGCGACCGCGCAGGGCCCGGTAAACCTGGTACAGCGCCTCCAGCGGGCTGGCGTGGCTCATCAGGTCGTCGCCATTGCCGTTCAGGTAGCGGTCCACCGCGAAGTAGGACAGTTTGGCCCGGGAGCGCACGGTGGCTTCGATAAACTCGAAACTGCCGACCTCGCCGCTGTCGCTGACAGCGACCTTGCACACCAGGGCGGCGCGGTCATTGCCCTCGGACAGGGCGCAGGTGTCCTGAGCCATCTGCTCCGGCAGCATCGGCAGCACGTCGCCGTGGAAGTAGACCGAGGTGCTGCGGGCGGCGATGTCCTGTTGCAGGCTGGAACCCTCGGGAATCCAGGCGGTGGGGTCGGCGATGGCAACGTAGAGGGTCCAGCCGTCGCTGCTGATATCGGCGTAGAGGGCGTCGTCGATGTCCTGGGTCTTGGCGGCGTCGATGGAGACGAACTCGAGATCGGTCAGGTCCCGGCGGCGCTCGGTTGCCAGCGGCCGGCATTCGGCAAGCTGTTGCTCCATGTCCTTCAGGGCAGGCGTGCTCCAGGCTGGAGCCAGCCGGTACTTGGCCATGCAGTACAGGTTTTCGATGCCGGGAGTGTCGTCATTGCCCAGTACCTGGAGGATCTTGGCCTGGGGTTTGCCATCCCGGATAGGGTGGCGAAGTATGGCGCAGCGGACGTAGTCGCCCTCGCGCACGCCGTTGCGGGCGTGGGGGGGAATGAACAGCCAGCGCTTGAGCTGGGGCAGGTCCGGCTGCACGAACAGGGCATTGCCCTTGCGCACGCAGCGGCCGCTGAAGTCCCCCAGCGGGCTGTCGACAAGCTTTTCGATAGCGGCGATGGTCTTGTTGTCGCCGGAGGGGCGGATACAGACCCAGACCCTGTCGTCCGGGAAGGCCTTGAGCATCTCGTCCGGCGGAATGAAGACTTCCCGACCATCGTCAAGCACAGCGAAGCCGTAGCGGGACTGGGTGCCCTTGATCACCGCTTCGGCCCGCTCTTTCTCGGCCTCCATCTGGGATTTAAGGCCCTTCAGCTGGGCGAGTGAGTCCGGGTTGAGCATCGCGGGGTAACGTCTTTGGCTGGGAATGGATGAGCCGGCTATCGTAGCCGAAAAGATCGGCCCTGTCAGGATTCGCTGTGCGAGGCGGGCACATGCACCGAACTGGGGCGGTATTGTGCGTTGACATTCTCCCGGGCAGGGTTTGTAATTTAACCAACGCTGTGGTTTCGCCCAAACCGGGAAGCGCTTTTGAATACACGCTGTTCGCTTCGTTCAACCCCTGCCCGGCCCCCGTCGCCGGTATCCTGCCCGACCCCCTTGCCAGCCCTGTCACCGTCACCCGCCCCCATGAGGAATCCGCTATGGACTCAGGCTCGCCCCTGCGCGTAGAAAAAACCACCCTCAAAGCCGTGGTCAAGAAAACCTATGTCCTGGACACCAATGTCCTGCTGCACGACCCCAACGCTGTCACCGCCTTCAATGAACACCACATCGTGATCCCCATGACCGTGCTGGAGGAGCTGGATCACATCAAGGACCGGCACGAGAAGACCGTCAGCCGCGAGGCCAGGATAGCGATCCAGATCATCGACAAGGTGGTCGACGCTGCCTCGCCCCGGGACATCCAGGAAGGGGTACCCATCCCGGGCAGTAACCTGGAAGGGGCGCTGGGCACCCTCGCCATCTACCCGGACCAGCTGCTCAGCGATGCCAGCGACATTCCCTATCTCGACGCCACCCAGGACCAGGCCAACGACAACCGCATCATCAACGTGGCGCTGCGCCTGCAGGCGGAGAACCCCGGCGCCTTCGTCTGCCTGGTGACCAAGGACATCAACATGCGGATCAAGGCCAAGGGTTCGGGCCTGGTGCACGTGGAGGACTATCGCCGCGATCGGGTGCTGGATGATATCGATCTGCTGGCCCGCGGTTACGAGCACGTGGAGGGTGACTTCTGGTCCGGGATCTCCGAGGTCGACACCCTGCGCGAGGGCGATTGCACCCTGCACCGGATTCCGCGGCGCTCGCTGCCCGGCGCCTACCCCAATATGTTCGTTTACGACGACCAGGACTTCATGGCTTTCGTCAAGCGCATCGACAGTGACTATGTCTACCTGCGCTGTGACAGCCGCGACAAGCTGATGCACCGCCGCTTCTGGGGGCTGGCACCGCGCAATCTGGAGCAGGCCATGGCCATGTCCCTGCTGGAGAATGACAGCGTCGACATGACCGTGATGACCGGGCCTGCCGGTTCCGGCAAGACCCTGCTGGCCCTGGCCTATGGCCTGCATGCAATCCTGGAGCAGAAGCGGTTCAGCAAGCTTATCGTGGCCCGCTCCACCCCGCCCATTGCCGAGGATATCGGCTTCCTCCCCGGTACCGAGGAGGAGAAGATGGCGCCCTGGCTGGCGGCCTTCGACGACAACCTGGAGATCCTGCACGGTACCGACGAGTCCTGCCATGGCAGCATCGCCTATGTGAAGGAGCGGGCCAACATCCAGTTCAAGTCGCTCAACTTCATGCGCGGGCGCTCCTTCAACAACGCCTACATCATTATCGATGAAGCCCAGGGCCTGACCCAGTTCCAGCTGAAATCGGTGATCAGCCGGGTGGGGGCCGACTCGAAGATCGTGGTGCTGGGCAACCTGGCGCAGATCGACAACAAGTACATCTCACCCCTGACCTCGGGGCTCACCTACCTGGTGGAAAAGACCAAGGCCTACCCCCATGCCGGCATCATGCACGTCAACGGCATTGTCCGCTCCCGACTGGCGGCCTTTGCGGAGGAGAACCTGTAAGTCGGGTGCATTAATCAGTATCATTGAGGCGCCCGGATCCGGTCCGGGCGCTTCGTCCCTGTTTCTAGCTGGATATTCATGAAAAAGTTTCTGTTTGGCAGGCGCATGTGGCTGATGCTGTTGGCCACCCTGCTGGTTTTTGGTGGGCTGTTTGCCATGCAGTGGTATGGCCAGCAGATGACGAACCGGGCCATGGACAACATGCCGCGGCAGCGGGTGACCATCACCGCCACCGCGGCGGAACGGGTGCAGTGGCAACCCGGCGTCGATGCCGTGGGTACCCTGGCGCCCATCAACGGCGCACAGCTGGCGCTGGAGGTGCCCGGCATCATCGCCCGGCTGAACTTCGACAACGGCGCCACGGTGGCGGCGGGGGATGTGATCCTGGAGCTCAGCGCGGCGCCGGACCGGGCCGAACTGGCAGTGCTGGAAGCGGCGCAGGCCCTGGCAGCTGCGGAGCTGAAGCGGGCCGAGTCCCTGCTGCGCGAGCGCAACATTTCCGAGTCGGAACTGGACCGGCGTGCCAGCGAGCTGGACCAGGCCCGGGCCCGGGTCACGGCGCAGAAGGCGCGGATCGAACAAAAAACACTGCGCGCCCCGTTTGCGGGCCGGCTGGGCATTCGCCGCGTCAATGTCGGTGCGTATGTGCTGGCGGGGGATCCGATTGTCGAGCTGCAGGCGCTGGACCGGCTCTACCTCGATTTCACCCTGCCCGACCGCCACATTCCGCAACTCACGCCTGGCATGGCACTAACGGCGCGGGTCCAGGCGCTGGGGCCGGAGACCTTCAGTGGTACCCTCAACGCCATCGCTCCGGCCGTTGACCCGGATACTCGGAACATCGCCCTGCAGGCGCTGGTCGACAACCCCGGCGAACAGTTGCGGCCGGGCATGTTCGCCCGGGTCAGCCTGCTCCTCGGGGAACCGCGCGACCAGATCGTGGTGCCGGCGACGGCCATTTCCTATCGCCCCTACGGCAATTCTGTCTACGTCGTGGAGCAGCAGGACGACGGCCAGAGTACGGTACGGCAGCGATTCGTCGAGCTGGGCCCGTCACGGGGTGACATGATTGCGGTGGCGTCAGGCCTTGAGGCCGGTGAGGTGGTGGCTACCAGCGGGCTGCTGAAGCTTGATGGCGGGGTGCCGGTGCAGGTGGACAACAGCTCGCCTCCGGCGAGCAGTTTGCAGCCGCAACCGGAAAATCGCTGACCGTGGCGTTCACCGACCTGTTTATCCGCAAGCCGGTGCTGGCCACCGTGGTCAGCCTGTTCCTGGTGGTGCTGGGGCTGCGCGCCGCCGGGGAACTCAACGTGCGCGAATTTCCGCTGCTGGAAAACGCGGTGATCACGGTGTCGACCACCTACACCGGTGCCGACGCGGAGCTGATCAAGGGGTTCATTACCACGCCCCTGGAGCGGGAGATCGCCACCGCGGAGAATATCGACTACCTGACCTCCAACAGCACCCGCGGACTCAGTGTGATCTCGGCCCATGTACGTACCGGCGCCAATCCGGACGAGGTGCTGACCCAGGTCGTCACCAAGGTCAATAAACTGCGCAACGAGTTGCCCCGGGAGTCGGAGGATCCGGTGCTGACCCTCGCGGTGGGGGAGCAGGTGGGCACCATGTACATCTCCTTCTCCAGCACTGAATTGCCCATCAACCGGGTCGCGGACTACGTGATCCGGGAAGTGGAGCCCAAGCTCGCGACTTTGCCCGGGGTGCAGCGCGCCAGCGCGGATACCACCGATATCTTCGCCATGCGCATCTGGCTGGACAGCGAGCGGCTGACGGCGCTGGATCTCACCGCCAGTGACGTGCGAGCGGCGCTGCAGGCGAACAACGTGCTCTCCGCGGTGGGGGCTACCCGCGGCAGCATGGTCGAGGTCACGCTCAAGGCCAACACGGACATCACTTCGGAGGCGGGCTTTCGCCAGCTCGTGCTGAGGGAAAAGGATGGCGCCATTATCCGCCTGCAGGACGTGGCCACGGTGGAGCTGGGTTCCGAAGCCTACAGCAGCTCCGCCATGGTCATCGACCAGCGTGCGGTATTCGTGCCCATCAGTGTTGCCAGTGACGCCAATGCCCTGGAGGTGATCGCGGGGGTGCGGGAAGTCTACGAGCGGGACATTCTGCCCAGCCTGCCGCAGGGAATAGAGGGCAGCATCAACTACGATGCCACGGTCTATATCGAGGCCGCCATCAGCCAGGTTCAGGCCACCATCGTCGAGGCGATGCTGATCGTCATCCTGGTGATCTTCCTGTTCCTGGGCTCCATGCGTTCAGTGCTGATCCCGGCCGTGGCGGTGCCCCTGTCCCTGGTCGGTGCCCTGTTCCTGATGTTGCTGATGGGGTTCAGCATCAATCTGCTGACCCTGCTCGCCTTCGTCCTCGCCATTGGTATCGTGGTGGATGATGCCATTATCGTGGTGGAGAACATCCACCGCCACATCGAGCATGGCATGACGCCCACGGAGGCTGCGCTCAAGGGTGCCCGGGAGCTGGCCTGGCCCATCGTCGCCATGACCACCACCCTGGTGGCGGTGTACCTGCCCATCGGCTTTATCGGTGGCCTTACCGGGACCCTGTTTACTGAATTTGCCTTCACCCTGGCCGGTGCGGTACTGATCTCCGGCGTGGTGGCCCTGACCCTGTCGCCGATGATGTGCGCGAAGATGTTGCAGAGCACTGAGGACAGCGCCGACAACCGCCTCGAGCGCTGGCTGGATCGACGCTTCGAGGCCCTGCGCCGGGTCTACCAGCGGGACCTGGACCGGGTGCTGGATGACCGTGCGGGGGTGCTGGTGTTCGGGGCCGTGATCCTGGCGTCCTGCTACTTTCTGTTCGTCAGGTCCCCCGCGGAACTGGCCCCGGCGGAAGACCTGGGCCTGATCTTCTACCTCGCCGAGTCAGACCCCTACGTGACCCTGGAGTATATCGAGCAATACAGTGCGGAGATCGGCCAGATTACCCGCGACACGCCGGAAATCGCGGTCAACTTCCTGTTCAACGGGGAAAATCCCGGGGGCAGTGGCGGCAACAATGGCGCTTTTGGCGGTTTCATCTTCAAGCCCTGGGGCGAGCGCGAACGCAGCTCCACCGAGGTCCTGAACGAGACCATCCAGCCCCGCACCGCGGCCATAGCCGGACTCCAGGTCAACGCGGTGAACCCGCCACCATTGCCTTCCCCCGGCATTTTTCCGGTGGAGTTCGTGATCAACAGTACGCTGGATTACCTGGTGCTGTACGACAGCGCCGAGGCGGTGCTGGCACGGGCCCGTGCCAGCGGCAAATTCATCTTCATAGACCAGAACCTGCAACTGGACAAGCCGCAGCAGCGCATTCGTGTCGACCGCGAAAAGGCCGCCCTGCTGGGGGTCAGCATGCAGACCCTGAGTGATGACCTCTCCGCCCTGCTGTCGGGTGGATTCGTCAATCGCTTTGCCATGCACGACAGGTCCTACAAGGTTATCCCCCAGGTGCGCAGGACCCAGCGTCTGAACCCGGAAGACCTGGGCAACTATCATACGCGTACCGGAAGCGGGAAGCTGATCCCGCTGGCGACCCTGGTCACTCTGGAAGATGAGGTGACACCGCGGGTGTTGCCAGGCTTCCAGCAGCTCAATGCGGTGACGCTGAGCGGGCTGCCTCGCCCCGGCGTGCCGCTGGGCGAGGCCCTGGCGACCCTGGAATCCATCGTCGCCGAGGAGTTGGGTCGCGAGTACGGCGTCGACTACGCAGGGCTGAGCCGCCAGTTCAAGACCGAAGGCAGCACCCTGATTGCCAGCTTCTTCTTTGCGCTGCTGTTGATCTACCTGGTGCTGGCGGCCCAGTTCGAATCTTTCCGGGACCCGTTCATCATGCTGGTGACCGTGCCCATGTCGATCTCCGGAGCGTTGCTGTGCCTGAATATTCTGGCCCTGTTCCAGGTCAATGGTGCCACTCTCAACATCTACAGCCAGGTCGGGCTCGTCACCCTGATCGGGGTGATTTCCAAGCACGGCATCCTCATTGTGGAATTCGCCAACCGCCTGCAGGATGAAGGCATGGCCAAGCGCGAGGCCATCGAGGAGGCGGCCTCGGTGCGCCTGCGGCCGGTGTTGATGACCACCGCGGCGCTGGTGCTGGCGATGGTGCCGCTGCTGCTGTCCTCGGGCCCAGGGGCCGGCGCGCGCTTTTCCATGGGGCTGGTGATCGCCTCGGGGATGACGATCGGTACCCTGTTCACACTCTATGTACTACCCGCTGTTTACATGTACCTGGGCCGTGATGTCGCCGCCCGCAACCGCCAGCTGGTACAGAAGGAGCATCTGAGCTCATGAAAACCCTGTTCGTGATGATGCAGTATTTACTGCCGCAGCAGCTGCTGTCCCGGCTCACCGGGGCCCTGGCTGAACTGCGCCATCCCCGCTGGCTCAAGGACCTGATGATCAGCGCCTTTATCAGGGCCTTCGGTGTGGACATGACCGAGGCCGAGGAGCCTTACCCCGAGGCCTATCCCAGTTTCAACGCCTTCTTTACCCGGCCTCTGCGTCCCGGCGTGCGGCCCCTGGCGGAGGCCGATATCGTCTGTCCGGCAGATGGCAGCATCAACCAGATTGGCCGCATTGAAGAGTTCAGCCTGCTGCAGGCCAAGGGTCGCCGCTACTCGACCTGGGCCCTGTTGGGCGGTGATGAGGCACGGGCGGCACAGTTTCGCAACGGCCACTTTGCCACCATTTACCTGTCGCCCCGGGATTACCACCGGGTACACATGCCGATCGACGGTGAACTGGTGGCTACCCGCTATATTCCCGGCAAGCTGTTCTCGGTCAATGCAACCACGGCGGCCGGGGTCGAGCGCCTGTTCGCTCGCAACGAGCGCCTGGTCTGCTACTTCGATACCGCGGCGGGGCCCATGGCCATGGTACTGGTGGGTGCGATGGTGGTGGCAGGTATAGAAACGGTGTGGGAAGGGCAGGTGGCGCCACCGCCCCGGGCCATGCTGCACCGCGATTATCGCGAGGTGCCGGCTCCGGTGCGTCTGCTCAAGGGTGAGGAAATGGGGCGCTTCAAGCTCGGTTCAACCGTTATTCTGCTGTTCCCCGAAGGTCGCATGGACTGGTCGCCTGACTATGTCGCAGACTCTGCAACGCGCCTGGGCGAGACTCTGGGCAGTCTCGCCGCCGCACCGGGAGAAGACCCTGCGGCGGCTCAGGCGGGCTGACCCAGGGTAGTCACGATATGGCGGTAACTGGCCAGCCGGGTCGCGCTGATGGCGCCGGCCTCGACCGCGGCCAGGATCGCACAGCCCGGCTCGTGCTCGTGGCTGCAGTCGCGAAAGCGGCAGCGGCCCAGTAGTGGCTTGAATTCCCGAAAACCCTGCTCGATCTGCTCCCGGCTCATGTGCCAGAGGCCGAATTCGCGAATCCCCGGCGAGTCGATCAGGCTGCCGCCGGCGGGCAAGTGGAACAACTGGGCGGTGGTGGTGGTATGCACGCCTTTCTGGCGCAGCTCTGACAGGGCTCCGACCCGCAAACCCGCAGCGGGCAGCAGGGCATTGACCAGTGAGGACTTGCCGACCCCCGACTGCCCGACAAAGATGCTGATCCGGTCCCGCAGTGCCTCCTTGAGCAGGGTCAGGCTGCCACTGTGGCTGCTCACTTCCAGCAGCCGGTAGCCCAGGGTCGGGTAGATGGCCAGTAGCGACTGCAGCCGCGCGCGCAGCTCAGGATCCAGGTCCAGCAGGTCCGACTTGTTCAATACCAGGACGGGCTCAATGCCCACTGCCTCGGAAGCCACCAGGTAGCGGTCAATGAGGTTGGCGTGAGGCTCCGGAAAAGGTGCAATCACCACCAGGATCTGGTCGATGTTGGCTGCGATCGGCTTCAGCTTGCCATAGGGATCCGGGCGCCGCAGCTCGCTGTGGCGTGGCTCCCTGGCGACAACCACCCCGGTGGTATCGCCGGCGCACCAGATAACGCGGTCGCCGGTGACCAGGCCATCCAGGTTGGCCCGCAGGTGACAGCGCCGGGTGCCGCCATCGTCCGCTTCTACATCGACCTGGGTGCCGAAGTGGGCAATCACCAGGCCAGTCTGCTCGGCACCCAGCTCACCCGCGCCGAGGACCTCCTCCCCACGCGCGCCGCGGCGCTGGGCCCGGGCCGTGCGCTCATCCTGGATCTTGCTGATGCGCCAGCTCTGCTGACGACTCAGTTTACGTTTGCTCATGCGGGTCATTATTGGGTGCCGGCATGGCGCTGTACAGGCAATTTGTTACACTGCGGCGAGGAATGTGGGAAGAGAACGGGCACATGCAACGACCGGACAACCTGATCTGGGTGGATCTCGAGATGACGGGTCTCGATCCGGACCGGGACGTGGTGATTGAAATTGCCTCCATTGTTACCGACAGCGAGCTCAACACGCTCGCTGAGGGTCCCGTGATTGCGATCCATCAGCCAGATGCGGTGCTGGCAGCCATGGACGACTGGAACACCACACATCATACGCGCTCCGGCCTGGTCGAGAGGGTTCGCACGAGTACCGTTGATGCAGCGGCCGCCGAGGACCAGACCCTGGCTTTCCTGCAGCAGTGGGTGGTTGCCGGCAGTTCACCCATCTGCGGCAACAGCATCTGCCAGGATCGCCGCTTCATGGTCCGGCACCTGCCGCGTCTCGAACGCTACTTCCACTACCGCAACCTCGATGTCAGCACGCTCAAGATATTGATGCAGCTCTGGCGTCCCGAGCTGGAGCAGGGCATCGTCAAGGCTGGCAGCCACCAGGCCCTGGAGGATATTCGCGAGTCCATAGCGGAGCTGCGCTACTATCGGCAGCACTTTTTGCGGGTCGGCGCGGACCCTGGTGGCAGATAAAAACAACCCTCGCGCTTTCACAGTGCGCTGGCTTTCAACTATAGTAGCAAGAAATAATAAACAGCAGGTTGACTTGGCCTGGGCCGAACTTTCGGGGATAGGGGGCTTCGCGTGAAACAAGCAGTGATTGGATGCGCGGTACTCAGCGTGCTGGTGTCGGCCTGCGCTCCGACTCCGGTGCAGGAAGCGCCGCCACCGGAACCGGAGGTTGTGACCACTGAAGAGCCGGTGTTCAGCGCGCAGCCGGGCCTCTCGGCGCAGGAGCGGTTCCGTGCCGCACTGGGCCTGCTGGAAGCCGGCAATGCCGGCCAGGCCCGCGCCGAGCTGATTGCCTATCTGGAGGAAAAGCCGCGCAGTGCCGTGGCCAGAGACCTGCTGCGACAGATCGAAGCAGGTCCCCTGGAATACTATCCGTCGGAGTATCGCGAAATTGCCCTCGCATCGGGAGAGTCCCTGTCCACGCTGGCGCAGCGCTACCTGGGTGACGTGTACCAGTTTCATGCATTGGCCAAGTACAACAACATCGCGGAGCCGCGGCGGCTGCGCGCTGGCCAGACTCTCAGGATCCCCCTGACCGACACCGCCATTGCCGCGTTTGCGGTCGATGACGACCCCGAGGCCACGGCCCGCGAAGTCGCCGCCAGGGCCGAGGCCGAGGCTGCGGCCGCGGCTGAGCAGGCCGCCGCTGCAGAAGGGAGTACCGCTGCAGACTCCAGCTCTGCAGACGCCGTTGCTGAAGCAGGTGAGGCCGAGGTAACCGCCGGGGCCGCGGTTGAGGATGCCGAGGTCCTGCCGCAGCCCGCGCTGGCGCCGACAGTGGCGCAGGCACCCACCGCCAATCCTGCAGACCTGCACCGGGAGGCACTGAATGCCTTCCGGGCCCAGAATCTGGAGAAGGCCATCAGTCTCTGGGACCAGGTGCTGACGCTGGATCCGGAACATGAAAATGCGGGGCTGTACCGGGCCCAGGCGGTGGAGCTGCAAAACCGACTGCGGCAGCTGAACTGACCTCCGGCATGGGCCGTTCCAGGGAGTCCGCATTGCTGACATTGTACCGCGAATTGCGGCGGCGCAAGGTGTTCCAGACCTGTTTTCTGTATGTCTTTGCGGCCTGGGGCAGTCTGCAGATCATCGATGTGCTGTTCCCCCTGCTGGACCTGGATGGCGACGAAATCTCCCGGATCATTTTTGTCCTGACAATAGCGGGTTTCCCGGTAGCGTTTGCCCTAGCCTGGTTTTTCCAGATTACCCCCGACGGCGTCGTGCGCTCGGCGCCCTTTGTTGAGCGGCGAGTGCTATCCAATGTCCCGCCACTCAACGACCGCCGTGCCTCGGGGAGGCCCCGGTATTTTCGCAAGACCGATGCAGTGCCGGAGCATGAATGGACGCTGTCCGCGGAGACGGGGCCCCTGGCAGGGCTGAGTTTCGGGGTGGACCGCTCGTTGGTGCTGGGGCGTTCCCTGGAGAGCGACATTGCGGTGGTCAGTCCCCATGTATCGCGTCAGCACGCGCGCCTGGATCTTGACGACGGCCAGCTCATGATCGAGGACCTGGGGTCCGCGAACGGCACGGTGGTAAACGGGCGGCCCATGAAGGGGCGCTGCGCGCTGCAAAACGAGGATGAGATCCGCTTTCACGATATTGTGTTCCGGGTGAGCCGCAGCTACGCCAACGCCCACCGCGGGGTGGAACTGCACGACAAGACCACGTTTATCGAAGTACCGGCCGACCGGGACGACAGCGGTGGCGGCCGGGCCTGACCGGGTTGGCTCAGGAGTCCTTGCGGGTAGCCTGGATCCGCGACAGGTTGCGCTGCAGGTTGCGCGCCTGTTGCAGCCGCAGGCTGGCGTTGCGATTCTCCGGGTTGTAGCGCAGGGATTTCTCCAGGGCGTTGATCGCTGCCTCAAGGTCGCTCTGGAGCAGGCCGCTGCCGGTTTTCAGCCACTCCTCACTCAGCTCCCCCCGCAGCGCGACCACCCTTGCCAGCAGTGGGTCCTCCGCCAGCGGCTGGGCGGCGAGGGCGGCATGCACATGGTCCAGCTCCAGCTCCCGGTCGCCGGCAGCCTCTGCCAGCCGCAGGTGCGCCTCGCGCAAGTGGTTGGCATCCGCGCTGCCCGGTTCTGGCGGCGTCTCCCCGGCGCGGTCCACCAGATCACGGTAACGCCCGTCCCGGTACAGTGCGGCCAGGGTCGGCGGCTGTGCGGGTGCCGCGGCCGCCTGTTCCGGCGTGGGCGTGGCTCGCAGGGCGTACTCGCTGTCGCTCTTGTTCCGGGCCTCGGCCACTGCGCGTGCGGAAAATTCCCGGCGCAGGTGCGTGACAGCGGTCTCCTCCCCGGGGCTCAGGGCCAGGGCGGTCAGCATCCAGCGGTCCCCCTCGCGGCGGTTGCCGCGGGCGTAGGCGGCCTCCCCCCGCTGTACCGCTTCACGGGTGCGGACGGCAATTTCCGCTTCCAGCGCGGCAATCGCCGTTCGCGCGCGCTCCGCCTCGGCGGGTACCAGCAGCAGCGTACGCCAGCGGGCCAGCGCCTGGGCCAGGTCGCCGCCTTCGCGGGCCGCCTCTGCCGCCGTGACCTGGCGGCTGGCAAAACCGGAGATACCGGCCGCCGCGTCGCGGTCCGGGGGCGAGCTGCTGCAGGCGCCCAGTAGCAGCATGAAGACGGCGGTCGGTACTCGCATCAACGCAGCGGCACTTTCTTGAAGCCAGCGACGAAGTTTTTGAAATCCTGCAGGCTGTGATGATCGTAGATCATGGTCCGATGCAGGAGGTAGGGGTCGGTAAAGACCGTGTTGTCGCCGCGCGTGACGGTGGCGGCGAGACGGAAACCGGCCCGGGCCAGCTCGTCGGCGGCAGTTTCGCTGCTATTGCCATAGGGGTAGGACAGGTAGACCGGGGCCGTGCCAAGCTGGCGCTGGAACAGCGGCTTGGGATCGCTGATTTCCTCCCGCAGACGAGCGCGATAGGCATCTTCAGACTGATCCTCGGGCAGCCGCGACAGGCTGGCGTGGCTCTTGCCGTGGGACTGGATCTCGACCAGGCCGCTGGCAGCCATCTCCTGCAGCTGCGCCCAGCTCAGGGCCTTGCCGCCGCCGATAAAATCCGGGTAAATGAACAGCGTGGCCCGGGCCTGGTAGCGCTGCAACAGGGGCCAGGCGACATCGTAGACGGAGTGGTAACCGTCGTCGATAGTCAGCACCACGGCCTTGTCGGGAACAGGTTCGCCACGGGCGAGAATTGCCTCGATGTCGGCCATGGTCAGGGTCTGGTAGCCGTTGTCGGCGAGGTAGCCGAGCTGCTGCTCGAAATCAGTGGCGGCAAGTTCGAGCTGGTGGCTGGCGCGGTCCCCGGGGGCGAATTGGTGGTAGCACAGTATGGGCAGGGTGCGGTAGCCGTTGGTGTAGACCGAGGTTGGATTGACCGGGCGCAGCGGCACCGCGAGCACATCCCCGGCCCGGGGCATAGCGCCGCTGTTCAGTTCCCGCACCTGCCAGCCGTCGCCGGCGTTGTCCAGTACTGCAGCCGCGACTTCCCCCCAGCTCAGGTCCCGCTCCAGGCGCACCAGGGCGGTGTCGCGATTGCTGTCCAGCAGCACCACACCGGAGCCGTCGTCGGTGACCGGCGCGGTGCCGCAGGCGGCGAGGCAGAGCGCCGCCACCAGCCCCAGCAGGGCGCTGCTAGGCCGGTTTCTGGTCACTGTCGCTGACCTGCACGATGGTGTGGTCGTCGACCATGCTGCGCGTGATGCCGCTGACATCAAGCCCCTTGTCCGCGCCGGGGGTGTCGTGCAGCGAACCCTCGGTAAAGGCCGTGCCCTCCAGCTGTTTCTCGACCCCGTCCGCCAGGTGGTTGACGGCGTGGAACAGGTCGCCGAATTCGTCCCCCCGCTGGCGTGAAATGCGGGTTTCCAACTGACCGGAGCCGAGCAGGTTCAGGGCGGAGGTGGCGAGCTTGAGATTGCGCGCGATGAGCTTGTTGAAGATGTAGATAACCAGGGATACCGCCAGCACGATGGCAAAGCCCAGTACCACCATCATGCGCTTGGTGGTATCGAGGGCGGCTTCCAGGGGGGCCCGGTCGACCCCCAGGTCGACACGCCCTACCACGGTCTGGTTGAACAGCACCGGCAGGCGGAAATTGAATACCCGCTCGAGTTCCTGCGCCCGGCTGCCATCGCGGTGACTGAGTACTTCCCGCTGGATCCCGCTCGGTTCCCAGGGGCTGCCGATGAGGCTGTCGTCGCTGGCGCTGCGGACGATGCCCTCGTGGTCGGCCACGATCAGGTAGCGGAAGGTGTCGCGGGCGGCGGCGTCCTCCACCAGGGCTTCCAGGGTCACCCAGTCCTCCCCCAGCACGGGAATCGCGGCCTGCACCGCAATGAACTTGGCCAGGGACATGCCCGAGTCCACGGCCTGGTGGGTCAGGGCTTCGCTCTGGGCGCGAAATACCAGCACCGAGCTCACCGCCATGGCCAGCGCGACCACCGTTGCCATGATCGCGGTCCATTTCACCTGCAGCGGCAGGTAGCCGCGCTGCTCTTCCTCCTGTTGCTGCAGCGAGGCAAGCTCGCGCACCAGCGCTTCCTGCAACTCCCGGCCCGACTGGAAACGCCGTTCCGGCTTTTTCTGCAGCAGCTTGTTGACGATTTTCTGCAGGCCGACGGGAGCATCGGTGGTCAGCTGGCGAATGGGTACCGGATTCTTCTGCACGATCTGCATGATCAGGGTGGGCAGGGACTCTGCATCGAAGGCCTTGTGCCCGGTAATCGTCTCGTAGAGGATCACGCCCACCGCGAACAGGTCCGAGCGACCGTCGACCGCGCTACCGCTGGCCTGCTCCGGCGACATGTAGCGCGGCGTGCCCAGCATCATGCCGACCTGGGTGGTCTCCTTGCTGGCGCTCTCTTCCATGCGGGCGATACCGAAGTCGGTGACTTTGACCGTTTCACCGTCGGCGCCGAGGATGATGTTGTCGGGTTTCAGGTCCCGGTGTACCACACCGCGGCTGTGGGCGTAGTCCATGGCCTTGGCAAGCTGGATCGCGATGCGGATGATCGACTTGATCGGCAGGCGCCGGCCCTGCTGCAGGATGTCGCCGAGGGGCTCCCCCTCCAGCAGCTCCATCATGATGTAGGGTGCGCCCTGGAAACTGCCGACATCGTAGACTGTCACGATGTTGGGATGGGTCAGTGCCCCCGCGGCCTTGCCCTCCCGGAGAAAGCGATTGTTGTGCTCCTCTTCGCCGCAGTGCTCAGACTTCAGCACCTTGAGCGCTACGGTACGGTGAATACCGGGGTCGTAGGCCCGGTAGACGTGGGCCATGCCGCCCTCGCCAATGAGCTCCTGGATTTCGTATCGCCCCAAGGTCTTGCCGACGATATCCATCGTCTTGTTACTCCCCTTCGCTTGCCTGCCTTGCTCGTTCCCCAAACCCGGATGCTATCACTGGTGGGCACCCCTGTCGCGCTGCCGCTGCAGGGCCCAGGCCACGTGTTCGCGGACCAGGGCGGAAGGGTGCTGCAGGCGCTGACCCAGTGCGGCGACGACCGCTGCGGCTGGCGGTGCATTGCCGAGGGCCACGGCGATGTTGCGCAGCCAGCGCTCGTGGCCGATGCGGCGAATGGCCGAGCCCTCGGTGCGGGCCAGGAAAGTGGTTTCATCCCACAAAAACAGTTCCACCAGGTCGCTGTCCTGGAGACCGTGGCGGGGCTGGAAATCAGCCTCCTCGCTGTGCCGGGCAAACTTGTTCCAGGGGCAGACCAGCTGGCAGTCGTCGCAGCCAAAAATCCGGTTGCCCATGAGCGGGCGCAGGGCTTCGTCGATACTGCCCTTGTGCTCGATCGTGAGGTACGAGATACAGCGCCGCGCATCGAGCTGGAAGGGGCCGACGAAGGCATCGGTGGGACACACGGTCAGGCAGGCAGTGCAGCTGCCACAGTGTTTTGTCTCCCGCGGCGGGTCCGCCGCCAGCGGCAGGTCGGTGTAGATCTCACCGAGGAAAAACCAGGAACCGGCACGCTCATTGATCAACATGGTGTTCTTGGCGATCCAGCCCATGCCCGCGCGCTCGGCCAGGGCTCGCTCCAGCACCGGGGCGCTGTCGACGAACGCGCGGTACTGGCCGCCAGCCGCCGCCTGCTGCAGGCGTGCGGCCAGTTGTGCCAGGCGCTTGCGGACCAGCTTGTGATAGTCGCGCCCCAGGGCATAGCGGGATATGTAGGCCTTTTCCGGGTTTTCCAGCACCGCTTCCGGCCGGGTATCCGCAGCGAGGTAATCCATGCGCAGGGTTATGACGCGGCAGGTCTCCGGGATCAGCTGGGCCGGGCGCGCGCGTTTCTCGCCGTGGCGCTCCATGTAATCCATGCTGCCGTGGTAGCCTGCCTGCAGCCATTTCTGCAGGTAGGCCTCGTGCTGCTGCAGGTGAATGTCGCTGATCCCGAGCTGGGCAAAGCCGAGTTCGCCGGCCCACAGCTCAAGCTGTCGGCGCAAGCGGGATTGCTGTTCCTGGGTCAGTGTCGTTGCCATGGGGCTGGGCCGGGGCAGTGAAACCTGCCTATAATTCGCGGGTTTGCGATAACTTTCAGTATCCGGCAGTGTAGCAGCGTGGAGTTTGATTTGGCGACGACAGGCAGGCGGGGATTTACCTGGGCGGACCATGAGGCCCTGTACAGCGCGGCGGAGACCCGGGCGCTGGACCAGTGGGTCATTGACCAGGGCGGCATCAGCGGCGCCCTGCTGATGTCGCGCGCCGCCACCGCCACCCTGGAGCAGTTGCTGCTGCGCTGGCCCGAGCCAGGGCTGCTGCAGGTTCTGTGCGGGACCGGCAACAATGGTGGCGACGGCTACCTTGTCGCTGACCAGGCCCACCGCCGCGGTATTGCCGCGCAGGTGTTACAGGTGGGTGACCCGGAGAAGATTGGCGGCGACGCGCTGCGAGCCCGGGAACAGGCACTGGCCAACGGCGTCGCGGTGCTGCCATTCAGTCCCGATGCACTGCAACGGTCCGGCGTCCTGGTCGACGCCATGCTGGGTACCGGTCTGGGGGGCGAGGTCAGGGCGCCGTTTACGACAGCCATCGACGCCTGCAACAGTGCCGGGCTGCCTGTGGTGGCGGTGGATATTCCCTCCGGCCTGTGCAGCGATACCGGGCGGATACTGGGGCGCGCGGTTCACGCCGAACTTACCGTGACCTTTATTGGCTACAAGCGCGGCCTGTTCACCCTGGACGGTCCCGACTGCTGCGGAGCACTGGAATTTTCCGATCTGGCGCTGCCCCTTGAGGCCTACCGGGCGGTAGCGCCAGAGTGGCGCCGGCTGTGCCTTGAACAGATGCTGGCGCAGTGGCCGCGGCGACCGGCGATGGCCCACAAGGGCAGTTTTGGCACGGTGTTGGTGGTCGGCGGGGATGTGGGCATGCCCGGTGCGGTGGCGCTGGCAGCGGAGGCCGCGTTGCGTAGCGGTGCTGGCCTGGTGCGAGTGGCGACGCAGCAGGAACATTTGCCTGCCATTATTGCCCGCACTCCCGAGGCCATGGTGACCGGCGTGCGCTCAGGCCAGGATCTGCAGCCTTTGCTGGCCGCCGCGGATGTGCTGGTGCTGGGGCCGGGGCTGGGCCGCAGCAGCTGGTCGCAGCAACTGCTGCAGGCGGTGGCGGCGAGCGATCTGCCCTGCGTGCTGGATGCGGACGGGCTCAACCTGTTGGCCGAGGGTCGGGTGCTGGCGCGGAAGCGCCGCGACCACTGGCTCTATACCCCGCATCCAGGCGAGGCCGCCCGCCTGCTGGGTGTGACCACCGCCGAGGTACAGGCGGACCGGTTCGCCGCCGCGGTGCAATTGCAGGAGCAGCTGGGCGGTACCGTGATCCTCAAGGGTAACGGCAGTCTGGTCGTGGCAGCCGGCCAGCGCCTGCTGTCCGATTACGGCAACCCGGGCATGGCATCCGGCGGCATGGGCGATGTCCTCAGCGGCATTGTCGGTGGATTGCTGGCCCAGGGTCTGGAGGATATTGCGGCGGCCGCCCTGGGTGTGTGCCTGCACGGCGCCGCGGCCGATGCCGCGGCGGAGCGGGGGCAGCGCGGCCTGCTTGCCAGCGACCTGATGGTGCCGCTGCGGCGGCTGCTGGGATGAGTCCCGGCGAGACCTGCTGGCAGGTCCCCGACGAGGACGCCATGGTTGCGCTGGGCGCCGCACTTGCCGCCGCCAGCGAGCCGGGCCTGGTGGTCTATCTGCAGGGCGATCTCGGCATGGGCAAGACGACCTTTTGCCGGGGCTTTATCCAGCGTCTGGGGCATGTCGGCGCGGTGAAGAGTCCTACCTACACGCTGGTGGAGCCTTACCGGCTGGGGCAACTGGACGTATTTCACTTCGATCTCTATCGCCTTGGCGATCCCGCCGAGCTCGAGTTCATCGGTATTCGCGACTACTTCGCCGCCGACAGCCTGTGCCTGGTCGAATGGCCCGAGCGCGGCGTCGGTGCTTTACCCCCTGCGGACTTAGCGATTACTATAGTGGCTGCCGGCAGCAGCCGTAGTGTCAGGGCGCGAGCCGGGTCGGTACTGGGAAGCAGGGTTCTGGCGCGCTGGCAGCCCGGTGTCTGAACAAAGCGACCGATAATCGGCTGGAGTGAAATGAGCAGGGCTTTCTGGATCAGGCTGGTCCTGGCGTGGTTGGTGGTGTCCCCCGCGCTGGCGGTGGAGGTGCACGATGTGCGCCTTTGGCGCGCCCCGGACCACACCCGCGTTGTGTTTGACCTCACCGGGCCCGCCGAGCACCGTCTGTTGACCCTGGAAAACCCGGACCGCATTGTCCTCGACCTCTCTATCGCAACACTCAAGGCCAGCCTCACCGACCTCGATCTCACCAATACCCCGATCTCCCTGGTGCGCTCTGGCGTCCGCGATGGCCGCGACCTGCGCGTAGTGTTCGATATCAAGGAGGGCGTCGATCCCCGCAGTTTTGCCCTCAAGGCCAATGCCCAGGCCGGAGACCGGCTGGTACTGGATCTTTACGACCGCACTCCAGGCAAGAAGCCGGCGGTGGCGGAGGTGAGCAAAAGCGCCGCAGCCCGGTCCGGGCGTCGGGACCTCATTATCGCGATTGATGCCGGCCACGGTGGCGAGGATCCCGGCGCAACAGGGCCCAACCGCCTGCGCGAGAAAGACGTGGTCATGGCGATCTCACGGGAACTGCACGCGCTGCTGGAACGGGATGAAGGTTTCAGTCCCACCATGATACGGACCGGGGATTACTACATCAGTCTCAAGGGACGTCGCGATATTGCCCGCAAGCGCCAGGCGGACCTTTTTGTATCGATCCACGCTGATGCCTTCACCCGCCGCGAGGCCAACGGCGCCTCGGTCTATGCCCTGTCCACCCGTGGCGCCACCAGCACCACTGCCAGTTATCTGGCCCGGCGCGAGAACGAGGCCGACCTGGTGGGCGGGGTCCGGCTCTCGGACAAGGACGACGTGTTGGCCAGCGTTCTCACCGATCTCTCCATGACCAATACCCTGGACCACAGCCTGAAAGTGGGCGACAAGGTGTTGCGGCGCATGGACACGGTGGCGCGCCTGCACAAGCGCAACGTGGAGCAGGCCGGGTTTGCGGTGCTGAAGTCGCCGGACATACCCTCGATCCTGGTGGAAACCGGCTTCATATCAAACCCGGGCGAGGCCCAGAAGCTGGGCACGCGGGAATACCAGCGCAAGGTGGCGCAGGCCATTCACGCCGGCATCCGCGACTGGTTCATTGCCCAGCCGCCACCCGGTACGCTGCTGGCCTGGCGCAAGCAGCAGGGCGACCAGGAGTATGTCATCGCCCGGGGTGATACACTGTCGGATATCGCCCAGCGCTTCAACGTGCCCGTAAACCGGCTGCGGGATCACAACGGTCTCCGCGACTCCCGCATCCTGGTGGGCCAGACGCTGAAAATCCCCACCACCTGAGCGCTTTGGCGCCGCCGGCCCATGTCCAGAATCCATCGTCTCAACCCGAGGCTCGCCAACCAGATCGCCGCCGGTGAAGTGGTCGAGCGCCCGGCCTCCGTCGCCAAGGAAGTGCTGGAGAACAGCCTCGATGCCGGTGCCACCCGGGTGGAAATCGACGTCGAGTCCGGCGGTACCCGGCTGATCCGTATCCGCGACAACGGCGCCGGCATGGAGCCGGATGACCTGCCGCTGGCCCTGGCCCGCCACGCCACCAGCAAGATCGCCTCGCTCGAGGACCTCGAATCCGTCGGCAGCCTGGGTTTCCGCGGCGAGGCCCTGGCTTCCATAGGCTCGGTGTCGCGCCTGACCCTGACCAGCAATCACCGCGATGACAGCAGCGAGGGCTGCAGTGCCCTTTGCGAGGGGCGCGAGATGGAGGTGCAGCTGCGGCCTGCCCCCCATCCCCGCGGCACTACCGTGGAAGTGCGCGACCTGTTCTTCAATACCCCGGCCCGGCGCAAGTTCCTGCGCACCGAAAAGACCGAGTTCAACCATCTGGAAGAGGTGGTCAAGCGGCTGGCCCTGTCCCGCTTCGAAGTCGCCTTCAGCCTGCGTCACAACGGCAAGCTCATCCATAATCTGGGCAGCGCCGCCAGCACCACCGAGCAGCAGCGGCGGGTAGCGGCGGTCTGCGGGCCGGCCTTCATGGAGCAGGCCCTGCATATAGAAACGGAACGCAGTGACATGCGCCTGCACGGCTGGCTGGCACTGCCCACCTTTTCCCGCAGCCAGGCGGACCTGCAGTACTTTTTCGTCAATGGTCGGGTGATCCGCGACAAGCTGGTAGCGCACGCTGTCAAGCAGGCCTACCGCGATGTGCTCTACCACGGCCGTCATCCTGCGTTTGTGCTCTATCTGGAACTGGATCCGGCGCAGGTCGATGTCAATGTGCACCCGGGCAAGCACGAGGTGCGTTTCCGCGACAGCCGCGCGGTGCACCAGTGCATCTTCAGCGGCCTGCACCGGGCCCTGGCGGAGGTGCGGCCGGCATCGGCGCCGGCTCCCCTGGCCACGCCGGAGGGCCTGGCGGTGGACAGCCACACCGGCGAGATCGCGCGTCAGCCCGGTCTCGGCTGGGGTGCCGGCGCGCCGGCCTACCGCCCCTCGGCGGCGCCAGCGCCGGGCCGGGCGCTGGAACAGGTGCGCAGCTACTCCGGCCTGCACCCCCCGCGCCTGCAGGAGCAGGAGGCGCCGGAGGACGTGCCGCCACTGGGCTATGCCCTGGCGCAGCTCAAAGGCATTTACATCCTGGCGGAAAACACCGAGGGGCTGGTGCTGGTCGATATGCACGCGGCCCACGAACGGATTACCTATGAGCGCCTGAAAGCCGCCCGGGCGCTGGATGCCATTCCCGCCCAGCCCCTGCTGGTACCGCAGGCTATCGCGGTGAGCCAGCGCGAAGCGCTGTTGGCCCAGGAACATGCGGAACTGTTCCAGCGCCTGGGTCTGGCGGTGGATGTGGCAGGTGAGGAGTCCCTGCTGCTGCGGCAGATTCCGGTCAGTCTGCGCGACTCCGACGTCGAAGCCCTGGTGCGGGATGTATTGTCGGACCTCCTCGAATACGGCAGCTCCGATCGCATCGAGGCGCACATGGATGAAATCCTCTCCACCATGGCCTGCCACGGCTCGGTGCGCGCCAACCGCAGGCTCACGATCCCGGAAATGAACGCCCTGCTGCGGGACATGGAGGAAACCGAGCGCGCCGGGCAGTGCAATCACGGTCGCCCGACCTGGACCCGGCTGGCACTGGAGGAACTGGACAAGCTGTTCCTGCGGGGGCGTTAGTGGGCCACGCGCCCGACAAGCCGCTGCTGCTGTGTGTCATGGGACCCACGGCGGCGGGCAAGACCGACCTGGCCATAGGCCTGGCCGGGGCGCTGGACGGTGAACTGGTCAGCGTCGATTCCGCCCTGGTGTACCGCGGCCTGGATATCGGCAGCGCCAAGCCCGACTACCCCCACCATCTGATCGATATTCGCGATCCGGCCGAGAGCTACTCGGCGGCCGATTTTGTCGCCGATGCGAGCAGGGTGGTAGCGGACATTGTCGGCCGCGGTCGCACCCCGATTCTGGTCGGCGGCACCATGCTTTACTTCCGGGCATTCCTGGAGGGGCTCGCGGCAATGCCCGCCAGCGACCCCGCGATTCGCGCGGAGCTGGCTGCAACCGCAGGGCGCGAGGGCTGGCCGGCACTGCATGCCCGGCTGGCGGAGGTCGATCCGGTTGCCGCGGCAGCAATCCATCCGCACCACTCACAGCGTATAAGCAGGGCATTGGAAGTGTTCGCAGGCAGCGGCATTCGTTTGAGTGAGTGGCACCGGCGGCCTGTAGTGAGTCCGGCGGCTCGCTACCGTGTGGTGCAACTGGCCTTGTGTCCGCAGCAGCGGGCGGAGTTGCATCGCCGTATCGACCTCAGGTTCCAGTCGATGCTGGCGCAGGGGTTCCTGCAGGAAGTGGCGGCACTGCACCGGCGCCCGGACCTGCACCCCGACCTGCCGGCGATACGCGCCGTTGGCTACCGCCAGCTGTGGCGTCATCTCGACGGTGAGTGCAGCCTGGAGGAGGCAGTACAGCAGGGGCTGGCGGCCACCCGACAGCTGGCCAAGCGGCAGTTGACCTGGTTGCGGAAGTGGCCGGGACTGCACTGGTTGCTGACGGATGCCGAGGGGAACGTTTGCGCTGCCGGAGAGTCAGAAGCCGGGGGCCGGGAAATGGAAGAGATTCCGCTGCGGGCAGCCTTGAAGTACCTGGGTGCAGACCCCATGTAAAGCTGCAAACCTGTTCTATACTGTAGCAGGGGCAGTGGAACACTATCTGCGGTCTGCTTCGTGCGCCAGGTTCAACCCGGTAGCGGGGGTGAGCGGGGACCGTAAACAATCAATCATTTTGGGCTCCTGTTGAGCCGACCGAGGAGAGAATTATGTCAAAAGGGCACACGCTACAAGACCCTTACCTGAATATTTTGCGTAAGGAACGCGTCCCCGTTTCCATTTACCTGGTGAACGGCATCAAATTGCAGGGCCAGATCGAGTCTTTCGACCAGTTTGTCGTCCTGCTCAAGAACACCGTCAGCCAGATGGTCTACAAGCATGCCATCTCGACCGTTGTGCCCTCCCGCGTGGTGCGCATGCCCATGCAGAATCCGCCGGAAGATGATGAAGCCGATAGCTAGCGCCGGCCTGCGGCGCTCCGGCGTCGCTGCTACTGCCCGCTGCACTCGAGGTGCGCTTGTTTTTTGAGCGTCCGGCGTCCGGCGAGCGCGCAGTTCTGGTCCACCTCACGATAGCCAGCGAAGACGAGCGGGAAGATCCCCGCGAGTTCGAGGAACTGGTCCTGTCCGCGGGTGGCGATCCCGTGGCCTTTGTCATGGGCAGTCGCAGCGTGCCGGATTCGCGTACCTTTGTCGGCTCCGGCAAGCTGCAGGAAATTGCCGATGAGGTGCAGTTGCACGAAGCCGAGATCGTCATGTTCAACCATGCCCTCAGCCCCAGCCAGGAGCGCAACCTGGAGCGCGAGCTCAAGTGTCGGGTGCTGGATCGAACCGGCCTGATTCTGGATATATTCGCCCAGCGCGCGCGTACCCATGAAGGCAAGTTGCAGGTGGAGCTGGCGCAGTTGCAGCACATGAGCACGCGGCTGGTGCGGGGCTGGACCCACCTGGAGCGGCAGAAGGGCGGCATCGGCCTGCGCGGCCCGGGGGAAACCCAGCTTGAGACCGACCGTCGCTTGCTGCGGGCGCGAATCAAGTCGATTCAGGGCCGCCTGCAGAAAGTGCAGCGCCAGCGCGACCAGGGGCGGCGTTCCCGACGCCGGGCCGAGGTGCCTACGATTGCGCTGGTGGGTTACACCAATGCCGGCAAGTCGACGCTGTTCAACCGCCTGACCGGTTCCTCGGTCTTTGCCGCCGACCAGCTTTTTGCCACCCTGGACCCGACCCTGCGACGGCTGGACCTGGAGGAGGCGGGCCCGGTGATCCTCGCAGATACCGTGGGTTTTATCGCCCATCTGCCGCACAAGCTGGTGGAGGCCTTCAAGGCCACTCTGGAGGAAACTGTCAGTGCCGATCTGCTGCTGCACGTAATCGACGTTGCCGCCGAGGCCCGGGAGGACAATATCCACCAGGTCGAGGCCGTGCTGGAGGAAATTGGTGCGGCCGACATCCCGTTGCTGCAGGTCTACAACAAACTGGACTTGTTGGAGCAGCCCCCCCGGATTGATTACGATGAGAGTGGAAGGCCCGAGCGCGTGTGGCTGAGTGCGTCCACCGGCGCCGGCTGCGAGCTGCTGCTCAAGGCCATTGCCGAGCTGGTCGGCGATGACATGGTCGAGGAGGAGCTGCAGCTGGAACCGGAGCAGGGCAGCCTGCGAGCTGCCCTGTACCGCCTCGGCGCAGTTGCCGCCGAGCGGTACGGCGATGACGGTGTTGCCCATCTGAATGTGCGCTTGCCGCGGGCGGACTGGAACCGCCTGATGAAATTGACACCAGAGCCGGCGCCCTGGGAGTAAAACCCCTGCGCCATTGATTTTTTGATAGACTGCGTCGACTTTGCTAACAGGAGTTTGGTATGGCCTGGAATGAACCGGGTGGTGGCGGCAACAAGCCCAAGGATCCTTGGGGTGGCGGCGAGCAGGGACCACCGGACCTCGACGAGGCGCTGAAAAAGCTGCAGGAAAAACTGGGCGGCATTTTTGGTGGCCGCGGCGGCAGTGGCGGTAAATCCGGTGGCGGCAAGGGTATCCCGGCCAGCCTGTTCGTGGTCGCTGCCCTGGTCGCAGTGGTGGTGTGGGCCCTGATGGGACTCTACCAGGTTGACGAGCAGGAGCGGGCGGTGGTGCTGCGCTTCGGCAAGTACTATGACACCGTGCAGCCGGGCCTGCAGTGGAATCCGCCGCTGATTGACGAGGTGATCAAGGTCAATACGACCAAGGTCCGCGCGGCGACGTTCCGCGAGATCATGCTGACCCGGGACGAGAATATCGTCGAGGTGCGGATGTCGGTGCAGTATGTGATCCTCGACCCCACCAGTTTCGTGCTCAAGGTGCGCGATCCGGAAAACTCCCTGCAACACGCGGCCCAGAGTGCCCTGCGGCACGTGGTGGGCGACACCCGCATGGATGCGGCGCTGACTGAAGGTCGCGCCCAGATCGGCGTCGACGTGCAGACTCGCCTGCAGCGCTATGTCGACATGTACGAGACCGGTATCCGCGTAGTGAAGGTCAACATCGACGAATCCAAGCCCCCGAGCCAGGTCCAGGCGGCGTTTGACGACGTCATCAAGGCCCGGGAGGACGAGGAGCGGCTGAAAAACGAAGCCCAGGCCTACGCCAACGGTATCGTTCCGGAAGCCCGCGGTCGCGCCCAGCGTGTGATCGAGGAAGCCAGTGCCTACCGCGAGCAGGTGGTGGCGGAAGCCGAAGGTGAGGCGGAACGCTTCAAGGCGCTGCTGGCGGAATACGCCAAGGCGCCTGAAGTCACACGCGAGCGCCTGTACCTGGATGCGGTGCAGCGGGTATTCCGCAACACCAGCAAGGTCATGGTCGATGTCGAGGGCGGCAACAACGTGATGTACCTGCCGCTGGACAAGATGACGGAGGCCTCCGGGCCGGCTGTGCCCCGCAGTGGTGGCAGGCTGGATCCCAACACCATTCGCGAGCTGACCAACGCCGTGACAGAACAGCTGCGGCAGGATGCAGCGTCGGCCAACAACCGCAGAGGAGGTCGCTAAGATGGGCGGTAAAGGTATGACCTGGATGTTGGTCGCGGTGCTGGCGCTGTTTGTGCTCAGCAACACGGTCTTTGTGGTCAAGGAAACAGAACGCGCGGTGATGCTGCAGTTTGGCGAGGTGGTCAATCCCGACATCCAGCCCGGCTTGCATGTGAAGATTCCGTTCGTCAACAACATTCGCAAGTTCGAGGCGCGCCTGCTGACCGTGGACGCCACCGCCGAGCGTTTCTTCACCCAGGAGAAGAAGGCCCTGATTGTGGACTCCTACGCCAAGTTCCGGGTGGCGGATACGGCGAAGTTCTACACCGCCACCAACGGTGAAGAGGCTCGCGCCAGTGCCCTGCTGGGGCAGCGGATCAACGACGGCCTGCGCAACCAGGTGGCGATCCGGACCATCCAGGAAGTGGTGTCCGGCCAGCGCGATGAGCTGATGGAGGCGCTGACCTCGGAGCTCACTGTGGTGGCGCGCGAGGAATACGGGGTCGAGGTACTGGATGTGCGGGTCAAGCAGATCGACCTGCCGCCGGATGTATCCGAGTCCGTTTACCGGCGCATGAACGCCGAGCGGGAAAAGGAAGCCCGCGAGCACCGTGCCCAAGGTCAGGAGCTGGCCGAGGGCATTCGGGCAGCCGCCGACCGTGAAGTGACGGTACTCGAGGCCAATGCCTACCGCGATGCGGAACTCATCCGCGGTGAAGGGGACGCCAATGCGACCGCGATTTATGCCAGCGCCTTCAACGCCGACCGCGAGTTCTACTCCTTTACCCGCAGCCTGCGTGCCTATCAGGACGCCTTCCAGGGTAGCGGTGACCTGCTGCTGATCCAGCCCGACAGCGAATTCTTCCGTTACCTGAAGGACTCGTCGGGCGGCAAATAGGTCGGAAAAACGCAGGTGCCTTCAGCGGCGCCTGTGGTAGAATTCGACAACCGTGGGATCCGGCGTTTTACCCACAAACGCCGGAACCGCGGTTTTTTTATGACCGCGGCAGCAGGGAGTTGATGTGGAATTCTGGCAGGTTCTGCCGGTAGCCCTGGCGCTGGTGCTGATTATCGAGGGCATTGTGCCGTTTCTGAGCCCCAGGGCGTGGCGGCAAATGGTGCTCGGGGTGGCCCAGCAGCCGGACCGGGTTATCCGCAACGTTGGCCTGGGCAGCATGCTGTTCGGGTTGGCGCTTTTGTATTGGGTGCATTAAGGCTGGTTATGACGACAGTGGATCGCTGGCAATTGCCCGACGGGGTCGAGGAGGTGCTGCCCGAGCAGGCGCTGGTGGTGGAGCGTCTGCGGCGTGAGCTGCTGGATCTCTACCAGAGCTGGGGCTATCAGCTGGTGATCCCGCCCCTGATGGAATTCACCGAATCCCTCCTGATCGGCCTGGGCGAGGACCTGGACCTGCTCACTTTCAAGATGACCGACCAGATCAGCGGCCGCACCCTCGGGATCCGCGCTGATATCACCCCCCAGGTCGCCCGTATTGACGCCCACAGCCTTGCCGAGCCAGGTGTTACCCGCCTCTGCTATGCGGGTTCCACCCTGCACACCCGCCCCCAATCCCTGCTCGCCTCCCGCTCGCCGATCCAGCTGGGTGCCGAACTCTACGGCGACGACAGTCTCGCTGCGGATGTGGAAGTGATCGGGCTGATGCTGGCTACGCTGGAGCGTGCCGGACTTGCCGAAATAACCCTGGACCTGGGTCACGTGGGCGTCTATGAGGCGGTGCTGGCGGCGGCCGGGCTGACGGCCGAGCAGGAAGCGGAAGTCTTTGATGCCCTGCAGCGCAAGTCGCGGCCGGACCTGGCACAGGCCCTCGCGGGATTGGCCGAGCCGGTGACAACGCTGATTACGGGCTTGCTCGACCTGCACGGCGACACGTCCGTACTGGCCCGGGCCCGGAACCTGCTGGCCGACTCCGCGCCGGACGCCCTGGCCGCGGTAGCTGCGCTGGAGGCAGTGGCCGCGGCGGTTGCGCGCCGCCACCCGGACCTGGCGATCTACTTTGATCTCGCCGAGCTGCGCGGCTATCACTATCATACCGGCATGGTGTTTGCCGCCTATGTGCCCGGTCACGGCCAGGCGCTGGCCAACGGCGGCCGTTACAACGATGTCGGCAAGGTCTTCGGTCGGGCCCGGCCCGCCACCGGCTTCGCCACCGATCTCAAGTCCCTGATGGCCCTGTTCCCGGCTGCGGCCACGGAGCGCGGTGCCATCAGCGCACCGGCGGCCGATGCCCCCGGGCTGCTGGCTCGCGTAGCGGCTCTGCGTGCCGCTGGCGAGATCGTCATCAACTGCCTGGGGGCTGAACCGGATCCGCGCTGCGACCGGGAGTTGGTGGAAGTTGCTGGCGAGTGGCTGGTGCAGCCGCTCGCTTCCTGATCAATCACACGAGTTGGATGTTCATGAGCAAGAATGTAGTGGTTCTCGGTACCCAGTGGGGCGATGAGGGCAAAGGCAAGATCGTTGATTTGCTGACCGACCAGGCCAACGCCGTGGTCCGCTTCCAGGGCGGCCACAATGCCGGCCACACCCTGGTTATCGACGGCCAGAAGACGGTGTTGCACCTGATTCCCTCGGGTATCCTGCGGGCCAATGTCCAGTGCCTGATCGGCAACGGTGTGGTGCTGGCGCCAGATGCCCTGCTGAAGGAGATTGGCGAGCTCGAAGCCAGGGCGGTGCCGGTGCGCGAGCGCCTGCGGATTTCCCCCTCCTGCCCCCTGATCCTGCCCTACCACGTGGCGCTGGATGTGGCCCGGGAGGTCCGCCGCGGGGTGGAGAAGATTGGCACCACGGGGCGCGGCATTGGCCCCGCCTATGAGGACAAGGCCGCCCGCCGCGGCGTTCGCCTCGGCGATCTCAAGGATCCTGAGCGTTTTGCCAGCAAGCTGCGGGAAGTCATGGACTACCACAATTTCCAGCTGGAGCATTACTATAAGGTCGAGCCTTTGGACTACGACACGGTGCTGCGGGAAACCCTGGCCATGGCGACCGAGCTGCTGCCCATGGTGGCCGACGTCACCGCCATTCTGCACGAGTGCCGGAAGACCGATGCCAACATCATGTTCGAGGGTGCCCAGGGCTCCCTGCTGGATATCGACCACGGTACCTACCCCTTTGTCACCAGCTCCAACACCACCGCGGGCGGCACGGCCACCGGCTCCGGTTTCGGGCCGCTGTTCCTGGACTACGTGCTGGGCATTACCAAGGCCTACACCACGCGGGTGGGTTCGGGCCCGTTCCCCACCGAGCTGTTCGACGCCACAGGTGCCCACCTGGCCTCCCGCGGTCACGAGTTTGGCGCCACGACCGGTCGCCCCCGCCGCTGCGGCTGGTTTGACGCCGTGGCCCTGCGCAACGCCGTGAACATCAACTCGGTGTCCGGGCTGTGCCTGACCAAGCTGGATGTGCTGGACGGGCTGGAGACGATCCAGATCTGTATCGGCTATGCCGACAGCAGCGGCAACCCCGTGCCGAACCCGGTGGACTCGGATGACTACGACGGGCTGGTGCCGGTGTATGAAGAGGTTCCGGGCTGGAACGAGTCCACCGTCGGCGCGCGCACGCTTGAGGAGCTGCCGCAAGCCGCCCGGGATTACATCCACAAGATCGAGGACGTGGTGGGTGCTCCGATCGACATCATCTCCACGGGCCCGGACCGGGTAGAGACCATCGTCCTGCGCCACCCCTTCGACGCCTGAGCGCGTTGCCGCAGCTGCCTACCAGAGGTGGGGCACCAGGCCCCACAGGGCGGTAGCCAGCAGCCCGATATTGGCGAGGAAGCCAATGATCATGCCCGGTCCCCGTTTCGCCGGATCCCTGACGTAGCTGTTGCGGTACAGGATGCGGCCGATGATGAACGCGAGCCCGAGGCTCGCGGCCACCTCGGGAATGAAGTACAGGCCGCTCAACCACAGGGCCGGCAAGGTCACCAGCAGTTGCTCCAGGGTATTCATCTGCACCCGGTAGGCGCGCTCGAAGCCGGGGTCGCCGGTCATGGCCGGCGCGGCCAGGCCGGAGCGGCCGCGCTCGACGCCGCAGAGCATGGTAAAAACCAGGTACTGCAACAGAATCAACAGGGTGATCAACGCTACCAGAGCCATGCGGATTGTTCCGGACTGTGTGTGGGCTGTTCTTATACCGCCCACGCCGCCGGCTTGTCCAGCGCTGTCAGTAGTGGCGCTGCCTCCAGGCGCTGAAACCGATGCCAGTCCAGCGGCGGAAGGCCCGGTAGAAGCTGTTGACCTCCAGGTAGCCCAGCTCATGGGCCAGGCATTTTCCCGGTCGCCAGTTGCTGCGCAGGGCCTGCTCGCAGCGGTACTGGCGGGCGCGGTCGAGCAGGAACTGATAGTGGGTGTGGTCGCTCCGCAGGCGTCGCCGCAGGGTGGTGGCGCTCATGCCAAGTTGCGCGGCCACGGCATCGACCCGCAGGCGCGACAGGTCCCCGCGCAGCAGGATGTGCAGTACCCGGTCGGTGGTGCGGGATTCGGAATAGCGGCTGACGCTGGTGGTGGGGCGGGCATCGCGCCAGCGGACAGGATTGAGTGCAGTCTGAGTGTGTTCCATTACCAGAACCTCCTTGTTCAGGTCAGTGCAAGTCAGTGTTGGCGGCGCCCAACCGGCACTGCTGGCTCCGTCCGTGGAGCAGCAGGTCGGCAGTTTGAT
>TARA_R110002110_G_scaffold62602_6_pt1 | contig 48482 bp, 41 predicted proteins | sample TARA_R110002110 | Tara Oceans TARA_R110002110 (sample SAMEA4397330) | marine metagenome | biome: Polar Biome; feature: [SRF] surface water layer (ENVO:00010504); material: water (ENVO:00002006), including particulate matter (ENVO:01000060) such as... | depth 5 m | reverse complement strand
TAGTGTAGGCGGGCTTTCTCCGACCACCGTTCAAAGGCCGAGTAATTGGAAGCATTTTAGAAAAACACCATCCACAATAATAGAATGTCTTATATCTGCCGAGGGCATCACTTTGTGGGAACTGACGTTACTAACACCTTTCCAAAGTGAAACCGATATTAATTTCGGTATTTATAGATATAGTAGAATAATTTACAAAACATCCCTTTTGAAACTGAAAACTTACATTGTTTCGGTTTGTAAGTGATATTTATCCCGGTCTATAAATAAATCTTCGGCATGGAGTTCATGGAGCAATAGCCGGGCATCAATGGTAGAAGTGAGCAGAACAAAACCAGCTAAGGCACGAAGCATTTGGTTATGTTCCTCACTTCGCTGATGCCTGGCGCGGAAGGAAAACTCCGCCGGGAGCTTTTGCTTCTTTTGTCGGTACAAAAGAAGACAGAATTCCGGTAAACTACAAGCTGTTAACAAAAGCTTTCCCGACCGCTTTAGTTTATAGATATAAATATCTAGCCCTCATGTAAGATCCCGTCCATAAGACTCCTTTGGAGAAATAAATTCGGGATGACCCTATTCCTTTAACTGGAATTAAAACTGTCAACGAATTACCTAACTTCTACAGGGATGACCTAGGTTTTTTAAAAACTAAAACCTTCAAATAATTAATGTATTTAAAACCCCGGCATCAACATAACCGCATTTTGCATCATTCTTGCAGGACCAACCCAAAACATTCTGTATTGAGTGTTGTCCATTAAGAAAACCACGTTTCCTCTTCCCATTGCGTGAACAGAGGCGAACGCCATCCCTGCTGCTTTTTCTTTATTCTCTTCCGAAGCGTAACCGGAAGCTAACACTTCCTCTGCATCTTTCACATAATAACCAACGGTGCTAAATGCAGGATCTGGTTTTAAAGCGTTTGTACTAAACTTCAAAGAATACAATTTATCTTTCATCCCAAATGCTAATGGATGAGAATTATCAATCATCGCTTTAAATGCCGAACCGGGAATTCTCTTCAAGCCACTGGAATCTTCCTGATCTTTATATTTTGTATATGCAGCAGGATCAATTTTGTCTTTGTCTTCATCTTCGTCTTTATCCTCGTCAAACAATTCCGCAGACGTTATTCCTGATTGCTCTTTGGTAAGCCATTCCGTTGCGCCTTCGGTAGCAACTAATGTTCCTCCATTTCGCACCCAATTTTTTAATTCCTCTCTGACGTTTTCATCGAACGTTCCATTTAGTCCAAATCCGCCCGGTAAAATGAGTACATCATATTCCGTCAGATCAATCCCATCAACACTTCCTGATCGGATTCTGTCGATGCCAAATTCTGTCCATTGATCGAACAAGAACCAAATTTGTCCTGCGGTATAAGAATTAAACCCCGAATCCATCATTAAACCAACTCTTGGTTCTTTAATCGGTCTCATACTCGGTGAACCCAAATCGCTACCGGCATCCATTCTTCCGGTGTTAAACCCGGCTACTTTCACATCCGCATAGTCCGCAACGGTTTTCATATCCTGATGAATGGTTTTTACTTTATGTTGATTTCGACCAAGCAAAACAACAAGGCTTCCTCTTGAATAACTCACTCCGTCTTTCGTAAATCCTTTTTCTGCTGAGCGAACTTTATATCCGTGTTTCCATAAATGAGCCAACGCTTTGGGAGCATTTCGTTGATTCCAATCCACTACATAAGCATACTGAGCATTCCCATTTGAAAGTCCATTTGGATGAACCACCATTTCATCAACCAGCGAAGCATTTACTTTCACATCAGAAGTAGTCCATGCTGCATCCAGATTATAAGCCAACGGAGCTGACCAAGTACTCATATCGTACATCACAGAATCTTTGATCTCTAATTGTCTTCTCATCAACGTGTTAATGAAAAGATGAGCAGGCTGATTGGTTTTAATAATAAAATCACCCGCTTTAAAATTTCTTGAAGAAGATTTTCCATCCCAATAACTAAAAGAGTTCCTGATATTAAAATCGCTGTTTGCTTGCTCAATTTTTACGCCCTGCTTCAGCATCAAATTCACAACATCATACGTATAGTCGTTGGAATTATTTGGCAGAATGTACGTTTTGGTATCTCCTTTTTGAGTTTTCTGAGAACGAGCATCCTGAAAGTACTTAACCAGTGCTTCTCTATTTTCCACGGAAGTTTTAACGATGGAAATTCCATTTTTATAATGATCAAAAACACGTTGACGAAGAGTAAGTACATATCCGTCATTGGTCTCAACAGCTCTTCCTCCACGACTATGTCCGCCCTGCTCGGCCAGCATTCCAATTCCGCCCATAATGCTTGGGTAAGAAGATCCGTATCCGGGATAAAAGAAATCGAACCGTTCTCTGGTCTCAAAATTTACCCGAGCTTTATCAAATTCTTCAATCGCTCCACGACCAAAAACATCTGCCCATTTTTCGTAATCTGCCGGTAGTTCATGATTTCGGGGAGTTGTTCCCGGCATAGTGAAATAGTTGTTATTGAAACCCTGCTCATGGAAATCAATATGAACTTGCGGCATCCACCGCTGATACACATTTATTCTTCCTCTTGATTCAGGATGAACTAGCCACGTCCAATCTCTATTCAAATCAAACCAATAGTGATTGGTTCTTCCACCCGGCCAGATCTCGTCGTGTTCCAAATCGGAAGCGTTAACATTCAACACATTTGCCTGACTGGACTTGTACCAATAAATGTATCGGTCTCTTCCGTCAGGATTTATCATCGGATCAATAACTACTACTGAATTATCCAGCCATTTTTTGGTTTCTGCATCGGTTGATGCAACCAAACGGTAAGCAGTCTGCATAGCCGCTTCACTGCTGGATGGTTCATTCCCATGTACATTATAGCTCATCCAAACTACAACGGGTTCATCAGAAATCTGAACTGAGGAAGGGTTATTGGCAATCTTCAAATTCTGACTTCTGATTTGATCTAAATTGGCGTGATTTTCAGCAGAACTTATAAGAGCATAATTCACCGAACGGTTTTCATAGGTTCTGGCATATTCATGAAAAGTGATCTTATCAGAAAGCTCGTCCAGCTTTTCAAAATACGCCATTACCTGATAGTGAAAAGTATATTGTTCACCTAGTTCGTATCCTAAAAATTCTGCGGGTGAAGGAATGGAACTGTTATAGCTGATTGACGGATCAAATTTAAATCTTTCAATTGCATTCTGAATTTGTGCATTCGAAGAAATAGTAAATAAGAGTAACAAAAGTAGAGCTGAAAGATTCTTCATATCGTAGTTAGTTTAGTTTTGATGAGACTACAAAATTTCTCCGTAAAATAGAGTTAAATCTCACTTTTATTCTATTAAAACTTTGCTCATTTTATGAAATCAATATAGGTGTACATGAAAAAATGGATCTTTGGGACTTTAGTATTTGTGCTCGTTGCAATTATAGCGACCGGAATTTTCTTCCCAAACATATATGAGGATGAACTGAAGGAAGCATTAGAAAACCAGGTTTTAATTCAATCTGATAGCTCTTATTCTGTTACGCTTGAAAAATTGAATATCTCATTTTGGAATCGAACAGTTTCTGCTGATTCTCTTACAGTAACACCTACTAATGAACTTGAGCCTATAAAATCAATTAGTGCCAGTTTCATTGAGATCAACGGCATTAAATGGTGGACGCTCATCTTCAATCAGTTTGCCAGTTTTGAAAGTGTTATAATCGAACATCCCTTTATTGAAATTTACTCCCGCCCTTTGAAAAGTGATACTTTTGAAGAAAGTAATTCTATAGACGCAACAAAAACAAATCTTGCTCTCTCTAAGTTTAATTTTATCATCAGAAATGGAAAAGCACGTCTGGTTGAGCCTTCCGGAAGAACTGAGGTTATGCTTGAAGAATTTAATTTGATGGCTACCGAAGTTGATATAGCTCAGGTTTTGGATGGCTCCAGACTTCCCTTTTTAAAAGAATTGGTACTTACCGGGAAAAAAATAACATGGCGCCTTGATGAAAAACTGTACCGTTTTGAAGTGGGAGAATTTTCTTTCGATAGAGTTAAGAAAAGTGCGCAATTAAAAAATCTGGCGTTAATTCCTGTTCTTCCAAAATATGAATTCTCCAGAATTAAAGGATATTCAACCGATCGGATAGAAATGAATATCGGTTCTCTTGAGTTGGAGGATTTAATTCTGGATTCCCTTTATATCCCTAGAATTCAGATCGGCAAGCTAAAGATAGATCAGGGAAATTTGGAGGTTTTCAAAAACAAAACAATTGCTTCACGGTCGGCAATAGGGTACAGAGCGCTTATGGCTGAAGAAATTCGAAAATCTTCTGTACAAATTGGTATAGACTCCATTCTAATCAAAGATTTCGATGTTTCTTACATAGAACACAAAGCTGATGCAAAAGAACCCGGAAGTGTATTCTTTAAAAATATCACCGGAGCTATCTATGATTTAAACACACCGGGATATCCTCAATTCACTGATGAGACTTTAAAAATGAGAGTTTCCACTAAATTTATGAACACAACAACGCTAAATCTTAATGTTGATTATCCTTTGTTTAACACCAACGAAAGTCATCGTGTTTGGGGCAATTTAGGGCGCTTAGAAACTTCTACTGTAAATAGCACATTATTGCACTTAGCGTATGTAGAAACTAAAAGTGGTGTTATAAACTCCATGAAGTTTGATTTCACCGTTGATGATAGAAAAGCAAAAGGGTTGCTTTGGTTGGATTATGAAGACTTGGCGCTCACCTTTCTGAAAAGTGATGATCCGAATGATAAAAATCTTGGCACGAAATTTAAATCATTTCTTGCAAATACAATAGGCATCAACTCAGATAATACCGGTGAAATAGAATCTGAAGAAATTGATTATGATTGGGATCAAAGAAAAGGAGTATTTGGCTACTGGTGGCAAGGCTTGCTTTCAGGAATACGAAACACCATTCGATAGATTTCTAAGTGTGAAGTCACTATTCAGAGGTAGTAAAAGACCTGTCCGGTTTAAAACTAAATGGCTTACAAAAAGTTTCAATTGCCTAAAAACCTAACACCCTGAGTTTCCACAAAGTAATGCCCTCGTCAGCTTCTAACTTAGGCTAAAAATAACGCCACCTTCTCAAGCCAGACAAGGGGTTGCAACCCCTTGTCTGACTTATGGACGTTTTCATTTCTTACGCCTCGATCAATCTTGCAGTTTGATTCAAGCGGAATTAAATTTCTCACTTTTAGCCAAGCATTAAATTCATCAATCTGTTCCTCCTTCCAATAAATTTGACACAGCTTTTCGAACTCAGGTTGACAGGGCTACGACAATTCATGACTGGCACTACTCTAGTATATGAATGTATGGGTGTATTTCAGTAGAATAGATCTGCTTTGAAGATATGGGAGTCGAGGTAGATTTGGTTCTAATGGATTTCTATCCGCATAAGATTGTTCATTCAATACAACCCAGAAATCTCTCCCCTCGCTATAATTGTATCTGAACCGCACGTTTGCTCCCACCAATTCACTCACATTACTATACTGCAAGAACATATTTAATGAAGCCTTTTTGTTAAAGGCATACTGGCCTCTAAACTGCCCTAAATGTGTAGTAAACACCGTATTAGTACGTTGTGGACGATCAGGAAAATTAAGGTGAGTGATATTATAACTTCCTCCTATTTCCAGATTCTTTGATGCAAATAACCGTGGGTTTATTGTAAATGAGTAAAAATCGCCATCATAAAGCTGCCCTACATTTGCTTGAATATTTCCTGCTACTTTCCAAGATTCTGAAAGTCCGTAATTGATACTTATTTGTTTAGTTGAATACGTACCGGCAGGTATAAAAATTCTTCCTGGAAGATTGAATTGATCACTATTTCTAATTACTTCTTTACCGATATTTAAATTTAAACTTAGGTTCCCATATTGTTTGAACCTTCCACTCCAACCTAATCCTGCTGTTTTAACCTGAAGCCCACTATCATAATCCGGAAATTTATACTCATCATTGTAATTTCTACTGAAAAGGCTGATCTCAATATTAGTTCGTTGAAACACAGATTCCTCTGAAGCTAGCGTACCGTAACCTATAGCAAATTGATTATCTGTTGTACCTGGAATTCTTACAAAACCTATTCCGGGATTGTAATTCTCCCCTATCCTGTTAAAGACCATCTGATAATTAAACCCCGCACTGGAAGAGTTTCTCACGGCAAATCTATATGCTTCTGTTTCTTTCAGATTTTGTGGTGCTGAGTCATCCTGAGATTGACTAGCTCTAACTTCCACAAAATTCTCACCGGCTATATTCACATCTGCATCTAAACCATAAACGATATTTGAGCCACCATCACCGGAAAGTCTGCTGGTTAGAATTCCTCCTACAAAAGATCGTTGATTAAACACTTCGTTCTTAAGCCTTAATACTCCAAAATTCTCTGAGGGAAGATTTCCATTTTCACCGGTTTGAAGGTTTAGGAAACCTATATCTAATTTATTTACTCTACCCGTTAGCCTTGCTCCACCAAGAATTCTTACCGGATTTCCACTCCCATCAAGACCAATTCTACGACTATAAAATGCTCGATCCCCACCAAAATTAAAATCAAATTGAGAAGATCGTTGTTGGAAAAACTGTCTCTTTTCGGGAAAGAAAAGTGAAAATCGAGATAAATTAAGCTGTTGATCATCAGCTTCAACCTGAGCAAAATCAGTGTTAACAGTTACGTCTAATGTCAGATTATTTGTCACATTATATTTGACATCAAAACCTAATTCAACCTTAGGATCATTATCATAAATATACGCTGTTGAATCAGTATTGAGCCCTGAAAGCGAAGAATATCCTCCTAATCCGTATGGTGTAAAATAGATCGGGTTTTTAGCCTTCACACCTTCGAGCTTTACATCATAAGCTTGTGAAGGTTTTGCATTCCCAAGATTCCAATTTGGTGGAATAGCCGGAAATATATGCCGTTCATTGATATTTGAGATCCATCTGTAAGTTATAAATCCTATCTCAGCAGTTTCCCCTTCTACTATAATTCCAATACTTGAAAAAGGTATCCTCATTTCTGCAAACCAACCTTCATCGGTTTGTTTGGTAGCTACATCCCAAAATGTGTTATAACTAGAATTGAATGAATTTCTGCCACCACTGAAATCGGCATCGTTTGAAAGAGCGACATCGAAACGTACTCCGGCCGGATTTGTAAAGAACCACGTAGCATTCTGATCATCATTAAACCCATCAATAATGATTGCAAATACGTCATCATTACTATATCTGTCTCTATACAAAGAATTGACTGCTATTGTCTTAGCATCTTTGGTATACATTTCACCAGATATGTAGATGAAGTTCTCGTCATAGGCGACTCGTATTCGTGTTTGCTCATGCATTTCCCCTTGAAAAGTTGGTTCATATTGAACCATTGGCAGTGCATCGATTTCAGCCCAGGCCACCTCGTCAAGAATACCATCTAAAACGATCGGAGAGCTCAATTTTGTAATTGTAATTCTATCTTGAGCTAATGCAACTGTAGTGAATAAAAGGAAAAGACTGGTAGTCCTGATCAATCTAACTATCAAATAAAAACCCTCAATTTTTAATGTTAAACTAACATAGAACTTTTTGATACTAAATTGGTAGTGTTCTTTTCCTCTTTTTACACCAGAGTTTTTCCAATTAAGCACTGTTTTAAAAATGTATTCTCCTTATTTTGGCTAAACTATTTGATACTCAATGATCGATACACTTTCTATTCCTACAATCTCAGACATTAAAGTAGCTCACGAAGTAATTAAACCATACAGTCATCGTACTCCCGTTCTTTCTAGTGCCAAGGTTGATACACGCACCGGAGCTTCCGTTTTTTTTAAATGTGAGAATTTCCAAAAGGTAGGTGCTTTTAAATTTCGTGGTGCTTGCAATGCTGTTTTAACGCTTTCAGCTTCTGATGCTGCACAAGGAGTGGCTACACATTCGTCAGGAAATCATGCTCAAGCGCTGGCTTTAGCAGCTAAAATTCGTGGTATAAAAGCATACGTGGTTATGCCTGAAAATGCTCCCAAAGTAAAAGTAGAAGCCGTTAGGAATTATGGCGCAGAAATTACTTTTTGCGAAGCCAGTTTAGATGCAAGAGAAAGTACCTTACAGAAAGTTGTAGAACAAACCGGAGCGGCTACTATTCACCCTTATAACGATTCCAGAATTGTAGCAGGGCAAGGAACTGCTGCTATTGAGTTTATAGAAGAGTGTCCTGATTTGGATGTAATAATGGCTCCAATCGGCGGTGGTGGGTTGTTAAGCGGAACTGCACTTGCAGTAAAATCTTTGAATTCTAACATCGAAGTAATTGGAACAGAACCTAAAGAAGTAGATGATGCATACAGATCTTTCAAAGAAGGAAAGTTGCTTCCTGCTTACAACACAAATACTATTGCTGATGGATTACGAACTTCTTTAGGAGTACTGCCTTTCCAAATTATCAAAAAACATGTTGATGATATTCTCACGGTTGATGAAGAATCTATTATTTCTGCTATGCGCTTTATTTGGGAAAGAATGAACATGATCATAGAACCATCTTGTGCCGTTCCTGTAGCAGCTCTTTTTAATAATCCTGAACGATTTAAAGGGAAAAAAGTTGGCATCATCATCACCGGCGGAAATGTAGACCTGGATAATCTACCATGGGATAATTGAATATTCAATCATAAAATTTTGTCGTGTCTACCATAGGTATTGCTTCGGAAGAACGGATGTGAGACATCTAAAATCACTATCAAAGCTCCGATTTCTAATCTACCCTTCTGCACACATTATATGTCCAATGGACATCGAATATTCTTTTCTTGGATGTTGGTTATCGAACGTACTTCGCTATTCAAAATTCATCCTCCTTCATTCATAATCTCGCAGGGCTGAAGCCCACGCTAGCTTATTCTCCAAATCAACCTGTAGAACATAAATCTAAAAAGACTTAGTCAGTGAATAGTTCTCAACCTTCTCCTTATTCAAGATTAATGGATATTGAACGTTCTCCTGTCGGATATTGATCACTAAACGTGCTTCGATATTCAAAATTCATGATTCAATATTGTTCTGTTCGATATTCTTTTCTCTAACATCCTTATGTGATTTAATTCAGCGTTCTATTGAGTTAGCTTGCATGGCAATCTTCAAAAAAAACAAGGGAATTACTATGAAGACATTCATCGCAAGTCTATTGCTCCTCATCCTGCCGGAAGCAATGCAATTACAAGTGCCTTTATTTTTAGGCGATAAAGTACAAGTTCAAGGAAAAATCATCGATGCAGACACCCAACAAGCCTTAGTTGGGGCAATTATTCATATCAAAGAGACTAAGCAACACGCAACAAGTGATGCAAACGGTGATTTTGAATTCTTCATAGAAACAGCAACATACACTTTTGATGTCAAATACGTCGGATTTAAGCAGTTATCAAAAAAAGTAAGCGTTCCGAAAGAAGGGATTCAAAATCTGATTCTAAAATTGGCACCTCTACAGCAGCAACCTAATGAAAACGAAGAAGATGAAGTGCTAGATTATATTCCTGTACTCCGCATAGAAGCTCCACCTTTACAAGGGGCCTCAAAAATGAGTATTCAACCACTAAATTCTCCTCCTTTACCCCCGCAATATAACACCGAAGAATATGCCGAAATATCTGAGAACACCTTCAAGTGGGCTTCAAAAACTCCTCTTTCTACTTTTTCTATTGATGTGGATGGAGCTTCTTACTCAAATGTTAGACGAATGATTATGGATGGCAGACTACCCGTAAAAAACGCAGTTCGTATTGAAGAAATGATCAATTATTTCAGCTATGAGTATGAAAAACCAACCGGTGAGCATCCCTTCTCTGTGAATACTGAAGTTGCACCTGCGCCATGGAACCCAAACCATCAATTGGTGCAAATTGGAATTCAGGGAGAGAAGATTGAAGCCGAAAATCTGCCACCAAGTAATTTAGTTTTTCTACTGGATGTTTCAGGATCAATGAATTCCCACAACAAACTACCATTGCTCAAAAAGGGATTTAAGTTGTTGACGAATCAACTTAGAGAAGAAGACTATGTTTCGATTGTGGTTTATGCAGGTAATAGCGGACTTGTTCTTCCGCCCACTTCAGGAGCTGATAAAGAAGCTATTTTAGAAGCACTTGATAAACTGAATGCAGGCGGCTCAACGGCCGGAGCAGCAGGTATCAAGCAAGCATATCAAGTAGCCAAAGAACATTTCAAAGAAGACGGAAATAACCGGGTGATCTTAGCTACAGACGGCGATTTCAATGTTGGTGTTTCAAGTAATAGTGAGTTGGTAAAATTAATTGAGGAAAAGAGAGATGAAGGCATATTTCTTTCAGTACTTGGGTTCGGATCCGGTAATCTAAAAGACTCTAAAATGGAACAGATCGCAGACAATGGAAACGGAAATTACTATTACATAGATAATCTGTTGGAAGCTAAGAAAGTGCTGGTCTCTGAAATGGGCGGAACTTTACATACCATTGCTAAAGATGTGAAGATCCAGATTGAATTTAATCCTGAAAACGTAAAAGCATACCGCTTAATAGGTTATGAGAATCGTTTGCTTGCTGATGAGGATTTTAACGATGACAAAAAAGATGCCGGTGAATTAGGTTCGGGTCATACTGTTACTGCTTTATATGAAGTAATCCCTCATGGTGTAGATATTGATACTTCATTGAGCGATATCGATCCATTGAAATATCAAACGCCTACTACTCCCATAAATGGCTTCGGCGATGAATTAATGACCGTTAAACTGCGCTATAAAAAACCTAATGGAAACAAAAGTATTCTACTTTCTCAAATTGTTCAAAAATCAACCAATAGGGAACTTTCTGAAAATCTAAGTTTTGCTGCTTCCGTGGCTTCATTTGGAATGGTTTTGAGGGATTCCAAATTCAAAGGAAACAGCTCTTTTAGTTTGGCTGAGCGGTTAGCAAGATCATCAAAAGGAGTTGATGAACATGGATATCGCACTGAGTTCATTAAGATCGTAAAACTTGCAGAATTGCTTTATGAAGGTGAAGCTAAGAAGTAAAAAAAGAGTTTTATTATAATAACTAAAGAAAGGCTACTGCTAAACACATTTAATCTCAATAAAATTATTCTTTTTTTAGTAGTTCTTCAATTAGGTTTGAAAATTCAGATTCAGATCTTACTCCCGGAACAATTTTATCATTGATCAAAAAAGTTGGAACACCACCAATTTCAAGATTATCTGCAATACTCATACTTTCCAGTACAATATTTTTGGCTTCATTTGATTCACAACATTCTTTGAATAGCGATATATCCTGTATTTTAGCTTTAATTGCTAAATTGTCAAATGATAAATCTTCTAAATGTTCTTGATTAGCAAAGAGTAAATTGTGGTAATCTAAAAACTTTCCTTGTTTTGCTGCACATTCTGATGCTACTGCTGCTTTGAAAGTACTGGAAAACTCATCCTGTGGAAAATGGTTATACACTATTGATATTTGATCCTTATACTTTTTAGCAATCTTATTTAAAATAGGATCTGCTTCTTTACAATATGGACAACTATAATCAAAAAATTCAATTATCTGTATCGGAGCGCTAGCTATCCCTTTGCGGTAAGAAAGGGTGCTAATTTCTTCCCATGAGTCTACTTCTCTATCAACAATGCTATCATTAAAATCTTTCTTTGAAAAAAACTGAATCATTACTAGACTTGTAATCAGCAATGCACACATTACTAAAATTGCAGTGAATAAATTTGATATATTTAATTTCATTCTTCTAAGTAATGTTAGAATACCTTATAAACTCTTACAGTTGAAACGAATTTGTCAAAATCGAATAATTCTCCTACAACTATATCATCTTCGATTTGATGTATAGTAAAATTTAAGGGGAACTCATGCTCTTTCTCGAAACTTCCTTCACTATTGTATACTTGCCAATTTCTTTTTGTTGAATTAAAGTGATTGGGTAACGCTATCCAAATTCTTCCCCTATCATCAATTAAAAAATCATGAATCCAAGGCCAGTTCTCTGGCAACACTTCATACAGAGATTTTTTAATCTCTGATTTTTTTATATCGATCATCATAGATTCAAAATTTAGAGCACTCATTTTATCAGAGTCTGAAAACTTTAAATGAGGCAAATCAAATGAGAGAGTTTTCACAAGTTTTCCTTCTAAATTGTACATTTCAATTGTAGGTTTACCTGTCCAACAATAAAATATTTTATCTTTCTTAAACTCAATCAGACTTTTTTTACCCCAAATTGGGGAAGGATTTACAGACATATTTCCATTTTTTTGGAAAACATAAGCATTATCAGAAGGTTTAATAAGAATAGAGTCTTTAACCAACTCTCCGTGTTCATTGAATGATTGTATGTTTATATTTCTTTTATCGTCAGGACTGTACTTATCTGAAAAAAATCTTTCTGATCTCGAATAAAAAAGTTTATTCTTTTCACTTAAGCTAATCTTCATCGGGAAGTCAAGTTTTTCCTTAGTATCTAACTTTATAGTCTTTACAACTTTTCCATTTTCTACATTAAAAATGGAAATTCTACCCAAATTTCTGTCGTACACTAACAAAATTTCATTTGAAAGCTTTTCTATGTTAGTAATCTCAATAAATTCGCCCGGACCTAACCCTTCACGGCCCAAGCGATTATTAAATTTTAATTTTCTTCCTTTTAATTGAGCAACCAATACTGATGTGATAAATGCGTCAATAGTGTATAACTGAACATGATCACCTGTCTTGGATATATCTAAGTCTACAACTTGGGAAAGCAAAGATTTATCAGATTCTGCAATCAATTCAATGCTTGACTCTTGACTTTGAATTGGAAGCGAAAAAAGAAAGAATAATAGAAAAAGAGATTTAATCTTCATTAAAGCATATTGAGTTAATTACAAATGTAGATCTCACATCTCTTAAACATCTTAGTTCTACAGCATTTGTTCGGATCTGTAGTACTACAACTACCACACCGGGTTTCCACTTCTTGAATCTGATCAGAATTCTGAGCCAAAAGCCCGTTGGTTGGTATAGTCAGAATTAAGCTACCGCTTAAAATTACTATCATTGAAAACATATTTATGGCAAATCTTTTCATAAAATACACCTAATAATTTACAAGTTATGATTTAGGTAAAATCCAATCACATTAAGATATCGGACAACCTAACTCTAACATCGATATATTTTTAGGGTTAAACAATGCTCAAAATTGAGTAATATTTTGCTTAAAAATTGTATCACCTAGGGTAATGAGTTTTTTAAATACCACTTTAATATGCATTTACTTCCTTTTAAACTTAACTTCTTTTTTATTCGTTCTACATGTTTATAAATTGTATTTGTTGACAAGAAAAGCTCTTCGGATATTTCAATACTTGAATACCCTTTCCCAATGAGTTCCAATATTTCAACTTCTCTTGGAGTAAGTATTTTCAATGCCTCTATGAAGCTAATTTCTTTTTTATCATCCATTTTTTCTTAGTTTCTTGGTTCAAGAAACCAATATTAACTCATAAAGTCAATATATATAGGCTTCATATTACATAACCAAATCATTACGTTCGGTGTAGAAACAGAAACTTTTCCTCGTCACGTAGCTCCGCTGCGTGATGCTGATTTGGAAGCTCAGCTTCCATTGAGGCGAAGCCTCAAACAAGGCATTCCGAACGAGACGTTCGGAACGAGCTTAAGATCGTAGAACTTGCAGAATTGCTTTATGAAGGTGAAGCCAGCAATTAGTTTTGAGCTAAATCAATTAACTAATAACCATTAACAAAAAAGTTATTGGTTTTAAACTTTGATTACTTTTCTTTCAAAGAATCAATCCTTCTCTGCAAAACTTGTTTAGTACGATCATCAGTTGCTAGACCCTTAGCCTTCTTATAAGCTTCTTCTGCTTTATTAAAATCTTCGACTGTTTCATAAATTTCAGCAGCAGAATAATGTGATCTCCAGTCTTTAGCCCATTCTGTGCTCATTTCTTTAGCTGTTTTCAAGCCTTCCTCTTCCATCCCATTTATAACCTGTAATTTCCCTAGTAAACCGACTGTTTGCACACTTCTATCGATGCGAACTGCTTCCTGTGCCCATTCTAAACCTTTATCAGTTCTGTATTCATTTTGTAAAGTATAAGTAGCCCCCTGCACCCATCCTTGCCAAGAAAATGCCGGAAGAGTGCGGAATTGATTTTCAATATGAGCAAATGTTATTTCCATTGGTATTTCAACTTTAAACGTAACTTTTAAATGAGCCCATTTCAACGAAATATCTACCGAAGTAGCTGTGTAATCACTAAAAGAAAATTTCATCCATTCGTATTTACTATCCATTTCTTCCGGGGTAACAGTTACACGTAACGCATCTTCACTTTCATTATAAAAATAACTTCCCCATGCTTCGCTGAAATTTGAAAAGATAATCACCCATTCTTCTTCACCGGGGATAGTATGCATTCCATACGAACCTGCTTTCAATTCTTGTTCGTTTATCAGTACATCATCAGTCACTGTAAAAAGAGTATTTTTGTTAGCTCCTGTTCTCCAAACTTCGCCATAAGGAACTAATTCTCCCCAAACTTCACGCCCTTTTATTCCCACCGAATTATATTCAAAGCTAATAGTTGTATATCCAATGGTAATACTTCTCGTTTCTTTAGGACTTACCTGAGGCAATGAAAGTGATACCGGTAATTGAGCCAGCACTGTTTCTGATGCAAAGCACATCATTAAAAATAAAAAAGTTATTACTGTTCTTTTCATGGCTTGGTCGTTAAATTAATGTGAATTTGAGATAATATCTTCATTTGCTCCAAAGGCATTCCTTCGGAGCAAATGGAGTACTTCTTATTTCGAACAATCTAACAATTCTTTGGAGAATATTTCCGATTTGAAACAATAGCGCTGTCTTTTTCGTCTTAGTGAAAAAATTGTACCATCATGACACAGAAAGGCAGATTTAAAAATTCCAACAATCCTGATGATTTCGACCTCGATTCTTACATAGAAGAACAATCTCATCCACAAGCAGAAATACAGCAACCAATAGAAGAACATGAATCTTCATTCATGAAAAATGCCATACTTGGACTAGCTATGGTATTTACAGCATTTATGTGGTACCACGATTGGAGCCCAAAGCAAGCGTATGGAAGTATTTTTGGTACCAATAAAGCAACCGTTGTGGCTACCGATCAATCAGGGAATCGAATTGAAATTAATATTCCAGATATCAATATTCCGGATATTAACCTTCCGGAAACAAGAGACTTGGAAAGAGCTTTAGAACAAGAATTTGCTCGTCTTTCAGGTTCAGCTAATCTTCCCCCTGTCACAGATTATTTGGTGGAATTAAAAGCTCTTGGTTTGCTTGAAGACAATAAATTAAGTGCGTTTCAGGCTCGTCAATTACATGCAGATGGTGTACCAATTTCGTACATACAAGAAGTTGACAATGCCGGCTTTTTGGATGATCTAAATTTCGTTGCTATCTCAGAATTCTACAAAAATGATATTCCGTTGAGTTATATCAGTCAATATGAAGAAGCAGGCATTCTGGATAAGGTAAATTTTGTAGGGCTGAGCGAGTTTTACAAAAATGGTGTGTCTATGGATTATCTAAAAACGTTAGATGCCGCAGGATATCTGGACGATCTTAGCTTCGTTTATGTAACTGAGTATTATAAAGCAGGTGTAACCACTGAATTCTTAGATGGTCTTAAGGAAAAAGGATTATATAATGATCTGAATTTCATTGATGTCGTTGAATTGTATAAGGACGAGAATAATTAATATTTAAGATTATGAGTTCACAAAGATTTAAAAACGAACTTAGAGGAAATCAGGATGATCCTGACTTTGACTTGGATTCTTATATAGATGAAAAGGCGAATGCTGATACAGAAAATCAGCAGCAGGAATACATAGAACCTCCCTCTTCTACTAAAAGAAATCTACTTGCAATACTTCTATTTGCTGTAGTGCCCGCTCTTTTTTTTCTCTTTACTTTTGGTCTTCCTAATTTCACTTTCGATAGCGGAAATGAAACCAACACAGTATCTCAAGGGCAAAATATAGTACCCTCGGCTCCGCTTCCTCCCAGAGTTTCAGTTTCTGATGGTGTTCTCGGGTCGTATCTGGACTATTTACAAGCCACTACAGAGGCTGGTTACACTGAATATTTTTCATCCTCGGGAATACAAGCTCTCTACAATTCCGGAGTTCCGCTCGAGTATCTGGAAAACTTAGATTCTGCCGGATTTCTGGACGATTTTTCTTATTCCGCAGTTATAGGTTTATATAACGGTGGTGTGCCCATGGAATATTTAACGCAAATGGATGAAGCCGGATATCTGAACAATTTTTCTTATTCAGCGTTAATTGGTCTTTATAATGGCGGCGTGCCTGTTGATTATCTGAATCAAATGAATTCTGCTGAATTTTTGGATGATTTCTCTTATTCCGCAATTATTGGAATGCAAAGCTCGGGTGTAGCTACTGAGTATCTTCTTCAATTAAAGGAAGCCGGATTTATAAATACGTTTTCTTATTCAGGAATCATTGGCTTATACAGTTCCGGTATTCCCATAAGTTTCTTGAAAGAACTTGATAGCAGAAGCCTCCTCGTTGATATGAATTACACTGATGTGATTCGAGCTTATAATGATGGGAATTGAATTTAATTATCTAACCCACTCTTGTTCTCTCCCTAAGGTCAGGAAGAGAGACTCCTGAACTAAAACTTGCTCTATTAACAATTTCCTCAGCGTAGGAAGAAAAAAAAATCCTCGTCACGTAGCTCCGCTGCGTGATGCTGATTTGGAAGCTCAGCTTCCATTGAGGCGGAGCCTCAAAGAAGGCATTCCGAACGAGACGTTCGGAACGAGCTTAAATGAATAAAGCTTTGGATGAGATTACAGATTCATCATTAGTAAAGGCTGAACTCATTTCTTTTGCTCATGCTAAATGGTATCCCTAACAACTTCAAAACTAATTCCTCAGATAAATTGCTTTCTTTTCCATTTTTAAGGAAATTGAACTATTAAAACTCAAGTCGCTTAATTATGGAAGATACACTGACCAAACAGATCGAGAAACTAAATAAGAGTGAGAAATTGCTTTTGGTTGAGGCTCTATGGGATTCCATCGCCTCTGAGCCGGAGAGCGTACTGCTACCAGAACACCATAAATCTATTTTGGATGAGCGACTGGAAACACTTGATGAAGATACGGAGAAAGGAGAGTCTTGGGACGAATTTAAGAAAAACTATATTTAAGTCGTTGTGGGTAAACCATTCATCATTACTCCCCAAGCTCAACGAGATTTTGACAAAACTTATGGGTGGTATGAAGAACAATATCAGGGGTTGGGAAAAGAATTCGCTCGTTGTTTAGATGCAAAGATGGCAGAGATTCAACGTAATCCTGAGCAATTTCAAATTATTTACAAAGATAGGGTTCGAAGAGCTTTGGTCTCACGCTTTCCGTATTCTGTTTTTTTCGTAGACAAGCCAAAAGTACTCAGTATATTTGCCATTCAGCGACAAAACAGAAATCCTAGCCTTTAGAAGTCTCGTGTATAAAGAATCGGTACGCTAACAAGGCGCATCAACTGGGGACGTGGCGTTGGTTTCCAAAGTTGCTCGTTTTGAAATTTATCCCGTTTATTAATTCATAATCCCCATGCCCGTTATGCACGGGGTCGTTATAGCATCATTTAAAACTTTTTGTGATATTTTTGACAAGGTAAAATTTTTAGGGATACTACCTATTTTAATCCTACACTTTTGCCTAATTTTCAAGAAATTATCCTCTCCAATTATCGAAGTTAAAAATAATTTTTTATTTCTTTTCAATTATTGTTTAATTGATGCTTTTCCCCTATTAAAAATATCATAATACGAAGTGCTATGGCTACAAAGATCAGCGAAACTACCCAAAATTTTATCAACGGAAAGTTTGTTTCTAACGGAAGTGCCCGTTTAGATGTAATCAGTCCTATTGACGGAAAAATTATTTCAACAGTTCCCCTTTCTTCAACGAAAGAGTTAGACGAAGCAGTGCAGGCAGCAAGAAAAGCTTTTCCTGAGTGGTCGGGGAAAACCCTCAAAGAACGGGTTCAGGTTTTTTACAAATATCGTGAGCTTCTTGAAAAACACATGGACGAACTTACTGAAATCTGCCATACTGAAAACGGTAAAACTTGGGGTGAATCAAAAGCTGAGGTCGAAAAAAGTATAGAGCTCACCGAATTTGCTTGCTCAATGCCGCAAATCATCGCTAACGAGGTTCAGGAAGTAAGCCGTGGTGTAGAAGTTCGTATTGATAGAAAACCTTTGGGTGTTGTTGCGTCCATTGCTCCTTTTAATTTCCCAAATATGGTTCCTCATTGGACCGTGCCAAATGCAATCGTACTTGGTAACTGCATGATCCTAAAACCATCTGAAGTTGTACCGGTTAGCGCCGTTAAAATTGCTGAATTGTTGAAGGAGGCAGGATTGCCTGATGGAGTATTTAATATCGTAAACGGTGGAAAAGAAGTTGTAGAAGCTATTTGTGATCACCCCGAAATTAAAGCGGTTTCATTTGTCGGGTCAACAAAAGTTGCCAAAATCGTGTACAAACGAGCAACCTCAAATCTTAAACGTTGCCTAGCTTTGGGTGGCGCAAAAAATCACCTTATTGTACTGCCTGATGCAAATGAAGAAATGACTGCTTCTAATGTAATTGCATCTATGTCGGGCTGTGCAGGGCAACGCTGTATGGCAGCAGCCGTAATGGTTGGTGTTGATAAAGTTGATCACATCATTGCACGGATGGTTACAGAAGCCAAAAAAATTGTCCCCGGTGAAAACCTCGGTTCCGTAATTAGTAAAGAAGCTAAAGAACGAATTGAAAAATATATTGCCGAAGCCGAAGCTACCGGAGCAAAAGTTCTCGTTGACGGAAGAAATACAATAGTTAAAGGGAAAGAAGGTGGTTTCTATGTAGGACCAACAGTCGTTGATTATGTAACATCCGATATGGCTATTGCAAAAGAAGAAGTTTTTGGACCGGTGATTTCTATCATTCGGGCTAAAGATCTGGATGAAGCGATAGCAATTGAAAACAGTTCAGGATATGGAAATGCGGCCGCCGTATTTACTCAAAGCGGTGGTGCGGCCAAAGAAGTTATGGAGCGAGCAAGTGCAGGAATGATCGGTGTAAATATTGGCGTGCCTGTACCTCGTGAACCCTTCCCTTTTGGTGGATGGAATGATTCAAAATTCGGAGTATGTGACATTACCGGAAAAAGCTCTATAGAATTCTGGACTCAGAACAAAAAAACCTCTGTAAAATGGAATGCGGAAGCTAAAACAAATTGGATGAGCTGAATTAATGAGTTTTGAGGTTCGGGCTATGTGTTACCCGATCCATTTATTAAAAAGATATGAGTTATAAGAATTTAGAAATTTATACAATCGCTTACGATCTTGCTTTGGAAATTCACAAGATTTCTCTAAAACTTCCTAAATACGAGCTATATGAACAAGGAAGTCAAATCCGAAGATCATCTAAAAGTATTAAAGACAATATTGCTGAAGGATACGGACGGCGAAGATATAAGAACGAGTTTATAAGATTTTTGATCTTCGCTCATGCTTCTTGTGACGAAACTATTTCTCAGCTAAATATGATTAGCGATATTTATTACCCTGAAAATCGATTAACCGTTTTGATAGATAGGTATGATAATTTAGGGGGTAAAATAAACCGCTTTATAAATTATGTTGAAACGAGTTGGAAAACACCCACCCGTAACCCGTAACCCGTAACCCGTAACCAAACTTATGACATCCCAAAAACCTTCAAAAAGTGAAATTCTTTCTAATAACTTAGAGTACACTCTGTTCTCCTGGGCTAAGCAAGGTGGCTTGAACCCTGTTAATGCCAAAAGAGCGAGCGGTGTTTATTTTTATGATCGCGACAACAAGAAATATCTCGATTTTTCTTCTCAGCTAATGAATGTGAATATCGGCCATGGTGACCAACGTATTACCGAAGCTGTTTCCCGACAAATGAAAGAGTTAAGCTATGTATATCCGGGAATGGCAACGGAAGTTCGGGGCAAGCTTGGAAAAAAGATCGCTGAAATTACACCCGGAAATCTTAAAAAATCCTTTTTCACTTTGGGCGGTGCCGAGGCTGTTGAAAACTCAATAAAAGTTGCTCGCATGTTTACCGGACGACATAAAATTATTTCTCACTATCGTTCCTATCACGGAGCAACTTATGGGGCAATTTCTGCCGGAGGCGATCCAAGAAAATTTCCTGTCGACAGCCAGACAGCGCCGAATTTTGTTCACGTTGAAAATCCTTATTTCTATAGATGTCCCTGGAGTACTTCTTCCATAGAAGAGTGCGGAGAAATGGCGGCTCGAAATATTGAGCAGATCATCAAATATGAAAATCCTGGCAGCATTGCTGCTATTTTAATTGAAGGCGAATCAGGCTCATCAGGTTGTATAAAATATCCCCCAAACTACTGGCAACTTCTTCGTAAAATCGCCGACAAATATGGAATTCTTCTAATTGACGATGAGACGATGAGTGGCTTTGGAAGAACAGGAAAAATGTTCGGAATCGATCATTCCGGAGTTACTCCAGACATAATGTGTATGGCTAAAGGGCTGACCTCCGGTTATTTGCCACTTGGCGCTGTAGTATTAACAGATACCATTGCCAAACATTTTGATGATAATCCGCTGGTTATTGGGCTCACTTATTCTGCTCATGCCGTTTCATGCGCTGCTGCTTTGGAGAATATAAAAATTCTTCAGGAAGAAAAGATGGTTGATAACGCAGCGAAGATGGGTGTATACATAGAACAGGAAGTTAAAAAACTCAAAGAAAAACATCCTTCTATTGGTGACTACAGGAATACCGGTTTGTTAGGCTGTATAGAACTGGTTAAAAACCGCAAAACAAAAGACCCTGTCACTCCATGGAATGCCAAACCATCTGAAATGGAAGCTACAAACCGAATGGCGGCAAAAATAAAAGAAGCCGGTATGTTCACTTTTGTTCGCTGGAACTGGATATTTACAGCACCACCGCTTTGTGTAACTAAAGATCAAATTGATGAAGGAATTGAAATCATTTCTCAGGCGATATCCATTGCAGATGAATACTGTGATTAATTGCAACCAATCTGCAACGGATGAATGAAAATCTAAAGCTGCCCCCGGAACTGGAATCCTCTCCCCTAAGTGGTGAAGATATGATTCCTCTTGCCCACGAAGACCGCACTTGGACGATGTGGAATATGACCGCAATTTGGGTTGGGATGGCTGTTTGTATTCCTACTTATTTACTGGCTTCAAACATGATCTTATCCGGTTTAAGCTGGCAAGCATCCCTGATTATCATCGCCATAGCAAACTTGTTAATTACCATACCCATAGTTCTGAGCGGACACGCCGGAGTCAAATACGGTATTCCTTTTCCCGTTTTTGGGCGAGCCGGCTTTGGAATTTACGGTGTTCATATCGCTTCGCTTGTTCGTGGAGTTATTGCCTGTGGTTGGTTCGGAATCCAAACTTGGATTGGCGGTTTAGCTTTTTATTCGATCTGGAATATCATCACCGGACAAACCGGATCTCTTGAGCTGGATCTTGGTAAATTTATCGGCTTCGCCTTGTTTTGGGTTATCAATATCTATTTTATCTGGAAAGGTACAGAGTCTATAAAATGGCTGGAAAATTACTCTGCGCCAATTTTAATTCTCATTGGCCTAGTTCTTATCGGTTGGGGATATAATAATGCCGGGAGTTTTTCGAAAGTTCTTGATCAGGGTGCTCAACTACAAAAGACAACGGCTTCCTTACAAGCGTCTGAGAACAACACCTCTGAATATTTTCTTAATCTAAACGTAGTTGCTGATCTGGATGGAAAAGCAAAAGCATCTGAAGTAAATATCAAGATTCCGAAAGATGCCAGATATGAAGATCTTGGGTGGCAGCCCATTAATTCAGTAACTTCATCAGTTTCTATTCCCTTTTCCGATAATTACGCCTCCGGAAACGAGCCTGTAAAAGTTCAGTTTAGAAATACTGATAACATCGTTTCCAGTACGTTAGCTGTTTTTATCAGCGACTCTTCTAACTCACAGCCAACAATTTGGACATATCTGATCTGGTTTACAGCGATGGTTGGTTTTTGGGCAACCATGGCAATTAGTATTTCAGATATTACCCGACTTTCAAAAAATCAAAAAGATCAAATTAAAGGTCAATTTCTGGGATTACCAACTACAATGACATTCTATTCTTTTGTGGCCATTTTTGTGACTTCCGCTACCATCATTTCTTTTAAAGACATTATGATTGTGGAAGACACTCCCTGGGATCCCGTTTCATTGGTTGCACTATTTGATAATCCCGGTGTGGTAATCTTTGCCCAGATTGCTTTGATAATTGCCACCTTAAGCACTAATATCGTTGCAAATATAATAGCACCTGCCAATGCCATTGCAAATGTGATGCCGCAAAAGCTGAATTTCAGATCAGGTGGTGTAATAGCAGGGGTGATTGGAATCATAACCAGCCCGTGGTGGCTCGCTGATGACATCGGTTCCATTCTTGTTTTTGTGAGCGGCTTACTCGGTCCGGTTTTAGGCGTACTGCTTTGCGATTATTATTTAATTCGGAAAAAAACTTTAGCTCTCCATGAATTATATAAACCTGACGGCGAGTATTCTTATGGCGGATCAGGTTTTAACAAAGCCGCAATGTATGCTTTAGTAGCGGGCGTTCTAACCGCTCTTATAGGTTTTTGGATTCCTTCTCTTAGTTATTTATATAGTTTATCATGGTTTACAGGTTTCGGAGTAGCATTCATTCTATATTATTATTTGATGAAGAACCAACACGCAGAAACTTTAAACGTGAAAATTTTCACCTAGTATATGTGTCTTATGTCAGTACTTATTCAAAACGGAAGAATTGTAACAGCAGCCGAAGACTATATCGCTGATCTGTATATAGAAAATGGGAAAATTTCTGCCATTGGAGCGAACTTAGAATATAAAGCAGATAAAGTGATTGACGCTTCCGGTAAGCTCGTTTTCCCGGGAGGTATTGATCCTCATGTTCATTTAGATATGCCTTTTATGGGCACTTATTCCAGCGATGATTACGAGACCGGAACTCGAGCTGCCCTTTTTGGAGGAACAACAACCGTGATCGATTTTATTCTCCAAACACAAGGCGATTCTCTCCGAAATGCGCTTACTACCTGGCAAGAAAAATCGAAAGGAAAAGCCATTGGTGATTATTCTTATCACATGGCTGTAACTGATTTTAATGATGACGTTGCCAAAGAAGTTGTGGAATTCATTGAAGAAGAAGGCATTACTTCATTCAAAACATTTATGGCCTACAAAGGCGCATTAATGATTGACGACGGCCAAATGGTGCAGCTTATGAAAGTGGTAAAAAAGCACGGAGGCTTGGTTACCGTTCATGCAACGAATGGCGATATGATCGATTCTCTAATTGCTAAGCATCTTTCGGAGGGAAAAACCGCTCCCCTCTATCATTATCTTTCGCAACCTGAAGTTACTGAATCTGAAGCCAGTGCGCGATTTACTGACATGCTCCATTACACCGGTTGCACAGGCTACATTGTTCACATGACGTGTGAAGGCGCTCTGAATGCTGTGCAACGAGCTGGCCTCAGAAACCAAAAAATATTTGTAGAAACATGTCCACAGTATTTATTAGTGGATGCTTCTGTTTACGAAGATGATTTTGAAGGAGCAAAATGGGTAATGAGTCCGCCCATTCGTGAAAAGAAAGATCAAAAAGCACTTTGGGCCGGTTTGCAACAGGGATTAGTAAATGTGATCGGAACAGACCATTGCCCGTTTATCTGGGAGCAGAAAAAAATGGGCAAAGACGATTTCTCAAAGATACCGAACGGACATCCCGCAATTGAACATCGGATGGAATTGATTTTTTCTGAAGGAGTTAAAAAAGGAAAGATCTCGCTGAGCAAGTTTGTAGAAGTTACCGCCACCAATCCTGCCAAAATCTTCGGGATGTATCCTCAGAAAGGAACTCTTGCGGTGGGTACAGATGCAGATGTAATAATTTTTGATCCTGAAAAGGAACATGTTATTTCAAAAGATACGCACCACATGAATGTAGATTATTCCAGTTATGAAGGTTGGAAAGTAACCGGAAAAACCGAAACGGTTCTGCTCCGTGGTCAAATTGCCATCGAAAATGAGGAGTGTTATCTTAAACCAGGAAGCGGACAATTCGTGAAGCGCGGAAAGACGTCCTATGTGATTTAAGAAAATCAGCAGATACACTTTTATTCAATCTGCCATTTAAACTGTTAACAAATAAAGAACCATTATGCCAAGAAAAGTAAAATCAGGTCTGATACAAATGAGCCTTCCTATGACCGAGGGAGAAGGAAGCATCAAAGAAATCATGAAAGCCATGACCGATAAGCATATTCCTTATATAGAAGAAGCAGGAAAAAAAGGTGTTCAGATTCTTTGCTTACAGGAAATTTTTAATACTCCTTATTTCTGTCCGGGACAAGACAAAGAGTGGTACGCATCTGCAGAAACCGTACCCGGGCCTACAACAGAAATGATGCAGGAATATGCTAAGAAATACCAAATGGTGATCATTGTTCCGATATATGAAAAAGAACAAGCCGGAGTTTTTTATAACACAGCCGCCGTTATTGATGCGGACGGAACCTATCTGGGAAAGTATCGCAAAAACCACATTCCACATACCACCGGATTTTGGGAGAAGTTTTTCTTTAAGCCCGGCAATCTGGGATATCCTGTTTTTCAAACTAAATACGCGAAAGTTGGGGTGTATATCTGCTACGATCGTCATTTCCCTGACGGAGCTAGAATTCTGGGCCTTAACGGAGCAGAAATCGTGTACAATCCTTCCGCTACGGTTGAAGGGCTTTCGCAATATCTGTGGAAGTTGGAGCAACCGGCTCACGCTGCAGCAAACGGTTATTTTATGGGATGTATTAATCGAGTTGGAGAAGAAAAGCCGTGGAATCTCGGACGGTTTTACGGAACCTCTTATTTTGTGGATCCTCGCGGACAAATTTTTGCAGAAGCTTCCGAAGATAAAGATGAATTATTGATTGCTGAATTTGATCTGGATATGATCGATGAGGTTAGATCGACTTGGCAGTTTTTCAGAGACCGCAGACCTGAGACGTATGGCAAATTAACTGAACTTTAATCAGCGAAAATCATTCAGTTCAAATTAATCAGTGATCAATAAGGATTTATTTATGGCAGAATATAAAAGACCCGAATCAAGCGAAGAGTTTCATAAGAACTTTGCTCAGAAAAAACCGCTGATGAACGACACAGAAGCGTTCTATGAAAGTTCGCGTTGTCTGTTTTGTTATGATGCTCCTTGCGTTACTGCCTGCCCTACCGGAATTGATATTCCGCTGTTTATAAAACAAATCCAGACAGGGAATGCCGAAGGTGCAGCTAAAACCATCTTCGATAAAAACTGGTTTGGAAACACCTGCGGAAAAGTATGTCCAACCGGAGTTCTTTGTGAAGGAGCCTGTGTGTACAATCATCAGGATGTTAAGCCCATTGATATTGGGCGATTACAAAACTTCGCCACAGATAAAGTCATCAAAGCAAAGAAAGAACTCTTTAAAGTCGGCAAAGACAACGGCAGAAAAGTAGCGGTGATCGGAGCCGGACCTGCCGGAATATCCTGCGCCTGTGAGTTACGAACTTTAGGTTATGCCGTGGATATTTTCGAAGCCAAGGACAAACCTTCAGGGCTTGCCGTTCACGGAACCGCTCCGTACAAAATCACCAATCATGAAGTGCTCGATGAAGTAGATTATCTGCAAAATCAGCTTGGTTTTACTATTCATTATGGGAAGTCTATCAGCACTAAAGAGCAGCTAAACGATCTCGAAAAAGAATATGACGCTATTTTTGTGGGCGTAGGACTTGGACCAACCGCCGAACTTGATCTTCCAGGAGTTGACAAGGAAAACGTAATTGGCGCTGTAGAATTTGTGGAAGAATTGCGAATGACCGAACATAAAGTCAACATTCCTGATTCAGTTATTGTTATTGGCGGAGGTAATACCGCCATGGATGCAGCTTCCGAATCTGCAAGAATGGGAGCCGAAAATGTAATTCTGGCTTATCGCCGATCCAAAGAAGAGATGGGTGGCTATGATTTTGAATATGATCTTGCCAGAAATGCCGGAGCAAAAGGACTTTTTAATGTACAGCCTGTTGAAATAACAGGAAACGGCAAAGCGTCCGGAGTGAAATTTATTAAAACCGAATCCAGGAACGGAAAGCTTGAATACATTCAGGGCAGTGAATTTGTATTGAATTGTGATCTTGTGATCAAAGGAACAGGTCAGGCTAAACTGGGCGACTTCTTTAGCTTGATTGACGGACTGGAAATGGACCGGAGTACACGAATCGTTGTTAATCAGGAAAACTTCCAAACAGGAAATTCCATGTACTTTGCAGGTGGTGATGCCGTAAATGGCGGAGCGGAAGTTGTGAACGGCGCTCATGACGGTAAAAAAGCAGCGCATGGAATTGAGAACTGGCTCAATAAGTAAGGATAGAACACGGATGACCACTGATAGCTGATAACTGATAACTGATAACTGATAACTGATATTTAACATTACGAATATTCATTAACCAATTTTATTATGGCTGATCTATCAATCAATTTTGCAGGTATAAAAGCACCGAATCCTTTTTGGCTGGCTTCTGCGCCTCCGACAAATTCCGGCTATCAGATCATGAAAGCTTTTGAAGCCGGCTGGGGTGGCGCTGTGTGGAAAACATTGGGAGTTCCAGTCGTAAATGTTTCCAGCCGTTACGGTTCTATTGATTACCGAGACACTCGCATGGCGGGATTTAATAATATTGAATTGATCACAGATCGCCCGCTGGCGGATAATCTTAAAGAAATTGAAGAAGTTAAAAAGTACTTCCCTGATCACGCTGTAATTGCTTCGCTGATGGTGGAAAGCAGAGCAGAATGGGAACAGATCATAAAGGATTGCGAAAATGCAGGGGCCGATGGTCTGGAGCTCAATTTTGGCTGTCCACATGGAATGTGTGAACGAGGAATGGGTTCTGCCGTTGGACAAGAGCCCGAAGTTTTAAAAACCATTGTGGAATGGGTAATGGAAGCGGCGAATATTCCCGTTATCACTAAACTATCGCCAAATATCAGTCATATTGTAGATCCCGGGCGAGCTTCTGTGGAAGGCGGAACGGATGCGATCTCACTCGTAAACACCTTCAAAAGTATTGTTGGGATAGATCTGGATTCCTATGCGCCCTACCCTGTTGTGGATGGAGCCGGTTCTAATGGCGGATATTGTGGTCCGGCCGTAAAACCTATTGCGCTGAATATGGTAAAGGAACTTGCACAAGATGCCGTCACCAAAGATACACCTATCAGTGGAATTGGTGGAATTGAAAACTGGCGGGATGTAGTTGAATATATATTGCTGGGCTGTGGCTCTGTGCAAGTTTGTACCGCTGTTATGCATTACGGTTTTGGAATTGTGAGAGAAATGGAAGCCGGGCTCGTTCAGTTTATGGAAGACAAAGGCTACGAAACCATTTATGATTTTAAAGGCAAAGCTCTTCCCAATGTGAAAGAATGGAAAGATCTGAATCTTAAGCATAAAGTTGTGGCTGAAATTGATGGCGACAAGTGCATCGGTTGCGAGCTTTGCTATATTTCTTGTGAAGACGGAGCTCACCAAGCGATTGGTTTGTCTGACGATCTCGGAAACCGTGTTCCTTACATTATTGAAGATAATTGTGTAGGCTGTAATCTCTGCTCCTTGGTTTGCCCTGTGGAAGGTTGCATTACCATGGTTAAACGAGACGACGGCACCGAACACGTAACCTGGGCAGAACGAACAGCTAATAACGACATCCCCACCACCTTTAACGATCCGCGAGCAGGAGGAATTGGACATTATGTCCCTGAACCTAGTTTGGCGTTAAAGAATGGGAAGAAGAAATGAGTTTGATAGCTAATTTGGTAATAATACCGGAGCAAAAAAACAAATCAACCGGCTGGAAGCAGGAGCTTCCAAAGTGCATTCCGAACGGGACGTTCGGAACGAGAGAAAACTCATCTGGTTATTCTAGCGGAGATGATTAAACTCAGGAAGCAAATGAACAAGAACTTTTCCTCGTCACGTAGCTCCGCTATGTGATGCTAATTTGGAAGCTCTGCTTCCATTGAGGCGAAGCCTCAAACAAGGCATTCCGAACGAGACGTAAAACTGGTTCCAAGGTTTTTTTATTGAGATATTTTTTATCTAATAATATATTATACCTATTACTTTTCAATAATCCAGAAAGATTTTCTTATTCTTGACGTTGTTTATTAACTTAAAGATAGTAAGATGCAAATAATGCTAGCATGAGTAAAAAAACAGTCTTAGACAAATTTGATCAACTTCCACCGAATGCTAAAAAAGAAGCCAGCAATTTCGTGCAATTCTTGTATGAGCAGTATGTAAAATCTTCCCCAAAAAAATCATCCAAAAAGCCCCTCTCAGAAAGTGCTTTTGTAGGTATGTGGAAAGATCGAACGGATTTAGCTGACAGTACAAGTTGGGTTAAAAAGCAGCGTAATACGCAATGGAGAAACAACTAATCAATGACTGATCCGATCATTGTTGATACAGATATTCTTATTGACGTAAGTCGTGGTATTCCTCAAGCAGTAGAAAAGTTAGAAAACCTTGAGCAGACCGATCAGCTTTCTGTAAGTGTGATTACACAACTTGAATTAATGGTTGGCTGTGAAAACAAGAATGAGTTTAAGGAACTGAACACATTTTTAGAACGATTTACTGTTTTTCATATTTCAGAAGCCATTTCATCAAAAGCAGTAGATTTATTTGACCAGTATCGCCTGAGTCATGGAGTAAAGATTGCCGACATGCTCATTGCTTCGACGGCACTTGTCTATGATTTTGAGCTGTTTTCGAAGAATCAAAAAAGACTTCAAATTCATTGATGGTTTAAAGCTTATTGAATATTCCGTGCTGTAAGATGGCGGGTATATTGTCTTTAAAAAAGACAAGGTGAAGAGCTTGTAACTTCAATTATATAAATTTTCCTCGTCACGTAGCTCCGCCTGTTTGCCGACAGAGGCAGGCTGCGTGATGCTAATTTGGAAGCTCTGCTCCCATTGAGGCGGAGCCTCAAACATGGCACTCCGAACGGGACGTTCGGAACGAGAGGAAATCAAATCTACTTAAAATTGTTCATTAAATAGATTTGATTCATCTCAACCCATTCGGCAATCCTTTGCAAATTCTACTAACTGCATCATGGCTGTGCAAACTTTCCAGATGGGCACATCGCACTACAAAATCTCTAATGCTATTGTAAGAATCTAATTCTTCATAAAGTAAACGAGCTGCATCTTCCACAAACTTTTGGTAAGCACCATTTAATTCTGCGAAAGCTTGCTCGTCTTCACGCTTAACCATTACTTGGGTTTCAGTTTTCAACGCTGTTCTACAAATTTGGACTAAGTCTTCAACAAAAAATTCATCTCTTAAAGCTACCATAACTTCTGCAACACTGCGTTGGCTATGAGGAATTGCTGCAACGCTCCTCTCTTCTTTCGCATGCTCTGCGAGTTCGTAAGAACACGGACAGGCACTGCTGTACTGAAAATTGAGTGTTATATGTTTAAAGAACTGATCGTAATTATCTAGTCTCCCCTCAAACTTCACATCATAATACTGATAACCACTCATGCCTGAACGTAAACTTTCCATCATCATCGGATAACTAAAAGAAAGTTGTAAGAATGATTCCTGACTTCCGAGATCTTCTTTATACGCTTTCAGAATTTCTTCTAATAAATCTATGGAAAATACTCGATCCTGATATTTATAAAAGGTTCGCATGATTCTACTCATGTTGATCCCTTTCTTACCGGCATCCAAACTTACATAACCATCAATAGAAGTTTCTAAAGTTATGGGTTTACCTTCTCTGGTTTTGAACTTGAGAGGCATTTTGAAATTAGAGATTCCTACTTGCTGAATTGGCACATTTGCTCCTTCAATGAGTGAGGATGGTCCATTTTGCAGATCCGGTAACGATAATTTGTACTCATTACTTACCGTAAAATTAGGATCATAGAATCTCTTAGTTTGATTAGAAATCATAGTATTCCAGTTTACTGAATAGTTTATTTAATGACTTTATAAGGACAATATTCCGCTATATTCCGTTCTGTTTCGAATAACTTCACAGAATAAAGCATGCTTCCTTCTGATGAAACCTCTTCTATGTCAACCTTAAGTCGATCATAAAAAGCTTTAACGAGATTCTCGGATGTGGGAATGATTCCTTGAAGAAAGGAAACATCAAGATTTAAGTTCTTGTGATCACATACATCGGTGATCTTTTCTTTGACTATGTTTTTTAGTTTCCCCAAATCAATTACAAACCCGGTTTCTTTGTCTGGTTTTCCGGCAACTGTAACTTCAATTACATAATTATGACCATGCCAATTGGGGTGATTACACTTTCCAAAAGTCTTTTTATTCCAATCATCACTTTTATTTGGATTATGAAGACGATGTGCCGCGTTAAAATGAGTTTTACGAGTTACAAAAACCAAAATGTTCCTTTTAATAAATTCATAAATATAACCGAATAGAAAGCTTTACGGTTCCCCTTTTTTAAAATCTAAGAAAGCTAGTGTATAAATATATGGTAATGTTTACAAACAGGAGGTGCATATATGATTTGTATAGACGTGATTAATCACGTTCATACAAACCTACACTTTATTATTTATAGAAAAACAGAAATCAATCTAGAAGATCAGCGATCAAAATCAGCGAAATCAGTGATCAAAATCAGCGAAATCAGTGATCAAAATCAGCGAAATCAGTGATCAAAAAAGAGAGTTCCGATTCCCCGAAACTCTCATGTGATCAGCACACCTCACAAAGTTGTGAGACGTAATTTGTAGAGTAAGCTATAAACTCTAGTTTAGTTATCGGTCCAACGTACCCAAGCCCCTGATGCCCAGTTAGTTGAACCAAAAGCGCCTATATATGTAGCACTTGTATTGAAATATCCACTTGGAGGAGTTGCTCCTGTTTCAGGATTAGCAACGGTAAAGTCATAGGAAGCAGCATTAGTGAAACCTGGATCTTGTTCTAAAGTAACAGCTCCGAAATCGGTAGAATCTGTAGCATTCGCAAAACCTTTATTGTTCCATACAATTGTGTTGTCAATTGAAAGATTTGTCGGAAATAAAGATCTGGTATCATCTTCAATTTTGAAGTTTAAGCCATCAAAATCAGTAATGATGAAGTTCTCTAACGTTCCGTTGAACTCTTCTCTTAAGCGCATACCATAGTTCTTGTCTTCTGCGTCTTTTGTATCACCGGATTGCTTTAAACCAACCAATGTAACATTGTATAAGGTTGGATTTGTTTCGATGCCTGAACCAAGTGTTTTAACACCATCCGATTCGAAACCGTTATCAGCACCAGCTGTTTGAACGCCTAGCCAGAATTGTCCACGACCGTTCCAGCCTTCATCCATATCAAAAGAATCATCATCGTTGAAAGAAGAGATAAGGTACTTAGCATCTACTGATCCACCGAACCACTCAAATCCATCATCAGTACATTTGTACACTTGGATGTACTCAAGAGTTGTTCCAGATCCAACAGAGTATAAACTTAATCCGTTAAGCTCAGAACCTTCTGCAAAAGAAAACCCAACATATTCAATACGAACATATTTAAGAGTTCCGCTATCATCTAAGTTGTTATTTCCACCATATTGAATAGCATCCGGAAGTCCTTCAACTTCTCCCTTTCCGCCCTCAATATTGTTAATACCTTCTCCGGCAAGTACAATTCCACCCCAGTCTCCCGGTTGTTTATTTGCACGGGCAGAAGTAAATACGATTGGGTTACTCGCAGTACCTTCAGCTATAAGGCGACCGCTAACTCTTGGAGTATCAAAGTTTTTGCCATCAGCTGGTAGAGTGATAATTGCTCCCACAGCATCAATATCATTATTGTGATAAGTAAAGCTAATTTGTGTACCTGCTGTAATTGTTAAAGTTACACCCGGAAGTACATAATACTGTCCTGTCAATATTTGATCCGTGTCCCATGTAGTATCTTCTGAGAGTACTGTTCCCGGAAGTGAAGCGTAAAGCTCTGGAACTTCACCGTTATCATCTCCACCGCTGTTATTACTGTCTTTACATGACATTATGGAGAATGAAAGCGCAAATGCGAATAGTGCTAAAAGCTTAAGATTAGATTTCATAATAATAGCATTGTTTTATTTTAGAGTTAAGTTATTAGTTAAATGAATAGCTAAAGCCGATTGTAAAAGTAGTACCGACGTCATATCTATTTGTGATGACATCGCCTTGTTTATATTCAATGTTATCATTTAGAATATTTTCGATACTGGCGTTTACCGAAGCCTTCCCAAAGTTCTTTGAAAAATTGAAATCGAGTTTATTAAAAGGTTGCTCATACTCATCATCAGGCTGCTCGTTATTGCCTACGGCTGAAATTCGTTTCCCAAAAGTGTTGAATGAAAGAGTAGCTTCTGAATTAATTCCAGGCATTAAGTAGAATGCGTTTACATTGAGTGTGTAGGGAGACTGACCAAACATTGGTCGTTCTGAGTTTGCTTGTCTTCCTGCTGAACTTCCATCTGCATAGTTTACATCAGATAGGATATAAGAAAAGTTAGTGCTGAGCCTAAGCTGTTCGGTTATGTCTTTTCTTCCTTCTAACTCAACACCGTATAAAGTAGCAGACTTTACATTCTCATATCTAACTTCATTGTTTTGGGTGATGCGGTAGAAAATTTCGATCGGGTTTTCGAATTTTTTATAAAAAACACTCACCGCAAATAATTCGCCTACATTTGGGAATGTTTCGAGCCTAAGGTCATAGTTATAGATCTTAGTTCTTTCAAGATCCGGATTACCAAATACGGTTCTACCACCTACGAAATCTTGAAAGTTAAAATCAGATAGCTCTCTAAACTCAGGTCGTGCCAGCGTAATCGAGAAAGCACCTCTTAAATTAGTTTTTTCTGATGGTCTATAAGTTGTATTGAAAGCTGGTAATAGATCCAATTCATCAACAAGAGCTTCATTATTTATAGATTGAGTAGAGTTCTCAGCTCTTAACCCGGCAACAAAGCTCCAGATGCTTGTAGGAGACCAGTTCAAAGAAAAGTAGCTTGCTAAAAGCTCTTGCTTGCCTTCATAAGAATCCCTTGAACTTGTTCTCTCTGTTAAAAGTAGACTGCCATTGGTTATATTCTCAGTAGTAAATATTTCTTCAGGAGATAACGATTTATCTATATTTTGAGCATTATTATCTGGATTGTCATCATAAATTAATTTGTATGATTCAAACGTTCTGTCTTTTAACAATCCAAACACACCAACTTTTGCTGATAATTTATCGAAGGGCTTGAAATCATAATCTATTTTTCCGGAGTAGTTGTTATCATTTTGGAAAGAAAAGAAATGAGCGTTCCCTCTAAAAGGCAGAATCACTTCAAGATCGCCCGAATCAGTTCTTACGTACTGAGTGGTTCTTCTATCAGGTAGATCACGAACTGCTTTAGAGTAAGTAAGAGAGACGTCTAAAGAAGATTCCATGTAATCACGGAAATAAGTCTCAAAAATCAATGAAGATGAGTAAATTGCTCTTCTATCAAATTCAGCTATCGTTTGACGGTTTTCGTTATCAAAATTATAGTAAGCACCTTCAATAGTTGAAAACTGATTGGTTGATGAATTAGAGTACAAGTTCTTGATACCGATCTTGGTGATGTCGCTCGGTTTAGCAAAAATATTAAGCATTGCACTTAAACTGGTGCTTTCTTCCCCTGAGTTCCTTACGTAATCAGAACCTAAAAGTATGTCCCCATTATTTTCGTTGTAGTTATTTATATAACGGAACGTCTCATCGCTTCTGGAATTAGTGGCATATTTGTAGCTTACATTTGATACAACGCCGATCGGCATTTTATCCTGGTTAAACTGATTAGCATAGCTTAAACCAAATTTTTGGCTTGGAAGAGATTGGATATTTTTTGATGCCCAAGAATTATTCAATTTGCTTACGATTCTTCCTGCTTCTTCCCGGCTAGTAATTTGGCTGTCTCTAATATCTGATGGTAAACTTCTAAACCCATTATCATATCCTAAATAATCCGTTCCTCCGCCGTTATATCCAAGATAATCCTGAAAGGTAGAATTGGAATTAATAGCCGTAGAGTAAGAGAACGTAAGATTTGGATCGTTTGGAAATTCCTTGGTAATAATTTGTACTGAGCCACCTGAAAACTCCCCGGATTGATCAGGTGTGTATGTTTTCTGTACAATAATATTATCAACTATTCCGCTTGAAAGAATATCTACAGGAGCTTCTTTCTTGTTTGGGTTTGTAGAAGGAATAGGAGATCCGTTTAATTGTACGTTACTATATCGGTTTCCCAATCCACGTACATACACATCCTTTCCGCCAACTACGGAAACACCTGAAACTCTCTTCATGGCTGAGCCTACATTCCCATCCGTAGATCTTGATATCTCTTCAGCAGAAATACCATCCTGAACAGCGATAGCTTTTCTTTGAATTGATAAAAGACCCGCCTCACCGCTTTTAATGGCTTCTGCCGTAACAACAACTTCATCTAAATTTGCAATATCAGATTGCATCGCAATATTTATGATGGTTGTTTTGCCACCAATAACTCCAATATCGGTAATTATTTGAGTATTGTAGGAGATGTATGAAACAGTGATGGAATATGTACCTGCATCAAGATTTCTGATGGTAAAGCTACCATCCAGATCTGTTGCTGCTCCTTTTGCAGTTCCCGTTATTCCTACACTTGCTCCAATAATAGTTTCACCATTTTCGGCATCTACTATAGTACCTGAGATTTGCCCTTTATTTTGAGCTAGCGCAACTAAGGAGGTAAGACTTAGAAACGATAAAATTAATGTGAGTTTTTTCACTTGCATGCTGATTTAATTTTGATCACGTCTTGTTGCGATCAAAATATCAACTGCGCTTTGTGCTACTGTTACCCCGAGTTTATGATTTAGTTACTACTACTTTACCATAATGTTAACAATCCTCTTTTAAAAAAGTAAATCAACTTCAGAAAGCTTTATTCACCTGATTTATCATTTTCTTCCTGATTCACAGATTTATCTTTTTCTGAAGTTTGTTCTTTAGATTTGGATTGCCCGTTCTTTTTTGGCTTCTCAGAATCATCCTTTTTTGGCTTGGTGATCTTCTTCACTTCTTCTTTCACTTCTTCTTTCACTTCTTCTTTCACTTCTTCTTTTACTTCCGCATCAGGAGCAGTGTATTCTTCATAAGTAGTTTGCGTATTAAAAGGACGTTTGCCAATTAACTTTTCAAGATCTGATTGATAGATAATCTCTTTCTCAAGTAATTCCTTAGCCAGAATTTCGAGCTCATTAAGCTTATCACTCAGAAGTTCTTTTGTTCTATCGTAAGCACTATCAATGATTTTTTTAACTTCTTCATCGATAATTTGAGCCGTTGCATCAGAATACGGTTTCTGAAAATTATAATCATTTTGCTTAGAATCATAAAAAGAAACATTTCCGATCTTATCATTCATACCATAAACAGAAACCATGCTGTATGCCATTTTTGTGATTCTTTCAAGATCACTTAATGCCCCGGTTGAAATCTTACCAAAAATGATTTCCTCAGCAGCTCTGCCACCAAGTGTCATACACATTTCATCAAATAATTGTTCTGTTTGATGTAAGAATTGTTCTTTTGGTAAATACTGGGCATATCCGAGGGCTGCTAAGCCTCTCGGCACAATAGAAACTTTCACCAAAGGATTTGCATGTTCTAAGTACCAACCAGCAACCGCATGTCCGGCTTCATGATACGCAACAATCTTTTTTTCTTCAGGAGAAATGATTTTATTCTTTTTTTCAAGGCCACCAATAACGCGATCGATTGCTGCTTCAAAGTCATCCATATCTACAGATTTTTTATCCCTTCTGGCAGCTATAAGTGCAGCTTCATTACAAACATTGGCAATCTCAGCTCCTGCAAATCCGGGAGTTTGAGCCGATAATTTCTTTGGGTCTACTTTGCTGTTCAGTTTTAATGGTTTTAAATGAACCTTGAAAATTGCTTCTCTACCATTTTTGTCAGGCTTGTCAATACTAATCTGACGATCAAAGCGACCGGCTCTAAGTAATGCATTGTCTAAAACATCCGGACGGTTCGTTGCTGCAAGTATTATAACACCTGAATCAGTAGCAAAACCATCCATCTCTACCAATAGTGAATTCAATGTGTTTTCGCGCTCATCATTGGAACCCGGCATTTGCCCCTTTCCTCTGGTACGGCCAATAGCATCAATCTCATCAATAAAAATTATACAAGGAGCTTTTTCTTTTGCTTGCTTAAATAAATCTCTAACTCTGGCAGCTCCAACTCCCACAAACATCTCAACGAAATCAGATCCGGAAAGAGAGAAAAATGGTACTTCTGCTTCACCAGCAACTGCTTTAGCCAGCAATGTTTTACCTGTTCCCGGAGCGCCGACCAGTAAAGCTCCTTTGGGTATCTTACCACCTAACTTTGTGTATTTATCGGGCGATTTAAGAAAATCTACAATCTCTTTAACTTCTTCTTTAGCCTCTTCTAATCCTGCTATATCTTTAAAGGTAGTTTTGGTATCCGTTTGTTTATCATATAAAGTGGATTTATTCTTTCCAATATTGAGAACTTGCTGCCCCGGATTCATTCGTCTTAGGATTAGCACCCAGAACCCAATAGCTAGACCGATCATAATCAACCAAACAAATACACCGCTAAACCAATCTTCTTCGATGGTGATTTCATATTCAACATCATTTGCATCCAAAACAGGACGAATATCATCTCCTCTCAACATCGTAGTTCTGAACTTCAGAAATGTATTGTCGTCTCCGCTTAAATTAAAGTTTTGGTTTTGTTCTTGCTCTGGAACTTTTACAATCCCATCACTTAATGCTTTCTCGGTATATTTCCCTTCAATATATGAACCGTTTTTAATAACGATCTCATCAACATATCCATTTTCAACTTGTTCAAGGAAAACACTGTATTTGATGTAATTGCTAATCTGAACACCTGAATAGATGAACTGAGCCATTAGTAAAACCAGAAAAATGACTAAAAAACCCCATGTAGGGAATTTTGGAGTTTTAGCCTTGTTCTTATTTTTAGAGTCAGAGCCTTTTTCTGGTGCTTTAATTTTCTTTTTTGGAGCGGATTTTTTATCAGCCATTTAAATAATATATACTGGTATTAAATGAACCTTAAAGATACACATTAAAATGAACTTTAAGAGGTCTGCTTATTTAAACTAAGTAAAGTCAAAAAACGTGCCATAGGTTTATTTATGACAAATCATCAAAGGATAGTACATCTCCTTCAGCGGTCTGCATTTTCATGCCCTCTTCTTTTGGTACCATACGGCCAACTACGGAGAAATCATTAAATTGTTTGCCGAATTTCTCTACTTCTTTTTCAGGTAGTGTAAAGATCATTTCGAGATCTTCCCCACCAAAAAGAGCATATCTGTCTACATCTTCTTCCATCTCATCTGCCACATGGCGTGTTTCTACAGCAACGGGAATGGCCGCCTGATATAAATAAGCACCAAGATTAGAAGCTGTGGCAATTTGGCTTACTTCATGAACTAATCCCTGCGTAACGTCAATCATCGAAGTTGGTTTAATTCCATGTTCTTTTAATGCAGCAATGAGATTTTTTCTAGCGGCGGGCACAAGTTGTCTTTTCACTACAAATTCATATTCAGAAAGATCGGGTTGTGCGACTTCGCTTCCATGTTCTTCCCAAAATTTCTTTTCACGCATTAAAATTCTAAGTCCTGCTATTGCTGCTCCAAGATCTCCTGTCACACATAGTGCATCGCCTTGTTTTGCACCGGCTCTGTACACGACACTTTTAGAATCTACTTCTCCATAGGCCGCTACCGAAATAACCATATTAGAATGATTTGGAGCAATATCACCGCCAACAACTTCTACTTCATTATCGAAACCTGCAGAATAAATTCCTTTGTAAAGATCATCGATCATTTGAGTAGATTGCCGATTAGGAACTGCGATATTTATTAGCACAGAAGTAGGCGTTCCGTTCATGGCATAAATATCACTAATTGCTGAACTGACAATTTTGTATCCTAAATGGTGTAGCGGTGTATAAGTGATATCGAAATGAACTCCTTCAACAAATGTATCTGAGGAGAGTAATGCATACTTATCGGTGTCTGTTTTTATAACAGCAGCATCGTCTCCAACTCCTTTTACTGTAGATTGATTAGTATGAGATTCATACTCAGAAATTTTCTTTATCAGCCCTTCCCTGCCAATACTTTGAATACTCTTAAATTCTTCGTTCATAATTGTTGTCTCCAATAAATAAAAAAAGGCAACCATGAAAACATGGATGCCTTAAACTTTTTGTACACTAACTTTAGTTACGACCTTGTGTAGCCTCACTTTTAGTAGAATAATTAATTCTAAAAGTTTGTGCTTGCTTCAATTCTTCCTGAACATCAGTAAGAAGCCCGAATTCTGAACTCTCATCTACTCGAAGAGAGACAATCATTCTTTGCTCTTCCAGAAGCTTATCATACATAATTTGTCTAATTGCGCCGATGTCATCCTGAATATCATCATCGATCTGAACCTTATCATTTCCAAACTTATTGTTAGGAAGTCGTTCAGGTCCAATGTAGATGTAAGAAACCAGTCGTTTCTCTTCTATCTTTTCAATGTTCTTAGCTTTGGTAAGATCAATTTTTACTTTTAAAGTTACTTCTCGTAATACAGTAGTTACCATAAAGAAGAAAAGTAATATAAAAATCACATCAGGCATGGCAGAAGTTGGTACCTCCTGCTTAGTTCCAGCTTGTTTTTTCTTAAAATGTGCCATTGCTAATTACTCCGGATCTGGTTCTGCGATTGAAATTTTCTTAGGATAAATATCATCTACCACATCTTTTTGCTCCTTATTTAATTGAGAATACTCTCTACCGTAATTTTGGTTAGCAACTTCATTTCTTAGAAAAGCGTATGCCCCAATTACCTCATCTAACATATCGATATAAATTCGGTAAGGGGTTTTTCGTACGGTTTTCAGTGAAACAATTGCTGCCTGAGGGCTAATTGCTAACTCTTCACTGGCCTCAGGATTTTTAATAAACTCAATAAGTTTATTTTGAACCTCATTTATAGGTGTAGCCTCGTCATCCATCATAATTAAACCAGTTTCGTTTACCAGTATCTTCATTAGGTTTCTTTCACGAACTGGAGGCGGGTCTTCATCCGTTAAAGGTGGAGGAAGTACCATACCAATACCGGTATCTACGTTAATCGTAGTAGTTACCAAGAAAAAGATGAGTAAAAGAAAGGCAATATCCGCCATTGACGAACCATTAATTTCTGCGCTTTCTCGTTTACGTTTCTTTAATAGCATCTTAGCTTATTTAAAACTTGAATGTTCCTCGTAATCCGGTGAAGAAGATTGTGCCAATCATCCCTACCATCATCACACCGGCTGTCATAACACCGGCCTTAGCAAAGTTTTGTTCCAAAGCGAAATATGCAATTGCAAAAACAACTACCGGAACTAGCATCATTCCTATTCGTTTGAAATCTTGTTTTCCTTGTGCTATTCCTTTAACGCCTGAGAAGATCATTGCAATAATACCTGCAATGATCATCAAACCGGCTAGGGCAACACTTATACTTGCAATAGTCATAATAATCTCCTGTTTAACTATTAATGGTTGGGATTATTATTCTGAATCTGTACTGTCATCAACTGTAGGAGCGATCAACGGCTTACCTTCTTTTAGTAGAATGATAGAATCGATTAGAGTAATTGAACTTTCTTCCATTTCAGCAATTAAGCGGTCAATTTTAGAAACACAGTAGTTATATCCAATTTGAAGAATAATACCTGCAATCAAACCACCTGCTGTTGTAAGAAGGGCAACTTTAATACCACCTGCTACAATACTTGGAGAAATATCAGCTGCTGCTTCAATATCATCGAAAGCCTGGATCATACCGATTACTGTTCCAAGGAATCCAAATAGTGGAGCAATTGCGATAAACAGCGATAACCAAACAAGCCCTCTTTCAAGGAAACTCATTTCAATAGAGCCATAAGCTGCAATAGCTTTCTCTGCAGCGTCAATACCTTCATGTGAACGCATTAGACCTGCTTGGAATACAGAAGCAACCGGCCCCCGGGTTTGAGCACAAAGTTCTTCCGCAGCTTCAATACCACCGTCTTGTAATGCTTCTTGAACATTTACAATGAATTTCCGTGTATTAATATCTGCAAGGTTGAGAGTAATAATTCTTTCGAGGAAAATAGCCAAGCCAAGAATAAGTGTAACCAATACTGGCCACATCCATCCGCCATCGTTACCTTGGTTGAATTTCTCAACGATTATGTTAAAGAAGCCTGCATCGGCTTGTAGAAAAAATAGAGCAATCGACGATGTCATGTCCACTCCGCTTATGTTTAATGTTAGTGTCTAAGTTTAATGAGGAAAAAGAATAGTTTATTTTACACTAAATGTCAAAGCTTTTGGGTAGAGAAAAATTAACTTTAATTGAACAAATGTAAGTTTTTTTATTGCTTTTAATTCAACTTCTATTTATAAGAATTCATTCAAAATATTGCCTTAACTGTTAATCTTGCTGTATGTATAGTAGGTCTGTCTTTTACGGTTCTTCCATCATAAACTAAGTTCAATCTAATGAGATTACTCACCCTATAACTACTGTTAAGCGACCATAACAAATTTGAACCTTCCCCTGAACCTTCTGTTAGCTCAAAATTACCTACCGCATTTGTAGTTCCATTCACTCTCACATTTCGGAATTCTAGTGAGGAATTAGCTTGCATTTTTCTCCATAAAAAAAATCGGTTCGTATTTCTAATTTTTACAATTTGAGCATCTACCGTATTATTCACTTGAAACCTATCTTTTTTATTACTGTATGAAGCAACAAATCCTGTGCGCCACGAACGGTTTAACGTAGCTCCAAAACCTTGCTCAAAATTTTGAGAATAGATATCATAATTTCTATTTGAAATAGTATTACTTGTTGTTCTGTTCGTACCAAAACTTACTTTTGAGTCACCTTGAATAGTACTGGTTATATCATATCCAAAATCTACTGCGAAAGCATCAATAAAAATTCTCTGTAGTTCGCTGCTTCTGCGATTTAAACTTCTGGATTGATTATATCGCACACTTATATCATAACTATCATAGGCAGGTAAAACGTCTAGCTCTTTTTCAAAGGTAAAGCGACCTTGAATGGTAGTTGCAGCATCTCTGAAAGTTTGCAAATTTAAAAAGTATATATCTGCCAAATCATTAGTAGTGGAATTTTCTGCAACATCAAACCTTGACCGAAATACCATCTGATTTAAGAAATAGTTTACTCCTTCTTCCCCTTTCATAAACCCTAACGGATTAATCTCATTTCTTAGCCGAACTTTCAGATCAATAACAGGAAATAAATCATCTGAAGGCAAAAATTGACGGATATACGTTCCTTCATTCGGGGTGATCTCCAGAAAAAATTCATCCACTTGTTCAACGCCGTCATTATTTAAATCATCCCAAACATATTGGCCAATTTCAGGACCTACTTCGATGAATGTTTCTTGTAATAAAGCTTGGCGTTGAGTATTAGCTTCATATAAAAAGTTTCCTGTCCAATTATCTGAAATAGACGAATAACTCGTATTGGAGCGAATTAACAACGATCGTTTATCTGTATTACCGTTTTCCTCAAACTGAGCATTGAAATCTTTATTCCTTACTGTAATTTTATTTTGTGTACTTACATAATTGCTCGGAGTAACATTTAGTTGAACGGAATGCTGAAGTGCTTTCGATTCTTTTTCTAGCCGATTTTCATTTACTCTGAAATCGGTTCTGAAGCCCATCGAATATCCGATTAACCATTTCTCAGATTGGTAGTTAACTCCCGGAACTATTTCATAGAATCTTAAAGATTGATTGGTAAGTGAATCATCAGATTGATCTCTCTGTAATCTTTCTTCGTGCTCAAATTGTATAAATGGAGTAAAAGTTCTTTTTAAATCCCGATTGTTGAATTGTTTCGATAACCTTCCTTGTTGCCTGAACCAATTTCCATTTATTCCCGCAAAATCATCTTCACTTCGTATCCAATCCTGAGAATAAGTAGCGCCTAAGCCTTTGCTGTTCTCCATTTGGAACGCTGCCGCCTGGCGCTCTCCGGTAAATCCAAATCGATCGATAAATCCATATTCCCCGTTTATAAAAGAAGAACGTTTAAAGTCGTAACGAGCAGATAATTCGTTGGTAGTTTCCTGAGATTTCTCAAAACCGCTTAGATTCCATTTTCGATCAAATTCTACCTCTCTGGTACGTTCAAAAAATTCAAAATTTGAGCCTGAATATCGTCTTTCTGCTTTGAAACTTAACGAGCCCATTCCTGCTTTCAATGTATCAATTTGAATTCCTCCCAAATAAGAATGATCTATATTATCTGCATCATCCAGAGTAGAAAACCGGTTTTGATCGTAATCACTTACTGCCCACTCTCCGAATAATTTAATATTATCATTCACCAGAAATGAACTGTTAAGCGCTGCCATTTGCTGCTGAATTGGTGCGGGAAGTGTTCTGAATGGTTCATATTCACCTTGATTTGGTCCAACCCATTTAAACAGCAATCCATTAACAGAAGTGCCTACTCGTTGATAACTTCCTTGAAATTCTCCTACATTGGAAAATCTGACTCTGAATACAGCCTCCTCTGAACCAGGCTCATTCTTAAAAATGATGAATGTTTGTCCATTTACCACCGTATCTATTTGAGTGTAAAGTACGTTGAAATCTTCATCATCAGGATCAATCATCTCAGCACCGGATACTCTTGCTACAGTTCTGTCATCACCAGCCTGGCGTAAAATATCAATATCACTTTCTGTGAGCGTTTGTTGCGATAGCAAATTATTGCCATCAGCTTGACGAATTACTGTCGCTCCAATCTTAAATCTGTCATTTAGTAATTTACCTTCACCTTCCGCAGCTACCAACGTACGATTGAAATTTTGGTCGATGTATTCATATTCAACTACAATTCTGGTCTCATCTTTTATAAGTAAATTATTTGTGAAGTAAAGCTCCCCTAATCCGTAATCAATGATGTACTCTTCTTCTTCTCCTCGATCAACTAATTTACCGTTTAAATAAACACGTTCCGTTCCGGCCAAAATGATCACAAATTCATCATTTTCATTTCCTGTTAATCTATATGGACCCTGAACTCCTTCTAAGCCCGCAAAACGTACACTTTTAAATACCCCTCGAACAACAGAAGCTGCCGCTGCTACATCAGTAAATGTAGTTGAATTATATCCGGCTGCACCCTGCAATCTTCTGTTTAGTTTGGCGAACGTGCTTTTTTCCAAACTTATATCAACATCTCCCATTTCTATAGTAGTTGATGGAGCTTCTACTTGAATAAAAACACGATCAAACTCTTTAAGATTTTGAGTTGTACCATCAGGTTGTATAGGAATACTTCGATCAGTAAGTACAGCACTTATTGTGATATCATCTGTCAATTTTCCTGAAAGCTCGAAATCTAATCCGCTCTCAAGCGCAAAATCCTGATTTGTTCCGACTATAATTCCTCTACTCAGGCTTCCACGTTGTTGTAAATCTGATTCATTATTTCGATTATTTTCAGCGTTCAAATTAAATCTGGAAAAAACGTCGCCTTCCTTATTTAATAAAGAAGTATCGAGTGGTTGCACAGCTCGATCATTATAAAAACGTCGTAAGCTGTACGGGTAAACTTTATACTCAATTTGAAGGTATTTTATATCTCTAAAACTAAACTCATTGGTATTCCTAAATGAAAGTGTACCTCTGATTGGATCGTACAACCAATTTTGCGTTGGTACTTCACCCGAATCTGTTTGGACTGAAATCGAACTTTCCAACACCCATTCACCAATATAATATGCCGTATCTGCCTTTACCGAGTCGATACTAAGGTTCTTGTCTTGCAACGTTTGAGCCTTGGTAACTTGTGGCCATAGCAACATTATACCTGCAAGAGCACATAGGATGTAGAAATTCTTTTTTAGGTTGAATGCCGTCAGCGTGGCGAAATTTATTGGATTTTACTTAACATGAACTCAATAAAAACGAACGAGTCATATAAAACAAAGGTCATTCCATGGCGAATGTCTGCGCCATAGGCATCACTTTGTGGAAATCTCAATTGTACTATAATTGAAAATTATAATCTTAAAGTACAATCCGGATTCCTCCGTGGGAGTGCCTTTGGCGCTGCCTCCGCAGGAATGACTAAATGACTAATAGTAGCTGTTTTATTAAATAAAATCAGTTTTTAAATCTACGTTAAATCACCCAAGGCTAAAGGTTTCCCTGCTTAGGGTCAACTTCTATCTTGATTGGAATTCATTCAGCCCTTCCGTTAAGAATGTCGTGAATTTTTCTGCTTTAGTATATCCTAAAATCTGATCTATCACCGTTTCAGAAATGGGATCATAGATCACATACGTCGGTAGCGCAATGTTTCCCGTCAATTCAAATTGGATTAACTGGTTCTCTTTTGCGTCTTTTCCTCCGTCCGTATAAAGCTTTACCAGCACCATTTGTCTAAAAGCCTGTTGAACTTCATCCAGTGGAAATACATTGGTTTCCATGGCCCTACAATTAGTACATGTATAGCCTGTAAAATCAATAAATACCGCCTTCCCTTGTTCTTTTGCTGTGGCGAGTGAGCCTTTGTAATCTTCGCTCCACCCTTCATCTGCAGATATTGAACCCGAACCGCCTACTCCAATAGAAGCAACTAAACTAACATCTGTGGGTTGTTTTGGTGGAAGAAAAGCATCCCAAATTCCCAACGAAGAACCCAATAACCCGGGAATCAAATAAAAACTAAACATCAGAAATGGCATAGCGAGCAGCAATCTACCCGTTGAGATCTGTTTCGGTTTAGATTCATGTTTGAGAGTTATAAAACCGAGCACATAAAATCCTGCTATCAAGAAGATCACAATCCAGAATGCAATCGTAAGCGGACGAGAAACAACCCCCCATTGCCAAACAAGATCAGCATTAGATAGAAATTTGAAAGCGGCGGCCAGTTCAATAAATCCAAGAAGCACTTTTACAATATTCATCCATGAACCGCTTTTTGGCAGAGCTTCCAACCATTTTGGGAACAAGGCAAACAATACAAACGGACTTGCAAAAGCTGCTGAAAAACCGATCATCCCAAGAATAGGGTAAAACCACTCTCCGCCAACAGTTGCGGTAAATACGGCTCCTACAAACGGAGCTGTACATGAAAATGAGACTGCGCTGATGGTCATCGCCATGAATAAAATTCCAATTATCCCTGAGCTCTCATTGCTTTTTTTGTTCAAAAAATTGGTCAACTGATAGGGCAGTTGAAGTTCATACATCCCAAGCAGACTTAAAGCAAAAGCAACCAATACAAATGCGATCATTAAATTCACAAACGGATTGGAAGCAAAATTCTGAGCTCCTGAAGCTCCCAATAATGCTGCTAGAAGTGCTCCCAGAATAGTAAAAGTTGCTACAATCGCTGCACCAAAAATTAATGCAGAGCTCACCCCTCTTTTAGCATCTTCTTGTTTTGAGAAGTAAGAAACGGTGAGTGGAATCATAGGAAAAACGCAGGGAGTTAGTAAGGCGGCAAATCCTGCTATAATAGCGATCCATAAAAAAGAAAAAATCCCATCATTGGAAAGGCTACCTTTCTTTGTAGATTTATTTCCATACTGTTTTACTTTTTCGCCTCCGTCAACAGCCCCTTCATATACTTCATCCGCAACTCCATCTACAAATACTCCGGCAATAATAGATTTACTTTTTGGAGGAAGACATACCCGATCGTCACAAACCTGATAGTACACTTCAATGTCTAAAGTTTGCTTACCTTGCAATGTTGACTTTACAGCTACAGGAATAGTGAAACTTGCAAAAGAGGTATGCCATCCAAGTTCGGCTTCAAAATTGGGATCAAATTCAATTTCAGCTTCAGATTCACTGACTTTTCCGGCTAACACAAAATTTGAGGACTTTGCAGAAAATTGCGTGGGATAGGGACCTGCATCAGGATCATTCAGCACAGAATAGAGATGCCATTTTCCTTCAATAGAAGCTTCAATAGTGATTTCGAATACTTCTCCAGCTTTTACCGTATCGGGAATCTCAGATACTTCATATTTAACCGGATCAGGAATCTGAGCGTATAAAAAAAATGGGGATAACATCGCGAAGATGATCCCCATTAATATCGATTTTGATAATTTCATTCAGGTATTTGTTGTTTCGCTAATTTCAAACGAAAGTAGCCTTTTTAAAAGTCTCTAATTATCAAAAAAGGTTAACGTCTCAGAGACACCGAAGGAATCCCCAAAGAATAATTCAGGGATTGCTTCAAAGTATTCACTTCTCGCAAATGATTAATCTGCTTTAACTACCCAGAACTTCACCTGTGGATTTAAGTCTCCAACAAGGCTTACAGTTGCTGTGTATTCACCGAGAGTTTTAACATCTTCGTTAATAGAAATATTTCTTCTGTCAACTAAGATTTCTCTTTCAGCTAACGCATCAGCAATTTGTACATTTGTTACGGTACCGTGAATCTTGTCATCTTCACCGGTAGTAACGGAAATCGTCACTGAAGTAGCTTCTAAAATTTTTGCAAGATCTTTGGCTTCCTGAACAGTTAATTCTGCACGAGTAGCTGCTTGTTTCATTCTAAGTTCCATTTCTGCAATGGTATTCTTAGTTGCTAATATTGCCTTTGCTTGCGGGATAAGGTAATTACGACCGAATCCGTCTTTTACATCAACAAGCTCGCCGGCTTGTCCTAATTTTTCTACGTCTTCTCTAAGGATAACTTTCATGGTTCTGTAATTTCTTATCTAAGGTTTTCTGCTACGTATGGCATCAAGCTTAAAAAACGAGCTCTTTTGATGGCTCTGTTAAGCTGACGTTGGTGCTTTGCACTTGTTCCTGTAACACGTCGAGGAAGAATTTTTCCCTGATCGTTAGTGAAACGTTGTAGCGTGTCAACATCTTTGTAGTCGATGTATTCTAATCCCGCTTGAGTAAACTTGCATTGCTTTACTTTGCGGATGCTTTTTTTCGGATGTGAAGGATTGTTTATCATAATAAAATATCTTTAGTTGATGAGCGTTTAGTCTTCTTTTTTCTTTGCTTCTTCCTCTTCTGCTTCTACAGCAAATACATCAGGAACAGCGTTTTTCTTTTGAAGCTCACGATGGCGTAGCATCTTGGCGTCATACTTTAGCGTTAGAAAACGAATAACATCGTCATCAATTCTGAGAGCCTTCTCAACTTTTTCGATTGTTTCAGCAGGAGCATTGAAATACATGTTCACATAGAAACCGTTGCTTTTCTTGTCAATATCGTAGGCAAACTTTCTTAAGCCCCACTCTTCAACTTCATCAACATCACCGCCGTGCTTTTCGATCAATTTGTTCACTTTATCAACAACAGCGGTAAACTTATCCTCGTCTAAAACGGGATTGATGATATAAGTGAATTCGTAATAATTCTTACTCATTTATGTATGTTTTGTCTTTGGATGTTTTCGTAGGTGAAAACAGTCATTCTGACGCTTTGTCCGAACAACAGAGAGCCCTAAATATACAGCATTATTGCTTTGATTACAATGGTTGGTTTAGGGAAAGTTTCGGTTCAGCTTTGTAGCTGCGGACTGACGTCTTTGCTTGGTTACACGATTGAAGTGTTGAGCTTAGTCATCTCGTGGCAAATGCCCGAGCCGAACACTCCTCCATTCGTTGAACCCGGATTTTCGGGATTATAGAATTAATAGGATTTAGTTCTCAGCCCATCTTTAATCCTGCCCATCCTGAAAATCCTTTGTAATCCCGGTCAAAAGCAGATGGAGAAATAGAATTCTATCTCGAATTATTCGGAGCAGAAAGCTCTTATTCAATCCGCCTGAGCTACGTTCTATTTTTTGGATCACTGATTGCGCTAATTTGGAACGCTGATAAGGCTGATGGAGCAGATATTCACTGATGTGTGCATAATTTGTTGGATTTACCCTAGTTCCAAACGCTCAGCGTACTAAAATCGGTAGGAC
>TARA_R110002110_G_scaffold184698_2_pt1 | contig 48579 bp, 39 predicted proteins | sample TARA_R110002110 | Tara Oceans TARA_R110002110 (sample SAMEA4397330) | marine metagenome | biome: Polar Biome; feature: [SRF] surface water layer (ENVO:00010504); material: water (ENVO:00002006), including particulate matter (ENVO:01000060) such as... | depth 5 m | reverse complement strand
TGGCTCTGGCTCTGGCTCTGGCTCTGGCTCTGGCTCTGGCTCTGGCTGCGGCTCGGGTTCCGGCTCGGGCTCAGGCTCCGGCTGCGGCTCGGGTTCCGGCTCGGGCTCAGGCTCCGGCTGCGGCTGCGGTTCCGGCTGCGGCTCTGGTTGAGGTTCCGGCTCCGGCTCGCCGGGGCCGGTCACCACAACGGTTACAACCGCAGTGTCCTGGTTGGTACCGTCGGGAGTCGTGGCCGTGTAGGTAAACGTGGTTTCCCCAACAAAACCTTCATCGGGAACAAAGGTAACCGTACCGTCGGGGTTGATGACCGCACTGCCATTTTCCGGCTGGGTCACTGCCGTGATAATGGAGCCCTCGGTGAATATGTCATTGTCCCGGACACTGATCTGCACCGGCGTATTCTGTTCTGTCGTCTCCTGGTCATCTATCGCGTCGACGGGCAGGATCTGATCGGACTGCTCTACCTGCAGTGTTGCCGCAGGATCACTGAGTGCGGCCATACCAGAGAATTCCGGGGTTTCCTCGACGATGCGCCCGAGGCGGACAAAGCTGTGACCGCCACTGTCTCCGCCTTCACCGCCAGCACCTGCCGCGGGAGCCTCCAGTTGCTCCAGAATGTCACCGTCGCCCTCAAGGGCAGCCAGCACTGCAGCAACCGTCTCGTCCTCCACCGCGCTCTCGTCGGCGGCCGCCGCACGCTCCGCGACAATATCCCGGGTCAGGGTCAGCTCCGGCACTTCGCTGACCACCAACGGCACGCCATCCACAAGCGCCAGCTCTACTGCTCCACCATCGGGCGTTACCACGGTCTCGCCTTCAAGGAGCACGTCGCCCGGTTTCAGTTCACGCAATTCGCCATCGGCTGAACGGGCATAGGCCGTGCCGGTAATTGCCGTAACTGTTGCTATCGCTGTATCCGCCATCTCGGTCATTCCTGTATCAAATCCGCGGCAACGTCTGCCGCCTCACTGGGTATTGGAATTTTGATAGTAAACGACCGATAACTCGAGCACATTGTACTCAGGTACAGGATGAAGGCGTGGTTCTGTGAGTCAGTTCACAGGGTGGGGCGATAGTATTCCAGCAGGCTATAAAACCGAAGCCCGGTGGCGACGACGGGGAAAGGCAAGCGAGGGGCAGGCGTTCCAGCTAGCGCACCTCTTCCGTGTACGCCTTTTGCGCCTGGCCGCTCTTGAAGGTTTCTGCACGGGGATCTATGCACTCAATCAATACCCGGCCTGCCGGCACCGGCCACTTCGACTTTCCCTGTGCAATATCCTGCGCAGCTTCAAGGGTCGCTGCCTGAATGCCAATAAACCGGGTTACCGCATCTGCGTCCTCGACCTGACAGACAAACTCCCGCTGGGGCATCTTCGCCTGGGCAAAGACGCCACCAGTATACGAGATCAGCGCACATAGCGCCGCCGCCAAACCCTTTCGCCCTAATCCTGTCATGACTCTTCTCCCTGGTGAAATTCTGTCACCAACACTCCGTCGCTGTTGTTCCTGTTGCGCTTCGCGTGCCGAACGAATCAAGCGTGAAGCTGGTACAGCGTGCATCATTCGCCTGCGGCGACCCTGGGCGCGGCGTTGCAGTCAGCTCAAAACAATTGCCTATTACCCCACCGCTACACGCCGCTGCGCCGATGCTGTAGTGGCCTTCGTCTGTTATCCACGGATTGGCAGCATACCCAAGCTCTCTCATGTCGGTGGTATACCGCCCCTGGTCCAACATGAACTGTTGCTGCCTGTTCGAAGCATCCAGCAGCGAGGACATGGCATCGCTGCGGCGCCCTTTCTGCAGGCTGCCCTGATAGGCGGGCAGCGCGACCGCTACCAGGATACTCACGATGACCACGACGATCATCACCTCGATCAGGGTGAAACCTGCATTGCGCCTGCCGGTCAAGAAGCGCGCTGGCTGCCGAGACGGAGGGCATGTGGCACTCATCAATACTCCTCCTGGAACCAGTGGTCACCATAGGGGGCGCGGAGCGGTGTGCCAATGTCACATACCCCGCCCTCGCAATTATCCTCACCATCGCCATCGGTATCACCCCTGGGTGTGCCCGGCGGTAACAGCAGGCGGATCTGGCCATCCTCGCCGAAATGCACCGACGGTGTATCGGGAATGATCGGGCCGAGAGGAATGACATTGCGATCCCCGGAAAAGAGATCCACCACATACAGCCTGCCGGTGCCGGAAACCGGCTCGCAGACATTGATGTCGTCGAGGACATTACTCGGCGTGAATGTTGTCAAGAACACCTTGCCGTTCAGTGTCAGTGATTTTGACAGGGACTTCTCGCCTTCGTTGGTCAGATTCAGACGCCAGCCATTGGCCGACCTGAGCGACTCCAGGGCAGTCAGCCGCTCCTCCTCCGTCCCCGTCACCAGCCTGTTGTTGGTAATGTTGAACAGGCTGGTGTTGGTCAGCGGCAAACCGCACCTGAAATCCGATACTTCAGCATCGGCACAATCCGCCGAGCTGGGTCTCGCTGTATCGTAGATGCCCACGGCAAGATCGCGAATCATGTAGAAACGATTGTTTACATCAATGGCGTTGGGATTGGTGCGGTCACCGGATCCGATGAGGACCGCATCGACAGGGCTGCCGTTGAAACGGATCCGCACGACATCGGGGGCGCTGAAGAAGCGCCGGTCTCCGGCCACACCGCCGCCGCCCAGCCGGGCCAGCTGGTTGATCTGCCACGTTGTCTGGCTGGATGTGGGCAACTCGTCGCCGGGAAGGTCGACCCGCCAGATACTGCCGCCGGTATCCGCGAAATAAATACGGTCCGTCAGTTCATCACCGTTGCTGTCCAGCACCGTAACCGGTGCTGCCACCGAGTGCCGCAGGCCGGATTCCGACAGGTTCTTCGCGCTATTGGACGCGGGAGTCACACTCCAGACCAGGGCACCAGTTTCCGCATCCACGATGAAGATACCGCGGCCACTGTCGTCGGGACTGGCCGGCCCCGAGGCATCCTTGTCGGTATCATACCCGGCACCAAACACGAGCACGGGTTTTGCTGCACCATCGTTGTCCCTGTATCCGGGAATACGCGTGGCCACGGGCTCCGACCAGGTCTGGCCGAGTTCCGAGAACCCCGTGGTCGACGGGCTGATGGACCACATGAAGGAGGGGCTCCCCGGATCCGAGACGTCCAGCGCGTAATAGGCCTGGCCGCCACGGCGCATGCCGAAGTAGGCCCACACCTTGTCACCTGCCCCGGAGTCCAGCGTGCCGTCGCCATTCACATCGCGAGTGTAGGCCACGGGCGTCAGGTCAATGCCATAGATGTTTTGCGAGGATCGTGCATTCTGGCTTCTGTCACGCAGGATCGGCGCCAGTTCCCTGGGGAAGAAAGCCCAGTCTTCCTGGCCATTGTCGTTGCCAAACATGTGGACGAAGCCGCCATTGGTGCCCACCAGCAGCCGGATATCGGGCTCTTCGATGCTGAACCCGCTGCGTGCGCCGTAGTTCAGGACCAGCGGCTGACTGTGCAGGATATCGCCCATGACCCAGCTACGCGTATCGCTGTTGTCGCCGTCGCCATCGTTGTCATAGGCATCGAACCCGCGCGCCCAATTGATCAAGCGCGTCAGGCCCACCGCTGACGGCACGCCAAACAGCGCGTGCAACTCCGTGTCGTTGGCCACATCCATGGCCGCTGCCGTGATGTTGGTGGGCAGGAACGGCTGCAGTGCTCCCCCGGTACCGATATTGGTATAAATCGACCGCGATGCCGCATCGCGCGCAGCCAGCAGGGCGCCGACACCGCCCTTCTGGACATCACCGCCATCCTGGCTGGAACCCCAGAATGTCACTGCGGTGTCCCTGATGAAGCCGGTGGTCGCATCTATGGCGGGGGAGCCATTGGCGTCAACAAGTACCGCCTCGCCATCATCAACCTGCAGCTTCAACTTCTTGATATTGCCCGGCCAGTCGACACTTTCACCGGGTTTGAACATGGCGTAGAAGATTTCGTCACGGCTCTGGGTCCGGGTAAAGGTATCCACCGCAACCGCAGGAGAAGTAAAAGTCGTGTCTGTTGACAGAATACTGACAATAGCGCCCTGGAACGCCTCGGTCAGCTCTTTGGCATCATTTGCAGTGTAGTACTGCCCCTTGCCTTTTTCTGCCGCGTCGCGCAGCAGGTCCTGGTCCGTGGTAAAGCCGATGGTGTAGGTAATGCCGAACTGGTTGCCATTGGTGGTGTCGTTGTCCAGATCGGTATTGGCCATGTACTCCGCCAGTTCCGGCAGACAATTCTTGGTGTTGTTGCCGTCGGCATCCTCATAGCGGTTGCAGGTCTTCCCGGTCAGGGTCTCGATACGCGAGGTGGCGTCGGTGTCCCGCTGCGGGAAACCATCCGTTACCAGAATCACATAGGTATAGGCGCAATCGGTCGCCGGCGAAATGTAGCTGCCATTGGACTCCGCCAGCTGATCCCGTTGATGCACATCGTAGACACCACGGCTGTCGCTGCCAGTCTGGCGATTGTAGCCATAGAGCACGTCACCACCGGAAATGTACCGGTACGCCTCATACATCGACTCGCACAACGGCGTGCTGCCCGCGTGATCGATATCGTTTACCAGATCAACCAGGCTACTGCGTTGGGCCTCGGTCATGTTCTCGACAATGCGGCGAATGACGCGACCGCCCTGATCGAAGTTGAACTCCATCAGTCCAAAATCAATGCCGGGATTGGTGTTGATGATGGTGGAGATAACCTCCTGGGCAATATCCAGGCGACTGCGCGGCTCCTCCAGGGTGTCATCGTAGTACCAGTCCAGGTAGTGTGCCGTGTAGAAGGTATAGGCTCCGTTGCCCCAGCTCATGGAAGGGTCGGGGTCGGGGCCATACTCGCTGCCGGTCTGGACGCCATCCTGGGGGTAGCCCGCACCAATACCGGGGCCGTTGTCGGTAATACCGTTCGCGACATCATTCAGACACTCGACATGGGGAGGATTGTTGACATTGCCGCTTAGCGGCTGCCAGTTCTCGATACTCAGGGACGTTGTCGGGGGAACCCATTCGGCATCGCCCACCCGGGTCCACTCCTGCCGGATGACGGTTTCAGTCGTGCAGTCGCCAGGCCGGACAATGAAGTATTCATAAGCGACGAAACCAAATCTGCAGAAGAATTCAAAGCTTGGGCATGAACGAAATTTTTCACCCGTCCAATTGTTGTACACGCTTTGGGGCACTTGCTCGGTAACTGGATCCGTACAAACCTCGATCTCCTCCTCCACATCGACGAAACGGTAACAGCCGCTCCCCTGGACTGACTCACCTTCACCGCAACGATAGAATCCCGCTGTCTCGACCACGGTGGAATCGACCCAGCGTCTTGCCCGATCTGTCGTAAAGCGCCCGTCGAGTTCCAGGCTGTCATAGGAGGAGGCGCAGCGATTCTTGTCGGCCAAAAACCAGTTGGGATTGTTCTGACCGCCGACACGCTTCGGTGGCACATTACCATCGGTGGACCAGTAGATCCGCTGCGACCAGTTGCCCGGGCGCCCGCCTGACACGAAGGAGTGCTGGTAGTTCGTCGCCTCGGGATCATAGGTCGGGCGCTGCTGATCGACCATGAAGGACATACTGCCCGAGTCATCGAAAACCACCAGCACCTTGGGCCGTGAACCCGTATTGGCGCTGAATTCAGCCTTGTAGATTTCGGTGTCATCAGCCGCCGCAGGCAACGATCCGCCCGCAAGCAGCATGATCGCCAGCGCAGCCATCCGTCCCAAGTTCCACACGCCCATTGCCGCTTTCATATATCCACCCCCTGTTCGCACAGGCTCAATCGATGCCTAACCGGCTTCACCAACCACTGTCTTGACCACACCCAACTCAATTCGAGACCGCGCCTTGCCGGCAACGTCGTGCTCTGACGTTACCCGATAGAAATCACAGTCAAAAATTCCGATACTGCTACCGCCCTCTTCACCCGGCGGCCGCGGGCAGTCCCGCGAAAGGGCCACCACGGTGACGCGCACATCTACCGCACCAACACCATCGCGCAAGCTGCGTAGAGGATGAGTGGTCGTGGCGTTAAGACCGGCAAACGGGGTTGCATCGTCGACGCGCAAAAAAGGATCCTCTGCCGTGCCGGCCAGCGCCAAAGCACCGTAAATACCCGCCTCAGCTGCCTGGAAGGACTCATAGTTGTCCTGCAGATTCCCCGCCATTCGCAAACCGAGAGAACTGTTGGTGGCCGCCGTGATACTGACAATGGTCACCACCAGCAGGAACAGGAGGGAGACCACGAGCGCAACGCCACGCTGGAAACCGTACCGGACCATCACAATCCTCCGCGAATCATCAGCTTGGGGTTGCGCAGGGACACATTGGTCTGCAGCAACTGTCGCCGCCAATTGCCGCCGGGCGCTACCGTGACTCCACCGACGTTGTAAGTCTTCTGATCTTGGTAAGAAGGGTCCTCCGCGGGGGCACGGAGCAGCATCGAAACCTCGACTGCCTCTACGCTATCCCACATGGCAGGCGCCGAAGTCATTTGGGCGACATTCATGAAACGATCCACTTCCCCATTGTTATTTGCATCCACACCAAAACGGAACCTGAGCGACTCGACACCGGGCACCAGATCTTCGGTCGTCATGGCCATCGCCCCTGCCGTTGTATCCCAGGACAACACCCGCCGGCTCAGCGTCGGCGTGGGCAGATTGCGAATATAGTAAACCTGCAGGCGATAGGGCCAGGCGGCCGCGAGTGCAAAGGCATTGCCCGGCCTTACGTCCGGCGCTGTATCGGCGCCATCAAGCAGGAGTCCCCGCTCGCTGTTGGCGATGATGTAAGTCTCCTGCGCATTCAGCGCAGCCGGGAAACTGATGACACCATCGACCGCGGCACTGGCATCGTCCGGGTCGCGATCATAGAGCGGCCGAGGCAGTACCTGCTTCACGACCAGCACCTCCCGCGGCATGCCACCGGCAGCCGGCAGTGCATCGGTGACACAGCCAAACGCCACCGCAGTAGTCGGCGCAATGGCGCGCAGGTAGCTGGCGACGTTCAGGAAGGATGCGTCACCCGTGCAGTCACCAGTAACGGCACCAAGTGAGGCATCGGGCTCGATATCCCGGGGATGGGCCCCACCAAAAAAGCCGGCGTGGCGCAGGGAATCATTGAGCACCTGCAGCGCGAAACGGCTGTTCTCCGCCAGGCTGGCCACCTGCTCCACCTCGGTATAGGAGCGTTTGGTCGCCAGGTAGACCGATACCGCGCCAGCAATCAGGATCAGCCCCAGGGTCATGGCGACCATGAACTCGATCAGCGAGAATCCGCGCTGACTTTGGCCCTGCGCAGGCATGGCGCTCACAGTTCCGCCTCGTCGATCACAAACGTACTCACTATCAGTTGCCGCCGAAAGTCATCTTCGCCCCCATCGGTGCCACCGCCACAGATATCAAGGTCCGCAGTCACCGCATCGTCGATTTCCCCGAGGCCGCGCCACTGGATAATCACGTCGACCACGCCAGTGCGCGTCATGCCAGTGTCTGCTGCAAAACGTACACAGGCGCGCGGTGCTATCAGGCCCGCGGTATTACGCACGGTGGAGTCGGCATCAGTGACGGTGACCGTCGCCCCATCCAGGCTTTGCTCCCACAGCCAGAGGTCGTAGGCGGCGAGCTGTGCTGCCGTGCAGGACACCGCCGCGCAATCGGTCGCGGGAGCGCTCAGGGTTGCCCCGCCCAGAGAGGTGTCCATGCCACCGGCGCTGTAGGTCAGCACGCCACCCGGGTTGATCCGGATGCGCTCCACCAGATCGTTGGCCAGAATGACCGCCTTGGTACGCTGGATTCCCTGGTGCTGCGCGCTCTTGGCTATTCCCTGCAGACTGACAATGCCGAGCAAGCCCACAGAAAGGATCACAAAGGTTGCCAGCGCCTCGATCAGGGTGACCCCGGACTCTCTGCGTGCAGAAAATCTAGCAAGAGACGTCATTGCCTGCCCCATCTTCCACTATGCCGTTAGCGTCCGCGTCCACGCTGGCGGACAACGAGCCCGAATTGGTGAGAATAAGCCCACGCGCCTTGCTGGCACCGCGGTCATCGCAAAAAACGAAGGTGCCGGCGCTACCCAGCGCAGAACCCATGCTGTCGTAGGCGACAAAATTCCGGCTGAAGGTTACGGTGACCAAAGGGTTGTTCTGCTGTTCCCAGTGCAGGCGACTTTGCCCGGGATTGCCTGCATCCACTGTTGCATCCTCGTCAACGCCAATCAGCGCCAGATAGCCGCTACTCCAATCAGTGCTCTTGCTGCACGCCGTACCATTGGCCGTGCCACACACCACCACTGCGGCGCGCCGCGCCAACGCTTCCGAGCGCGCCAGGTTCAGCGTGGCACGCACCCCGTAGGTGCTGGATACCAGGCGATTGTCGCGGATCAGGTCAGTAAACGCGGGAGCCGCGATCACCAGAGATATGGCAAGCACCGCCAGCACCACCATCATCTCGATGAGGCTGAATCCCGCCGAGTGGTCGAGAACCCGGGGTAAGTCTGCGGACATCTCGCCGACGTTGCTACTTGTTCCCTCTACCCACACCCTCTGGCCCCTGTCCGCACTTTTGTCATCGTGCAGTATCGCCAGCAGCCGCGGCAATACCAGCCTGCATCGACAAGCGGCAAGAATCCGCGACCAATGGTTCAGGAAGTGGCGTTCAGCTCCGCGGCCCCGCGCATCGCCAGTGCCAACTGCACCCGGTCGCGCACCCCGAGCTTGGCGAAGATCGCCGTCAGGTGCGCCTTGACCGTGCGCCCGGTGATCCCCAGGGCATCGGCAATCTCGCTGTTGCTGGCACCCAGGGCAACCTGCGCCGCCACCTCGCGCTCGCGCGCGGTCAGTTCCTCCAGCGCCGCTGGCGGCTGGGTGGAGGGTGCAGGTGCCGTGCGCAGGGACAGGGCGAGCAGCCGCTGCAGCAGCCCCGGGGGCATCCACAGACCGCCGTGACCGACCACCAGCGCGATCTCGCGCAATTGCTCCGGTGCCGCCTCGAGGTGGCAATAGCCGGCGGCACCGGCGTTCAGGACCTCGAATGCCTGCGCCTCCGAGGGTGTCGCGGACATCACGACCACCCGGCTCCCGGCTGCCAGTACCTTTGCCAGCGTGTCCCGCACAGTATCGAGATTACCCGGGCAGGCCAGCCAGACCAGGGTGTCCGCGGTGAGCCGGGGCGCGAACTGCTCGCTCCAGGGCAGCGCCAGCGCCACTGCCTCGGGAAACGCCGCTTGCCAGCGCTGCCGCAGTACACCTTCCGGGTTTGCAAACACCTGTTTCATCAGCGCTCCGTCAGTGCGTACTGCTTGGCCCGCAGAACGGGCTTCATCAGGTACGCCAGAATCGTCTTCTTGCCGGTGAGGATATCCACCTGCACCGTCATCCCGGGCATGATTGGCATGTCCTCGCCAAACCCCGCTTCCTTCGTCCGCACATGCACCTCATAGAACGGGTTGCCTTCATCGTCCATGATGGTGTCTGCACCGATGTGCTCCACCACGCCCTCCAGGCCGCCGTAGACCACGAAATCGTAGGCGGTCAGCTTGACCAGGGCTTCCTGGCCCGGAATCAGGAAGGCAATGTCCTTGGGCCGGATACGCACTTCCACCAGCAGGGTGTCGTCCAGGGGCACCACCTCGACAACCTCCTTGCCCGGGGTCACCACCCCGCCAATGGTATTGTGGTAGAGGCGGTTGACGGTGCCCCTGACCGGGGACCTGACTTCGGTCTGCCGCACCCGGTCGCTCAGGCCGAGGCCGGCCTCGCGCAGTCCATTCATGCGGGCGATGGTGTCGGTCAGTTCCTCGCGCACCGTGTTCTCATACTCGACCTCCACTTCGCTCAGCCGACGCCGGGCTTCCTGGATAGCCGAATTCAGGCGGCGGATCTGGGCCTGTGACTGCTCGAACTCGCCGCTGAGCTGGTTGACCTCGCGCTCCAGGCGCAGGATCTCGACCTGGGATACCGCGCCGGAGGCCACCATCGGCCGGGTCACGCTCAACTCCTGGCGACTGAGGTCCAGGGAGCGGGACAGCTGGCGTGAGCGGGCGTTCACTTCCGCCAGTTCCTGCTGCCGCTGCTCCAGCTGTTCCGCGGCGATCTGTCGCTGCAGGTCAAGCTGGGCCCGGCTGGATTCGTACAGGGCCCGCTCCTGCTCCACGATTTCCGGCACCTGCTGCAACCACTCGGGCACCACCACGAATTCCGTGCGCGCCAGGTTGGCACTGAGCCGCGCCGTGCGCACCGACAGGGCCTGGAACTCGGCCTGGTTCTCGCGCAGATTGGACTCGGAACGGGTCTGGTCCAGCCGCACCAGCAGCTCACCGGCCTCAACGATGTCACCGGCGCGGACATGGATCTCGGTCACCACGCCGCCATCCTGGGACTGGACCACCTGGATCTGGCGGGAGGGAATGACCTTGCCCTCGCCCCGGGTCACCTCGTCAATCTCGGCGAAGGCGGCCCAGGCCACCAGGGCAACCACGATCAGGGCGACAATATAGAGCAGGGCCCGGGCGCGCAGGGGCTGCTGTTCGACCCAGGCGCGGTGGGCGTCCTGCTCCCAGTTGCGGGGGGCGTCGGCGGCATCCCTGAGCCAGGGAGCGAAAATGAAATCCGCCAGATAGCGCTTCCGGGGCGCTTCCGGCAGCGGCTCGCCCGGATTCAACGGCTGCTGTTCCCGGCTCATTTGGCAGCCCCTATCTTGCCCTGCTGCAGGGCCTGGATCACGCTGTCACGGGGCCCGTCTGCGACCAGCCGGCCGTTGTCGATAACGATGATCCGGTCCACCATCTCCAGCAGCGAGTTGCGGTGGGTCACCACCAGCCAGGTGCGGCCCTGAATGTACTCCATGAGCTGCTGCTTGACCGCGACTTCCGTGGAGTGGTCCATGGAGCCGGTGGGTTCGTCCATCAACAGGATCGGCGGATCGTGAACCACGGCCCGGGCCAGGGCCACACACTTGCGCTGGCCACCGGACAGGGAATCACCGCGCTCGCTGACCTGCATGTCGAAGCCCTTGGGGTGGCGGTTGATGTAGTCTGACAGGTTGGCAATTTCCGCTGCCCGCACCAGCGCGGCGTCGCTGACATTGGCGTGCGACAGGGTGATGTTGTCGCGCAGGCTGCCATAGAACAGGGTGACATCCTGGGGCACATAGCCTACCCGGGAGCGGAACTCGCCCGGATCCAGCTGGCGCAGATCAATGCCGTCAATCATGATCGACCCGGCGGTAGGTTGATACAGACCCATGGCCAGTTTCTGCAGGGTCGACTTGCCCGAGCCAACCCGTCCCAGGATGGCCACCCTCTCCCCGGGCTTGATCCGGAATGACACGTTGCTCAGGGACTCCATCTCCGCCCCGGGATAGGCAAAGGACACCTGGCGGAACTCGATGTCGCCCTTGAACATCTCCCGGGACAGGAACTGGGCGCCCTCGGCCCGCTCCATGGGCTTGGCCATGACTTCGTCCAGAGACTTGAGGGAAATCCGCGCGTTGTGCCAGGAGGTGATCAACCCGGCCACCTGGCCAAAGGGGGCCATGGCCCGGCCGCTGAGCATGCTGCAGGCAATCAGCCCCCCCATGCTGAGCTCGCCGGCAGTAATCAGGTAAACCCCGGTGATGATGACGAACATGACAACCATCTGGTTGGCCCACTGGGTCACATTGATGGTGGAATTGGAGACCAGCCGCAGCTGTACGCCGACGTGGGCGAGGAAGGCCGTGGTTTCCTCCCACTTGCGCTGCATGCGGGACTCCGCGCCCATGGCCTTGATGGTATCCATGCCGACCAGGCTCTCGATCAGGGTGGCGTTGCGCAGGGCACTGGCGCGGTAGGTGGTTTCCGACAGCTCCCGCAACTTGCCCTGGGTCGCCAGGGCATAGCCCAGCACGATCAGCAGGCCGATGCCCAGTGGAATCAATACCGGCCAGGCAATCCACGCGATTACCGCAAGAAAAATGAAGGCGAAGGGCACGTCGATCAGGGTGGTAATGGAGGCCGAGGTAATGAAGTCGCGCACAGTCTCGAAGGATCGCAGGTTGGCGGCGTAGGAGCCCACCGAGAGTGCGCGATGCTCCAGCCGCGTACCCAGCACCCGCTCCATGATCTGCCCCGACAGGCGCATGTCGACCCGGCGGCTGGCCAGGTCCAGGAAATAGCCGCGCATGCTGCGCAGGACAATGTCGGCCAGGAGAATGATGATCACCCCTGCCGCCAGCATCCACAGGGTCTCGACCGCGTAATTGGGTACCACCCGGTCGTACACATTCATGGTGAACAGGGGCAGCGCCAGGGCGAAGACGTTGATGAAAAACGCCGCCAGCAGCACATCCCGGTAGACCGGCATGTTGGCGCGGATCGCGTCCCAGAACCAGTGGCCGCGGTCTGAAGTGCCGGTGCGGGGCGTGCGCTGGTCGAACCGGAACCGTGGACGACAGACGATGACCCTGCCGGTCTCCCGGGCGAGCAGCTGCGTCGCAGGCACCTCGACTGCCGCCTCGTTGAGATCGGGAAAGATCACCGTAGCGGCGGCGCCATCGTCGCTCCAGCCCATCAGCAGGCAGGCGCGGTCACTCTCGAGCAGGACCACCGCCGGCAACAGCGCGGGCTCCACGTCGCGGGCGCTGCGCTCCAGTATGCGACCTACCAGCCCTACCCGGCTGGCGGCGCGCTCAAACAGGGCCGGCGTCAGGCGACCGTCTTCCAGCGGCAACCCGGCTACCAGGGCTTCACCGGTAGAGGCATTGCCGTGGTAGCGGCACAGAGCCAGCAGGCTCTGCAGCAGCGTGTCGTCCGAACTGGCGGTCATGTCTGGCAGTTACCCCTGCGTGCCCGATCCCGGGCGAGTTGTCGAGAAACCTGGCTAAGAGGCTGAAAATCGTCGAATTTTAAAAGTTCGCAGAGGATAAGCCCGCCAGCGGGCATTTACCAAGTGACCCACTTCACAAAGCAGGAAAAAATGTTGCCCTGTGCGTTACTGCAGGTACGCAAATCCCGGGAAATGAGCCAGACTACAAGCGAATGCTCCGAGCAATAGAGGAGATGCCCTCATGTCTGACAAAACAGCCCGATTTGAAGCCCGGGATCTGTCGCCGCCTGTGTGCAAAGACCGCAAGGGCGAAAAGCACTACACCGGGCCGGAGCGGCGCCGGGGCAACCGCCGGGGCAGCGAAGACCGTCGCGCCGCCGTCCGGTTCGATATCACGCAACCCGAGCGCCGCGAACAGGCCGGGCGCCGCGAGGACGACAAGGCGCCGAAGTTCTGGTGAAACCAGGAGGCCGTCGGATTCAGCACCGTTCTGCTGCGGCACGGGCGCGACCGAAGGCCTCCAGCGCAAAATCAATATCGGCATCGCTGAGTGCCGCCGACATCTGGGTGCGAATGCGCGCCTTGCCCCTGGGCACCACCGGAAAGGAGAACGCCACCACGTAGACGCCCTGCGCCAGCATCGCCTCTGCGAACCGCGCCGCCAGCGCCGCGTCGTGCAGCATTACCGGCACAATGGGATGCTCACCGGGCAGCAGTTCGAAACCCTGCGCCTCCAGCCCGGACCGGAAACGCTCGGTATTCTGCGCCAGCCGCTGTCTCAGGGCCGGTTCGGTGCCGACCAGTTCCACCGCCTTGATGGCCCCGGCGACCACCGGTGGCGCCACGGTATTGGAGAACAGGTAGGGCCGTGAGCGCTGTCGCAACAGGTCCACAATCTCCTGCCGTGCCGCGGTATAGCCGCCGCTGGCGCCGCCGAGCGCCTTGCCCAGGGTGCCGGTGGTGATATCAATCCGGTCCATGCAGCCGCGCAGTTCATGGGTGCCGCGGCCGCCGGCGCCAACGAAACCGGTGGCGTGACAGTCATCGAAGTGGACCAGGGCGTCGTAGCGCTGGGCCAGGTCGCAGATCTCGTCCAGGCGGGCGATGTAGCCATCCATGGAGAACACGCCGTCGGTGGTGATCAGCTTGAAGCGGGCCCCGGCAGCGTCGGCTGCCTGCAGCTGCGCCTCGAGATCGGCCATGTCGCTGTTGCGATAGCGGAATCGCTTCGCCTTGCTCAGGCGGATACCGTCGATGATGCTGGCGTGGTTGAGCTCATCGGAAATGACCGCGTCCTCCTCCCCCAGCAGGGTTTCGAACAGGCCGCCATTGGCGTCGAAGCAGGAGGGATAGAGAATCGTGTCCTCGGTACCGAGAAACGCCGACAGGCTTGATTCCAGCTCCTTGTGCAGGGTCTGGGTGCCGCAGATGAAGCGCACCGAGGCCATGCCGTAGCCCCAGTCGTGCAGGCCCGCCGCGGCGGCGGCATTGACCTCCGGGTGCTGGGCCAGGCCCAGGTAATTGTTGGCACAGAGGTTCAGTACCTCCCGCTCCCGCACCCCAACATGGGCACCCTGGGGCGTGGTGATCAGACGTTCGTGCTTGTACAGCCCGGCGGCTTCAATCTCCGCCAGCTGACCCGCCAGATGTTCCTGGAACCGTTCATACATGCGCTTTCCCCCGCTGCAGGACATGTGCTGCATAGAGCATGGCAGACAACAGCAATACCGCGCCACCCTGGTGCGCCGCCGCCAGCCCAACCGGCACATGCTGCAGCAGGGTGGTGATGCCGAGAATGACCTGGAGCCACAGTGCCAGCAGCAACAGCACTGTCGCCACCCGGGCGCGCTGTGCCAGGCCCGAGCGCCAGAGTTTCCAGGCAAAGACATGCACCAGGCCGAACAGGACGTAGGCGAAGATGCGATGATTGAACTGGATGGCGGTGATGTCCTCGAAGGCGTCCAGCCACGCCGGGTCGCCCGAGTACAGCCCGGGCGGAATGAAACTGGTCCCCATCAGCGGCCAGGTACTGTAGGCAAAGCCCGCCTTGGTACCGGCGACCAGGCCACCGGAGAGAATCATCAGGAACACCAGCCCGACCAGTGCCAGGCCCCAGGGCGCCAGCGGGTGGGGGGTGCGGCCCCGCGGATGCCGACCCGTGACCAGGTCGAGAATCAGCCACAACATCCAGGCATAGATAATCACCGCCAGCCCCAGGTGTGCGGTCAGGCGGTACTGACTGACGTGCGGCACGTCGACCAGCCCGCTTTTCACCATGTACCAGCCGAGCAGGCCCTGGCAGCCACCGAGGATGAACAGGCCCCAGAGCCTGGGCATCATGCCCGCCCGCACCCGCCCGCGCAGGGCGAAGTAGACCATGGGGAAAAAGAACAGCACCCCGATCAGGCGCCCCAGCACCCGGTGCAGGTACTCGTACATGAAGATCACCTTGAAGGCGTCCATGGACATGCCGCGATTGATCTGCAGGTACTCGGGGGACTGGCGGTACTTGTCCAGCGCCTCTTGCCAGGCGGCGTCGGACAGGGGCGGGATCACCCCCATGATGGGCTTCCATTCGGTGATGGAGAGCCCGGAATTGGTCAGGCGGGTGACGCCGCCCAGCAGGATCATGCCAAAAATCACCACCGCGCAGAGAATCAGCCAGGTGGCTATCTGGCGGTCGTAATCGGTTTGTCGGGAAAGTACCATCGCGTCGCCTCGGTCCGCAGTCTCCGGAGGGCGGCAATGATAACCGAAATGGCGCCTAGAACGTCATTTCCGGCACCGTCTCGGGCACCACGAGTTCGCCCGCGGTCAGGCGCACGATGTCGTCCACGCTCACGCCCGGTGCGCGCTCCCGCAACCAGAACTTGCCGTCGGCAATCTCCAGGTAGGCGAGGTCGGTCACCACCCGCTTGATACAACCCGCCCCGGTCAGCGGCAGGGTGCATTGCGGCAGCAGCTTGGACTCGCCGTCCTTGGACGCGTGGGTCATGAGGACGATGATGTTGTCGGCGCCGGCCACCAGGTCCATGGCGCCACCCATGCCCTTGATCAGCTTGCCGGGGATCATGTAGGAGGCGATATTGCCCGCGACGTCCACCTCGAAGGCGCCCAGCACGGTGAGATCCACGTGCCCGCCGCGGATCATCGCAAAAGACTCCGCGGAGGAAAAAATGGAGGCACCCTTGGCGGCGGTGACCGTCTGCTTGCCGGCGTTGATCATGTCCGGATCCAGCTGTGCCTCGGTGGGGAACGGCCCCATGCCCAGCAGGCCGTTCTCGGACTGCAGCATCACCTCGATGCCCTCGGGAGCGTAATTGGCCACCAGGGTGGGGATGCCGATGCCCAGGTTGACATAGAAGCCGTCCTGCAGCTCCTGGGCGACGCGCTGTGCCATTTGTTCGCGGGATAATGCCATAGCTGTGTGCTCCCTCAGCCTGCGCGCACGGTGCGCTGCTCAATGCGTTTCTCGAAAGTGCCCCGGATCAGGCGGTCGACGTAGATACCGGGGGTATGGATCTGGCTCGGCTCCAGTTCGCCCGGCTCCACCAGTTCCTCTACTTCAGCGACGGTGATGCGGCCGGCAGTGGCAGCCTCCGGGTTGAAATTCATCGCGGTATGACGGTAGACAAGGTTGCCGTAGCGGTCGCCCTTCCAGGCCTTGACGATGGCGAAGTCACCGACAATGGCTTCTTCCAGAATGTAGTGGCGGCCGTTGAACTCCCGCACCTCCTTGCCCTCGCCCACCGGGGTACCGTAGCCGGTGGCGGTGTAGAAGGCCGGAATGCCGGCACCGCCCGCGCGCATTTTTTCCGCCAGGGTACCCTGGGGCGTCAGCTCCACCTCCAGCTCGCCCGCCAGCAGCTGTTCCATGAACAGCTTGTTCTCGCCCACATAGGACGACACCATCTTGCGAATCTGCCGGTCCTCCAGCAGGATGCCGAGGCCAAAGCCGTCGACACCGCAGTTGTTGGAATAGAAGGTCAGGTCGCGGGTGCCCTTGCGCTTGATCTCGGCGATGAGGTTTTCGGGAATACCGCAGAGCCCGAAGCCGCCGGCGATCACCGTCATCCCGTCTTCCAGGCCCGCCATCGCCTCGGCATAGCTGCCCACCACCTTGTCGAATCCGGCCATCGTGATTGCTCTCCTGTTGACTGCCAGCGCCCCGCAGCCACTGCGGTCGGCGACACAGTTGACAGCTTCCTACAGGCGCTTATATTTATCAAATATAATTAATTTACGAATTGTTCCATTATATTAATCAATAGCTTTCGAGAACTGGCATGGACATTACCGTCAAGCAGCTTCGGGCCTTTGTCGCCGTCGCCCGCAGTCGCAGCTTCGCCGAGGCCTGTGGCCTGCTGAACCTGTCCCAGCCCGCACTGAGTGTCACCATCCGCAACCTGGAACAGGCGGTGGGCGGACGCCTGCTGGCCCGCACCACCCGCACCCTGGCACTGACCCCCGAGGGCAGCCAGTTCCTGCCCGTGGCCCAGCGCCTGCTGGCGGACTGGAGTGCCGCTGTCGACGACCTGCACGACACCTTTGCCCTGAGGCGCGGCAGGCTCGCGGTTGCCGCCATGCCCTCCTTCGCCAGCACCGAACTGCCGGCCCTGTTGCAGCAGTTTCGGCAACTGCACCCGGAGATCAACATAACGGTGCACGACGTTATCGCCGAGGATGTCATTGCCATGGTTCGCAGCGGCCGGGTGGAAGCCGGCATCGCCTTCGATCCCGGCGCCGCCGAGGATCTACAGTTCAGCCCGCTGTTCAGCGATCGCTTCGTGGCGGCACTGCCCCAGGGACATCCGCTGCTGGCACAGCGGCAACTGCACTGGAGCGCCCTCGGCGAGGAACCCTTTATCGCCCTGCAGCACCCGTCCAGTATCCGCTCACTGCTGGAGCAATCACTGGCGACCAGCGGCGTGACCCTGCGGGTAGAGGTGGAGACCAACCACCTGGTCACCATCGGCCGCATGGTGGCGGCGGGCCTTGGCGTCAGCGCGGTACCGACGCTGTGCAGGCAACAGCTGCGCGAACTGGGTGTGCGCTCCCGCCCCCTGCTGGCACCGGTCATCGAACGCCGGGTGGGGATTGTGACCCGCCGCCGCTATCCATTGTCAGGGCCCGCCGAGGCACTGGTCGCGATTCTCCGCGCGCACTACCAGGATGCGAGGTCCGAGGTGATGTAGGGTGGACAGCGACCGTCGCCCGGACCGCGAAGTTTGCTACAATGCGCGCCCTTGCCTACCACCACCCCACTACTGAAGTCATACCATGCCCCTGCTCCGCCTCGAATCCCTGCAACTGCACTACGGCACCCAGGTGCTGCTCGATCATGTCGACCTGACCATCCGCCGCGGCGAGCGCTGGGGCCTGCTGGGCCGCAACGGCACCGGCAAGACCACCCTGCTGCGCATCCTCGCCGGGGAACAGCAACCGGACGCGGGCGAGCGCTGGCTGCGTCCCGGCGTGCGCATCGCGCGCCTGCTGCAGACCCTGCCCGACGCCGATGACAGCAGCGTGTACGACGTGGTCGCCGAGGGGCTGGCGGAGGCCGGCAAGCTGCTGGCGGAATACCATCACCTGCTGCAGGATGCCGACATCGACTTCGACCGCCTGGCGCGGGTGCAGCAGCAGCTGGAGGCCGCCGATGGCTGGGCCCTGCAGCAGCGGGTCGAAACCACCATCACCCAGCTGCAGTTGCCCCAGGACGCGAAAATGGGCGAGCTTTCCGGCGGCTGGCGCCGGCGCGTGGCCCTGGCCCAGGCCCTGGTCGCGGACCCGGACATCCTGCTGCTGGACGAGCCCACCAACCACCTGGACATTCCCGCGATCCAGTGGCTGGAAACCCAGCTGCAGCAGTTCCGCGGTGCGATCGTACTGATCACCCACGACCGCCGCTTCCTGCAGAACGTCGCCACCAGTATCGCCGAGCTGGACCGGGGCCACCTCACCACCTGGCATGGCAGCTACCAGGGCTTCCTCAATCACCGCGAGCAGGAACTGGAGGCCGAGGAACGCGCCAACGCCCTGTTCGACAAGAAGCTGGCCCAGGAAGAAGTGTGGATACGCCAGGGGATCAAGGCCCGCCGTACCCGCAATGAGGGCCGCGTGCGGGACCTGGAGGCCATGCGCCGGGAGCGCCAGCAGCGGCGGGAAAAGGTCGGCAGTGCCAACTTCAATATCGAGGAAGCCAGCCGCTCGGGCAAGATCGTCGCGGAGCTGGAACATGTCAGCAAGGCGTTTGAAGGCCGGGATGTGATTAGCGACTTCTCGACCATCATCCAGCGCGGCGACCGGGTGGGCATCGTCGGCGCCAACGGGGCCGGCAAGTCCACCCTGGTGAAGTTGATCCTGGGCCAGCTGGCCCCGGACAGCGGCACGATAAAACTCGGCACCAAGCTGGAGATCGCCTACTCGGACCAGCTGCGCGGCAAGCTGGAGCCGGAGCAGAACCTGATCGACAACATCTGCGGCGGCCAGGATTTCATCGAAATCAACGGCAAGCGCCGTCACGCCATCTCCTACCTGGGTGACTTCCTGTTCAGTCCGGAGCGGGTGCGGACACCGGTCAAGGCGCTGTCTGGCGGCGAACAGAACCGCGCCATTCTCGCGCGCCTGTTCAGCAAGCCCGCCAACCTGCTGGTACTGGACGAGCCCACCAACGACCTGGACGTGGAGACCCTGGAACTGCTGGAAGACATCCTGCTGTCCTTTGACGGCACGGTGATCCTGGTCAGCCACGATCGCGATTTCATGGACCACGTAGTGACCCAGCTGCTGATCCTGCGCGGCGACGGCACGGTAGAAGAACAGGCCGGCGGCTACAGCGACTGGGAAGCCCGCGGCGGCCGGCTCACCGACCCCGCCAGCCGCGGTCAGCAGATGCCCGCGAGCAAGCCCGAACCGGCGCCCACGGCAGCCTCAGCGACAGCCCCGGCCGCGCCCGCCCGGCGCAAGCTGTCCTACAAGGAACAGCGGGAACTGGAGGCCCTGCCGGGCAAGATCGAGGAGCTGGAACAGCAGCAGGCCGCGTACCAGGCGCAAGCCGCCGACCCGGCCTTCTACCAGCAGGGCCGGGATAGCATGGACAGGGTACTGGCGGAGCTGGCCGCCGTGGAGGAAGCCCTGGAAGCCGCGATCGAGCGCTGGACCGAGCTGGAGGGCTGACCGGGGCAGCTACACCAGGGCGCATGCGACCACATGCCGGTCCAAAGGACCTGACCCTGGATTGCGGCCGTGCCGATCAGTGGCTCAGCAGCACCTTGCCCACGGCATCGGCGAGATAATCGATATTGGCACCGTTGACCCCCGCCACATTGATACGGGATGACTCCAGCATGTAGACGCTGTGCTCCTCGCGCAGGGCGACGGCCTGCTCCCGGCTCAGGCCGAGGAAGGAGAACATCCCCTTCTCCCGTTCGATAAAGCTGAAATCCCGGTCCGTGCACTGCTCCAGTTTGCTCATCAGGCTGGTGCGCAGGCCGTTGATGCGCCGGCACATGGCCTGCAACTCGTCCTGCCAGTTGGCATTGAGCTCATCGTCAGCAAGTACACGCCCCGCCAGCAGGGCGCCGTGGGCCGGGGGCATGGAGTAAATGCGCCGCGCCGCCACCTGGGCCTGACTGCGCAGGGCCAGGGAACTGGCGGGGTTGGCCGAGGCAAAAATGGTGGCCCCGGTGCGCTCCCGGTACAGGCCCATGTTCTTGGAGCAGGAGGCAGCGATAATGACCTCCGGCAAACGCTGCACCAGCAGCCGCAGACCGGCGGCATCTTCCTCCAGACCATCACCCAGCCCCTGATAGGCGATATCGACGAAGGGCAGGAAGCCCTGCCGCGAGGCCATGTCCGCGATCACGCCCCACTGCTCCAGCGACAGGTCCGCGCCGCAGGGATTGTGGCAGCAGCCGTGCAGCAGCACCACATCGCCCTGCTGCGCCTGCCCGAGATCATCCACCATGGCCGCAAAATTGACGCTGTGGCTGCTGGGCTCGTAGTAGCGGTAGGTGGCAAACTCGAGGCCGACGCTACCCAGCAGCGGTATGTGCACCGGCCAGGTCGGGTCCGACACCCACACCCGCGCTCCCGGCACCGCAATGTTGATGATCTCTGCGCCGATGCGCAGGGCGCCACAGCCGCCCGGCGTCTGGATGCTGCTGACCCGGCCATCCGCGAGGGCGGGGCTGTCCTCGCCCAGCACCAGGCGCTGGATCCCCTGGTTGAACAGCGAATCGCCGGCGGGGTGCATGTAGGCCTTGGTGGTTTCCTCTTCGACCAGGGCCTGCTGGGCCAGGCTCACGGCGTCGAACACCGGGCACACGCCCTCTTCATTCATGTAGATCCCGACCGTCAGGTCCACCTTCTGCGGGTTCGGGTCCGCACGGCAGGCGGCGGCGAGGCCGAGGATGGAATCTTCAGGAACCTGGGGCAGCGTTTCCAACATGAGGGTAATCCTTGTGGGTATCAGAGTTCCGCCAGCAGGGCGGTCAGGAAGTGCCAGAAGGGCGGCACGGTATCGATGCGCAGGCGCTCGGTCGGCGAGTGGGCACCGCGGATGGTGGGACCGAAGGAGAGAATATCCGTATCCGGTTTCTTGCTCTTGAGGATCCCGCATTCGAGGCCGGCATGAATGGCCTTGACCGCCGGCTCGCTGTCGAACAGACGCTGATGCAGGGCCTTGGCCCGGGCCAGCAGGGGGCTGGCGAAATCCGGCTGCCAGCCAGGATAGCCGTCGATACGCCGGATCTCCAGACCCGCCAGCCGGGCCAGCGCCTCCACCCCGGTGCGCAGCGGCAGCGCCTGTTCGGCGTTGAAGAAGCGGTAGCTCGCCTCCAGCTCCAGGGCACCGTCCTGCAGTTGCAGCCGCGCCAGGTTGACACTGAGATCCACCAGGTCCGCGGGCTGGGCCAGGCTGTAGGCCTGGGCGCCGTGGGGGAATGCGGCCAGCACCGCCAGCAGACGCTGGCTGTCCGCCGCGCTCAGCAGTGGCTGCGGCTCGACCGGCGTCAGCTCCAGGGAGACGGCATGATCCGCCGCCGGCAGGTAACTGCGCCAGCGCGCCAACAGGGAATCCAGGCGCCCCGCCAGGGCCTGGGCCTGTACGGGCGTGCAGGCAAAGGTCACAGTGCCCTCCCGCGGGATGACGTTGTGGGCAACGCCGGCACTGGCAGCAATCAGCTGCACCGCATCGACATACGCAAGGCTCTCCGCCAGCAGTTTCAGGGCATTGCCGAGCTGGTGATGGATCTCGACGCCGGAGTGGCCGCCGGCGAGACCCTTCACTTCCAGGCTCCAGTACGACAGGTCGGCGGCGGCCTCCAGCGGGTAGCGCCCGGTGAGGACCCAGCCGCCGCCCCCGGCGCAGCCAATGTACAGTTCGTGCCAGTCCTCGGTGTCCAGGTTCAGCATCACCTCGCCGCTGAGCAGACCGGCATCCAGCCCCAGGGCACCGCCGAGGCCGGTTTCCTCGTCCACGGTAAACAGCAGCTCCAGCGGCGGGTGCTGGACATCGGTATCGGTCATCACCGCCAGCGCCGCCGCGCAGCCGATGCCGTTGTCCGCACCGAGCGTGGTCCGGTCCGCCAGCAACCAGCCGTCCTCGACCTTCAGGCTCAGGGGGTCGGCAAGGAAATCGTGAACCTTGTCGCCGGTCTTCACCGTCACCATGTCGAGGTGGTTCTGGATGATTACCGTGCCGTGGTGCTCGCGCCCGGGTGACGCGGGCACGTAGACCACCAGGTTGCCGGTGGCGTCCAGCTGCCAGGGATAATCGTGGGCCTCGGCCTGCCCGATCACGTAGTCGCGCACCGCGTCCTCGGCTTTCGAGGGCCGCGGAATCTGGGAAATGCGGTAAAAGTGCTCCCAGAGGTGCTCGGGATCGTCGGGATAAGTGGCTGGTTTCATGGTCGGGATTATACCGGGGGTCGCAAGAGCTTACATCAATGCAAACTTGGCGATGAAAATCAGCGCCAGGAACCAGGCTCCGGGAGAGATATCCCGGTATCTGCCGACGAACAGCTTGATCGCCACGTAGCTGATGAAACCGACCGCGATACCATTGGCGATGGAAAACGTCAGCGGGATCATCACCACGGTGAGCAGCGCCGGCACCACCTCGGTCATGTCCTCCCAGAGCAGGCTCTGCAGGCTGGTCAGCATCAGCATGGCCACGTAGATCAGCGCGCCGGCGGTGGCGAAGGCCGGCACCATGGCGGCCAGCGGCGCGAAGAAAATGGCCACCAGAAACAGGGTACCCACGGTGACCGCGGTCAGGCCCGTGCGACCACCGGCGGCGACACCGGCGGCGCTCTCGACATAGCTGGTCACCGGGGCGCAGCCGAGGAAAGCGCCAACCACGCTGGAGGTGCTGTCTGCCTTCAGCGCCCGGTCCAGGTTGCGGATGCTGCCGTCCGGTTGCACCAGGCCGGCGCGGGTGGCCACGCCCAGCAGGGTGCCGGCGGTGTCAAACAGGTTCACGAACAGGAAGGCGATGATGACACTGGTCATGGCCACATCCAGGGCCCCGGGGATATCCAGCTGCAGGAAGATCGGCGCCATGCTCGGCGGTGCCGCCACCAGCCCCTGGAACTGCACCAGGCCCGAGCCCAGGGCGATGCCGGTAATGGCGAGGATGCCAATAATGATCGCGCCGTGCACCTGGCGGATGGACAGGATGGCGATGACCAGGAAGCCCAGCGCCGCCAGGAAGGGCTCTGGCGCCGCCAGGTCACCCAGGGTGATGAAGGTGGCGTCACTGGCGATGATAATGCCGCCGCTCTTGAGGCCGATGAAGCCCACGAACAGGCCCACGCCGGCACCCATGGCCACCCGCAGGTCAATGGGTATGCTGTCCAGCATCCAGCGCCGCAGGCGAGTGACGCTCATGATCACAAACAGCACGCCGGCCAGAAAGACGGCCCCCAGGGCCACCTGCCAGCTGTAGCCCATGTCGGCGACGACGGTGTAGGTGAAAAAGGCGTTCAGGCCCATGCCCGGCGCCAGCCCCACGGGCCAGTTGGCGTACAGGCCCATCAGGTAACAGGCCAGGGCCGAGGCCAGGCAGGTGGCGACAAAGGCGGCTTGCGGGTCCATGCCCGCGGCGGCCATCATCTGCGGATTGACGAAGATGATGTAGGCCATGGTGACGAAGGTGGTGGCGCCGGCAATCAGCTCGGTGCGGACAGTGGTGCCGTGCTCGGACAGGCGAAAAAATCGCTCCAGCGGGCCTGCAGCAGACGGGTGACCGTGTTCCATGGTGCTGCTCGCTCCCTCTGGCAGGCATGTTCCGAAAGGCCGCAGTTTACGCAATGACCTGCGGAGGCACCATAGCGAAGCAGCTGTGCTAATCTCTGCGCCTTCGCAGCTCGCCCACGGCTTGAGGACGGCAGGACCATGCACAAGCACTACATCAGCGCCCAGCAGTTGCTGGAAGATTCCTTCAGGCTGGCCTGGCAGGTGTATACCAGCGGCTATCGACCCAACTACATCGTCGGCGTCTGGCGCGGCGGGGCGCCGGTCGGGATCGCGGTGCAGGAACTACTGGATGTGCTGGGCCTGGAGGCTGACCACATCGCCATCCGCACCTCGTCCTACACCGGCATCGGCGAGCGCAGCCGCCACGTCAAGGTACACGGCCTGACCTACCTCATAAAGCAACTGGAATCCGAGGATTCGCTGCTGATCGTGGACGATGTGCACGACTCGGGCCTGTCCATTGACCAGGTGATCCACGACCTGCACCAGGCCTGCAAGAAGAACACGCCGGACATCCGCATCGCCACCCCCTACTACAAGCCCGGCAACAACCAGACCGAGCGGGTGCCGGATTACTACATCCACGAGACCAACGACTGGCTGGTATTCCCGCACGAACTGGACGGCCTGACCGCAGCAGAGATCCGCGCCAACAAGCCGGAACTCGCCAGCATCATGCCGGAGCTGGAGCAGCTGCTGGCGGCGAAAAGCCTGTAGCTGCGTTCTCCTGCTGTTCACGCAGGGCCTTGCGGATGCGGTCACTGGCCTTGCTCACCGCTGCCCGCAGCGCCGTCTCATTGATGGTCAGCACCTGCCGATCCCGCATCAGCACCTGGCCGGCGACAATGGTGGTCTGCACGTCCTGGCTGTCGAGCACGTAGACCAGGTGGGATTGCACATCGTACAGGGGCATGTGCCGGGTCTGGTTGATATCGAGCTGGATCATGTCTGCCTGCATTCCCGTCTTCAGCTGGCCGATGGTCGCGCCCATGTGAATGGCCGCCGCGCCCAGTCGCGTTGCCATGGCCAGGGCCTGGCCGGCAGGCATCGCCGTGGGATCGCCACTGGCGACCTTGTGCAGCAGGGCCGCCATGCGGACCTCCTCCCACAGGTCCAGGTCATTGTTGGAAGCTGCGCCATCCGTGCCCAGGCCGACATTTACCCCCGCCGCCAGCATCGCCGGCACCGGGGAAATACCCGCACCCAGCTTCATGTTGGATGTGGGATTGTGAATCGCACCCACCCCGGCCTCGGCGGTCAGGGCAATGTCCGCCGCATCCAGCTGCACCATATGCGCCGCAATCAGCGGCAGCTGGTACATGCCCAGCGCGGCCACATGGCGCACCGGACTGGTGCCGTACTGCGCGGCGATAAACCCGGTCTCCGCGGGCGCTTCCGCCAGGTGCATGGTCACCGGGGCGTTGAGCTCGGTGGCTTTTTCCACCGTGGCCTGCAGGTGCCCGGCCGAGACAGTGTAGGGCGCATGCGGCGCGAAGGCGGGCGTGATGCGGGGATGCCGGCCCTGCCAGCGACCGACAAAATCCGCGGCAGCGGCGAAGGAGTCGTCCCAGCCGCTAAAGCCGGGGCTGGGATAATCGATGTGCGGAGAGCCGATCACCGCCCGCAGGCCGCAGCGCTGGACCACAGCGGCGATTTCGTCCGGATAGAAATACATGTCGACGAAGGTGGTGGTGCCGCCGCGGATCATCTCCCAGCACGCCAGCTCGGTGCCGGTGCGCACAAACCCCGGGGTAACAAAGCGACCCTCCATGGGAAAGACGTAGTGGTTCAGCCAGGTCATCAGGTCGAGGTCGTCGACCATGCCCCGGAACAGGGTCATGGCGGTGTGGGTGTGGCCATTGACCAGGCCCGGCATCAGCACCCGGCCGGCTCCCGGAATGCTGGCCTCTGCCACCCAGGCCCGGTCGATCCGCTCGCGGGGCCCCACGTCCACGATCACACTGTCGCGCACCACCACGGCAGCATCCTTGAGCTCCGGCTGCGCCGGGTCCATGGTCAGCAGGTAGTCGCCATAGACAATCAGGTCGGCACCGCTGGCCGGGCCCGCCGCCAGCGGCGGGCACAGCAGGCCCAGCAGGAGCCAGGGCGCGAACAACTTCAACACAGGCATTCTCCCGCCCCGCGTTCGCGGGGACACTGTGGGTTTGAGCGCCCATCCTGAATGGGCAAATTCCGGTATTTTTGCCGCGGGGGGCTGCGACCGCCGCGGCAGAGGAGTAACTTTGCACAAATGCGCCGTCAAGGCCAGCCGTGGGCACCAGAACCCGCTATCGCTCCGCAAGAACTCAGCAACTGCACCCCACCAGTTTACTCAGGAGACTCATCCATGAAGCGGATTACCGTACCCCGGCTGGCCCTTGCCGCCGCCATTGTCGCGGCAACCACAGCGACTGCCCCGGCCCTGGCGCAGCTGGAAGAAATCATCGTCACCGCACAAAAGCGCGAGCAGAGTCTGCTCGATGTCCCCCTGTCTGTCGCCACCCTGAGTGGCGAGCGCTTTGCCGCCCTGTTCGAGGGCGGTGCGGACATCCGCGGCCTCTCCGCCCGGGTGCCCGGTCTGTACGTCGAGTCCTCCAACGGTCGCGTCGCACCGCGCTTCTACATCCGCGGCCTGGGCAACATCGACTTCGACTTGGCCGCCTCCCAGCCCGTATCCATCATCATGGACGAGGTGGTGAAGGAAAACGTGGTACTGAAAAGCTTCCCGCTGTTCGACATCGAGCAGGTAGAAGTCCTGCGCGGCCCCCAGGGCTCCCTGTTCGGTCGCAACACCACCGCCGGCATCGTCAAGTTCGATTCCCGCAAGCCGACCCGGGAACTGGAGGGCCGCGCCAAGGTGGACATCGGCGAACTCGATACCCTGAACTTCGAAGGCGCGGTCGGTGGTGGCCTCACCGACACTGTCGCCGGACGCATCGCGGTGCTGTACCAGAGCCGTGGCGACTGGATCGACAATGCTTTCAGCGGCGAAGACGACGCTCTGGGTGGCTTTACCGAGAAGGCGGTGAAGGGTTTCCTGCTGTTCGAGCCCAATGATCGCATGAGCGCATTGCTGGGTGCCCACCACCGTGACCTCGACGGCACCGCCGCCGTATTCCGCGCCAATATCTTCAACACCGGCAGCAACAAGCTCAATGACAACTACATTCGCGACACCGTGTTCTTCGACGAAGGCGACAACAACCCGCAGGAGTACCGCAACACCGGTGTCAACCTGAAGCTGGAGTACGACTTCGACAACGTCACCCTGACCTCTATCACCGCAGGCGAGGACGCCAGGGGCCGCAGCCTGGGCGACATCGATGGCGGTTTCGGCGCCGCCTTCCTGCCCTTCATGGGCCCGGGCTTCATCCCCTTCCCCTCCCAGACCCAGGACGCGGCGGACGTACAGCAGTTCACCCAGGAGTTCCGGCTCTCCAGCAACAGCGGCGAGCGCCTGAACTGGCAGGTGGGCCTGTTCTATTTCGATTCCGAGCTGGATGTGGAAACCAACCCTTTCTTCGTGCCGGCTACCACGGTCACCCACGAAAACACCTCGGTGGCTGTTTTTGGCCAGGCCGATTACGCACTGACCGATGCCTGGACCCTGACCGCGGGCCTGCGCTGGACCGACGATGAAAAGGACTTTTTTGCCCCGGGTTTCGAGGAGAGTGTGTCCGATGACCAGGTCAGCGGCGATCTCGCCCTGTCCTTCGCCGCCAGCGATACCTCCCTGTACTGGGCCAGGGTCGGCACCGGCTTCCGCGCGCCCACCATTCAGGGCCGCGATGTCGCCTTTGGCGCCGCGCCCTCGATTGCCGATTCCGAAACCATTACTTCCTTCGAGCTGGGCTACAAGGCCGAGTTCCTGGAGGGGCGCATGCGCCTCAACGCCGCCCTGTTCTACTACGAAGTCGATGACATCCAGTTCACCGCCGTGGGCGGCGTGGACAATTCCATCCAGCTGGTGAACGCCGAACAGGGTAGCGGCCAGGGCGGCGAGCTCGATATCGAGTGGGCCATCACCGACAATTTCGCGGTCACCGTCGGCGCCGGCTATGCCGATACCGAAATCGAGGACAGCAGCCTGCGGGTCGGTCCCTGCGGCAGTGGCGCCTGCACGGTCCGCAATCCCATTGACGGCGACGGCCTGGTGTTCGTCGACGGCAATCCCTTCCCCCAGGCGCCGGAGACTACGTTCAACTTCACCGCCTCCTGGACCGTCCCGGTGGGCCGCGAGTCGGAGCTGTTTGCCTTCACCGACTGGTCTTACCAGGGTGACACCCAGCTGTTCCTCTACGATGCCGCCGAGTTTGTCACCGACGGCCAGTTCGAGGGCGGCCTGCGACTGGGCTGGCGCCTGCGCGACGGCAGCTACGAAATAGCCCTGTTCGGCCGCAACATCACCGACGAGGAAAACGTGCAGGGCGCCATCGACTTCAACAACCTGACCGGCTTCACCAATGAGCCACGGGTCTGGGGCCTGTCGCTGTCCAGCGCCTTTTAACAGCGGAGACAAGTTCACCATGCTGAAACCTGTATTGCTTTCCCTGCTCTGTGCCCTGCTGGCACTCCCCACACGGGCAGAAACTGCTGCCCCGGGTCCAATCCCGGTCAAGGTCGTGGTTGTCACCATGTTCGAGACCGGCGCCGACACTGGCGATGAAGCCGGTGAATTCCAGCGCTGGTACGAGCGTGTGCCACTGGATACCCGCTTCCCGGCACCGCACATGCACCACGACATCCACATGAACCTGGAATCCGGCATCCTCGGCATCGTCACCGGCATGGGCACGGCCAACGCCGCCGCCAGCATCATGGCACTGGGCCTGGACCCGCGCTTCGACCTGAGCAGGGCCTACTGGCTGGTGGCGGGCATTTCCGGCTTCGACCCGGCGGACGCCTCGCTGGGTTCCGTGGCCTGGGCCGAGTGGCTGGTGGACGGCGATCTGGCCCACGAGATCGACGCCCGGGAAATCCCCGCGGACTGGAACCACGGCTACTTTCCCCTGTTCAGCCAGGGCCCGGGCGACCCGCAGCGCAAGAGCTACAACCTGGGTGAGGTGTTCCGGCTCAATACCGGCCTGGTGAACTGGGCCTACCAACTCACCAGGGACATGGAGCTGCCCGACCACAAGACCCTGGAAGACACCCGCAAGCTGTATGTGGACTACCCCGTCGCCCAGCGCAAGCCTTTTGTCCTCAAGGGCGACCAGCTCGCGGCCATGACCTTCTGGCACGGCACCCTGCTCAACGACTGGGCCAACGAGTGGGTAAAATACTGGACCAATGGCGAGGGCGAATTTGTCAGTTCAGCCATGGAAGATACCGGCACCTACCAGTCGCTGACCTACCTGCACGAGGCCGGCAAGGTCGACAAGAACCGGGTGCTGGTGCTGCGTACCGCCTCCAACTTCACCCTGCCGCCGCCCGGCAAGAGGGCCGCGGAGTACCTGCGCGAGGAGCAACACGACAGCTACGCGGGGCTGGATGCCGCGCTGGAGAATGCCTATCTCGTGGGCATGAAAGTGATCCAGGCGCTGCTCGCCGACTGGGACCCGCACGCGGAGACACCGCCCGGCCAGTAGACCGGCGCGGCCCTACAGCCGGGAGGCCTGCAAGGGGAAATCGGCGTGGGCCCAGGCCTGCTCAAAGCGGGCCCTGGCCTCGAGCGCTCTCTCCGCCTCCTGCTGCGCCGCGAGCGCTGCGCTCAAGCCGTACAGGGACCAGCCGTTTTCCGGGTTGCGCCGCAGCTCCTCGCGGTACACGGTTTCCGCAGCCTCGGCCTGGCCCATCTCCAGCAATACCGCACCGAGCGTCTGCCGCACCGGAGCATGCCAGCCCGGCGGTTCATCGTAGGGAATCGCATCTTCAAGCGCGACCGCCTCCCGCAGGGTCGCCACCGCATTCTCGCTCTCGCCTCGCGCCGCCGCCAGTTCGCCGGCCAGTACCCGCTCGGCGACCTGCACCCCCTGCTGCAGTGAATAGCGGCCCCACATCAGCAAGTCGCCTATGCGAGGATCCTCGCGAGCGGCAAACAGGGCCTGGTGATGCTGCTCTGCGTCCGCGAGCCGCTGCTGGCGCAGAGCAGCCAGGCCCTGCGCGTAGTGCCAGATCGCCACCTGGAAGGGGAGGTCCGCGGCCGGTTCCGGCACCGCTGTCACCTCCTCCCAGAGCCCGAAGCGCACCTTTGCAAACAGCGGTGTCAGGGAAAACTGCTGCAGGGCTTCCATCCCCGGCATGCGCATCAGCTCCGGGTCGCTGGTGCGCGCACCGGTCGCTTCCGCCGCGGCCAGGGCCGTCTCCCGGTCCCCCGCCATGGTGGCGGCGAACCAGAGAAAGTGGTGATTGTGCGGCACGTAACCCAGGGGATAGACCCCGGGCGCCGGACGGCAGGTGGCGAGGTACAGGTCATCGGCCAGAATGGCGTCCTGGTTCACCACTGCGGCATCGTGCCAGCGCCCTACCCTGGCGTAGATGTGGGCCGGCATGTGTACCAGGTGACCGGAACCCGGAATCAGCCCGCGCAACCGATCCGCCGCCGCGGCGCCACGCTCGGGCTCGGGTGATGCTTCTACCGCGTGGATGTAGAGATGCAGCGCGCCGGGATGGGCGTCATTGCGCGCCAGGGTCGCCTCCAGACGCTGAACGATTTCGCTGGTATTGCCCTTGGGCTGCCCCTCCTCATCCCAAAAATCCCAAGGCTGCAGATTCATCAGGGCCTCGGCGTGCAAGGTGGCAGCGTCGAGGTCGTCCGGGTATTGGCTCACCAGCCCCGCCATCGCCGCCGCGTAAGCCTCATCCAGCGGCCTGCGATCCTCCGGGGGATTCTCCGCATAGCGCGCGGACAGCGCATCAATATACGCGCGCTCGCGCTCGCTGGCCCGGTCAGCCGCTGCCCGCGCCGCCTGCAGGCGCTCCCAGGCGACCGGATTCTGCGCCGGATCCATGGCGGCATTGACGTGGGGGCCCAGCACCAGGGCGGCGCCCCACCAGCACATGGCGCACTCCGGATCTGACTCCAGCGCCCGCAGGAAGGAACGCTCGGCGGCATCGTGGTTGAAGCCATAGGTCAGCATCAGGGCCTGGTCAAACCAGCGTTGCGCCTCGGGCCGGGCCGTGGTGATTGGCATCCGGTGATCGCCCAGGCCGTCCAGCAGCGAGGCGCCCACCGGAGCGATGGTGGGCAGTTCGGGTGACGGCGCCCGGGCAACCGCAGCAGGGGGGTCACCGCGTGCGGCGGTATCTGTGCTGATCCGGGAGTCATTGCCGCTAATGGTGAAATACACGACCCCGGCAATAACGACTATGCTGACAAGAGCAAGGGTATAGACAGGTTTCATGCCTTACCTCCCGAGCGTATCGGATGGAGACCAACCACTTATATAGACCACCTGCCCCCATCCCGCCAGATCGGGGCAGGCGACGGAATCCGACGGAGACGACATGGCACGAACGTCAGCACTGTTGCCAGCCGCGGCTGCCGCGGTGGCCATTGTCGCTCTGGTGGCAGTATTCAGGTGGCAGCCCGCCGCTGTGGAACCCGCCGCCCGGGAGTTCGCCACTCCGACGCTGGAGGCAGGTGTCGCCCTGACCCCGCCCGCCGCGCTGCCCGAGTTCTCGCTCCGCGACCAGCGTGGCAACCTTTTTACCGCGGCGGCACTGCGCGGGCACTGGAGCCTGGTATTCCCCGGCTTTACCCACTGCCCTGACATCTGCCCCACCACCCTCGCCATTCTCGAGCGGGCGCACGACCTCCTGGGGTCCACGGCGAGCGCACTACAGGTCATACTGCTGAGCGTGGATCCGGAGCGGGACACACCCGAGGCGCTGGCCCGTTACCTGGCATTCTTCAATCCCGGCTTTACGGGTGTAACGGGCGAGCAGGAACAGCTGCAGCGGCTCTATACAGGCCTCGGGGTCCAGCATATCCGCATCCCCGGCGCCGGCGGCGAATACAGCGTGGACCACTCAGCGGCGCTGCTGCTGGTCGACCCCGAGGGCAGGCTGGCGGGGTACTTCATGCCGCCGTTCCAGGCCGAACGCCTGGCGGCGGACCTGGGGCCGCTGCTGGCCGCCTCTATTCAGGAGTGAGCGCACACCCCGGTGAGCGTCCTGCCGCTGGAAAACCGGCGCGCGGAAAAGTAAAGACCACTACAACGCATGTTCCAGCAAGCGCGCATAAACTCCCTCGGCCTCCGCACACATCCCCTCGCAGCCCGGCGGCACCGGCACCTCCTCCAGGGGCGCTTCGTTCACCGCCTCGAAACCGGTCGAACGTTCCACCGCCGCGTACCAGTGCGGCGCCCAGACGCCGTCGCTGGCACGGGTGCCCGCGGGCCAGTGCAGCATGGCTTCACTGAAGGGAATGCCCACGCGCTTACACAGGGCGCGCAACACGCCCTCGGGGTCAGCCAGGGTGCGGGCGGAGTCGATCACCGGCGGCGCCTCCCCGAGCCGGTCCGCCACCCGCTGGAACAGCGCCCACTGCTGCGGGAAACCGAGTTCCTCGAGCGCGAACTGCGGCCGCACTTTGGCGTAGGAGGCAATGATCCGCCGCGGTTCGCGGATCAGGAAGCAGTTGTGCAGGCCGTCGGTCCAGCCCATGTCCATGGCCGGCAGGATGTGCTGGGTCATGTGCTTCTGGTAGAACACCGAGCAGGTCGCAGGATTCGCGGTCGCTGGCAGCTCCCCGCACAGCTGCCGCGCCACCTCGCGCCAGTCGCAGCTCATGCTCGCCATGACCGCGGCGCCAGCGGGATGCTCCAGGCCGGTCGCCTTCAGGTAATAACCGTAGAACGGTTCATCAACGACGGCGCAATCCGGCCGGTTCTCGAACGCCCGCATCAACGCGGTGCTGATGTTGCGCGGGCCCGACCACATGGCAATACGCTGGATGACCATGCCTCAGCCCCTCGGATGCTGCTGGCCGGGGCCGTCGATGTAGCGCGCCACCGTGGTCCGGTACTGGGCCTGCAGGCGCTTGATCATCGCCCGCTCGGCCCCGGCTGTACCGATACCGCGACCATCGACCTCGGTCACCGGCACCAGGCCGGCAAAGGTGCCGGTCACGAAAGCCTCCTCGGCGTTGTAGACATCGGTCAGGGTGAAGTTTTTCTCGCGCACCGTCAGGCCCAGCTCCCGCCCCATCTCCAGTACCTTGCCGCGGGTAATGCCATCGAGGCAGTAGTCGCCAGTGGAGGTCCAGATCTCGCCGCGGCGGACAATGAAGAAATGGGTGGAATTGCAGGTGGCGACGAAGCCGTGCGGATCCAGCATCAGCGCCTCGTCGGCGCCGGCCCTGGTCGCCTGGATACAGGCGCCGATGCAGTTGAGCTTGGAGTGGGTATTCAGGGTCGGGTCCTGCACATCGGAATAGCCGCGACGCACATATACCGTGTACAGGCGCACGCCCTTGTCCACCACCTCCGGCAGCGCCTGCTTGTACTCGGGAATGATCACCACCGTGGGCGGCGTGATGGTCATGCGCGGATCCTGGTAGGGCGTGGCCTTGACGCCGCGGGACACCATCAGGCGAATATGCACGCCGTCACTCATGCCATTGGCCGCCAACAACGCATAGAGCCGCGCCGCCAACTGGTCGCGGCTGAAATCCGGCTGGAAATCCAGCGTTTTCATGCCTTCGAAGAGGCGCTCAAGGTGGCGCTCAAGGAACAGCACGGTGTTGTTCTCGACCCGCAGCCCTTCCCAGACGCCGTCGCCGAGGATGAAACCGGAGTCGAAGACCGAGATGCGCGCCTCGGCACGGGGAAACAGCTCGCCGTTGATGTCGATCAGTATGTCTTCGTTGCGCGGGTCGCCCGCATATTCATGGGTGCCTTTCATTTACCTGCTCCGGGAAATTTCGCGGGCCATATTGTGCGCTATTCGGGCCGCGAGTACATCCATGATAGACTTCCGGCCTGCCCTCGATACCCGCGAAACCGCAGCCGTGACCGACAACCGCGACACCCTCTATACCCAGACCGTCACCGAGCCCGCAGCGTTCCAGTTTGACGACCGCGTGGCCCGGGTCTTCCCCGACATGATCAAGCGCTCGGTGCCGGGCTACACCACCATCGTCGCCATGACCGGACTGCTGGCGGGCCGCTTCGCCACGCCGGGCAGCCGACTCTACGACCTCGGCTGCTCCCTCGGCGCTTCCACCCTGGCCATGCGCCAGCAGGTGCAGCACCGGGACTGCCTGATTATCGGTGTCGACAACTCCGCCGCCATGCTGGAGCGCTGCCAGACTGTCATTGACACCGACAGCCACGACATTCCGGTACAACTGGTCTGCGCCGACCTGCAGGATGTTGCCATCGAGGACGCCTCGGTGGTGGTACTCAATTTCACCCTGCAGTTCATTGCCCGCGAGCAGCGCGCTGCCATAATCCAGCACATCTACGACGGCCTGCACCCCGGCGGCATCATGGTGCTGTCGGAGAAGGTGACTTTCGAGGACCCGCATCTGGACGCCCTGAATATCGACCTGCATCACGAATTCAAGCGCGCCAACGGCTACAGCGACCTGGAGATCGCCGGCAAGCGCAACGCCATCGAGAACGTACTGCTGCGCGACACCCTCAGCGAGCACAAACAGCGCATCCGCGGCGCCGGTTTCGGCAGCTGCGATGTCTGGTTCCAGTGCTTCAACTTCGCCTCTCTCATCGCCCTGAAATGATCGACTATCAACCCCTGATCCGGCGCTGGCGGGATACCGGGCTGGCGCCCTGGGCGCAGCTGCTGCCGGACCAGATCGCCCGCGGCCTCGCGCTGGAGCGCTACGGCGACCTGCCGCGCTGGCTGCAGGCCCTCGAGGCGCTGCCCGACATAGCCCCCGCGCAGATTCACCTCGACCGCGCCCGGGTCGGTGCCGATTGCAGCCCGCCCCTGGGCCCCGATGCCCGCGCCGCGTTGCGCGACAGCCTGCAATTACTGCATCCCTGGCGCAAGGGCCCCTTCGAGCTGTTTGGCGTGCATATCGACACCGAGTGGCGCTCTGACTGGAAATGGGATCGCCTGCAGCCGCACATCGACCCGCTGGCGGGCCGGCGCGTACTCGACGTCGGCTGCGGCAGCGGCTATCACTGCTGGCGCATGGCCGGGGACGGCGCCGCGGAGGTCATCGGCATCGACCCCACACCGCTGTTCGTGCTCCAGTACTGGGCCCTGCAGAAGTACCTGCAACAGCCCGGCGTCTGGGTGCTGCCACTGGGCATCCAGCATGTGCCACCGAAACTCGCCGCCTTCGACAGCGTGTTTTCCATGGGCATTCTCTACCATCGCCGTTCGCCCCTGGATCACCTGCAGGAGCTGAAGGCCTGCCTGCGCCCCGGCGGCCAGCTGGTGCTGGAAACCCTGGTCATCGAAGGCCCGGCAGGCGCCACCCTGGTGCCGGAAGGCCGCTACGCGCGCATGGGCAATGTCTGGTTCCTGCCCAGTTGCGATACGCTGCTGGGGTGGCTGCGCAAGCTGGGGTTTGTCGATGAAGCACTGGTGGATGTGTCGGTGACCACTGTGGAGGAACAACGGGCTACGGAGTGGATGCGATTTCAATCACTCGCCGACTTCCTGGATCCCGAGGATTCGAGTCGCACGATCGAGGGCTACCCCGCACCAAGACGTGCGATAGTCACGGCCCGAGTACCAAGCTAGCTCCTTCAACGTACCCGGTGGTTCTTATCTGGCTCCGGCGCGAACACATGGTTCCTCTTTGGCGGACACGCTGCAAGCACGTCCATGTGAGCTCGGCGACGGCCGTCCATGGCCGTCGACGGTCCGCCAAAGAGGAACCATGCGCTCACGCCTCCTGCACCATGCCCTCCACGTTCAGTGCCACTTAGCAGGCGCACTTCCGCATCCGAGCGTTACTTCAGGAGGCAATCGGCGCAGTGACTACGGTAGGCCGGAGGCGTTGCTGCCCCTGCCGGGACTGTTGAAAACATGGATGTTTTCACCAAGCCCCCATGGATGGGTGCACGGCGTGTCCCGGCAGGGGCAGCAACGCCTCCGGCCGGGACTATTGGCACCAGGAATCCTGAAGCAGGCACCATCAGTGCAGTGCCTTCTCCCGCCGATGTTCGTGGAACACGAACTCAAATACCTCCCTGTAGGTGCGCGCAAAATGCACCTGCAGCCCCTCGCGCAGATAATCCGGCAGCTCCTCGAAGTCGCGGCGGTTGGCGGCAGGCAGGATCAGCTCGGGGATCTTGATGCGCCGGGCCGCGATCACTTTTTCGCGGATGCCGCCGACCGCCAGCACCTGACCGGTGAGAGTGAGTTCGCCGGTCATGGCCAGGGGGCGCTTGATGCGCTCCTTGCGCGCCAGGGAGATCAGGGCAGTGGCCATGGTGATGCCGGCGCTGGGGCCATCCTTGGGCGTGGCGCCTTCGGGGACGTGCAGGTGCACCAGGCTGGTGTCGAAGAAATCGAGGTCGCAGCCGTAATCCCTGAGGTGGGCGACAACGTAGCTGTAGGCAATGTCCGCCGACTCTTTCATGGTGTCACCGAGGCGGCCGGTAAGCTTGAAGCCGCGGTTCAGCGTGTGCACCTGGGAGGACTCGATGGCCAGGGTGGCGCCGCCCATGGCGGTCCAGGCCAGGCCGGTGGCGACGCCGGGGCCGCGCAGCAGTTTTTCCGCCTGGAACACGGGCTGGCCGAGCAGGCTCTCGATATCCTTCTTGCCCACGCGGATGCGCTCCTCGCGCCCCTCGACCAGGTCCACTATGGACTTGCGGATAATGCGGGCCAGCTGTTTCTCGAGGTTCCTGACCCCGGCTTCACGGCAGTAGCTCTCGATCACGAATTTCAGGGCAGCGTCGTTGATCTTCAACTGCTCGTCCTGCAGGCCGTGGCGCTCCAGCAGCCGTGGCCAGAGATGGTTCCTGGCAATGGCGAGTTTTTCCTCGGCGATATAGCCCGCCAGGCGCAGGGATTCCATCCGGTCCAGCAGCGGGCCGGGAATGGTATCGAGCTGGTTGGCAGTGCAGATGAAAAGCACTTTGGAGAGATCAACCCGCAGGTCCAGGTAGTGATCGAGGAATTCGCTGTTCTGCTCCGGGTCCAGCACCTCGAGCAGGGCCGACGCCGGGTCGCCCTGGAAAGAGGCACCGATCTTGTCGATCTCATCCAGCATGATCACGGGGTTGGACACCTTGACCTCTTTCAGGGCCTGCACGAACTTGCCGGGCATGGCGCCGATATAGGTACGGCGGTGACCCTTGATCTCGGCTTCGTCGCGCATGCCGCCGAGGCTGAAGCGGTAGAATTCGCGTCCCAGGGCATCCGCAACCGAGCGGCCAATGCTGGTCTTGCCGACACCGGGCGGCCCCACCAGCAACAGGATGGAGCCGGCGATCTCGCCCTTGAAGGCGCCCACCGCGAGGAACTCGAGGATCCGCTGCTTGACGTCCTCAAGGCCGTCGTGATGCGCGTTCAGTACCTTGCGCGCATGTTTCAGTTCCAGCTTGTCCGCGGAAGTCACGCCCCAGGGCACCTGGGTGGCCCAGTCCAGATAGTTGCGGGTAACACCGTATTCGGGCGATCCGGTTTCCAGCACAGACAGTTTCTGCAGCTCGTCATCGATACGCTTTTGCACCGCTTCCGACGGCTGCAGCGCAGCCATCCTCTCCTCGAACAGCTCAATATCCGTGCTGCGGTCGTCCTTGGAGATGCCCAGTTCCTTCTGGATCACCTTCAGCTGCTCGCGCAGGAAGAACTGGCGCTGCTGTTCGGAGACTTTCTCGTTCACCTGGCTGCTGATCTGGCCCTGCAGCTCCGCGACTTCCCGCTCCCGACGCAGCAGTACCAGCACCTTCTCCATGCGCGCCAGCAGTGGCAGGGTATCGAGAATTTCCTGCAGCTGGTCACCCTTGGCGGTGGTCAGGGCGGCGGAGAAGTCCGCCAGCAGGCTGGGCTGGTTGGGATTGAAGTTGGCCAGGTACTGCTTCAACTCCTCGCTGTACAGAGGGTTCAGGGGCAGCAGCTCCTTGATCTCCTTGATCAGGGCCATGCCGTAGGCCTTGATCTCGTCGCTGTCACTGTCGCCCTGACTGCGGGGATACTCGACCTGCACCCGGTAGGGGGCGGTATCCGTCAGCCAGCGCACAATCCGGAAGCGCTTGACGCCCTGGGCCAGGAAGTGGCCGGCGCTATCGACGCCCGGGGGCCGGTGCAGGCGCACCACGCAGCCGATGTCGGGAAACTGGCGCCGGTCGATATTGTCCGCTGTGTGCTGGTCGACATAGCTGAGGCCCAGCAGGCCATGACCCTCGGCCGCAACCGCCTCCAGGGTGGAAGCCCACTCATTGGGGTTGATCGCCACCGGCTGCACCTGGCCGGGGAAAAACGGGCGGTGGGGGATGGGGATCAGGTACAGGGTCTCGGGCAGGACGTCGTTGGCAATCGCGGGCGAGTGTCGGGATCCCGCCCGGTTGCCGGTGGTGTTGTCCTGGGACTGCTGGCCGTCACTCATGCATGGCTACCTGTTCTGGTTTGATTCCGGGTCCGGAAGATATGGGCCCGGGTCGCGGAATTTCAAGCAAGCGGCACAGCGGGTATACTTGCCGCATTCTTCGGGGCGCCCGGCTAGGGGCACCCCGTCACGACCCATACAGGAGCTCAATGTGCATATTGAACAGGCAGCCGAGGCCGAGCTGCGTGAACAGCTGGCCGACTTACACGACCACTACGACCAGCTGGCGGCCAGGGGCCTGAGCCTGGACCTGACCCGGGGCAAACCAGGCGCGGCGCAGTTGGCCCTGTCCGATGCCCTGGACGGCATCCTCGACGGCAACTACCGCGCCGACGACGGCACCGACACGCGCAACTATGGCGGCCTGGATGGACTGCCCGAGGCCCGGGCCCTGTTCGGCGCCGTGCTCGGCACCGCGCCGGAGGAAACCCTGGTCGGCGGCAGCAGCAGCCTGACCCTGATGTACCAGGTGATGGAATTCGCCCTGCGCGAGGGCCTGCGCGGCGCAGAGTCGGCCTGGTCCAATGCCGACCAGGTGAAGTTCCTGTGTCCGGTGCCGGGTTATGACCGCCACTTTTCCATCTGCGAGTATCTGGGGATCGAGATGATACCGGTGCGCCTGCTGGAGACCGGCCCCGACATGGACCAGGTGGAAAGCCTGGTCGCCGCGGACCCCGCTATCAAGGGTATCTGGTGCGTGCCGCGTTTCTCCAACCCCACCGGCTGCGTCTACAGCAGCAACACGGTGGAGCGGATGGCGCGGCTGCCCAAGCTTGCCTCGGGCCAGTTTATCGTCATGTGGGACAATGCCTACGCGGTGCACAAGCTGTACGAGAATGCGGCTCCGCTGGCCAGCATCAGCGACCATGCATGCCAGTTCGAGACCATGGACGGCATCTTCCAGTTCGGCTCCACCTCCAAGGTCACCTTCGCCGGTGCCGGGGTTGCCTTCGTCGGCAGCAGCGAGCGCAACCTGTCCACCTTCAAGGCTCATCTGGCGTTCCAGACCATCGGCCCGGACAAGGTCAACCAGCTGCGTCATGTGCGCTTCCTGCGCGACAGCGACACCCTGGCCGCGCACATGGAGCAGCACGCGGCGCTACTGCGCCCGCGCTTCGAAGCGGTACTGGACACGCTGGAGCAGGAGCTGGGTGGAACCGGCATGGGAACCTGGACCCGCCCTCGGGGCGGCTATTTCATCAGCTTCGACACCCTGCCGGGACTGGCCTCGGAAATTGTCGAGCTGGCCGCCAGGGTGGGGGTCAAGCTGACCCCGGCGGGTGCGACCTTCCCCTATGGACGGGACCCGGAAGACCGCAATATCCGCCTGTCGCCCAGTTTTCCGGCGCTGGAGGATGTGCAGACCTGTGCTGAAGTATTCACCCTGTGCGTGAAGATCGCCTCGATAAAACAAAAACTCGGCGTCCTGTAGGAGAGCAGTCCCTGCGCGATCGCCCGCGGGGCGGGCTCCTACAGGTGGGCGCGAGGGTCAGTCGTCGTGGCTGGGCTGGGGCTGCATCCCCGACAGGGGGAAGTTGGCCACGTTGCTGCGTGTGCCGGGGGCGGTATCCGAGATCTTGCCGGTGCCTTCCTTGTCCACCTCATCGATGCGAATAATGGCCTGCAGCGGGATATAGCTGCGCTTGACGCCATTGAACTCAAGCTTCAGTTTTTCTTCGCTGGGGTCCACCAGGATCTGTGAGCGTTCGCCGAAAATGAATTCCTCGATCTCGATAAAACCCCACATGTCACTCTGGTAGATCTGGCGCGCGAACACCTCGAACACCTGGTTGGCGTTGTGGAAAATTACCTTGTAGACGGGTTGGCTGGCCATGAAGTCCTCGTGGGGCGCTCCGGCTGGCGGCCCCGCTGGAAGTGCGCCGGATTTGAGGGGCGCCAATGGTATCACTCTGGGGCCAGAATTCCAGTACTTGCACGCCCTGCGGCTAGGTTTCACGCTGCCAAGTCTGTATAATCCACGCCCCTTTTCCACAACACGGCAAACAAGGTACCCGCGGGTACCAACGAGGCGCAGTGAGCAAGAAGCTTTACATCAAGACCCATGGCTGCCAGATGAACGAGTACGACTCCGCGCGCATGCGCGACCTGCTCGGCGAAAGCCATGGCCTGATACCCACAGAGAATCCGGAAGAGGCCGATGTACTGCTGCTAAACACCTGTTCCATAAGGGAAAAAGCCCAGGAAAAGGTCTTTCACCAGCTCGGCCGCTGGAAGCACCTGAAACAGAAGAACCCCGACCTGGTGATCGGCGTGGGGGGCTGTGTGGCCAGCCAGGAAGGGGCGGAGATCGGCGTGCGCGCGCCCTATGTGGACCTGGTGTTCGGACCCCAGACCCTGCACCGGCTGCCGGAGATGATGGCCGAGCGCGCGGCGCGCACAGGCCCCGGCGGCACTCTGATCGTCGACATCAGCTTCCCGGAGATCGAAAAGTTCGACCGCCTGCCGGAGCCGAAGATCGACGGTCCCACCGCATTCGTGTCGATCATGGAGGGCTGCAGCAAGTATTGCACCTTCTGCGTGGTGCCCTATACCCGTGGCGAGGAGGTCTCGCGACCGGTGGACGACGTGATCGCGGAAATCGCCCACCTGGCGGCCGGCGGTGTGCGCGAAGTCAACCTGCTGGGCCAGAACGTCAATGCCTACCGCGGCGAGAACCATCAGGGTGAAATCGTCGATTTCGCTGAACTGCTGCACCTGGTCGCCCGCGTACCCGGTATCGACCGCATCCGCTACACCACCTCGCACCCGGTGGAATTCAGCGATGCCCTGATTGACGCCTACGCGGAGATCCCGCAACTGGTCGATCACCTGCACCTGCCGGTACAGAGCGGTTCCGACCGCATCCTGATGGCGATGAAGCGCGGCCACACGGCGCTGGAGTACAAGTCGAAGATCCGCCGCCTGCGCAGGATCCGCCCGGATATCAGCCTGTCCTCGGATTTCATCGTCGGCTTCCCCGGAGAAACCGAGGCGGATTTTGCCGCCACCATGAAGCTGATCGAGGACATCGGCTTCGACACCTCCTTCAGCTTCATCTACAGCGCCCGGCCCGGCACCCCCGCCGCCGAGCTGCCCGACACCACCGCTGAAGAGACCAAGAAGCAGCGCCTGCAGATACTGCAGAGCCGCATCCTGCAGCAGGCCCAGGCCATCAGCCGGCGCATGGTGGGGACGATGCAGACGGTGCTGGTGACCGGCGTCTCGAAGAAAGATCCGGGACAGCTGCAGGGCCGTACCGAGAACAACCGGGTGGTGAACTTCAGCTGCGACGACCACGGCCTGATCGGCGATTTCGTCGATCTGGAGATCCTCGACGCGCTGCCCAACTCCCTGCGCGGCCAGCTGGCCGCCGCGCCGCTGCAGCGCGCGGTTGACTAGCCCGCCAAGCGGTATATCCTTTTAACCTCAATCATATGCCCTTGCGGCCAAAGAGCGAATTGAACAGCGAATCCCCGACCTCCGAGTCGACACAAGCAAGCATCACCCTGGAACCGAATGACGCGCGCCATCTGGCCCTGCTCTGTGGGCAATTTGACGGCCACTTGCGCCAGATCGAGGGTCGCCTGGGCATCAGCATCGTCGCCCGAGGGAACCAGTTCCTGATCTCCGGCCCCGCTGCCAGCGTCACGGCTGGCAGCCAGCTCCTGAGCCATCTGTATGCAGAAGTCTGCCAGGGCGTCGGCCTGAGCCCGGAATCCCTGCATCTGCAGTTGCAGCAGTCCGGCATGGAGAGCCTGGCGGCAGAGTCCGCCGGCGGCCAGGTCGAGGCCATCCAGGTCATTCGCACCAAGCGCGCCTCGGTCAAGCCCCGGGGCAAGAACCAGCAGGGCTATGTGCGCACCATCAAGCAGTGCGACATCAATTTCGGCATCGGCCCGGCGGGCACCGGCAAGACCTTCCTCGCCGTGGCCTGTGCCGTCGAAGCCCTGCTGGAGGAGCGCGTGCGCCGCATCCTGCTGGTGCGGCCCGCGGTCGAGGCCGGCGAGAAGCTGGGTTTCCTGCCCGGCGACCTGAGCCAGAAAATCGACCCCTACCTGCGGCCCCTGTACGATGCCCTGTATGAAATGCTGGGCTTCGACACCGTGAACAAGTTCATCGAGCGCAATATTATCGAGATTGCGCCGCTGGCCTTCATGCGTGGACGCACCCTGAACAACTCGTTCATCATCCTCGATGAAGCCCAGAACACCACCCGCGAGCAGATGAAAATGTTCCTGACCCGGATCGGTTTCGGCTCCACCGCCGTCATCACCGGTGATGCCACCCAGATCGACCTGCCCCGGGGCATCCCGTCCGGCCTCACCCATGCCAGCAATATCCTCGCGGATGTCGAGGGTATAGGCTTTACCTGGTTCGGCAACAAGGATGTCGTGCGCCATCCGATGGTGCAGCGTATCGTCGAGGCCTATGACGCCCACGAGGAAAAGACGACCCCGCTCGACAAGAGCAAGCCATGAGCGTCCACGTCGATATTCAGTCCGCCTGCAGCGAACCCGTGCCAGAGGAAGACGACTTACGGCGCTGGATCTGCACCGCACTCGACCATCTAGCGCCGGAAAAGGACGCCGAAGTCTGCCTGCGCCTGGTGGGCGAAGCCGAGATGAGCGCGCTCAACCGCGATTATCGCGGCAAGACCGGCCCCACCAATGTGCTTTCCTTTCCCGCCGATCTGCCCCCGGAACTGGACTTGCCGCTGCTTGGTGACATTGTCATCTGCACCCCGGTCGTCGCCCGCGAGGCCGCGGAGCAGGGCAAGGCGCCCGCCGCCCACTGGGCGCACATGGCGGTCCACGGCAGCCTCCACCTGCTGGGCCATGACCACGTCGAGGAAGCGGACGCGGTGGCCATGGAAACCCTGGAGACCACCATCCTGGCGCAGCTGGGATTCCCCTGCCCCTACCCTGACCACGCCCACGAGGAGCACGTCACCCCATGAGCGAAGACCGATTTGGCAACGAGCCGGGAGACCGTTCCTGGCTCGAGAAAATCGCCTTGCTGTTCTCTTCCGAGCCCCACAATCGCAAGGATCTCGAGGGGGTGCTGGCCATAGCGGCAGAGAACGAGGTCATCGACCAGGATGCCCGCAGCATCATGGAAGGGGCCATGAAAGTCAGCGACATGCAGGCCCGGGACATCATGATCCCCCGGGCGCAGATGGTGGTGATCAAGGCGGAATCCACCCTCGAGGAGATCCTGCCGCAGATTATCCGTTCGGCCCACTCGCGCTACCCGGTGGTGGGCGAAAGCCCGGACGATATCCAGGGCATCCTGCTGGCCAAGGACCTGCTGCCGGAGCTGCTCAACAAGGATCACAGTGAATTCCGCATGCAGTCCCTGCTGCGGCCGACGGTGGTGGTGCCCGAGAGCAAGCGCCTGAACGTGCTGCTGCGGGAGTTCCGCGAGAACCGCAATCACATGGCCATCGTCATCGACGAGTACGGCGGGGTGGCGGGCCTGGTGACGATCGAGGACGTGCTGGAGGAAATCGTCGGCGATATCGAGGACGAAACCGATGTCGACGAGGACAACTTCATCCGCAAGATCAGCGACGATGACTTCTTCATCAAGGCGCTGACCCCCATCGAGGACTTCAACGACTACTTTCGCACCGACTTCAGTGACGAGGAATTCGACACCATCGGCGGCCTGGTAATCCAGGCTTTCGGCCACATGCCCGCCCGCAATGAAGTCACCCAGATCGAAAACTTCGAGTTCAAGGTCATCAACGCCGACCAGCGCAAGATTCACAGCCTGCGCATGCGGCCGCTGGAAGCCTGAGCCATGCCTCACAAGGGCCTGCGCCCACTCTGGGTGCTGCTGCTGACACCGCTCGCAGGCGTACTGGTCACCCTGTCGCTGGCCCCGTTCGGGCTCTGGCCCGCGGGCATCGCCAGCTGCGCACTCTACTGCTATCTATTGAGTACCTGCGCGCCCCGCCAGGCCCTGTGGCGCGGCTGGCTGTTCGGTCTCGGCCTGTTCGGCAGCGGCGTATCCTGGGTTTACGTCAGCATCCATGTCTACGGCTACGCCAGCGTCCCGCTCGCGGCCTTCCTGACCACCCTGTTCTGCGCCGGCCTGGCACTGCTCCACAGCCTTTTTGCCTGGACCTACGTGCGCCACGTGCGGCCCCTGCCCGGAGGCATGTTGCTGGGCTTTGCCGCCCTGTGGGTGCTGTTTGAATGGCTGCGCAGCTGGCTGCTGACCGGCTTTCCCTGGCTCTACCTGGGCTACGCCCACATCGACACCTGGCTGGCCGGCTGGGCTCCGGTTGTCGGGGTCTACGGACTGTCATTCATCTGCGCCGTCAGCGGCGCCTGCCTGTTCCTGGCCTGGCGCAACCCGCGTCCGGTCGCGCTGCTGACCTACGCCAGCCTGCTCGCCGGCCTCTGGGGTGGAGGCGGCCTGCTGAGGACCGCGGAGTGGGTGGCGCCGGGGGCCGAGCAACCCCTCAGCGTCGCCCTGTACCAGCCCAACATTCCCCAGCAACTCAAGTGGCGGCGGGAGCAGTACCCGGAGATCCTGCGCCAGTTCGATCGCGCCCTGCCAGAGCAATACGGGCACGATATCGTGCTCTGGCCGGAATCGGCCCTGCCCCGCTTCTATCAGCAGGCGCGCGATTATCTGGATCCGGTGGCACAACAGCTCCAGCGGAACGACGCCACGCTGATCACCGGTATTCCCTGGCGCGATGCCGGCAGCCAGGACTACTACAACAGCATTGTCGCTCTCGGCGCCGGCGAGGGCGTATACCACAAGCAGCGCCTGGTCCCGTTTGGCGAGTACGTACCGCTCGAGTCCCGGCTGCGGGGCCTGATCGCCTTCTTCGACCTGCCCATGTCCAGCTTCAGCGCCGGGCCGCCAGGGCAGGACCTGCTGCAGGCGAACGGCTACCGGATCGCCCCGTTCATCTGCTATGAAGTGGTCTACCCGGACCTTGTCGCTCGCGGTGCACGTACCGCGGATCTGCTGGTCACGATCAGCAACGACAGCTGGTTCGGCGCCTCCATCGGCCCCCTGCAGCACCTGCAAATGGCCCGGATGCGGGCCCTGGAGAGCGGCCGCTACCTGCTGCGGGGCACCAACAACGGCATTTCCGCCATCATCGACCACCGCGGGCAAATCCTGGCGCAGACTCCGCAATTCGAGGAAACCGTGCTCACCGGCGAGGCCCAGGTAATGCTGGGCAGCACCCCCGCCGCCAGCTTCGGTACCCGCCCTGTCATCAGCGCCTGCGCCCTGCTGCTGCTGCTCCTGCTGGTGATTTTTCATACCTTCTGGCGAGGTGGAGAAGCAGCGACCACCACAGAATGAACGATCGGCCGCAGGCTGGAAAACTGAACCGCTGTCTGGTACAAAGCACGCCTTCCCGGATAACGGAGTCCATCCATGCTGCGAAACATCGGCATTTCCATGCTATTTTTCTGTGCCTCAGCCGCCTTTGCGGAAGCCCCCTTTCCCTCCACCTATGAGCCAATCAACGCCGGCCCGACACTGCTGCGCAACGCCACCATCCTGACTGGCGACGGTCAGCGACTGGACGCTGCCGATCTGCTGCTGGCGGATGGCGTCATCCAGTGGGTGGGCAGTGGCGAAGTGCCCGCGGGCACTGAGGAGATCGACGCCAGTGGTCGCTGGGTCACACCCGGTCTGATCGATGTGCACTCGCACCTGGGGGTCTACCCCAGCCCGGGGGTGGACGCCCACTCCGACGGCAATGAGCTGACCAGTCCCGCCACCCCGAATATCTGGGCCGAACACAGTGTCTGGCCCCAGGATCCCGGTTTCGCCCGGGCCCTGGCCGGGGGCGTGACCACCCTGCAGGTACTGCCTGGCTCGGGCAATCTGTTCGGCGGCCGCGGCGTGACCCTGAAGAACGTCTACAGCACCAGCTATCAGGGCATGAAGCTCCCCGGCGCACCGCACGGGTTGAAGATGGCCTGCGGGGAGAATCCCAAGCGCGTCTATGGCCAGCGCAACCAGGCCCCGTCCACGCGCATGGGCAATGTCGCCCAGTACCGGGCCGAGTGGATTGCGGCGCAGGATTACATGGCCCGGTGGGAACGCTATCGAACCAAGGCAGAAAAAGGCGACGAGGATGCGGTTGCCCCTGTCCGCGACCTCAAACTGGAGACCCTGGCGGGAGTACTGCGCGGGGAAATCATCGTCCACATGCACTGTTACCGCGCCGACGAGATGATGACCATCCTCGGCCTGGCAGAGGAATTCGACTACCGCATCGGCACCTTTCATCACGCGGTGGAAGCCTACAAGATTGCCGATGAACTGGCGGAAAACCAGGTCTGCGGCGCCCTGTGGGCGGACTGGTGGGGCTTCAAGATGGAGGCCTACGACGGCATCCAGGAGAACATCGCGCTGGTCGACCGCCCGCAGAACAGTTGTGCCATTGTGCACTCTGATTCCCCCGAGGGTATCCAGCGCCTCAACCAGGAAGCGGCCAAGGCCATGGGCAAGGGCAACCGGGCCGGGCTGGATATCACCCCGGAACACGCCATCGGCTGGATCACCCGGAATGCCGCCCGCTCCCTCGGGATAGACGCTGTCACCGGCACCCTGGCACCGGGCAAGATGGCCGATGTGGTGGTCTGGAGTGGCAATCCTTTCAGTGTCTACAGCAAGGCGGATCTGGTGTTTGTCGACGGAGCGCTGATGTACGACCGGGCGGATCCGGCTCTGCAGCCGGTCTCCGACTTTGAACTGGGTCAGCTGCCGGAGGTGGCACGATGAAACGCATTTCAATTCTCATTGCCGCAGCGCTGCTGTGTTGCCAGCCACTGGCGTCGGCGCAGACCCTGCTGATCAGGGAGGCCAGCGTACACACGATGACGGCTGCCGGCGTCCAGGCACAGCAGGACGTACTGCTGCGCGACGGTCGCATCGCGGCGATCGGCCGCGGGCTGGACGCGCCCGCGGGCGCGGAGGTGATTGCTGCCGCGGGGCGGCCGCTTACCCCGGCCCTGTTCGCCGGCATCACGGCCCTGGGCCTGAACGAGGTCAACATGGTGATGCCATCCGTGGACAGCGGCGCCACCCAGATCGGCTCTCCCGAGATGCGCCCCGAGTTCACCGTGATCCCGGCCTACAACCCGCATTCAAGCCTGATACCCATCACCCGTATCGAGGGTTTTGGCTTCAGCGTGCTGGGCGCCACGGCCGCCGGCTCGATTATCGGCGGCCAGGGCCGGGCCGTGCTGCTGGACGGAGGCTTCGACAGCTTTGTCGGCGAGCCGCTGCTGTTTGTGGCCCTGGGAGAGGGCGCCTCCGAACTGGCCGGCGGTTCACGCGCAGCCCAGTGGATGCTGCTGGAACAGGCGGTGGGCGAAAGTCGCTCGGCGCCGCGTGCCGGCGACGATGCGTTGCTCACCCGCGAGGGCCGGGCAGCCATGAAGCAGTTTCTGCGCAACGGCACCATCGTGTTCAGCGTCAATCGGGCCAGCGATATCCGTCAGGTCCTGAAATTCGCCGAACACCATGGCTTCAAGGCCGTGATCGAGGGTGGCGCGGAAGCCTGGATGGTTGCCGATGAGATCGCTGCGGCGGGGATACCGGTGCTGCTGGATCCCCTGCAGAACCTGCCCGCCAACTTCGACCTGCTGGGTGCACGCCTGGACAACGCGGCGCTGCTGCAGGCTGCCGGCGTCACCATTGGCTTTTCCGGTGCCGGCACCCACCACGCCCGCAAGCAGCGGCAGATGGCGGGGGTCGCTGCGGCCAACGGTCTCGAACACAGCGCGGCGCTGGCGGCCTTGACCGTGAACCCGGCGCGGATCTTTGGCCTGCCTGGCGGGCGCGTGGAAGTTGGCGCCCCGGCGGACCTGGTGCTCTGGAGCGGCGACCCGCTGGAGGTCAGCGAGTCCGCCGACCAGGTGATTCTTGGCGGCAAGCTGCAGTCCATGGAGAGCCGCCAGACCCGCCTGCGCGACCGCTATCTGGCCCGGGACCCGGCGCTGCCGCGAGCCTATCTG
>TARA_R110002110_G_scaffold16451_1_pt1 | contig 48579 bp, 40 predicted proteins | sample TARA_R110002110 | Tara Oceans TARA_R110002110 (sample SAMEA4397330) | marine metagenome | biome: Polar Biome; feature: [SRF] surface water layer (ENVO:00010504); material: water (ENVO:00002006), including particulate matter (ENVO:01000060) such as... | depth 5 m | reverse complement strand
ACCTACGCCTTGTAAGGGCGCCGCTCTACCAACTGAGCTAACCACCCAAGAGCGGAGGTTATTCTACTCATTCAAGTGAATCGGTCAAGGTGATATGGCCCAGATTGGTCAAGATAGTCTAGCCGGCATGGGTTGGCGGGAATTAATCACTCAACATAAACAGCTGAATAATACAGGAACGAACTAGGTGTTTAAGTGCATACAAAATTACATGGTGTTACTACTATTGGTGTTTGTCAGTAGTTCAGCGCTTTCTGTGGTGGAGGTAAGAGAGTTCTCATCAGATCAACTGCGTGATCGATTTCAGGTGTTGGCAAATGAGTTACGTTGTCCCAAATGTCAAAATCAGAATCTAGCTGATTCAAATTCACCTATCTCAGCAGACTTACGCACAGAAATTTTCCGTCTGCTTGAGGAGGGTAAGAGTGACCAGGAAATTATTGATTTTCTGGTAGCGCGTTACGGTGAATTTGTGATGTATCGTCCTCCTGTGAAGAAAACCACTTTAATGCTTTGGTTGGCCCCCGGGCTGCTATTTCTATTTGGAATTATCATTGTTCTGGCCATTCGGCAGCGGCAGTCGCATCGCAGTCTACCGGCTTCTGAGTTGGAAGGTGATGAGTTACAGCGTTTGGACGAATTGTTGGGTGACACGCCCGTTATTAATGCGCGTGACGAAGAGACCGAAGATAAAAAGCCTGACACCAAAACGGATGAAGAGGTGAGAGCATGATGTGGTTGGTCTTTGCACTGTTAACAATATTAGCGGCTACGTTTATTGTTTTTCCATTACTTAAAAGCACTCGTAAATCTACGGCAGATCTGGGTTCGAGTGCTTCTGACTTGGTTGAGCATGCTAATGTCGTATTGTTTAAAGAACAGTTGGCTGACCTAGATCTCCAGCTGGCTGAAGGCGATATTGATGATGTGCAATATGCTGAGCTGGTATCCGAGCAAAAGCGACTTTTGTTGGTGGATACGCCAGCTAATGCGAACTCATGTTCAAAAGACAAATCCGGTCGTGGTGCTTGGCTCGTACTGGTTTGTTTGTTACTCACGCCCATATTGGCATTTAGCTTGTATCAAATGTTAGGCGCTAGTGACGATGTTGAAATTACTGAATTATTGCAGTTGCGTGCCAGCGAACCAATGAGTGATGAAGAGAGTGCGACGTTAAGTCAAAAAATTCAGGTCAAATTATCCCGACGCATTCTCAGTGAGCCAGACCATACATTTTATCTGGTGACCTTAGCCCGACTACAAATGGATGAGGCTGACTTTGTGGGTGCCACCGCGTCATACCGGCAGGCTGTTGAAGTGAACCCTAATGATTCAGAGCTTTTAGCTGAGTATGCTCAGGCATTGTATTTTGCCGCAGGCAGTAAATTTGAAGGAGAGGCCGGTGCTGTTCTAGATAATGCTTTGGCTCTCGACCCCGACAATCTGACTGCTTTGGGCCTGCAGGGTATCCGGTCCTTTGAGTCGGGTGAATATTTATTGGCTATTAGCAGTTGGCAGGCTGCATTGAAGGCTATTTCTCCTCAGAGTTCCCAGGCTCAGGCGTTACAGTCTGGGATTTTTCGTGCTCGGAAACTCTTGGGTGAAGATCTTCCTGCTTTAATTGTGGAAGTTGCCCTGTCACCTGAACTTGAGGCTACTCCGAGTCAAACAGTTTACGTCTTTGCTCGCGAATGGCAGGGTAAGCCAATGCCTCTGGCCGTAGCAAAGCTGTTAGTGGAAAATTTGCCGACAACGGTCACACTTGATGACTCCATGGCGATGGTCGGTGGTCTATCTTTATCTTCGGTAGCCCTGGTAGAGGTGGTAGCACGTGTTTCTACAACCGGATCAGCAATTCCCTCTGACGGTGATCTTGAAGGATCGACCGGTAAGCTAGAAATGAATAACGATCAAAAGCTAATCCACGTGATTATAGATCGCCAGTTATAGGTTGTTGTTTATCATTTTCCATTGCTTGTGGCTGTAGCCCAGCCGTGTAAAATCACCACCGTATCTTTATAATAAGAAGCTCGCTTGGCATGATGATGACAATAGAGAAAATTCTGGTAAGACTGCCAAAACGAAAGAGATTTTCATGCGCTTAAAATGCATTAAATTGGCCGGTTTCAAGTCCTTTGTGGATCCGACTACGGTTTCATTTCCCAGTAACCTCTGTGCTGTTGTTGGGCCAAATGGTTGCGGTAAATCAAACATCATTGATGCGGTTCGCTGGGTGATGGGCGAAAGTTCTGCTAAGCATTTGCGCGGCGAGTCGATGACTGACGTTATTTTTAACGGTTCAGGTGGTCGTAAACCTGTTGGGCAGGCTACGATTGAGCTCGTGTTTGATAATTCTGATGGAAGTCTGGGTGGTGAATATGCCGGCTGGAGTGAAATTTCTATCAAGCGAAAAGTCACCAGAGATAGTCAGTCAAACTATTACCTAAATGGTAATAAATGCCGTCGTCGTGATATTACCGACATTTTTCTTGGTACTGGCCTGGGTCCTCGTAGTTACGCCATTATTGAGCAGGGCATGATCTCAAATATGATTGAGGCCAAGCCCGATGAACTCCGTGTTTACATTGAAGAAGCTGCAGGAATTTCCAAATACAAAGAGCGTCGTAAGGATACGGAAAACCGCATGCGACGAACCCAAGAAAATCTCGAGCGCCTTACGGATATTCGTGAGGAGTTAGGGCGTCAGTTAAGCCGCCTTGAGCGCCAGGCACAAGCGGCAGAAAAATATACAGAATTTAAAAAAGAAGAACGCCAAATTAAGGCTGAGTTACAGGCGTTGCGGTGGAGGGGCCTTGACTCCCAAGCTTCAGAGCATCGCAAGTCTATTACTGAGCATGAGTTGAAAGTGGAAGCGCTGGTTACGGAGCGAAGTGGTTGTGATACCTCTCTCGAACGTCATCGTGCAGAGTACACAGAGTTTGGTGATAATTTTAATGAAGTGCAAGGGAAGTATTACGCTATTGGTGCTGAAGTAGCTCGTATCGAGCAGGCTATTCAGCATGTACAGAATCGTGCTCGAGAATTACAACAGGATGTAGAACAAACTGAACGAAACTATATTGAGTCAGAAGAACATCTGCGGGTAGACCGCCAAAAAGCTTTGGGTTGGGAAGCAGAGCTACAAGAAATTGCGCCTGAATTGGAAAAAATTCAGTCAGTGGAAGAGCTGTCTCAGGCGACACTGCAAGAGGCGGAAGAAACCATGCAGACCTGGCAAATGACGTGGGACGAGTTTAATCATACCGCTTCAGAACCACGTCAACAGGCCGAAGTGCAGCAGTCTCGTATTCAGCACTTGGAGCAGGTGTTGAGACGTCTGGCAGAGCGAATAGAGAAAACCCAAAGTGAATATCAGGGGTTGAGTGATAGTTCTCTACAAGATGACATCCGTTTATTGCAGGAGCAGTTGGCGGAAGTGGAGCTTGAATCTGGAGAGAAGAAAACTTATCTAGATGCCATGACGGGGCAGATGGCTGATTGCCGTACCACGGTGCAGCAGCTAGATGTGCAATTGGATAGCTCTCGTACTCAGCTGCAGACCATGCTGGGTAGAAAAGCATCATTGGAAGCGCTGCAGCAGGCAGCACTGGGTGGTGAAGGCGACCAACAACAGTGGTTGGAACATAATCAGCTGGAGAGCAGTCCACGGTTGGCTGAAACACTTCAGGTTGAACCCGGTTGGGAAACTGCGGCAGAGACAGTGCTGGGCCGTTATCTGCAAGCTGTTTGTGTAGATAACGTGGGTAGCCTTGGTGATAAATTGGGTACTTTCACTAAAGGTGAGTTGGTGTTGGTGGATAGCTCCGCCGGCAGTGAAATGTCTGAGATCGCCGGAAACTCACTTTCAAGAAAAATTACAGGTTCACATGCTGGCGCGATGCTTAGCGGTATTTATGCTGTCGATAATCTAAATTCTGCATTGGCGATGCGTGGGAAGCTTAAGCCCGGTGAGTCTGTGGTGACACAAGACGGCCTCTGGCTTGGTGCTAACTGGCTGCGGGTTGCACGTGACCAAGATGCTACCGTAGGTGTGCTGAAAAGAAAGCAAGAGCTTGCGTTGTTGGATGTGGAGTTGTCAGAGTGTCGAGCCAATACCTCCGAACTTGAGCAGCAAAAAAATACCAGTGAAGAGCAACTTCGTGGTTTAGAAACTCAGCGTGAGACCATCAGACGAGAAGTGGCTGACCAGCAACGTCAGTATGCTGAGATACGCTCAAAGCTCAGCGCGAACACTATGCAGGTGGAGCAATTCGCTGCCCGCCGTGAGCGTGCAGACAGTGAGCTAGCTGAAGCAAAACAGCAACAACAACAGGAATTGGAAAACTTGGCTGAGGCACGTCAGTTGCTGTCTGAGGCCATAGAAGTTATGGAGCAGGATACTCAGCGTCGTGAAGCACTCTTGCAACAGCGTGATGAAACGCGTGCGGTATTGGATCAGGCTCGGCAGAGTGCTCGTCATGATCGAGATCGTAAACATGAACTGGCCATGCGAGAGAAATCAGTCAGCACCCAATTACAATCCATTCGTGAGGGTATTGGACGTTTGGAAGTTCAGGTGGCTCGACTACAGGAGCGTCGGGAGCAGTTGCGGGAGTCATTTAAGCAAGATGAAGATCCCAGCCTAGAATTGAAAGAACAGCTTGCCGAGCAATTAGAGGTTCGACTAACCGCGGAGAAGGCGTTGGCGGATGCAAGGCGTGCGGTAGAGGCTGTTGAGCATCAGATGCGTGAAATTGAGCAGCGCCGAAATGCTCTGGAGAACGACACCCAAGAACAACGTTCTTTACTTGAGCAGCAAAGGTTGGTCGCTCAAGATCTGGAAACGCGAAATAGAACCATTATGGAACAAATCAGTGAGCATGGTTTTGAACTTGATGCTCTACTGGGTGTGTTGCCCGAAGATGCCGACCTTGCAGAGTGGGAGCAGTCTCTGGAGAAAATAGGCAATCGAATTCAGCGATTGGGACCGATTAATTTGGCCGCTATTGATGAATATAAAATTGAATCTGAGCGTAAAGATTATCTCGATACTCAGAATGCTGAGTTACAAGAGGCTCTTGAGACTCTGGGAAATGCGATTCGTAAAATTGACCGTGAAACTCGAACTCGATTCAAAGAAACCTTTGATCTGATTAATACTTCCCTTCAAGAGCTTTTCCCAAAACTCTTTGGTGGTGGGCATGCATATCTGGAGTTGACGGGAGATGACTTACTGGACACTGGTGTGACCATTATGGCCAGACCGCCCGGCAAGAAAAATACGACAGTTCATCTGCTTTCTGGTGGAGAAAAAGCACTGACAGCTATTGCTTTGGTCTTTTCCATCTTCCACCTTAACCCGGCACCTTTTTGTATGCTGGATGAAGTCGATGCACCTTTGGATGACGCCAATGTGGGGCGTTATGCCAGAATTATTGAAGAGATGTCGGCCAAGGTGCAATTTATTTATATTTCGCACAATAAAATTGCCATGGAAATGGCCAATCAGTTGATGGGGGTTACTATGCACGAGGCTGGTGTTTCTCGCTTGGTTAGTGTTGATGTTAATCAAGCCGTTGAGCTGGCAGAGGCTTAAACCTTAGTTTTATTCGAATCGTGGGTTTTGTTCCAAGAAGAGGTAAACCTCTTTACATTAGAGTAGCTTATATTAAAGTAGCCTGTGGTTAAGAAACCCCTATTTTATTGAACATTTTGGATAACTGGCAGGTTTGGAAAACGATGGAATTTGGTGCTCGAGAAATGATGATAGCTTTAGGTGCTCTGGTGGCGCTGGCAATCATGCTTGATATTATTCGTCGTGTCCGTAGTGCCCGCTATGAAAAAATTCATATGCCCCGTCGAAAACAACCTATTTTTGATGATACAGATATTGACGAATTTGGCAGTGAGCTACCCAGCGGTGGAGCTAGAGTTGTTAGCTATCGTGATGAAGCCGATGTGGAAGAACTCGGTAAAACGGTTAGAGCCCGAGCTGAAGCGAATAAACCTAAGCTGTCGGTACCTATTCGGGAACCACAGCAGTCGAGTTTGAATCTAGATGAGCCACCTACGGCTGATGGTCATTACCAGCGTGTTGCACCTCAATCACTACCGGGTAAAAAAGTCACTGAAAAAGCACGAAAAAGCGAGCAAGTACCCGTGGCTAGTGTGGTGGTCTTACACTTGATGGCGAAGGAAAGCGAATTCTTTCAGGGTGAGCAATTGCTGGATGCGCTGCTACGACAAGGGCTACGTTATGGCTCTATGAAAATTTTTCATCGGCATGAAAAAGAAGATGGTGCTGGCCCTGTTATCTACAGTGTGGCTAATTCGGTAAATCCTGGCACCTTTGACTTAAACGATATGGCCCAACTGACAACGCCAGGTATTAGCTTGTTCTTTGCAATGGAAGATGTCGATGACCCCGGTGCAGGGTTGGATATTTTGCTCAATGCGGCAAAGGAAATAGCCATTGAGTTAGGGGGTGAACTGAAGGACGAGAGTCGCAGTGCATTTACCCGTCAAACTGAAGATCATTATCGTCAACGAGTTGCAGATTTCAGCCGAACCCAGCTTTCTGGGATTGAATAATGGCCGGTGCTGACCGGGCAGTCTATGATGAGGCTGCCGCCCTTCGCCAACAGCTGAATCGCCATAATCACCTTTACTACGTACTTGATGATCCCTCTATTCCCGACGTGGAATACGATCGGCTCATGCGAAGACTTCAGCAACTTGAAGCGGAATATCCCTCCCTAAAAACAGCAGACTCACCAACGCAACGAGTGGGTGGTGAACCGCTTAAGGCATTTAACTCTGTTGTTCATGAAGTGCCGATGCTATCCCTTGATAATGCCTTTAATGATGAAGAGCTATTAGAGTTTCATCGCAGGGTGACCGAACGTTTGAAGCTGTCAGGATCCATTGCTTATGTGTGTGAGCCTAAGTTGGATGGCGTGGCTGTTAGTCTGCTCTATCAGAACGGTGTCCTGATTCGTGGGGCCACGCGTGGCGATGGCTCAACGGGTGAAGATATAACAGAAAATGTCCGTACGATTAACGCTATCCCTCTGAAATTACAAACTGACATGCCGCCGGTACTGCTTGAGGTTAGGGGGGAAATCTATTTGCCGAGAGCTGGATTCGAGAAGCTTAATGTCGAAGCGAAGAAAACGGGGGAGAAACCCTTTGTTAATCCACGTAATGCAGCGGCGGGTAGTCTTCGCCAGTTAGATTCAAAGATTACTGCATCCCGTCCACTAGAAATGGCGGCCTATAGCTTAGGTCGAATGGATGGGTTGGAACAGCCGGGAACCCATTCTGACACGTTGGCATTGCTACAAGGTTGGGGGTTTCTTGTTAATCCCCATGTTGAAGTGGCTGAGGATATCAATGATTGCCTTCGTTACTACCAAAAAATTTCCGACATTCGTGATCAGCTGCCCTATGAAATAGATGGTATTGTTTACAAAGTTGATGATTTAAACCTACAACAACGGCTCGGCTTTGTTGCTCGTGCGCCCCGCTGGGCCATCGCAAGAAAATTTCCAGCCCAGGAAGAAATGACACGGTTGGTTGATGTGGAGTTTCAGGTAGGACGTACTGGTGCAGTTACTCCAGTGGCAAGGTTGGACCCGGTATTTGTGGGTGGTGTGACAGTGAGCAATGCGACATTACACAATCAAGATGAGGTGAAGCGGCTAGGTGTACAAATTGGGGATACGGTGATTGTTCGTCGTGCCGGTGATGTGATCCCGCAAGTTGTCAAAGTCGTTTTAGAAAAACGTCCTGCAACATCAAAAGAGATTGTATTTCCCAGCCATTGTCCCGTTTGTGGTTCTCTTGTTGAGCGAGTCGAAGGTGAAGCGGTCACACGTTGTTCTGGCGGTTTGGTTTGTTCTGCTCAGCGAAAAGAGGCCATTAAACACTATGCCTCCCGTAAGGCGATGGATATTGAAGGGCTGGGCGACAAGTTGGTTGAACAGCTGATTGATCAAAATTTGGTATCTGCCGTAGACGACCTTTATCATTTGGAGCTGAATCAATTAGCCGGCCTGGAAAGAATGGGTAATAAATCAGCGGAGAACTTATTGTTGGCATTGGAGGCATCAAAAAAGACGACATTTTCCCATTTCCTCTATGCGTTGGGCATTCGGGAGGTGGGCGAGGCCACGGCACGGTCTTTAGCCAATCATTTTGGTCATTTTGAGGCCTTGCAACAGGCTAGCCAGAAAGATCTACAGGAAGTCTCTGATGTGGGGCCTGTAGTGGCGCACTTTGTTCATGATTTTTTTGCACAACAAGAAAATTTAAAGGTTGTTAGTAGACTTCGTGCTGCCGGGGTTCATTGGCCTGATATCACTTCAGAGGATGATCAATTGTTGCCTTTGTCAGGGCAAACATGGGTTCTCACTGGTGGGATGGATGTGATGGGACGCGCTGAAGCTAAAGAAAAACTACAGCAATTGGGTGCAAAAGTAGCTGGGAGCGTCTCAACTAAAACTGATTGTGTTGTGGTGGGCGCCGGTGCGGGTTCAAAGCTTAAAAAAGCAGAGGAGCTGGGTGTTCGTGTATTGGATGAGCCAGCATTGCTTGAGCTGTTGAGAGAGAATAACTTGTTCTGACTTTTTGTTAATGTGTGTATTACTTGGATATCGTGCAGTCACCGCCATCGCTCCTGTGAGCCCAATTCCCTATAATTAAAATCATTTATAAAAACTATCTACGAATCAAACTACCTATGATTAAAATTTGCTATGAATGAAATACAGGGTGGTTTTCGTACGTATCTTGGAGGTGTAGGGGCAAGCTCTATAGCTCAGGGTTTGCAGATTGTTTTATTTCCCTGGTTGCTGGTGGGGGTGTTAGGTGAGTCAGCCGTACGTGTGGGTTATGCCCAGATGGCACTGATGTTACCTCAGCTTTTATTCATTCTTGTTGGTGGCGTGATCTCGGATAATCGCCATCTGGGCCGCCATTTATTTCGTTTGTATATGTTCTATAGCGTGCCCTGTTTGCTGCTGCTGGTAGCGGTGTGGATGGGTTATTTGTCTTTTGGGCTGATGTTGTTGTTTGGGTTTTGTTTTGGGACAGTGACAGCATTTATCCAACCGGCGAGGGAAAGCCTTCTAGCGCAGGTGGCAGATAAACAGCTTCAACAGGCCGTAGCCAGAGCCTCCTTTATTCAGTTTTCGGCTCAAAGTGTTGGGATTCTCCTTGCCGGTTATATGGATCAATTGGGCTTGCTGATTCTTATCCTACTTCAAGTTTTATTACTGCTGAGTTCGGGATGGTTGTTGCGCCAATGTTTACCTGTGGGTCTGGAGCAACCGATAGAACGGCAGCGTTCGACGTGGAAAGATATGACATCTGGCTTGGCTGTGGTGTGGCGTGATTCTCGGTTGAAGCAGTTGATGATGGTGGTGGCGGCAACAGGTTTTTTAGGGTTCGGTCTTTATTTGGTCGCGATGCCTATTTTGACTCGTGAAATTTATCAGCAAGGTGCGGCTTTTTTTGCCTGGATTCAATTTAGTTTTATGTTTGGTGTGATCCTCTCCAATATTTATATTATTCGATTTGTTGGTCGGTTTGCTCAACCGGGTAAGGTCTTACTTTTGAGTTTACTGGTTAGGGGCTGTTTTTTGGTCGCTATTGCGATGTCCCCGCCGCCTTGGCTTTTGTTTGTGCTCATCGTTTTGTGGGGCGCGGCGTCGGGTGTGGCGATGATGTTAGGGCGGTCTATGACCCATGAGGCGTCACCTCAGCCTTATCGAGCTCGAGTGGTTTCTGTTTATCAGCTTGCCCTATTTGGTGCGGCACCCATTGGTGCCTGGTTTAGCGGGCATACTATTTCTGCGGTGGGTGTTTTGCCGGCGATTGGTGCGCTTGGGGGTTTGACCATTTTGGCGGCAGTTATTGCAATACTCTTTAGTGATCTCTGGCGGCCTATAAAATCAGAGGGTTTGAGTTCTTTAGACTGATGAACACTCTGATTACTGTGGCTTGAGCGAATGAGTCTTGTTGCTGAAAAGTATTATTGAGCGGGTTAAATCACTGCAAAAATGTGCTTCTAAAAGCCAGTAGAGCAGCGGTTACTGCCACGTTGAGCGATTCAATACCGTTATTCATGGGTATTTTTACGTGATGCGTGCAAAGACTACTGACAGCCTTTGATACGCCTTCTGTTTCATTTCCTAGAACATAAACTACCGGTGCTTGGACCTGAAATTCGCTGAGGGCCTGTTGGCTGTGTGAGGATAGAGTGCAGCATTGAACGCCGATATCCTTCAGCTTGGGAAGAGCTTGTTCTAGGTTATCACAGTGAATCAACGTGCTTTTGAACAACGTTCCGGCACTGGCTTTGATCACTAGTGGAGAGATGGCTGCCGTCCCCTTTTGGGGTAACAAGATTCCGCAACAAGGACTGGCGGTGACAGAGCGAATAATCATCCCAAGATTTTGCGGGTTGGTGATACCGTCAAGTGCAATTAGGCTGAAGTTGCCTTTGGGTGGGTTCGCTATAAAGTCATCAAACAGTTGATGGTTCGGGCACTCTAGGTCAGCAGCGACGCCTTGGTCTTGTTTGCTATTGCGTGAAATCCTCGAGAGCTCTTGACGGCTGTGGTAGGCAATTTCTATTTCTCGTTGCTCAGCTAGAGTGATAATTTGTTTAATGATGCCGCCGGGCTTGTTGGAGTCCGCCAAGTGTAATCGGTAGCAGGGTATTTCGGGGTTTTCTAATGCTTCCAGCACGGGCTTGCGGCCATAGATGGTCAGCAGTCTGTCATAAAAACGTTTACGTTGAAGATGCTCTGTAGTGTCAGTCACAAGGGTATTCTCTTTGGCCTAAATGAATTGGGCTATTATACGTGTATGGGTGAATTAACGGATAAGCAACTGAATGGTTTTCGTCAATCTTTATTGAGGATTCGTGAAGAATTGTTGGGTCAATTAGATATGTCTGCTGAATTGGGTGAAACCGTCGTGTTGGACCAAACTAAAGTTGGGAGGTTGTCGAGAATAGATGCTTTGCAACAGCAACAGATGTCTAATGCTTGTCGGATGGGTTATCAAAAACGTTTAGTCAATGTGCTACATGCCTTATCTGTTATGGAGCAGGGCGACACTTCTTTGTGTGAATATGGTTATTGTGAAGAGTGTGGGGAGCTTATTGGTATTCCTCGTTTGGAGGTTATGCCAGAATCTAGGTTGTGTGTGGGCTGTCAGGAAGTGACGGAAGCCTAAGCGAATAAATGCCTAAGCCGATAAAATATTTTTGTAAGATTGAACAGCTTTGGCCAAACCCATAGCAATAGCGTCTACCGTCAGGGCATGACCAATAGAGACTTCCTGAAGTCCCGGTATTGTGGCAAATTTGGCCAAATTTTCTAAGTTTAAGTCGTGCCCGGCATTTAGCCCTATACCCAATTTTTTTGCTAACTCAGCAGCTTTGTAGTGTTGTTCAAAAATTTCTTCCAGGTGATCTGTTCCCCATGCGGCAGCATAAGGACCGGTGTATAGCTCGATACGGTCTGCTTCTATTTGTGCGGCAAGCTCTATCTGGGTTGGCTCGGGGTCCATGAATAAACTTACACGGATGCCTTGAGATTTGAGCCGTTTGATAACAGGTTGCAGTTTGTCACCGGTTTGATTGAGGTCAAAACCATGATCCGAGGTAAGTTGGCTGTCGCTGTCAGGCACCAGAGTACATTGGTCTGGACGAGTTGCTTCCACTAATTCAATAAATCCGGGATAGCTTCCTCTCAGTTCGGCAAAGGGGTTTCCCTCTATGTTGAGTTCGATGGGCGTTAATTTAGTGTTGTTGACCTCAGCAAGAAACTTCTTCAGGTCTTGTGCATCCTGAGGCCTGATGTGTCTTTGGTCTGGTCTGGGGTGTATGGTTATGCCATCTGCGCCGTTATCAATACACACTTTTGCATGTGCCACAACATCAGGATAATTGCCCTCACGTGAATTACGTAACAGGGCAATTTTATTTAGGTTAACACTCAGCGCTATCTTCAAGGTGTTATTTATCGCTTATAATTCTGGCTTTTAGGATTTGAACGGTCGCTGTGGGGACATCAGAAAATCCACCGACACGTTGAGTGGGAAGCTTGGAGATTTTTTCTGCCACATTCATTCCGCTGACAACTTTTCCAAACACGGTATAGCCAAGTTTATGAGTGTTTGCATCGAGGCTCCAGTTGTCTACCACGTTAATATAGAACTGGGCTTTGGCGCTATCTGGATTTTGTTGCCTTGCCATGGCAATGGTCCCCTTTTTATTTTTTAGCCCATTCGCTGATTCATTTTTAACGGCTCCTCTCGTCGGCTCTATAGCGGTCATGTCCTCATTAAAGCCTCCTGCCTGAATCATAAAGCGGTTGATCACACGGTGAAAAATTAACCCATCGTAATATTTTTCTTCCACATAGCTTAAAAAGTTCTTTACTGTCTCGGGGGACTTTTCTGGATAAAGCTCCAGTTGGATTTGTCCCATATTCGTGGTGAGTATTACTTGAACGGTGTTCTCACTTGCGTAGCAAGGCGATAAGGCGATTGTTAGACACAAAACAGTCAGTATTTTTTTAAACATCGAATTTTCCTTCTTGAATATCAACCAAATTTTACTAAAAAGTGTCGGTAAGTAAAAACCAAAAGTGTTCTACCCCTCTCAATTATTCAACATTATTAACCCCATTCGGAAAAACGTTTTCGACGTTTTATTCGAGGAATAATTAATGTCAGCAATGCACCCATTACAACCGCAAAAGCACCATAGAGGAACCATGTATTTCGTTCTCTATTTGTGAGCCGATGATTGGCGGCTTTCAGAATATCAATTTCACTTTGTAAAATACCATTTATCTCTAGTAATTCTTGGTTCTGTTGGTTTAGGGAAATCGCATTTGATGAGATTTTCTTTATAGCTTTTAGTTCATTGCTGATGCCATCACTACTGGATTGCGTGTTTTTTAAATCTGCTGATAATTTTGAATGTGTTTGTTTTAATGTTTCTAGTTCTTTTTCGAGTATTAGGTGTTTGTTTTGTAGGGCATCATATTTTGCTTTTGTGCTGGTCAGTTGGTCTCGGGCTATGGGCATCTTCTGTAAATAATGAGATTCCATCCACCCATCCAATCCACTTTTGGTGGTCACATGGCTCCAGCCCTCTTTATTAGTTTCCACCAGTGTGAGTGCAGAACCACTTTTTATGCCTCGATGTAAAATTGTGCAGCGAGAGCAAGGAGATGTGCGAAGGGGGACTCGGTATTCATCAGAAATATAAACAGTCTCTGCTTGTACAGACACAGCAAAGGAATAGAAGAAAACTGTAATTAGAAATATTCTCATAACTTTCTCGTTAAAAGCACTTTTGTGGGTTATGTTTTGTTGAAGAGTAATCATTATTGCAATGTGATATTGAGTGGTGAATTCTTACGCCGCTTGTTACGGAAGCACCTTTTTAAAAGGTTTGACAGTAACCTGAGCATAAACACCGGCATCAACGTAGGGGTCTTCATTAGCCCACTGTTGTGCCGATTCCAAACAGTCAAATTCTGCAATAACGAGGCTGCCCGTAAAGCCGGCGTCCCCAGGTGTTTCTGTATCTATAGCTGGGTGAGGGCCTGCAAGTAAGAGACGCCCTTGATCTTTTAATGCTTGGAGACGTGCTAAATGCGCTGGCCTAGCGGCTAATCTTTTTTCTAGGCTGTTTTCTATATCTTGACTGCTGACTGAATACCACATCAGTTTAGTCCTTCTTTTTTTCATGGTGATGAATAACGTCTTCTAGCTTCAGGCCCGTTAATTTGGTAATGCCACGAAACAAATAAAAGAGTGCCCCCATCAGGAATAGGGTCGCCGGCACTGCTATTACAGGAAAACTAAGCGCTGTCATTTTGCCTAATTGTTCGTTGAATTCAACTGTTCCTGGTTGGCTTGTGATGAGTGTGATAGCCAAAATGTAGTTGAGTATAGAGGAAAGAAAAAAGGAGCCAGCAACTAACCAAGAGGCATTGGCTAAGCATTTTTCAAACCGTTTGCTATTACCGTTTTCTTCTAATGCATTGGCTATTCGGGTAGTTTGCAAAATTTTATCGTTGTATAAAAATGTTTTAACGAGAGGGTAAGGTGTTTTTAAGGAGACGATAGTAGCAAGGCCAAAAATGGCAGGAACAGTAGCCTCTTTTATGGCGATATAAGCTGGATCTAGTTCAAGTAGACTGATGCTTCCAGTTAGTAGAATGCTAATGACACCTAAGGCAGAAAAGAAATTGATTTTTTTGAGTGTTATAAGGTCTTTTAGCCCGTAGATCACTGGAAATGACAGAGCTACCACAATGGCTAACGTTGTACCTAAGTATTCGTCACTACTCAGTTTAGTGAGTACAAGTGTGGGAATAATGATGTTGAACGCAAGGTTCAGCAAAAGGTTCTCGCTTTGCCCGTTATTGCTAGAGGGTAGTGTTTTGTGTGAGGATAAATTCATTGGGGATTGAGTCAATAGGCTTCTTTCATTTAAGTGTGTGCATTGTAAGGGATCACTGGTGACTAATCGAGTGATGAAGCGGCGGAAATAAAGAGCCATTTTTTGTTTGGGAATAGATCGCAAATATCAACCCAAAAAGTTGAAATTCCTGTGAAAATAAGGTCATAATGGATAAAGTGCTGCAATAGATTTAAAAAGTCCACATAACCAATTGATATTTAATGGTAAAATATTATGAGTATTGCTGAGGTTGATCCAGGAATAGGTCATTTGGGAGAAGTAAGTGCAGAGCTGGGCGATTTGCTGGTCTCTTATTTGGAGCAACTTGGTGTGGAGTATGTATTTGGTATTCCTGGTGGGGCTATTGAGCCACTATATAACGCCTTAGCCCGTAGTGAGCGACGCGGTGGACCGAGAGCCATTGTGGCTAGGCATGAAACAGGTGCTGCATTTATGGCTGATGGTTATGCTCGGAACAGTGGTAAATTGGGCGTATGTTGTGCGACTACTGGGCCGGGTGCGACGAATTTGATTACTGGCGTTGCTTCAGCCTATGAAAACAATGTGCCTATGTTGGTTATTACTGCGCAAACGGCACTCTCTACTTTTGGTCGTGGAGCCTTTCAGGAGTCCTCATGTACCGGCATCAATACAGTTGGTTTGTTTGAATACTGTACGCGCTATAACACCCTCGTTTCTCACGTCGCACAATTTGAAAATAAGTTGGCATCAGCCATTATGACGGCTTTTCAGTCTCCCGCGGGGCCGGCACATCTTAGCGTACCTTTGGATGTGATGAGAGCAAAGTCGGATACAAAGGCACCAAGTTATGATCTTTGTAATCTTCTGGACAAACCGTCATTGGTGGATGATGTTGCCGTTGCTTCTTTCTACGATGATCTAGTTCAGGCTAATAAGCCAGTCTTTCTAATAGGCGATGAGGCAAGTGAAGCTGTAGGTAGCATATTGAGCTTGGCTGTTGATCTCGATGCTAAATTATTGGTTACTCCTCAGGGCAAAGGTTTGGTTAGTCCCTACCACCCGCTTTTTAGAGGGGTTATAGGTTTTGCTGGCCATAAGAGTGCGAGAGACTTGTTGGCTGATCCCGATGTGGATTTGGTTGTGGCTGTGGGTACTAGCTTGGGTGAGTGGGCTAGCGATGGTTGGGATACGGAATCTCTTTTAACCAAACGTTTAATTCATGTTGAGTCTGCGGAAGGCAACTTTACTCGCACACCAATGGCTAAATTGCATGTGCGCGGGCACCTACCCAGTATTTTTGAAAAATTAGTGAAGCGCTTTGAGTCTGACCCGAAAGTAAAAATTAAAGCGGTGGTAGATGGTGCTATAGATAAAACTAACCAAGCCAACTGTAAGCCTCAATATCATTTTACGTTAGATGATTTGAAGGGCTACTTGTCTGATGCAACACCGATAAAGCCTCAACGGTTAATGAAAGAACTATCAGAAATATTTCCCCCTAATACGCATTACTTGGCGGATACCGGTTCTAGTTTTGCGTGGGCTACTCATTACTTGCACCCCTATGACCGACGCATGGCGGGCAAACGAAATGCTAACGGAGGTGTTTTTCGAGCTACTTTGGATTTTGCCTCTATGGGTTGGGCTATTGGTAGTGCTATTGGTACGGCACTGGTGCAAAAGGGAAGCCCAGTAGTTTGTATTACAGGCGACGGCAGTATTTTAATGAGCGGGCAAGAGATAACGGTAGCCATTCAAGAAGAGCTGCCAGTGGTTTTTGTTATTCTTAATGACAGTGGTTATGGAATGGTTAAACACGGACAGCGGATGACCGGTGCCGAGGAGATTGGTTTTGAGATGCCTAAAACTGACTTTGCTTCTTTTGGTCGTGCAATGGGTGCAGAAGGACATATAATCCATTCCCCAGAAGATTTGTTGGCACTCGATATTCAGCAGATATGTAACCGAAAGGGGCCGACAGTGCTTGATGTTCGAATTGATGCAGATGAAGTACCTCCTATTGGCGTTCGAACAGAAGTGCTTGTTTCATAATGGATGCCCCTAAAAAGCAAGAAACAATCACAACCAAAATCTGGAAAGAAATTCCTGAAGAGGATAATCCCTTTGCAGCTAAGGCTTGTTACTGTTCTGGTTTTGATGTCTATGGCGATTTACTAGGCAATGCCAGTTATATCGAATACCTGTATTTGCTCTTCAAATTGGAACCACCATCACAAAATCAGGCAAAGCTTTTGGAGGGCATTGCTATTGCCTTGGCTAACCCGGGCATACGTGATCATAGTGTAAGGGGAGCTATGAATGCTGGTGTCGGTGGTTCCACACATGCTTCGGCATTAATGGCTGCTCTTGCTGTGGGCGCGGGCAACCTCGGAGGAGGCCGTGAAGTTTATAATATGGTCAAATACTGGGAACAGTGTGGTACCGATATAAATGCCTGGGAACAAATGATTAAGCATCCATTTGTGGCGGAGCGAGTCGATGTCTGGCCAGCTATGGAGCATGCACCAGGTTTTGATCCAAATGGAACCAGTTGCATATTACCAGTTAGGCAGGTTTTGGCGCATTTGGTACAGGTTGGAGAAAATGAAAAACTGAAGTGGTTGCAAGCGAACAGGGAGCGCTTGGAGATGTTTGCAGGGTGCCCTCTAGCTATGTCAGGAGTTGCAGCGGCAGCGCTTCATGAACTACAACTAAGCCCAGATCAGGCTGAAATGTTATTTCTACTTTTGCGGTTGCCTGGAGCTGCGGTGCATGCTCTAGAACAAGAGAAATTAGGATGGCGAAGATACCCATTTTTTGGCGAGGGATTAAAATTACAGGAATATCACTTAACTGGAGATCAGGAGTGATTTGTGAATAAAAACAAAGTGCTTGAACAGTATGAAGATAACTGGGAGACCTCAATGGGAGGATGGTTTCCTGGTGAAAAAGTTATCTTGCGGGGGAAGAATGTTCTAACAGAACTAAATAATGATCGCTGGCTTGAATACTTATTATTTGGAATTACTGGAAAGCGTTCTCCTCGTATTGCTCGTTTGATCGAAGGAATGTGGTTGATTTGTACCAGTTTCCCAGATCCTCGATTATGGAATAACCGAATTGCAGCATTGTCGGCAACAACTAGATCCACTGGTGTTTTGGGCTCTGCTGGAGCTTTAGCCATTTCTGAGGCCACAATATATGGTCTTAAGCCGATACAAGGTGTGTCTGATTTTTTATATCGAACATCTGAAAAAATTGCTGAAGGGCAAAATTTGGAAGATGTGGTGATGTCTGAAGTGAAGAAATACCGAGGAATTTATGGTTATGGACGCCCAGTTGTGGATCAAGATGAACGCGTGGGGCCTCTACTAGACTTTGCGCGATCAATGAATTCCGGTGATGGGGAATATACTAAATTAGCATTTGCTGTTGATGAATACTTGGCTAACTCGCGTCTTAAATATCGAATTAATGCTTCTGGTGTTGTTGCAGGCTTACTTGCAGATGAAGGCATAACAGCAAAAGAGCTTTATCACATTGCAACACTTACTTTTACAGCTGGTGTCATCCCTTGTTATATCGATGCGCTAGAAAAACCTGAGGGTGCTTTTTTCCCTCTGCGTGTATCTAGGTTGAATTATGAGGGAACAAAAGAGCGTAGAGTTTGGGGGGAACAAAAATGAATAATAAAAAATTCTCGTTAATATTGCCGATATTTTTTTGCTGTGCGAGTACTTACGCATATGAAGACAATGCCGAAGAAGATTTGATGGCTCTTTATGGCGGTGAAGAGTTTATCAGCATTGCTACGGGTGTTGATCAACCTTTGAATAAAGCACCCGCGGTAGTGTCTGTGCTGACGGCCAAGGAGATTGAGCGGATAGGCGCTACTGACATTGACGAAATTCTTGAAACAGTTCCAGGCCTACACGTTGCAAGAGATGCAGCAGGTTATAACCCTGTGTATACCTTTCGCGGTATTAGTGCCCAGTACAATCCTCAAGTTTTAATGTTGATCAATGGTGTGCCACTCACTAATTTATTTCAGGGAGACAGAAACTTGGTGTGGGGTGGAATGCCGGTTCAAGCAATCAAAAAAATTGAGGTGATTCGTGGGCCTGGTTCCGCACTCTATGGTGCTGATGCATTTGCTGGTGTGATAAACATTGTCACCAGAGAGGCTGATGGCGAAGAGAGTTTTGAAGCGGGTGTTCGCTATGGTACATATAATACGAAAGATTATTGGTTAACTGGTGGTGGTTCAGTCGGGGAGCTAAAGTACTTTGGCGCACTAGAAAGTCATAAAACTGATGGTTCTGACGAAAAAATAACGTCTGATCAGCAATCAGTATTAGATTCACTTATTGGAACAAGCGCCTCACTGGCTCCCGGTTCAGTGAATTTGGAAAGAAAAAACTTAGATGCACGTCTAGAGCTTGCCTATAAAAATCTAAAGCTGAGAGCAGGCGCACAAATTAGAGATGATGCTGGTGATGGTGCTGGGTCAGCTCAGGCGTTGGCTGAAGATAATACCTATGCCAGTGACAGGTTAAATGTAGACCTAACCTATGAAAATAAAGAGTTTACAGAAAATTTAGCAGTAAAGCTTCAAACAAGTTATTTACAAACAAGCCAAGAGGTAAACGGAAATTTAATATTGTTTCCTGCGGGTGCAATTGTTCCAGGTTTGGGTGGCCCCTTTCCAGATGGTGTGATAGGAAACCCAGAAGTAAAAGAAAGGCATACCCGGTTAAATTTCTCGAGTTTTTATACGGGTATAGATCGACATGAGGTGGGACTGGGGGCAGGTTATTATCATGGTGACCTTTACGAAGTAAAAGAAACGAAAAATTTTGGTTTGAATCCAAGCACTGAAACCCCTTTAGTCCCAGGTGATCCTATTGTTGATGTAACAGATACCCCCTTTGTCTTTTTGACAGAAGGTCGACGGGAAAATAATTATGCTTTTCTTCAAGATGTTTGGCGATTTTCAAATGACTGGGAGTTAACTGCTGGGATACGTTATGACCATTACTCTGATTTTGGTGACACAGTAAATCCTCGCTTGGCTTTGGTTTGGTCCACAACTAGAAATCTAACCACTAAAATACTTTATGGTGAAGCATTTAGAGCGCCATCCTTTTCCCAACAAAGGGCAATTAATAACCCTCTGATTCAAGGAAATTCCGAGCTAGACCCTGAAGAATTAAAAAGCTATGAGCTGGCTTTTGATTATCGTCCTAGCCACGACCTAGTTTTGAATTTGAATATGTTTTATTACAAGTGGGAAGATATTATTCAATTTGTCCCCGTTGGGGGAGGAGCTTCTGAAGCCCAAAACAATGGGGAGCAAACAGGTCATGGCGTGGAGTTTGAGGTGACATGGCAGGCTTTACGTGATTTGGAGCTTTCCAGTAATTTTTCCTGGCAAAAGTCTAAAGATAAAAACCTGGATGAAGATGCTGCCTATTCACCAGAAAAGCAGTTGTATATGGCGGCGAACTGGCAACCCGCAGAGTTGTGGAATATCCATGTTCAGGCCAACTGGATTATGGATCGTAATCGGGCTGAAGGTGCGGGTGATTTTCGTTCAGACGTAGATGATTATGCATTAGTTGATCTAACCATAAGGCGTAAATCATTATGGGACCATGTGGATGTTGCCTTAATAGTCAAAAACCTCTTTGATGAAGATGCGAGGGAACCGAGTCTTGCCGGGGGTGTTGGTGCTCCTGTTCCTATTGAGAATGATTTGCCGCTGGCCGGGCAACAGGTTCTAGCTGAAATACGGTACCACTATTAAGTTCCTAGGTACTCAATGTATCTGGAATGGAATGCGGGGATAATGCGATTTCTACCTTTAGTGAAAAATAAAATGTCAGTCAATGGATTGGTGGTTGTGTTCTCAGTGGTGGCTACATTTTTATGCAGCCCGAGTATTGCTGTTCAGTCTGCTGAGTTGTTGGTTCTATATCCAGATGTTCAGGCACCTTTTTCTAAAATTTTTGAGGATATTGTATCCGGGACGGAAGAAGGGTTTGGGGATGACACCAGTTCTCAATCAATGGGTGAAGGTGTTTCTGCCAGTAAAGTTCTTCGAAAAAAAAAACCCGATGTTGTGTTGGCTCTTGGGCGAGGTGGTTTGAAAAGCCTTGAGGGTGTGGATAATAATGTGCCCGTAGTTCTTGGGGCTGTCAGTGCTCAGCAATATGAGTTTCCAGGCATTTCTATGGTGCCTGATCCAAAAGTGATCCTCGATAAATTGCTGCTACTCTCCCCATCTGTTGGTCGAATACATGTGGTAAAAAAAGCTAAGGGTTCCGATTTGCAACTCGATGGTGCTGCGAAGTATCTTGCCTCTGTTAATAAAGAACTTATTGTGTACCAAAGTATGGATTTACGGGAGGCGGCAAATATCTATGCTCGATTAATAGATGAAGCAAACGATGGTGATGCCATTTGGATTTTGCAGGATGGATCCTATGTCAATAGTGCTATTTTTTCACTGTTACTTGATGCCGCCTGGAGTAAAAATTTGATCGTTTTTTCATCGAATCCTTTACATGTTAAGCACGGTGCATTGTTTGCGGTTTATCCTGATAATAAAAATATGGGTGTTAGTCTAGGCAGATTGGCCAATAAAGTTCTTAAGGGCGGAGTGGAGCCAGGCATGCAAACACTTCAGGATACTTTGCTTGCAGTGAATGAGCGAACAAGTAATCACCTTGGCCTCTCTCTTTCAAAAGAAGTGAAAGAGAATGTTGATTTGCTACTGCCGGTAAGGTGAACATAGATGCCGGAGCGTATGGAGAAGAAAGTTTTTAAAAAAGTATATAACAAAACTCATAGGATGAAGTTCAGGCATCAGTTAAGCCTGATTTTTGTGCTGGGTATTTTTGTTATGGCGCTTATTACGTCCATCGCTGTTAGCAATATTTCCAGTCAAATAGTCCGCGATAGAGAAATACAGCAGGGGCTTCAGGTTACGCGTTCGCTGGCTAAACAGAGTGAGTTGGCTTTGCTCTATCAGAGTAAAGAGAGCGCTAAAGATCTTGTCGTTCGTGCATTAAATTTCCCGGGTGTAAAAACGGTGCTGATTGCCACGGAGACGGGAGCTGAACTTTATGCCGGAGGAGAGGTGGCGAGTGATATGCCTCTGTATAAAACCCCATCAGAACAAATGGTCTATGAAGATAAAGATTATTGGGCGTTTTCATCACCTGTGTACGCTGGCGCTTCTCAGGAAAATGTTTGGGGCGAGCTTTCTGAGATAGATGCTGAACAACCGGAGCTTCTTGGGTACATCACGGTAAGGATGGGTAAGGATACCGTGATTCTGATGGAAAAAAGTATCCTGAACGGCAATTTGGTTATCTCTATGATTGTTGCCGTAGCATTACTTTTGTTACTACTGGCAATATCACGCCGTCTCACCAATCCGATTGAGCGACTTTCTGCCACCATGAAGCAAGCAGAGGAAGGCGATTCTATTATTCGTGCTGATGTTGGTGGCCCAGTAGATATTACTGATATGCAGCATGCTTTTAATTCCATGATGGAGGTGTTGGAGAACAGGCAGCGAGAATTAATGCATGCAATGTCTGCGGCCCTTGAGTCAGCTCGAGTTAAAGGTGAGTTCGCTGCTAATGTAACCCACGAGCTTCGAACGCCGATGAATGCTGTTTTGGGTATGTTGGATTTACTGATGAATATGGGACTTACGTCTAAGCAACTGGAATATGCAGAAACAGCAAAATCATCAGGCGAGAGTTTATTAGAATTAATTGATGACATTCTTAATTTTTCTGAAATTGATGCGAGTGATACATCGATTGTTAAGGAGGATTGTTATGTTCAAGAGTTGCTCGATGATGTTATTAACCTTCTTTCAAATCAGGCTTTAAAAAAGAAGCTTGATTTTGGCTACCTGCTAAGTGACGACGTTCCTCGCGTTATTGAGTCGGATCCCTCACGTTTACGTCAGGTCTTAATCAATCTTGTGGGAAACGCCATTAAGTTTACTGATATGGGTGAGGTCTCTATTTACATCGATGTTATGGAGACAGACAACCCCTCAGAAGAAGTTGTTGTTTGTTTTGAGGTGCGTGATTGCGGCATTGGTATCACCGAAGATGACCAGCAACGTATTTTTGAGGCATTTACACAGGCAGATTCGTCCAGCACAAAAGAATATGAAGGAACAGGGCTGGGGCTGGCCATTAGTAAACAAATTGTTACTCTGATGGGGGGAGAAATATCTGTCTCGAGTGAGGTTGGTGTGGGTAGTTCATTTTATTTTACGGTGCCTACACCAAAACGGAATATCTCTATTTCTAGTGATAGCATGGATTCAGCTTTACTGGGGGTGAGTGCGGTATTGGTTGATGACAGTGAAATTGTGAGGCAATTTGGTGTCCAGCAACTAGGGCTTTTGGGCGCTACCTGTTCGGTATTTGATGCGGGAATTAATGCATTGGGACATATTAGAGCTATGTCATCCGCCGGCCATCACTTGAATATTTTAATCATAGATGACGAAATGCCAGGCTTGAAGGGCACAGATTTTCTTAAGATTACACGTGAAGAATCTGCACTTGAAAACACGTTGATTCTATTATTGAGTAACCCTTGGGTTGCAGAAAGTCATAACTCTGAACCGAATGTAATTCGTCTTAATAAACCTCTTCGGTGTAAAGAGTTGAGGTCTGTTTTAGGTAAACATTTATTGAATTTAACTGAGGAAGATAAACCAAAATCTCCCTCTAAAACAATTGAACAGCTTTATAGTCGACCTCGTAAAATTTTGGTGGTGGATGATAACCGCCCCAACCAGCAAGTTGCTGTTGGAATGTTGGAGAGAATGGGTTGTTCTTGTGAGCTGGCTTCTACAGGTAAGGAGGCCGTTGACGCTGTTATTCGTAATCGATTCGATGCAGTACTTATGGATTGTTACATGCCGGTAGTCAATGGTTATGATGCAACTAGCCAGATAAGAATGTATGAGTCAGGAGGCGATGCAGGGAGTACAGAGAGTAATGTGCCGATTATAGCCATGACGGCGAACAACACTCAGATAGAAGTGGAGCGTTGTATAAGTGCCGGTATGGATGATTTTTTGTCAAAGCCCCTGCGTATTGATGAATTGACAAAAGCTTTACTTAAGTGGGTACCAAGAGACCTGCCTTCTCAGGAGTATGATTTCGATCTTAGTGCTGAGGAACATGATACCCAAAGGTCTGTCGTTGATATCACAGGCGCTAACTATGACCCTCTTGTTATGCAGGAGCTAAAAAACAATGTTGGAGAAGTGGTCATTCCAATGATTGAAGCTTTTGTTGAGGATACGCCGGTTTATTTAGAGTCATTAAAAAATGCGATTACCGAAGGTGATGCAAAGCAAACACGTGAATTAGCTCATACGGTAAAAGGTAGCGCATCAAATTTTGGTGCAAGACAGGTAGTCGATTTTTCAAGATTAATTGAGGATAAGGGTGCACAAGGGGATCTTACTGGTGCCTATGAACTACATGAACAACTCTCAGCGGCTTATACGCGACTGAGGAAGAGTTTGGAAGAATATGTTATTAGCCAAGATACCAGTGCAAATACGGATAAAAAGGAACGACAGGGCGGCCATCGTCTTTTGATCGTTGATGATGACCGCTCCATGCGGCTTGCGTTAAAAAATGTCTTTAAATCTGAAGAGTATGAGATTGAGGAGGCTGGTAATGGGATGCAGGCTGTTTCAATGTGCCAGCGGAATATGCCTGACCTAGTGCTAATGGATGCCATGATGCCTGAGGTTGATGGCTTTACAGCTTGTGAACGCATTCGCTCGCTTCCTGGAGGAAAAGATACGCCTGTATTAATGATTACGGCACTGGAAAATGAAGATTCAATTGTTAGGGCTTTTGCTTCAGGTGCAACCGACTTTATTCCAAAACCTATTCATTTTGCCGTTCTAAAACAGCGTGTATCTCGACTTATTCAGGCTAATAAAGTTGAGCAGCATGTTAAAAAATTGGCATACCATGATCCTTTGACTGGGCTGCCTAATCGAACAAACCTAATGCAGAAGATGAGGGTGATGATTAATCGCGCTCAAATTGAAGACAAGAAAATCGCCATCTTATTTTTGGATTTGGATCGCTTTAAGTTAATCAATGATACCTTGGGGCATGATGCGGGTGACCTGCTACTTAAGGCTGTTGCTGAAAGAATAGGACGTTGTGTTAGAAATCAGGATTTTGTTGCCCGATTAGGTGGCGATGAGTTTACAATTATTTTGGAAGGTATTACTGGTAAAGAGGTAGTGTCAAAAATTGCTACTAAAATCTGCGAGACCATAAGTCAGCCGTTTGTATTCCTTCAGCAAAAAATGTTTGTCACTACCAGTATTGGGGTTTCCATGTTTCCTGATGATGGAGCAGACATTAGTACCCTGATGAAGCATGCCGATTCTGCGATGTTTCGAGCTAAAGAAAATCGTAATGACTACTGTTTCTACGTTCAGGGTATGGAGGATGAAATTGCTCGTCGCATGCAGTTGGAAAGGGAACTTCGTCAAGCCATTGGGGCAAATGAATTAGTGTTATTTTATCAGCCACAAATTGACCTAAGTAATGGGAAAGTTATGGGCGCAGAGGCTTTGATTCGATGGAATCACCCAATACATGGGTTAGTGTCTCCAGACACCTTTATTCCGTTAGCTGAGGAGTCGGGGCTGATTAATCAGATTAGTGATTGGGTGCTTGAAGATGCATGTCGTCAGTTGAAAACTTGGAATGATGCTGGGCACAATTTAAAAGTGGCTGTGAATATGTCGACTAAAGATATTCAGTCGGAAGGTTTTAATGAAAAGTTGCAGGGTATGATTGATAAGTATGATATCTCGCCCAATACGCTTGAGTTGGAAATCACAGAAAGCACCCTGATGGAAAAGCCTGAAGAACTTGAAGACAAGCTCAATGCTATGAGAGGTATGGGGATAACTCTGGCCATTGATGATTTTGGCAGTGGATTTTCATCGTTAAACTATCTAAAGCGTTTGCCTGTAGATATTCTGAAAATTGACAGAATGTTTATTCGAGATTTGGATACTGATGAAAATGACCTGGCGATTGTGACTGGTGTAGTAGCTTTGGCCACGAGTATGGGGCTTGAAACTGTTGCGGAGGGCGTAGAAACACTAGAGCAATATCATTTACTTCAAAAGCTGGGTTGTGATACCTGTCAGGGTTACTACTTTAGTAAACCCTTGTCTGTGCCAGACTTTGAAGCGAAGTTTCTAACACAGGAATCATTCGCCTAAATTCTTCTACTGCATATCGATTCTCCTACATATCGATTCACCTGTGTAATGATCCTCTTATATTCAAACATCTAGATTGAATGATGACAGAGCAAGTAGAAATAGAGTTTGGAAGCAAAAAATGAATAATAAAAAATACTTACTAATACTGCTGATATTCTTTTGCTGTGCCAGTACCTACGCGTACGAAGGTGATGCCGAAGAAAATTTGATGGCTCTTTATGGCGGTGAAGAGTTTATTAGTATTGTTACCGGTACTGAACAGCCTCTACATAAGGCCCCTGCAGTAGTATCAGTGCTGACGGCCAAGGAGATTGAACAGATAGGTGCTACCGATATCGATGATATTCTGGAAACAGTTCCAGGCCTGCACGTTTCAAGAGATGCGGCGGGCTATAATCCTAAGTATACCTTTCGCGGTATTAGTGCTCAGTACAACCCTCAAGTTTTAATGTTGATCAATGGTATACCTATCACTAACTTGTTTCAGGGGGATAGGAATCTGGTGTGGGGTGGCATGCCGGTTCAAGCAATCTCTAAAATTGAGGTGATTCGTGGGCCTGGCTCCGCACTCTATGGTGCTGATGCATTTGCTGGTGTGATAAACATTGTCACCAGAGAGGCTGATGGTAAAGAGAGTTTTGAAGCAGGTGTTCGCTATGGTACATACAATACGAAAAATTATTGGGTTACTGGTGGAGGTTCAATCGGGGAGCTAAGGTACTTCCGGCTATTTAGAAAGTCATAAAACGGATGGTATGGATGAAAAAATCAGCTCTGATCGGCAGTCAGTATTAGATTCACTTTTTGGAACAAGTGCCTCACTCGCTCCCGGTTCGGTGAATTTGGAAAAAGAAAATTTGGATGCACGCTTAGAGCTTGCCTATAAGAATTTGAAACTGCGGGCAGGCGCACAAATTAGAGATGATGTAGGTGATGGTGCAGGGGCAAATCAGGCATTGGCTGAAAATAATACCCTTGACAGTGATAGGTTAAATGTAGACTTAACGTATGAAAATAAAGAGTTTACAGAAAATTTAGCTGTAAAATTACAAACAAGTTATTTGCAAACAACACAAGAAGTAAATGGATATTTACAGTTGTTACCAGCGGGTGCAATTATTCTATTTCCAGGTATAGGTTTGATGGGTCCTTTTCCAGATGGCGTGATAGGAAACCCCGAAGTAAAAGAAAGGCATACCCGATTTAATTTTTCTGGCTTTTACACGGGTATAGATCGACATGAAATAGGTGTGGGAGTAGGTTATTACCACGGTGATCTTTACGATGTAAAAGCTATAAAAAACTTTGGGGAGCATCCTTTAGGTGGGCTAATATTACCGACTGATTCTCCCATCGATGTTTCTGATACCCCCGTTTCTTTTTTGACTGAAGGTCGACGCGAAAATTCATATACTTTTCTACAGGACGTTTGGCGGTTTGCAAATGATTGGGAGTTAACTGCCGGGGTACGTTATGACCATTACTCTGATTTTGGTGACACAGTAAACCCTCGCCTGGCTTTGGTTTGGTCCACTACTAGAAATTTAACCACTAAAATGCTTTATGGTGAAGCGTTTAGAGCGCCATCCTTTTCCCAACAAAGGGCAATTAATAACCCTCTGATTCAAGGAAATTCCGAGCTAGACCCTGAAGAATTAAAAAGCTATGAATTAGCGTTTGATTATCGTCCAAGTCGTGACCTAATTTTGAATCTGAATATATTTCATTACAAGTGGGAAAATATTATTCAATTTGTTCCTGCTTCAGGTGCAGACGTAGCGCAAAATGCTGGGGAACAAACAGGTCATGGCGTGGAGTTTGAGGTGACATGGCAGGCCTTACGTGATTTAGAGCTTTCCAGTAACTTTTCCTGGCAAAAGTCTGAAGATAAAAACTTGGATGCGAATGCTGCCTATTCTCCTGAAAAACAGTGGTATATGGCGGCAAACTGGCAGCCTAAAGAGTTGTGGAATATCCATGTTCAGGCTAACTGGGTTATGGATCGTAATCGGGCGGCAGGCACAGGTGATTTTCGTTCAGATGTGGATAATTACGCACTCGTTGATCTAACTATAAGACGCAAATCATTATGGGATCATGTGGATGTTGCCCTAATAGTCAAAAATCTATTTGATGAAGATGCGCGGGAGCCAAGTCTTGCTGGAGGTGTTGGCGTTCCTGTTCCTATTGAGAATGATTTGCCGCTGGCCGGGCAACAGGTTCTAGCTGAAATACGTTACCGTTACTAAGTTCTTATAGACCCTAACTTAAATACGTTATTGCTCTCCAACTTAAGTGCTCAATGAACCTATTATGGAACTTAGGGATGATGTGCTTTCTATAGATAGAAAGCACATGGCTGTGTCAGACTTTGAGGTGAAGTTTCTAACACAAGGGGCATTCGCCTAAGTTTTTCTCCTGTCCATTGGTTCATCTGTGTGATAATCCAGCTTTCGAACCAGTGAACAATCATCATGAGTCAATTTTTTTCTATACACCCTGATAATCCCCAGCAGAGATTGGTGCGCCAAGCTGCCGAGATTGTGCGTAAGGGCGGAGTCATTGTTTATCCAACAGATTCTGCTTACGCACTTGGTTGCCATGTGGGGGACAAAAAGGCTTTGGATAAAATTCGTCAGATCAGACAGTTGGATAAAAATCACAACTTTACATTGATGTGTCGTGATCTCTCAGAGCTATCAGTTTATGCCAAAGTTGATAATCAATTGTATCGTTCGCTCAAGGCTCATACACCCGGGCCGTATACCTTTATTCTGGAAGCAACGTCTGAAGTGCCTCGTAGATTAATGCACCCCAAACGGAAAACTATTGGTCTGAGGGTGCCGGAAAACCCCATCGCTTTGGCGCTGTTGGAAGACCTGGGTGAACCTATTATGAGCGTCACGCTGATCATGCCAGGAGATGAATATCCCTTGACGGATCCTTATGATATTCGTGACATGCTTGAACACCACGTAGATTTGATTGTGGAGGGTGGTTACTGCGGGCTTGAGCCTACCACTGTCGTCGACCTCAGTGGTGAGTCGCCAGTGATTGTTCGTCAGGGCATGGGGCAGTTTGAAGACTTTTTAGCCTAAGCTACTCTGTTTTGCTATCTCGCTAGCTGAACGGGTGAATCCCAGTATAATGACTCACTTAGTTTTATTACCGTTAACTGATAACTTATGTCTATAGAAGCCGTGTCTGATTTGTCTGAAAATGCTCTTGGCGCAACAGCCAGCAAGCCCCAACCGATGCAAGAAGAGATGCCTTTTGCTGTCGTTATGGGAAAGCAGATTACAGCACTCCCCAAGGACTTATATATTCCTCCAGAAGCGTTGGAGGTCTTTTTAGAGGCATTTGAAGGGCCTCTGGATCTGTTGCTGTATATGATTAAGCGACAAAATTTAAATATTCTAGAAATTAATGTGGCTGAAATTACCCGTCAATACATGGGTTATATCGATATGATGAAAGCCATGCAGTTTGAGCTGGCTGCGGAGTATCTGTTGATGGCTGCTATGCTGGCAGAAATCAAATCCAGAATGTTGTTGCCTAGACAGACGGTAGAAGAAGATGAAGAAGATCCGCGGGCAGAATTGATTCGCCGGTTACAGGAATATGAACGTTTCAAAAAAGCTGCTGAAGATATAGATGAGTTGCCTCGCCTTGGTCGTGACGTTTTTGTGGCAACGGCCAAGGAGCCAGATCGTTACAAAGAGCGCCCGCAGCCAGATGTTTCTCTACAAGAAGTACTGATGGCGCTTTCTGATGTGTTGCACCGCGCAGATATGTATGAAAGCCATAAAGTGGAGATGGAGCGTCTTTCGACCCGAGAGCGGATGTCGCAAATTTTAAATGTACTCTCAGGTAAGCAGTTTGTGCTCTTTGTCAGCTTATTTAAGTTGAGTGAGGGTAGAATTGGTGTCGTTGTTACATTTTTGGCCATTATGGAGCTAATTAAAGAATCTCTGGTAGAAATTGTTCAGAGTGAAGCCTATGGCCCCATCCATGTTAAGGCGCAATCCTAGAATGCTGGTTTAGGTTAAAAGAATGGAAAGTAATCAACTGAAAATGATTATAGAAGGTGCTCTCCTGGCGGCAGGTCGCTCTCTGGATATGAATCAGCTAGAAAGGCTGTTTGATGAGGACTTGTTTGGGAAAAATGGGGTGGGCAATAGTGGTCTTAAAAAAGATCAGTCTGAAAAAAATGGGGTTGGAAGTGAAGCCTCTCATGGAGAGCCGCGTCCCCCTCGCGACCAGATTCAAGCTGCTCTTGAAGATATTGCATCGGATTGCAAAGGGCGAGCTTTTGAGCTGAAGAAGACGGGCAGTGGATATCGTTTTCAGGTGCGAAATGAATTCTCAGAATGGATTAACCGGCTTTGGGAAGAAAAGCCTAAAAAGTATTCTAGAGCGCTGTTGGAAACATTGGCGCTAATTGCTTATCGGCAACCGATAACACGTGGCGATATAGAAGAAATTCGTGGGGTTTCTGTTAGTTCAGAGACCGTCAAAACCCTGCTTGAGCGTGATTGGGTCAGAGTGGTGGGGCACCGAGATGTGCCTGGGCGGCCGGCGCTGTATGCGACAACAAAACAATTTTTGGATTATTTTAGTCTCAAAAACTTGGAAGACCTGCCCGCACTCAATGATATTAAAGACATCGAAGAAATTAATCCGGAGCTTGCTCTCGAGGTGGCTCAACAAATGGTAGCTAATGCTGGGCTAGCTGCTGATGAAGAAATTTCATCAGCAGAAATGCATTTGAATGATGACTCAGATGATCTAGTCGAACTGCCGGTGGTAGTTCCCGGGCTGTTTCAGGCAGAAGGTTCTGCGAAAGAGCACTTTGAGGAAGAACACTCTCAGCTAGACGAGTCATCGTTAGCGTCGCCTCAATTAGATGATGCTCAGCAAGAACCTTCTCAGCCACAAGATCGTACACACAATCAAATGATCCAAGATCATCCAGAGACCTAAAAAACTGATGTCAGAGAAATTACAAAAAATATTAGCAGCGGCAGGTTATGGCTCGCGTAGGGAGCTGGAGCGATGGATAAGTGATGGTCGTGTCAGTATCAATGGCAAGGTAGCAAAGCTTGGGGATAGGGCTTCATCTGAAGATACGCTTTTAGTTGATGGTAAGCGTGTTCGACTGCCTGCCCAGCAACGCCTCAGAGTTATCCTGTACAACAAGCCGGAAGGTGAGGTTTGTACTCGGTCTGATCCGGAGGGTCGTAAAACCGTTTTTGACAGCCTGCCAAATTTTAAAGGTGAGCGTTGGATTACTGTGGGTCGGTTGGATATTGGCACAACAGGATTGTTACTGTTTACCAACAATGGTGATTTGGCCAATAAATTAATGCATCCCTCTTCCGAAATTGATCGTGAGTATTTGGTGCGTATACATGGCGCTGTTGATGACGATATGTTGCAGCGATTGCGTGAAGGCGTGTTGCTTGATGATGGAATGGCTAAATTCAGTGATATTGTCCCCGGGGAGCGAGTGGGTACTAACGGATGGTACACCGTCGCATTGATGGAGGGACGAAACCGTGAAGTTAGGCGTTTATGGGAATCGCAGAATGTTGAGGTAAACCGTCTAAAGCGAGTACGTTTTGGACCGATCTTTTTACCTTCTTATACTCGCTGTGGCCAGTGGATCGAGTTGGATGAAAAGCCGCTAAATGATTTGTTGGCGGCAGTAAAAATGTCTGTGCCTCGAAGTAAAAAAATACTGCCGCCAAATGAACAGCAGCGAAGAGATCGCCAGTTAAAGCGGCTGCGTTCCGGTGGTTCAAAAGAGAGAAAATAACGTTCTTTGTGTACCAGTCCCCAGCCTCCGGCGATTTTAGGAGCGGGTACATCTGTGAGGGTTTTACTGTGCATCCAGAGATTTTCCGGTCACGCCTTGGCTGTCATCACCTATTAGGTAAAGGTAGAGCGGCATAATGTCCTCGGGGGTTTTTATTGTTGCGGGATTCTCGGCAGGAAAAGCTGCTGCACGCATACGTGTTCGTGTGGCGCCAGGGTTAAGGCAGTTAACACGAATATTACTCGTCCCTTCCAGTTCGTTGGCTAATACCTGTGCAAGACCTTCAGTAGCAAATTTTGATACAGCGTATGCGCCCCAATAGGGTTTGCCGACCCGACCGACACCTGAAGTGGTAAAAACCAGGGAAGCGCTCTCTGATTTTTCCAGTAGTGGCAGTAAAGCTTTGGTCATCATGAATTCAGCCGTCACATTCACTTGCATGACTTTTTGCCAAGAGCTGAGTTGGTAGTTGGCTATGGGTGTTCTTTGACCCAGCTCTCCAGCATTATGAAGCAGCCCGTCAATATGCCCGAAAGTCTCTTCAAGTCGGTCGTGCATGTCTTGATAATCTTTTTCTGCTGCCCCCTCTAAACAAATGGGATAGATGGCGGGCTGAGAACCTCCCGCAGCTTCAATGGCATCATAAACCTGTTCTAGTTTGGATACTGTGCGGCCAATCAATATCACTGTTGCGCCATAGGATGCAAAAGTTTTTGCAGCAACGGCACCAATGCCATCACTAGCGCCGGTGATAGCAATAATTTTTCCTTTTAAAAGGTCTTCGGGGGCGCTGTAGTGCTTTGGGTCCATGGCAATTTATTCTCTTTGTACGTTGTGTTTTCTTTAGCTGTTGTATCAGGGGCGAAGTATTAAGTTCTGTAGCTCTGTGGCGCAGTTAACCATGTGATGTGCTCCCCATGTTAAGGGGTCTTCATCTTTACCAATGTAGCCATAACCAGCGGCAATAGTGGTTGTACCTGCACTGAGACCTGCTTCGATATCCCGTAGGTGGTCGCCTATATACACTGTGTTTTTTGGTTCGACCCCTAGCTGGTTGCACGCTAAAATAATTGATTCTGGGTCAGGTTTGGTTTTGGTGACATGATCTGGACATATGATGGTTTTAGGACTGGTAGAGAACGGCAGTTGATCCAGTATAGCCAACGTGTAAAGTTCTGGTTTGTTGGTCACGATACCCCAAGGTATGTCATGACTTTTTAAGGTCAGCAGTAGTTCGCTGATACCAAGAAATGGATGCGTTTTGTCGGCCAGACAGTCCCGATAAAACGAAAGTAGCTCCTGTCGGGTTGACTCGAAATCCTGATGGGTTTCGTTCATGTCAAAGACGTTGCGAATAATGCCGGCTGACCCATGTGAAACAAGTTGACGAATACTGTCTTCAGCAAGTAAGGGTAGTGCTCTTTTAGCGAGGAGCTGATTGGTGGCAGTTAAAAAGTCTGGGGCGGTATCAAGCAGTGTGCCGTCGAGGTCAAATAATACGGCTTGGAAAAGTGCTTTACTAACGGGAGTTGTTGCGGATGGCATCATTATTCTCAAGTAAATTTACATGTCTCTTAGGCCGGTTTTCGGGCATAGGCTAGGTAATTAACACCTACATCATTGTTGTTGAGTCGGTAGTTTTTGGTTATTGGGTTGTAGGTCATTCCTGTCATTGCTTGTAGTTCAAGGTCGCAGTCCCTGATCCAATGACAAAGTTCAGACGGGCGAATGAATTTACTGTAATCATGGGTGCCTTTTGGTAAAAGTTTTAGCAAGTATTCGGCACCAAGGACGGCAAAGAGATAGGCTTTTGGGTTTCGGTTAATGGTTGAAAAATACAGGTGACCGCCAGGTTTAACCAACTTGGCGCATGCGCGGATGACCGAGCTTGGGTCAGGCACATGTTCCAGCATTTCAAGGCAGGTGACGATGTCATATTCTTCAGGATGTTGGTCCGCCATGTCTTCAGCAGTGCAGAGCTGATAATTCACGGAGATACCTGTTTCCAAGCTATGGAGCTGGGCTACAGCGAGAGGGGCTTGTCCCATATCAATACCTGTGACATCTGCGCCTCGCTGAGCCATCGACTCAGCCAATATGCCTCCGCCACAACCGACATCTAACAGTTTTTTCTCTACGACAGGTGAACGCTCATCTATCCAATTCGCTCGCAGAGGATTAATGTCATGCAAAGGTTTGAACTCGCTTTCCTTGTCCCACCAACGACTTGCTAGTGCTTCAAATTTGGCAATCTCAGCGCGATCAATGTTTTGTGATGGTAAATTAAGTTCTGGCATCCAGTAAGTTCCGTATTGATTGCTGAGTCATTTTTTGGCCTGCTGACGTTTTTATGCGGGCATCTATCTATCTGTTTGATTGATCTGATAGCCCATTTAGTCTAGCTACGATGGGAGATCTTTCGTTGCCACTGTTTGGCCTTTGCCAGTATTTCGTGTTCATTTAAAGTTTTTAATTGTCGCTCTACCATTAGCGCTGTCCCATTGACCCAAAGGTGGCTAACGCGACTGCTGGCATTGGTGTAGACCAATTGCGATGTGAGATTATACAGGGGTTCAGATTCTATTGTCCCCCATTCTACCGCTATCAGGTCGGCGGCTTTACCTATTTCGATGCTGCCTATCTTATCGTCCCAACCCATGGCTTTGGCTCCGTTGATAGTCGCCATCTCTAGTGCTGTATGGGCATTAACAGCACCGGCATCACCGGATACCGCTTTGGCGACGAGTGCTGCTGTAGACATTTCGCTGAACATATCTAGGGAGTTGTTGCTGGCGGCGCCATCTGTACCTAGGGCCACATTAATTTCTGCAGAGAGCAATTTATCTACTGGGCAAAAGCCGCTGGCCAATTTTAAGTTGGATTTTGGGCAATGTATGACATGGGCGTTGTGTTCAATGAGCGTGTGGATATCTTGGTCATTAATTTGAGTCATGTGGACGCATTGGGTTCGTGGTGACAATAACCCAATATCAACTAGCCTCTGGATGGGGCGTGTGCCGTGCTCATTGAGGCTGTCAGAAATTTCTTTTGCCGTTTCATGGAGATGAATTTGTATGCAGGTATCGAGTTCTTCGGAGTAGGTGGCTATTTTCTCCATGGGTTCTTTGGATAAGGTATAAGGAGCATGAGGTCCAAAGGCAATGCGGATCAAGTCGCGATCTTTGTAGTCATCATGTAATTGAAGCCCTTTGTGTATGTAGTCATCAGGTCCCCGGCCCCAAGGCGAAGGAAAGTCAAACACGGGGAAGGCAATTTGACTGCGAATACCCACTTGATTGACCGTTTCCGCTACGTTGTCTGGAAAGAAATACATATCGGAGAAGCAAGTTGTGCCGCTACGTATCATTTCGGCAATGGCTAGCTCGGCGCCATCTCTCACAAACTCGGGGTTAACCCATTGGGCTTCAGCGGGCCAGATGTGTTTTTCTAGCCATGTGTGTAGAGGGAGGTCGTCGGCAAATCCCCGAAATAAGGTCATTGCTGTGTGGCCGTGTGTATTCACCAGGCCTGGCAGCAACACGTGTTGGCCGAGCTCTATATGCTCTCTCCCGGTGTATTTTTTTCTTGCTTCAGTGCTAGGTAGTAGGGCTACGATAGTACCTTGATCTACTGCGACAGTGCAGTCTTCAAAAATTTTCCCCTTGGGGATTATTGGGATAATCCATCGGGCTGAAATGAGGAGGTCAACTGATATAGCTGCCATTGCAAGGGTATTCCTTAGGCGACAAATAAGACGGGCAGTATACCCTCACAAAAAAGATCATTAAACAAAGACATACGGGGATTAAGATTGGACATTTTGTGGTATCATCCCGCGCTTATTTGGGCGGCTTGACCGTCGGTGAACAGAAGAGGAATCAGCAGTAGCATGGGTGAATTAGCTAAAGAAATCCTGCCTGTAAATATCGAAGACGAATTGCGACAGTCTTATCTCGATTACGCCATGAGCGTGATCGTTGGTAGAGCGCTTCCTGATGTGAGAGATGGCCTGAAGCCTGTGCATCGTCGAGTATTGTTTGCCATGAGCGTCCTCAATAACGATTGGAATAAGTCTTATAAAAAATCTGCGCGGGTTGTTGGGGATGTGATTGGTAAGTATCACCCCCACGGTGATTCTGCTGTGTATGACACGATTGTACGAATGGCGCAGCCTTTTTCTCTTCGTTATATGTTGGTGGATGGTCAGGGTAACTTTGGTTCTGTGGATGGTGATTCCGCAGCTGCGATGCGTTACACCGAAATTCGTATGGCCAAAATTGCTCACTCACTGTTAGCGGATCTGGATAAAGAAACCGTTGATTACGTGGAAAACTACGACGGTAATGAGCTGATTCCTGTGGTGATGCCTACTAGGGTGCCAAATCTTTTGGTGAATGGCTCATCCGGTATTGCTGTGGGTATGGCAACCAATATCCCCCCGCACAATCTAAAAGAAGTCGTCAATGGTTGTTTGGCACTGATTGATAATGCTGATATCACCATTGATGAGCTGATGGAGTTCATTCCCGGTCCAGATTTTCCTACCGCCGCCATTATTAACGGCAGAGCAGGCATTATTCAGGCTTACCGCACTGGGCGTGGCCGCATCTATGTGCGAGCTAGGGCGACGGTGGAAGTCAATGAAAAAACCAGCCGTGAGACCATCATTATCACGGAGCTTCCATACCAATTGAACAAAGCCCGGTTGATTGAACGCATTGCCGAGCTGGTAAAAGAAAAGAAAATCGAAGGTATCTCAGAACTTCGTGATGAGTCGGATAAAGATGGCTTGCGGGTGGTGATTGAGCTGAAAAGAGGTGAGGTGGGAGAGGTGATCCTCAACAACCTCTATGCCCAAACACAATTGCAAAATGTATTTGGCATCAATGTCGTTGCATTGGTGGATGGGCAGCCACGAACCCTTAATTTGAAAGAGATGCTGGAGGCTTTTGTCCGTCATCGCCGTGAGGTGGTGACACGTCGTACAGTTTATCTGCTCCGAAAGGCTCGTGAGCGCGGTCATATTCTGGAAGGTTTAGCTGTTGCTATTGCCAATATTGATCAGATTATTGAATTAATTAAATCTTCTCCGTCGCCGGCTGAAGCAAAAGAGCGTCTGATTGCAAGAGGCTGGGACGCCAGAACGGCTGCTCAACTGCTGGAGCGTGCGGGGAGTGATGCCAGTCGTCCTGAAGACCTAGAGCCAGGTTATGGCTTGCGTGAAGGGCAATATTATTTGTCCCCGGCACAAGCTCAGGCAATTCTAGAGTTACGGCTACACCGCCTTACCGGTATGGAGCACGACAAGTTACTTACTGAGTACCAGGAAAAGCTGGAAGAAATTATTGAATATCTAAGAATTCTCGGAGATTCGGACGTTTTGATGCAGCTGATTCGTGAAGAGCTGCAAGCTGTAAGCGAAGAGTTTGGCGATGATCGCCGTAGTGAAATTGTGGAGTCACAACATGATCTCACGATTGAAGATTTGATTACTGAAGAAGATCGTGTGGTGACAATATCCCATGGCGGTTATGCAAAAACACAGCCGTTAAGTGATTATCAAGCTCAGCGTCGTGGTGGTATGGGTAAATCTGCTACCGCGGTGAAGGATGAGGATTTTGTCGAGCACCTTCTCGTTGCGAGTACTCACAGCACAATTCTCTGTTTTACCAACTTAGGTAAGGTTTACTGGTTGAAAGTCTATCAAATTCCTGTGGCTGGTCGTAACTCGCGTGGGCGACCCATGGTGAATTTGTTGCCTCTTGGCGAAAATGAACGTATTAGCAGTATTTTGCCTGTAGATGAGTACAGTGAAGACCGCTTTGTCATTATGGCGACCGCCAATGGCACGGTGAAGAAAACGTCGTTGGAGCAGTACTCTCGCCCCCGCAGTGTTGGGTTGCGTGCTGTTGACCTAGTGGAAGGTGATTATCTTGTGGGTAGTGCTATTACCGATGGCAATAGCGACGTTATGCTGTTTAGTAGTGAAGGTAAGGCCGTGCGGTTTGCTGAATCGGATGTGCGGGCCATGGGAAGGGTGTCTAAAGGTGTTCGCGGTATGCGGCTGCCAGAAGGACATAAAGTATTATCTATGTTAATCCCTGAAGAGAATGGTTGTGTGCTGACGGTTTCTGATAATGGGTATGGTAAACGTACGGCCTTAACCGAATTCCCCACGAAAGGTCGTGGTGGTAAGGGCATGATTGCTATTCAGGCAAGTGAGCGGAACGGTCCTTTAGTGGGGGCAGTACAGTTGTTTGAAGGTGATGAAATTATGCTGATTTCTGATCAAGGGACCATGGTGCGAACACGCAGTGAAGAGATTTCAATGTTGGGTCGCAATACCCAGGGTGTTCGAGTGATTCGCTTGAAAGAGGGCGAAACCATGGTCGGTCTGGCGCGTATTGAAGAACAAGACCCTGTAGATGTTGTTGCTGATGACGAGTCAGAAGTATAACTGTCAGAACTACATGGGCAGGTAAATAGGCAGAAAACATGGCAAATGATAAGAAACTTAGCCAGCTGCGTGAAAAAATTGATGCCATAGATAATCAACTGTTAGCGTTGATCAGTGAGCGTGCAGGGTGTGCGCAACAAGTGGCAAAGGTTAAGCAAGAGGCGGGGGATACTACCTACTTCCGTCCTGAGCGTGAAGCTCAGGTGCTGCGTAATATCATGGAAAAAAACCAAGGGCCGTTGGGTAATGAAGATGTGGCTCGGTTGTTTCGTGAAATTATGTCGGCTTGTTTGGCTTTGGAGCAGCCCATTAAAGTGGCATTTTTAGGTCCTGAAGGTACGTTTACTCAGGAGGCCGCACTGAAGCATTTTGGTCATTCAGCGATCACTGTTCCCATGAATGCGATAGATGAGGTTTTCCGTGAGGTGGATGCGGGAGCGGCTAATTACGGTGTGGTTCCAGTGGAAAACTCCACTGAAGGTGTTATCAATCATACCTTGGATACCTTCCTAGACTCATCGCTAAAAATTTGTGGTGAGGTGGAGTTGCGTATCCATCACCACCTATTGGTGGGGCCGAGTACTCATACAGAAAATATTACACGGGTGTATTCACATGCTCAGTCATTAGCACAATGTCGCAAGTGGTTGGATGCTCATTACCCGAAAGCTGAAAGAATTGCTGTGAGTAGCAATGCTGAGGCCGCTAAACGTATTAAAGGTGAATGGAATTCTGCTGCCATTGCTGGCGATATGGCTGCTGAGTTGTATGGTCTAGAGAAGCTCTCTGAAAAAATTGAGGATAGGCCTGATAACTCTACACGGTTCCTTATTATTGGCAGAGAGAGAATTGCACAGAGTGGCGAAGACAAAACGTCGATCATCGTTGCGGCGCGAAATGAGCCCGGTGCTCTGCACAGTCTATTAGAACCTTTTTATCGGGAAGGTATTGACCTCACTCGTGTAGAAACACGCCCCTCTCGTACGGGTAAATGGACTTATGTGTTTTTTGTCGACTTTAAAGGCCACAAAGATGACCCTAAGGTGGCTGCAGTTCTGGCTGAGGTCAGTCAGGTCGTTGCTGACTTGCGTGTGCTCGGTTCCTACCCCAAAGCTGTGTTATAGCTTAAATATCTGGTAAGTATTATGACTGTGGATTTAAAAAGCCTGGCTTTGCCCGGCGTGCAGCACTTGAAGCCTTACCAGGGCGGCAAGCCTATTGAAGAAGTTGAGCGTGAACTTGGCATCTCTGGTGTCATTAAGCTTGCCAGCAATGAAAACCCCTTGGGGCTTAGCTCTATTGCTCGTGCGGCAATAGAGGCCGCCTTGGTTGATGGCGCGCGTTATCCTGATGGTAATGGCTATTATTTAAAGTGCAAATTGGCAGAAAAGCTTTCAGTGAATCCTGATCAATTGACCTTGGGTAATGGGTCAAATGATGTATTGGACTTGGTGGCTAGGGGGTTTTTGGGGGCAGAGCATAATGCTATTTTCTCTCAGCATGCCTTTGTGATTTACCAGTTGGCGGTTACCGCTCAAAGTGCCAGGTCAGTTGTTGTGCCTGCTCGTAACTGGGGTCATGACTTACAGGCCATGGCTGATGCGGTGGATGACAGTACCCGCTTAATGTTTGTTGCAAACCCTAACAATCCTACGGGTACTTGGGTGGGGCTTGATGAAATTAAAGTATTAATGGCAAGGGTGCCTAGCCAGGTACTGGTTGTTATTGATGAAGCCTATTTTGAATATGCGGATTTGCCTGAATATGGCTCTGCGTTGGAGCTGCTAGACCAGTATCCAAACCTGATCATTACCCGGACTTTTTCCAAAGCCTATGGTTTGGCCTCTTTGCGTGTTGGTTATGCCATTTCACACCCGGATGTGGCGGATATTTTGAATCGCATTCGTCAGCCTTTTAATATCAATAGTCTGGCCTTGGCGGCAGCGGTTGCTGTTTTGGACGATCAAGATTATCTCGATCGCAGTATTGATATTAACCGTCGGGGATACGAACAGTTAACCAGCAGGCTGAATCAGATGGGTCTTAATTTTATTCCCTCAGCAGGCAATTTTGTTGCGGTAGAAATTCCCGGTGATGTACAAAGGGTGTATCAAAATTTGTTAGAAAGGGGCGTGATTGTACGCCCTGTCGGACTCTATGAGATGCCTGATCATTTGCGCGTATCCATTGGTTTGCCCGAAGAAAATCAACGTTTTCTTGATGAGCTAGATACATTACTCAGTGCTGGAGAAAATCGCCGATGACACAAAAAATAAATCGGTTAGTGGTCATTGGTCTTGGGCTCATCGGTAGTAGTTTGGCAAAAGCTGCTCGAGATCGAGGGCTTTGTCATGAGGTGATTGGAAGTTCACGTAGCCCAGAAACACTGGTTGAAGCAATAAAGGCAGGCGTTGTAGATCGGGTGGTTAATCGGATCGAGGATATTGCCTCAGAGTTGGGTGAGGGTGATGTCGTTGTTATCGGTGTGCCGACCCTCACGGTGCCGTCTATTGTTCGTCAGCTGCAATCATTACTTGCTGAAACTGTCACCATTACCGATGTGGCTAGTGTAAAAGGTAGCGTGGTAAAGGCTGTTAATGAAGCTTATGGCGCGACACCTTCACAGTTTGTACCTGGACACCCTATTGCTGGATCAGAAAAAAGTGGTGTGGGTGCGGTAAATCCTGCGTTGTTTGACGATCACAGGGTGATTTTGACGCCGTTACCGGAAACGGGCATTGATCATGTGTTGCGCGTGAAAGCGTTGTGGAGTGGTGTCGGGGCTGTTGTGAGTGAAATGTCAGTGGTGGAGCATGATGAAGTGTTGGCTGCCACCAGCCACTTGCCCCATATGTTAGCTTACGCTTTAGTCGATACTCTCTCGAATATGAGAGAAAATCAGGAAATTTTTCGTTATGCTGCCGGCGGTTTTCGGGACTTTACCCGTATTGCTGCCAGTGATCCAGTTATGTGGCACGACATCGTGATGGCGAATGATAAGGCTGTTTTGTCTGTTTTAGGGGATCTTACGGATCATATGGAACGGATAAAGCAGGCTATAACCTCCGGCAACAGCGAGTACCTGTTGGGTGTTTTTACCCGGGCCAGAGAAGCTCGTAACCATTTTACAAAAATGCTTGAAAATAAGGCTTATTTGGAGCCCATGACAGAAATAATAGATTACAGGGTGGCCCCAGGGGGTTCCGTCTCTGGAGAGATTCGTATTCCTGGCGATAAATCAATTTCCCATCGCTCCATTATGCTGGGTTCACTTGCTCAAGGGGTCACAGAAGTTACGGGTTTCCTTGAGGGTGAGGATAGCTTGGCGACGTTGCAGGCATTCCGTGATATGGGTGTGGTAATAGAAGGCCCCAGTGATGGTCGCGTGGTCATACATGGTGTGGGATTGAAGGGGTTAAAGGCTCCATCTGGACCACTTTACCTGGGTAATTCTGGTACCTCCATGAGGTTGTTGTCAGGCTTGTTAGCGGCACAGTCATTTGATGTGGAGTTAACGGGTGATGATTCGTTGTCAAAACGTCCCATGGAGCGGGTGGCGGCACCTTTGCGTCAAATGGGGGCGGTGATAGAAACAGAAGAAGGTGGCCGTCCTCCGTTGCGTATTAAAGGTGGGCAATCACTGCAAGCAATAGATTACAAGTTGCCTATGGCCAGTGCGCAAGTAAAGTCCTGCATATTGTTGGCCGGTTTGTATGCCAATGGAACAACCTCTACAACTGAGCCTGCTTCTACCCGTGACCACACTGAGCGGATGCTGACAGGTTTTGGTTATCAGGTGGATAGAGAGGGTGCGGTGGCTAAGTTGGTCGGGGGTGGTGAGCTTACGGCTACCACTATAGATGTCCCTGCCGACATTTCTTCGGCGACTTTTTATATGGTGGCAGCGTCAATAGCGCCCGGCTCGGATATTCTTCTTCCCCATGTTGGGATCAATCCAACCCGTATTGGTGTGATCAATATTTTGCAAATGATGGGCGCTGATATTCAACTGTCTAACCAAGCTGAAGTCGGAGGCGAGCCCGTGGCAGATATTCGAGTTCGCTATGCACCCCTTCATGGTATTGATATTCCTGAAGATCAAGTGCCATTAGCCATTGACGAATTTCCTGCGTTATTTATTGCCGCGGCCTGTGCGGAAGGGCAAACAGTACTTTCTGGTGCGGAAGAGTTAAGAGTAAAGGAGAGTGATCGGATACAAGCCATGGCGGACGGTTTACAAATATTAGGCATAGATGTAACGCCAACACCTGATGGTATTGTGATTCAGGGAGGGTCAATAGGGGGAGGTGAAGTGGATAGTGAAGATGATCATCGTATTGCTATGTCATTTGCCATTGCAGCCTTGCGGGCAGAGAGAAGTATTTTGATAAAAAATTGTAACAATGTTGCGACATCATTTCCGGGGTTTGTGGCGTTGGCTAACAAGGCTGGATTGAGCATTGTTGAGGAAAAGCGATGAGTGAAAAACGTGTACCTGTCATTACCGTTGATGGGCCAAGTGGTTCAGGTAAGGGGACAGTTTGCCAACTAATGGCAATTAAACTTGGGTTTCACTACCTTGATAGTGGTGCTCTGTATCGCTTACTTGCGCTTGCTGCAAAACGGCATGGAGTGGAATTAGGCAATATGGAGTCCTTGGCTGTATTGGCTGCTCATATGGATATTTCTTTTCATATGCGGGATAACGCTCAGCCAAAAGTTTTGTTGGAAGGAGAGGATGTTTCCTCCTTGATTCGTAATGAGGGCGTTGGGACTGATGCCTCTATCGTGGCGGCGTATCCGGAGGTTAGGGCGGCATTGCTTCAGCGTCAGCGAGCTTTTGCTGTCGCTCCTGGCCTAGTTGCTGATGGACGTGATATGGGTACTGTTGTGTTCCCCGATGCTGACGCTAAAATTTTCCTCACGGCTAGTCCTGAAGAGCGGGCTGAAAGGCGTTATAAGCAGTTGAGAGATAAGGGGGAAAGTGTTAGTCTTGCCGCCCTCGTCGAGCAGGTCCAAAAACGGGATGAGCGGGATATGAACCGCAAAGCTTCTCCGTTGGTCCCTGCTGCTAATGCCGTCGTGCTTGATAGCTCAAAGATGAGTATTGATGAGGTGTTAAGTTCGGGGCTTGAAATCGTCGAAAAAACGGTATTCAGTCACGGCAATAATATTCAGTAACGACAAATGGGTCGATGCGGTAACAAGCCAGAAATGGCCGCATTAGCCTTTAATTAATAGCCCGCATAACTGGTAATGCGGTTAAAGAATTTATGGTTCAAGCCTAAATGGCAATACCCCATAATTCTTATTTTCATAGGTATCCCTCCATGAGCGAAAGCTTTGCAGAATTATTCGAAGAAAGTTTAAAAACCGTTGAACTGAAAACTGGCTCAATTGTTACCGGTGTTGTCATTGATATTGATAAAGACTGGGTGACTGTTCACGCCGGATTAAAATCCGAAGGTGTGATCGCCAAAGATGAGTTTTTTGATGACAACGGTGAGTTAAGCCTCGAAATCGGTGACGAAGTACAAGTCTCCCTCGAAGCCGTTGAAGATGGCTTTGGTGCCACTCGGTTGTCCAGAGAAAAAGCCCGTCGTGCAGAATCCTGGATTGAGCTTGAAGCTGCCCATACGGCAGATGAAGTGGTGACCGGTATTATCAGCGGTAAGGTTAAAGGCGGCTTTACAGTTGATGTAAATGGCCTACGTGCCTTCTTGCCTGGTTCTCTGGTAGATGTTCGTCCGATTCGCGACACAGCTCACTTGGAGAACAAACCTCTCGAATTTAAAGTGATCAAGCTTGACCAAAAACGTAACAACGTTGTGGTATCACGCCGTGCAGTTATGGAACAGGTCAATACAGAAGAGCGTGATGAGCTGTTGGCCAAATTGGAAGAGGGTATCACTCTTAAAGGTATTGTTAAGAACCTTACAGATTATGGTGCTTTTGTTGATATGGGCGGAATTGATGGCTTGTTGCACATCACCGACATGTCTTGGAAGCGTATCAAGCATCCGAGTGAAATCGTGAATGTTGGCGATGAAATTGATGTAAAAGTATTGAAATTTGATCGTGAACGTAGTCGCGTATCACTTGGCATGAAGCAAATGGGTGAAGATCCTTGGGCAGATATCTCCGGTCGCTACCCAGAAGGTGCTCGTGTTAAGGCTACGGTTACCAACCTTACTGACTACGGCTGTTTCGCTGAGTTGGAAGATGGTGTAGAGGGACTGGTTCACGTTTCTGAAATGGATTGGACCAATAAAAATATTCACCCATCCAAAGTAGTTCAGTTGGGTGATGAAGTAGAAGTAATGATTCTGGATATCGATGAAGAACGTCGTCGTATTTCCTTAGGTATCAAGCAGTGCTTCATGAATCCTTGGGATGAGTTCGGTACTACTCATGCTAAAGGTGAAAAAATCACTGGTAACATTAAGTCTATTACTGATTTCGGTATCTTTATTGGTCTTAATGGCGGTATTGATGGTTTGGTTCATCTCTCCGATATCTCTTGGGATGAAGTGGGCGAAGAAGCTGTTCGCAACTACAAGAAAGGTGACGAAGTCGAAACAGTCATCTTGTCTATAGACCCTGATAGAGAGCGTATTTCTCTGGGTATGAAACAGCTGTCTGATGATCCTTTCTCCAATTACACTACTGAAAATGATAAAGGCGCAATTGTTACTGGTACCATTAAAGAAGTGGATGCTAAGGGCGCAGTTGTTGTGTTAAGTGAAGGCGTAGAGGCGTATCTAAAAGCTTCTGAACTTTCACGTGAAAAAGTAGAAGATGCGAGCAAGATCCTTAATGAAGGCGAAGCAGTAGAGGCTAGAATTGTTAATGTGGATCGTAAGAACCGCACAATCAACCTCTCGATCAAAGCTAAGGATGTTGCAGAAGAGAAAGCAGCGATTAAAGAGCACAAAAAGTCTGAAACGGATAATATTTCCCCAACGACTATTGGTGACTTGATCAAAGCTCAGATGGACACAAAAGAGAAGTAATGGTTAGATTGGGGGTAATGGTGACATTGCCCCCTTTTTCATCGATAGTAATATTGTTATGACAAAATCAGAATTGATCGACCATATTGTGACACAGCAGGATCAACTTCCCCCAAAGGACGTTGAACTGGCGGTGAAAATGATTCTAGAGCGAATGACCCACTCTCTGGTAAACAACAACCGGATTGAAATCAGAGGCTTTGGAAGCTTCTGTCTTCATTACCGCGCACCGCGCGTTGGTCGTAACCCGAAGACTGGGGATTCCGTAGAGTTGTCTGGAAAGTCGGTTCCTTATTTTAAGCCGGGTAAAGAGTTGCGTGAGCGAGTGAATGATAGCTTGACGAAAAAATAAGCTCTTCGTTTGGCATTTTCTCTCGATTTTCGAGGCTTATGACAACAACTTTGGTTACAATCAACGGTAAGTCATATGACTTACCGTTTTTTTATGGGGACTTCCATGGCATTGTTAAAAAAACTCTGGTGGCTGCTCATCGCGATTACCGCAATTTGGTTGGGTCTTTGGGTCGTTATTGATAACCCAGATCCTGTTACTTTCAAAATTTTTGGATTTGACACAAAGCCTTTTCCCAGTGGGCTCTGGTTATTAGCTACATTTGCTATTGGGTGTGTGGTGGCGTTGTTAGCGAGTTCACCAGCCCTGATAAGACTGAACCATCGAGTTAGGCGTTTAAATAAACAGCTGATCAAGTTGAAAACTTCAACAGAGAAGAGTGCTGATGAAGTAAAGCTGGATTAACCTAGTTTCGATCATGCCCGAAACTCTCTCTATTTTTTTGCTGCTTTTGTTGGTTGCGCTGGCCTGGATTCTTGGGCGCTCCCATGGTCTTCGGCAAGTACAAAAGAAATTGAATGGAGACCTGTCAAAGCATTATTTTCAGGGTGTTAATTATCTCCTCAATGAGCAGCCAGATCAGGCCATTGATATTTTTATACGCTCCGTTGAGGTGACGCCTCAGACCCTTGAAACACATTTGGCACTTGGTAACTCCATGCGGCAAAAGGGTGAGGTTGACCGGGCCATCCGGGTACACCAAAATTTACTTTCTCGTCCTGGCCTCAATCAACACCATATTCGACAAGCTCACCTTGAACTGGCGAGGGATTTTCTTAACGCTGGTCTATTAGACAGGGCCGAGCGCTTGTTTTTGGAGTTGGTGGACGATGCTTCTGGAGCCTTTCGGCAGCAGTCTTTACGCCATTTGGTTCAAATTTATCGGGATGAGCAAGAGTGGGATAAGGCAATACGTGCTGCGAGTATGATGGAGAGAAAGCTGTTCGGAGGTGGTGAAGATCTCGCCGTAGAGCAAGCGCATTTTTGTTGTGAACTTGCAGATCAAGCTTTAAATAGGGGTGATCATCTTGATGTCCGCCGGCATCTAAAGGCGGCTTTGAAATTTAACAAAAACTCTGCCAGAGCAAATGCCCTGTGGGGTGACCAAGAGGTGGCTGCTCTCAATTTTCATAAGGCACTTAAACGTTATCGGTGTATCCCTCAGCAGCAACCGGATTATCTGCCAGAAGTCATAGAGCGGGTTCGGTATTGTTATGAGAGTTTGGGTGACCATGAGGGGTTATTTAGGCAATTTAAAAATTGGCTTAAAGAATACCCAGGCAGCAGTATTTTAAAAGCGTTTGTCGAGGTTCTTCGTAAAAAAGAGGGGGACGATCAGGCGGCTAATTTTTTGGCTGAATATCTTGAAAATTTTCCTTCATTAAAAGGGGTGAATGTCCTCCTTGATATTCATATGAGCAGTATAGAAGGCGTAGCGAAAGATAACTTGTCACTACTTAAAAGTATTTTGAATACCATATCCATAAGCCAGCCTAATTATCGTTGTAAAAACTGTGGTTTCAAAGGAACACAATTACATTGGTTATGTCCCCAGTGTCGATGCTGGGAAACAGTTAAGCCTATCCGTAGTGTTATTGGGGAATGAGTAATGAATCGCTCTTCTGCTTCATGATTAAAGAGATCTGGTAATGAAAACAAGTAATGCCAAAACTAATAATTCCAAAATTATTGTCGCGCTAGATTACAACAATATAAAGATGGCTAATCAATTTGTCGATTCGATTTCATCGGAACTGTGTAAGCTTAAAGTAGGCAAGGAGTTATTCACTTTGGCCGGCCCCGATTTTGTTTCAGGGCTTGTGAATAAGGGCTTCGATGTTTTTCTTGATTTAAAATTCCATGATATTCCCAATACGGTTTCTAGTGCTGTAAAAGTTGCCGCTGACCTAGGAGTTTGGATGACTGATTTACATGCTTCTGGCGGACGGCGGATGATGGAAAGTGCCAAAGAAGCGCTGGAACAGACCGGCAGCGATATGTTGTTGATTGCGGTGACCGTATTGACCAGCTTTGATCAGAGCGATATGGATGAGCTTGGTTTTAACTGTAGCCCAGAGGATCAAGTTCGCCGGCTGGCGTCTCTGGCAAAAAATTCGGGTATGGATGGGGTGGTTTCCTCTGCGATGGAGGCCCAGGGCTTGCGTGAAGCACTGGGTGATGAGTTTACTTTGGTGACACCGGGTATTCGTCCTGCTTCTGCTGTTGGTGATGATCAGCGCCGCGTCGTTACGCCCTCTCAGGCGATGGCTAACGGTAGTAGTTACTTGGTAATAGGCCGGCCTATTACTCAATCTGATAACCCTGTGGAGACACTACTTGCGATTAATCAGGAAATCTCGCACTATTAATTCCAGCGGTACATGAAGTGCCGTGTAATAAAGAAATGGAGTGCCTTTGAGCACAAGGAGTTCGACATGTTACAGATAAAATCTTTCATTAAAATTTTGTTACTCTCTTTCGTCGCAGTATTGCCAGTGTGGCAAGTGTCAGCGCTTGCTGCTGACAGTAAGCAGCCAACAACAATACATCCAATCTCCTCGGTTAATATCAACACCGCTAATGCAGAACAGTTAGCCGGTGGTTTGAAGGGTATCGGTATGACTCGTGCCCAGCGTATCGTTGAATATCGGGCAGCCAATGGTGCCTTCACATCGCCAGAGCAATTGCTGTCTGTGAAGGGCATTGGGGAAAAAGTATTGGAGAAAAATAAGGGGCGGATAGTGTTAAAGTAGTATCCGCTTCTTTTTTATAAGGTCAGCCAGTGCGGCTGGCCTTATATTCATCCCCTCGCTCTCCCGTCAATAGAACTTTAGCTTTCCTAATAACCAACGCTTTACACGACACAGCTTTTTATTTTGGAGTTTTCAGACCTTTTGAGAGAACCTTGATATTTTAGGTTCCAGTCATTGATTGAAAGCATAAAGGCTGTGAGTCTATTGCAGGTTGTAGCGTTGAGTTTCTCCAGAAAACAGATTAGATTGGCTGGAATGATTACGGTTTTAAGATAATAAGCTTGGTTCTCCTCTTTAAAAAGAATAAGAGCCATATTTTGTCATAGGTTTCATTACCCAATATAACTTAAGGGGCTGACCCAGATAACATGAAATTATGTTATACAGGCAGGC